>Ga0316228_1001323_pt1 | contig 26297 bp, 22 predicted proteins | sample TBH18021metaG_FD_206005 | JGI IMG/M metagenome (GOLD analysis project Ga0316228, IMG submission 206005) | Freshwater microbial communities from Trout Bog Lake, Wisconsin, USA - TBH18021 | ecosystem: Environmental > Aquatic > Freshwater > Lake > Hypolimnion/Profundal zone | place: USA: Wisconsin... | reverse complement strand
CGCTCCGGGTGTTTGGCCACATACCGCCCGGTGTCCCGGTCCAGTTCCGTCCCACATTCCGGGCAGGCAACGTAGTAGCGGGCGGAGCGGTCGTAGCCGAGTTCGGGCGCGAGGATGGGGTCGCAGGCGACAGGAGTGGCAGTAAGATGAGGTGTCGGACGGGGAGTGGGGCGGCGGAGTCGGATGCAGCGGGGAAACTCTTCTTCCAGGCACCATTCGGCATGGCAGGCGGGACAGGGGACGAGCTTGACGTGAAAGGAACTGGCCTGGAGGCGTGCGTTCTGGCCCGCGTCGGCCAGGCGCTGGGTGCCGATGAAGGCGGTGAGATGCACCGGGGAGTTGGTCATGCGGGCATCGACGTAACCGATGTTCCGCTCCTGGATGTCGTCCACCTCATCCAGCAGTGCCAGGTCGAGCGTGATCGAGGTCGGGGGTTTGTGCATCCCACAAAAGCTGCCGAAGGCTTTTCGTTCCCCGTTCGTGACGGTGTAACTCTGCTTGCGGTTGATGGTCTTGCCGCTGGCGTTGCGGACCTTGCCGAGTTGGATCATCGCCGCCATCCAGGGATACAAATCGAGCACGTTGGGGCGGAATTTCTGGTCGACGATCTCCTCGACCTTGAGGCGGTCGGGCAGGTAATTGCCGGCGCTGAGGAACCGGACGGCGGTGGCATAGGCCATGAGGTTGAGTTCGAGCACGGTTTTGCCGAACTGGGCGCCGCCCGCGACCGCGAGGGTCGCGCCTTTCAGGCCGCCCGGCTCGAACGGCACGCCGTCGATCTCGACCGCTTCGTGGTCCAGGGTGTTGCGCAGGATCTTGTCCAGCCATTCGACCACCAGCGCGAGGGGCGCGCGTCCCGCCAGCGAAAACGGGCTCCCGGCGCCATCTCGGCCCAGCACCTGCGCATGGCACGACAAGAACTCGTGGAAGGTCCGGTCCACGGGCGCGTCGCGCACCGCCTGCCGGTTGGCGAGGCGCTGCGCCACTCCGTCCGCCGGAGCCGTTAAGGCGGCCGGGGCCGAAGACGCGCGCGCGTCCGACGCGAGCCACCCCGGCCGGGCGCCGCCGGCAAGTTGACCGTTCCCGCAGACCGGCTCGAGGGCTCCCTCACCCACCAGCGCGCGCGCCTGTCTAAACAACGCCAGGGCCGCGGGGTGCTGGATAAAGGCCTGGGCCACGGCGTCCAGGCCCAGCGCCAGTTTGGTGCGGGATTGCTGCTGGAACTTCTCGCGCTCGAAGGCCAGCTTCTCGCGCTGCAGGGCGAGGCGCTGAGTGGTCACCCAAGTGGTGGCATCCCCGGAACGAACCGCGAGGGCCAGGAAGAATGCCTGGCCCACCACTTCGAGCTCCCCGGCGGTCCAGTCTGGCCTGAGTCCCCGGACCTCATCGATCAAGGCCTCGGTGGCGGACGCGTTCTCGCGAAACCAGGTCCGCAACTGCTCCCGTGCCCGGCGCGCCTTGGCCGCACCCGGCTGCGTCCCGTTCTTCGCGCCGGTTTTCCCGCGGGGTTCGCGGCCACCCCGGGAGCGCCGGCCTTCGGCCTTGGCCTGGCTCATAACCCCTGATCGTCCAGGAAGGCGATACCCTCGCTGGTGATGCGCCAGGCCCGGTTCTCGGGACTGATCCGTTTCGTGACTTCCTCGATCAACTGCTTGCGCGCGAGGTAGTCGATGGCCTCGCCCGTCTCGTCCCGGTCGGGGAAGACAAACCCGAAGAGGCCCGCGAGGTGGCGGGCCCCCTCGATCCCCAACCCGAACCGCGTCCGGTTCGCGTCAAACACGCGCAGGACCGCCAGCCGGAAGATCTCTTTCTGCTCGGCCTTCATAAGTTTACCCAACGCAATGTCCAGGGGGCAGCGGCTAATGGTATGAGGTGGGACATAGAACCTCCTTTAGGATGATTGCCATGAAGTAACCGGTGGGGCCAATAGCCGCCGGCCGCTGGCCACTGCGTTGGGGTTAAGGAATAGTGTGCCGCTCAATCACCCGGTCGAGTTTGGCGTCGATCTGGGCGAGGCGTTGGTTTTGCAGGCCGGCGGCGGCGGCCAGTTCACTGACCTCCCGCGCGACCCCGTTGACCTTTTCGTGGAGGGCGTTGGCCTCGGCCTTGCGGTCCAGGCGCAACTCGTCCAGTTGTTTCTCCAGACCGCCGTACCGCCCCAGGCAGACCCGCTCGGTCACGGCGTCCGACACCGGGCGAATGTTGAGCGGGTCGGGAGAGATCTCCTGGCGGCTCTTTTTTTCCCACAGATGCGCCCGCGCCTGGGCCAGTTGGTTAAATAACATGGTCGTGAAGGTGGCGCAGGCGAGCCACGCCGCGAGCTCCGCCGGCGGCAGGAATTGCCCCATCAGTATCCAGTGGTGCATGGGACTCCTTGGTCTGGCGCGGGCGCCGTTTACTGCGCCGCCGGCTGGGTTCCGGTCGAGACCCATTCCGGTCCCACAAAGGCCGTGCCCCCGGCCCGCAGAGCGCTGACCCGCTCGTGGACCGCCTGTTGTTGTTCGGCCGTGATGGCCCCTTTGCCGACGGCCGCCGCGATGGCCGGCACCGCCTGCTCCAGGATGGTCAAGGCCCCGTTTGCGATGGCCAAGATTGCTGCTGCTTCCATAGTCGTATGCTCCTTCGTTGAGTGGGTTTTATCGGACGGATGGGACGGATGGGGCTTTCGCGCTGGGCGGCGCCCCGGCTTGCCAGGCGGCGGCCTGGGTGACGGCGGCTTGGATCACAGCCAGGGCGCTTGCCAGGGCCGACTGGTTGGCCGTGGTGGGTGCGGCGGCATAGGCGTCGCGCACCGCCAGCGCCGAGGCAAACCATTGCGGAGCCTCCGCTCGGACCCTATCGGCCGACTCCCGGATCGCCGGATCACTCGCCAACGCCGCCCGGTTTGCGTATTCCCATTGCACAAAGCCGTGCAACGCATCGTAGGCATCCGCCAGCGTCACATCCGCCGTGTAGAGCAGCTTGTCTCCATGGTAGACCCCGGTCGGATCGAGGGTGCCGCAGCCAGTCAACACGGTCATCCCCAGGCCCGCCGCGATCAGCAACGCCTGGACCGCTCCTTTCGCTCCCGGCCCCGCCGGAGGAGGGCTGCCGGGAGTCGCCGGCCCGCCGTTCCCCGACGTGGATGGGGTGTCCTGGACCTCGACGCGACCCAATTCCCGACTGATTCCGGCTCGCAAACACGCCGTCGCCAGCGTCGCCAGCCCCGCATAGATCTCCGCCGGCAGCCGCCACCACCCTTGCCACGAGCCAAAGAGCAGTGCGCCTGCCACCAGGCAGGTGAGATACGTTTTCTTCCCTTCGAACCATGTTGGTATTTGATTCATACGCCCTTGTTTTCGCATGGGCCGCGCAAATCCCCTAACCTCCCATTGACTCCATTGACTCCATTACGGGATTTTTGGGTCCGCCGGGGAAAACGGGCTGCCCCGTGGTAGCGCAACCCTACCAGCCTGCCGGCCCTCTGGCCCTCCGGCCCTCCGTCGCGTCGGCTTCCCGAGCCCGGCCGATGCGCAAAGTGGCGATCCTCCGGTCGTTTGGAAACCGGCACTTCGACCGGATCGGCGGATCTGAACGTGAAGATCGGTGTAAGATGTCCGTTGACATCTTCGCAATATGTCATTATATTTAGTACAGAAGCCCAGATTAGAACATGATAGAAGCGATCGCTATTAAGGAATTATCGCATGCGAGTGGTCGGTGTGCGTCACCCTGATTGGGCATCCACCACTCATTGGCGGGCTTCGCCTGGGAAAGTGTGCCCCCTGCGCTCGATCCCCGGGAGATGAGACGGTTCCGCAAAACAATGTTCGTTTAACTCAAAAGCAATCAAACAGACACCACCATATGAAAACAAAACATCCCCACTCCTCAGAACGCCTGAGCCAGGCGGCGCAGCTTCCGTGGCGCCGCAGATTACCCTGGCAGCGCTGCGGCACCGTGCTGGCGGGTTTCCTGTTCGCCAGCCTCGCCGCGCAGGCCGGCAACCTGCTGAGCAACCCCGGCTTTGAAACCACCCCCATCTTCAACGCCTGGACGGCCCAGACCACCGAAGGTTGGAGCATGAATGGCGCCACCGCGGCGGGATCCCTGATTCGCACCGGAGGGAACGCGCTGTGGATGCAGGGCGTGTATGGCAATGGCGGCGCCCCACCCTATTATAACATGGGCGCGGTTCAGACCTTCGCCTGTTCCGCGGGAGCCACCTTTACCGCCGATGCCTGGTTTTCCCAGTATACGGTTTGTCCGATCCATCAAGGGGGCGATAACGGCGCCGGCTCGGGTCTGTTCACGAGTGATGGCAGCGGGGTGCAAGACGGTTGGGTCGAGGTGCAATTCCTGGATGCCAATAATCATATCCTGGCGGATTACAAGTCGGCCATCCTCAGCCCCATCAGCACGACGCTGCCCGGCTCGGCGGGGGTGCAGACCATCAACGTCAACAACTTGCCCACCACCAGCGGCACGGTGCCTGGCGTAGGCGCTTGCACTTGGCTCAACTGGGTGCATTGCCAGGTGACCAATCAGTTTGACGTCACCACCATCGGACCGAATACGGATCCCGCCACCGAGACCTGCACGGGTACGGTGCCCAATGGGATCCTGACTGCCCCGGCTGGAACCGCGTCGGTAAAATATTTTGTGGGCATTGCCCAGGCCCTGTATGAATCCGGCGCCAGCTATTGGGATGATTGCACCCTCAATCAACTCGGCGGACCGTCGGCCTCGGCTATCAACAACCTGAGTCCAAACGGGTTGAGCTTTTTTAATACCAACACCAGTTTGACCTTCACGATTACCTCCCAGTCCCAGGGCGGCGCGCCCCTGCCCACCAATCCGCCAAGTGGAGTCAAAGTCGTGGTGAACGGAGTTGACCAGTCGGCCAATCTGCAATTTGGCGGCACGCCAACGGCCTTAACGGTCGCCCTGCCCGGCCTGGTTCCCAACTCGCTTTATCAAGTCATCATCACGGTCGTCAACAGCGCCACGTTGACCACTACCACCACCGTCAATTTTGATACGCTCCAACCCTCCGTCATCGTGCCGGTTGAGAATTATGACTACACGAACGGAATGTTCATCCAGAACCCGATTCCGACTACCTCGCCTTCCGCCAACAGTTATTGGGGTACTGAAGGCACCCAGGGAGTCGATCTCAATTCTGCCTTGAATGGCGGTCCCTCGCTGCTTCCCAATTATCCCTTCCGGAATAGTTCCACGGCTGTCGTGGCGTGGGAAGTGGTGCCCGACGTCCAGTTGCCGCTCTATGCCGCGGTCGAAGCCACTAACTCCGGCGTGTATAATGTCGACCACAATTACGACGGGGCGGGCAATTGGTACAATTACACCAAAAATCCCTGGCCGACTGGCAATCAAGAAGTCTGGCTGCGCTGCTCGGGCGGCAATGGGTCGGGCATTCATGCCCTGAACCTGGTCACCAGCGGCTATGGCACGCCCAACCAAACGACCACCCGGCTTGGGGAGTTTGACATGCCCAACCAGAATCTCTATAACGGCCCGCGCGCCAACGATTGGGAGAAATACTATTGGGTGCCGCTGACCGACTCCTACGGCAATTTGATCCCCGTGAACCTCCCGGACGGGCGCCAAACCCTCCAATTGATCTCGGTAGATGGGGGCATCAATCCGTATGTGATGGTCTTCGTCCCATTCCCCAGCACGGGACTGCCTCCGGTGATCAACAATATGAGCCCGATCAACGGCACCGTGTTCGCGCCGGCCGCCAGTGGCCTGACGTTCACGGTCGCGGCTGGCACCGGCGGCGGCGGCGCCACGGTGAGCAGTTCCGGCATCTCGCTCGCCTTGAACGGGGCCAATGTGACCTCCGGTCTCACTTTCTCCGGATCCGGCCCGATCAACGTGACCTATCCGCATCTGCTGCCCAACACGCTCTATACCGCGGTCATTAACGCGACCAACTCGGTAGGCGCGACCGCGACTCGGACCGTCAAATTCGACACCATCAATACGGCCAACTTCTATGTGAAACTGATCGACTGGGACTTCAACGGTGGGCTCTATGATACGATCGGCAATGGCCTGGTCCCGAATGGCTACCAGGCCGACGCCGTGCCGGGAGATACCCTTGGCGCCGTTACCAATATTGACTACTCCCACTTGGCTACTTCGGGCAACTACCCTTACCGTGGCGTGGGTCTCGCCGGAGAAACCACCTCCGATGTTCCCCTCCCCGGTTTTGCCACCGGCTATGACTACGACATCGGGTACTTCAACAGCGGGGATTGGGCTAATTACACCCGCAGTTACCCGGCCGGTAAATACTATATTTACGGACGCCTCGCCGGCTACTCCGGCAGTGTGACACTGTCACTGGTCACCGCCGGTTGGGGCACGACCAGCCAGACCCTGCAAACGCTCGGCACCTGCCCGACCAGCACCGCTAATCAAGGCTGGCAGAACTGGAACTGGTGCCCGCTGCAAAATAACGGCCTGCCGGTGATCGTGAACCTGGGTGGGACCAACAACCTGCGGGTCACTTCCGGTGGCAACGTGAATGCCAACTACCTCATGCTCGTGCCGCTCCAAGGCATCACGCTCTCGGCGACCCGGTCGGGCGCCAATGTGGTCGTCTCCTTCCCGACTCAGCCCGGGGTGACCTGTCGCGTCTACTCCAGCACCAGCCTGACCAGCGGCGCCTGGACCCTGCTGAGCACCGTCGCCGGCGACGGCACGGTCAAATCGGTGAGCGATCCCGCAACCTCAGCCCAGCGGTATTACCGGGTCATCTCTCCCTAGTTCATCCTTCAGCAAGTTAGGCCGGGCTTAAGGGCGGTCTCGCCGCCCTTGGCCCGGCCTTTCAGTTGGGGCGGGGCCGCTTGGCCTGTAAAGCGGCCCGCTTCTCCTGGGCCTGGAGGTTCCGCGGATCCTGCTTCAGCGCGGTGGCATAGCAGGCGAGCGCCTCAGGATATTTGCCCTGCAACCCGAGGGCGTCCCCGAGCTCAATCCACCCATCCGTGCGCCCGGGGCGTATGGCCGTAGCCATCCGGAGCGCAGCCTCGGCCTCCCCAGGCCGCTGCTGAGCCAGCAGCAGCCGCCCCGCCCCGGAGTACCCAAGAAAGTCCTGCGGCAGCAGATCGCGAAAGTTCTGCCATTCCCCCACCGCCGCCGCCAGATCTCCCACGAGTTCGAGGAACACCGCAAATTCTTGATGTAGGAAATAATCCTCCGGCCGCTGCTCCAGCAGCCTCATGAACGTCCTTCGCGTACTGACCACATTGTCCGCATTCATTTGGGACATCAACCGGTTTATCCGCGCCTCCAATGCCTCCCGGCGCCGCAGATTGTTGGCCTGACTGCTCAACGGCGGCTTTTGCATCCCTTCGACCATAAAATGGAGCACCTGCGCCCGATTCCACGCCGACAAGCCCAGCAGCCGATTGCAGACGGCCTGCGAAACCCAGGCGTTGGTGTTGCGCGGGAACAGCCTCTCGACTTGCTCCGCCCAGGCTTGCCCCAGCCGGTAACGCCCATCCAGATCGAAATGGACATGCTCAGCAAAGGTTTCCTGGCCGCAAAGTCCGGTTCCATTGCCGGCCCCCAGCGCCGCGGCCGCATCGAACCACATCAAGTCCCCGCCTCGGGCCTTTTCGCGCTCGGCCCGGATCACCCCATTGATGCGCGAGTCGGCCCGGAAGGGCAAGGCGTCGCGGTCGCAGGCGAGTTCAAAATGTTCCCGCGCGGCGGCCACATTGGTTTGCGCCAGCAGACATTCACCCCAATGAAACTGCAACTCGGCCGGCTTTGCGTCCAGCCGGGCGGCGCGCTCGAACAGGTCCGCCGCTTTGGCAAAGTCCATCGCTCCGGCCGCCTCGATCCCGTTCGCGTAAAGCTGGTCATACTGCGCGCGGTCGGCCGATGAAAGCGAGGCACTGGACATCGAGGCAAAGGGCGGACAGTCCTTGAGATTCACGGCCACGGTGTTCAACAGCACCTTCGCGCCCGCATGAATCCCAGCCTGCACGATGTCATCCAAATTGCTTTGGAAATTCCGGTAAACGGCCTCCTTGCGCGGGTTGTCCGGGGCAATTTGATTCCGCAGGAACATCTCCATCCCGCCCCAAGTGGTCGCGTGGGCGCCTGGGCCAGCCCATTTGTCCCCCAACTCCCTGAGCCACTGACCGGTGCGCCACCGCTGCAAGGCCAGGACCAGGCGCACGTAGGGCAACGGCGGGGCCTGCCGGCCAAAAACCGTCGCCGCGCCGTACGGCCCCACCATCTCGTTGTTGCCCATATACACAATCCACAGATCCCCTTCCTGCGCGGCGCACTCGCGGGCAATGGGGAGGATCACGTGCGAGTTGATGGCGGTGAAGGCCACATTGACCAGCTCGAACTTCGTGCCCGGGTACTTTTCCCGCAGCAGCATTTCCAGATAACGATCCGGCGCGAAACTCTGTGCCGGATCCCCCATCGCCGCCGACTCGCCCAAAATAAAAATGCGGAACGTGCCGGGCGCCTTGTGAACCGGAAACCGGAGCGGACCGGGATGACGCGCCGCCTCCCGGGGGAAGAACCGGCAACTGAAATCCTCATTCTGGACGAAGAACTCTTCACGCCCGATCTTGAGGCGTTTGAAAAACTGGGGATTATAACCGTAACCACCAACCCGCAGGGAGACCTCCACCAGGCCGAGCAAGACCAAAGGCAGCAGCAACAGGGCGAAGCGGAACAGCCAGAGTTGCCGCCGCGAGAGCGGCCTTACCAGCGCTCGATGGTCGGCGCGTGGCGAATTCGGTGTTTTGCTTCGACGTGTCAACCCCAGCATTAAGCGTCCTCCGCAAGAGGTTTGCAACGTCGGATTGCAGGCGCAAAACAGTTCGTCCCCTCCATCGCCCACTTGGCGCAGGTGGAGGCCTAGGCTAGTCTTGCCCGGAACATGACTGATGGGATTATCCAGCCGGCACGGCCCCGTCCCCGCGAGACCCGCGCGCGCGTGGTTGAGGGGATGCGGCGGTTCAAAGCGCGTGCCGGGCTCGCCGGCGCGCTGCTGATCGGGCTGGCGTCGGCGCGGGTGGATTCGCTGGCGGCCGGCGCGACCAACGCGGTTCCAACCCAGGACTGGGTCGTCCGCACCTGGACGACCGAGCAAGGACTACCGAACAATAGTGTCAACGCCATCGCCCAAACCCCCGATGGGTATATTTGGCTGGGCACGGCCAACGGGGTCGCTCGCTTTGACGGCGTGCGGTTCAAGTCCTTCGGGCTAAAGGACGGATTGGGCAGCATCCTCGTCAGCGCCCTGTTCGTGGACCGCCGGGGTGCCCTGTGGGTGGGGACCTATGGCGGCCTCAGTCGTTGGGAGGACGATCGGTTCCGGACCTGGACCACCCAGGACGGGCTGGCAAACGACAATGTTCAGGGCATGGTGGAGGACGTGGAAGGGACGTTGTGGATTCGCTCTTGGACCGGGCTGAGCCGCTGGCAGCAAGGTCAGCTCACGACCTATTCGGCCCAGGAGGGCTGGGTGGACCGGAGGGTACAGGCCATGACTTGTGACGGCCTGGGACGACTCTGGGCCGGCACCTTTGCGGACGGCCTGTTCGAGTTTCGCGCAGGGAAGTTCATCCTGGTCGCAGGTCCGCCCGAGGTTCCCGCGACTTCCGTGAACGGCCTGCTCGCGGACCGGAAGGGAGGTCTCTGGGTCGGGGTCCGGGGGAAGGTGCTCCGCCGGCGCGGCGAACAGTGGACGATTTACGGTCCGGAACAGGGCTGGTCCAATGGCGACTGGTCTCACATGTTGGAGAGCGCTGACGGCACGGTTTGGGCCACGGGCGCGCAAGGGAGGCCTTGTTATTTTAGCCAGGACCGGTTCGTGGCCTTAACCAACCGAAACCTGCTTCCCGGCGGTGTGATGACCGCCCTTGCCGATGACCGGGAGGGGAACCTCTGGGTGGGGAGGCTCGCGGGCGGCCTGCACCGATTCACCCGGGCGCAAGTGGCGACCTATGGAGCCGGCGGGAATTATTCCGTCCTGTCGGCAGCCGAGTCGGCCGACGGCTTGCTGTGGGCCGGGACGAGTGGCTATGGGCTGTATCGCGTGATGGGAGGGCGGTTCGAGCCGGTCGATTGGGGAAACACGGCGAAGCGTTACAGCCATTATTATTCCATTCTGCCGACCCGTGATGGCGATCTGTGGTTGGGCGTCAACGGGGCGCTTTTGCTGGCCAAAGCGGGGCGGTCTGCCTCGCTCTTTGGACCGGACCAACTCAAAGCCGGGGAAGAGGTGCGCGTGCTGGCCGAGGACGGCGTGGGCGGAGTGTGGGTGGGCACCGTGCTCGGACGAGTGCTCCGGGCCTACCAGGGACAACTCACCCCCACCACCGACAGGCTGTCGGGCAAGCGAGTCACCGCGTTGTTGCCAGCACCGGAGGGTGGGGTGTGGATCGGCACGAGTGGCGGGCTGTTTCGTCTGAACGGTGGAGTCCTCTCGGCTCTGACGCGGACCAATGGCCTGCTGAGCGACCACGTTCGGGGGCTGTATTCAAGTCATGACGGCGCGCTTTGGATCGGGACGGCGGGTGGCGGACTAAGCCGATGGGCGGGCGGCCGCTTGGCGAGTTTCACGACCGAACAGGGTTTGCCGGACAACATCATCCCCCAGATTATTCAGGATGCGGCGGGTGACTATTGGTTTGGTTCCAGCCGCGGGATCTTCCGCGTGCGGCAGGCCGAGCTGAACGAGTTGGCGGCGGGGAAGATACACTTTGTCCATCCGTTGCTCCTGGGTCGGGCCGAGGGCATGTTCCTCGAGGAATGCACCGGAGGTCCCCCCTGCCTCCAGGCCGGGTCGGGGCTCCTCTGTTTCCCCACGCTCGATGGGCTGGCAGTGGTGGATCCGAAGGAGTTCAATACGCCGGCAGCGCGTCCGCGAGTGGTGATCGAGGAATCGCTGGTGGATGATCAACCGGCGCCCCGGCCGGCCGATCCGAGCTCGCAGCCACTGGTGGTCCACCCCGGCCGGCATCAGATGACGTTCCACTACACCGCCTTGGGCGCCAGCGTGCCCGAGAGAATCCGGTTCAAGTGTCGCTTGGAGGGGCTGGAGGATTGGGTGGAGGCGGGCACCGAACGCGTGGCCCACTACCGCAGCGTCCCGCCAGGCCATTACGTTTTTCAGGTGGTGGCGTGCGACCACCAAGGGCTGTGGAATGAAGCCGCCGCGTCGCTGGCGATCTTCGTTCAACCCCATGTCTGGCAGACCCGGTGGTTTCAATTACTGGGGGGACTGGCAGCGGCCACGGCGGCTTTTTTGGCGTACCGGAGGCGCATCGCCGGACTGGAAAAGAAACAGGGGACGCAGGACGCCTTCACGCGCCAACTGATAACCACGCAGGAGCAGGAGCGCTCCCGGCTGGCGCGCGAGTTGCACGATGATATCACGCAGCGCCTGGCCCGCTTGGCCATTGACGTGGGCCGATTTGAGCTGGGCCATGCCGAGACCTCGCCGGCGGAAACCGCGCGCGAGCTCCGCGAGGGTTTGGTCCAATTGAGCGAAGACGTCCACGCGCTCTCCTACCGGTTACATCCGTCGATTCTCGAGGATCTGGGCCTGGCGGAGGCCTTGCGGGCCGAGGTCGAACGGTTCACCCGCAAGGAAGCTATTGCCGCGGAAGTGAAGCTCCACGAGTTGCCCGGCCAAATCCCGAACGGCGCGGCCCTTGGCCTCTTGCGCGTGGCGCAAGAGGCCTTGCGCAACGTGGCGCGCCACGCGAAGGCGCGACGAGTGGAGGTGTCATTGCGTGGTTTGGACGGCGGGCTGCAAATGGGCGTGCAGGACGACGGTGTCGGTTTTGATCCGAATCAACGTCGCCGCCGACCGAGCCTCGGGCTGACGAGCATGAGAGAGCGGGTCCATTTGCTCGGGGGCGAACTGAACCTCGAGAGCGCGCCCGGACACGGGACCACGGTGGTGGCGTGGGTGCCCCTGGAAAAGGCTAAGGGCTAAAGCGGCTCCGTTTTTTGACTTTAGCCTTCAGCCTTTAGCCTTTAGCCTTTCCCCATGAACCGTCCTCGTATAGTGCTGGCCGACGATCACCGCCTGGTGGCGGAAGGCCTGAGGAGCCTGTTGAGCGTGGAGTTTGAGTTGGTCGCTGTGGTCGAGGACGGTCGCGCCCTGGTGGAGGCGGCGCGGAAGCTCGGGCCCGACGTGATCGTGGCCGACATCACCATGCCACACCTCAGCGGGATTGAGGCACTGGCGCAGTTGAAGCAAGACAACCCCGCGGTGCGTGTGGTCTTTCTCACGATGCACCCGGAGGTGACCTACGCCCGGCGCGCGCTGGCAGCCGGCGCCGCCGGCTACGTGCTCAAGCACTCGGCCCCGGCCGAATTAATTGCGGCCATTCGTGCCGCCCTGGACGGCCAGACCTATGTGAGTCCGTCCGTCGCGGGAAGCATATTCCGGGTCATGAGCGAGCAACCTGACCAAGTCGGCGGGCCGGAGCTATCGCTCACGCCGCGGCAACGGGAGATTCTCCAATTGCTGGCGGAAGGCCGATCGGCCAAAGAGATCGGTGACGCGCTGGCGATCTCGACCCGCACGGTGGAATTTCACAAATACCAGATGATGGATCGGCTTGACCTGCACACCAACGCCGAGTTGGTTCGCTTCGCCCTCAAGCACGGCATCGCGGAAATCTAGGCGCCTCTTCGAGACCCGCTTCCACGTTTTGGGCGCGTGGCCAAACGCCGATATTTCGGCCTCCTCACGTCGGCTGCCGCCTTGGAGAGCACGCCAGGCACACAGTAATTTTACCAGGGGGGGGCCAGTAGTTTTCCCATCGCTAATCTGGTAACTATTCCAGGTCACAAACATTCTTTGATTTAATACCATCACGGTCGTTGGTCTGACGCGTCGCTCATGGGCGATGGGCTGGGCCGGTAGATTGCAACGCAGCCATGAAGGCAGAAAAGATCAAGTGCGTGCTGCTCGCGGACCGCCATCACGGGCTCACCGAGGGTATCCGCGATTTGCTCGCGACCATGTTCGACGCCGTGGTGATGGTGGCCGACGAAACCTCGCTCCAGGAGGGCGCCGTCCGGCTCCAACCCTCCGTCGCGGTGGTGGATCTGGCCCTGGCACGGGACAACGGGCTGGACGTCGTCAAGCGCCTGCGCGCACGCAGTGCGGACTTGAAGCTCATTCTGCTCAGCCAGCATGACGAGACGAGCGCCTGCCTCGCCACCTTGGAGGCCGGCGCCAATGCGTTCGTGCTCAAACGGGCGATCGCCACCGACCTGTTGCCCGCCATCGAAGCCGTGCAGGCCGGCCGGGTCTTTATTTCCCCGGGCGTGCAGCGACATGCCCAGCCCGGACCGCGCCCAACCGGATAGATCATTAGCTAGCCACCCAGGGACACCTCACCACTTCCCCACCCCGAAACCTAAATACGGAACCGATCGGACCATGAAACACAACCTCCTGTTCACGTTCACCATTACGGCCGCGCTCCTGGCTCCGGCGATACGCGCCGAAGAGGGCGGCAGCGCCCACTATTTGCCGGGCACGACGGCCTCGTTTATCGACGCCTTCCCCGCTAAGCCGGGAAGCATTGCGGCGCTCGACTACTTCACTTATTACGATGCGAACGCGTCTCCGAGTCGCACCCTGGTGTTTGGCGGATTGCTCGCCGCTGACGCTCACGCCTCCATCTATGCCAACACCCTGGCGGGGGTGTACCAGTCTCCATGGGACGTTGCGGGTGGCGGCCTGGCCTTCGGCCTCGCCTTGCCCTACCTGTGGATGGACGTCGCGGGGCAGGCCCGGCGCATCGGTCCCGGCGGCGTGCCCGGACCGGTTTTCTCCGCCCACGACACCACCGACGGATTCGGCGACCTGCAAATCATTCCCTTCATGCTCGGGTGGACCAATATTCTGCCGGATCTGAAGCTGGATGCCCGGTTGGGCGTTTTCGCGCCCACGGGCGATTACAACCAGGAACGGCTCGCCAACGTCGGCAAGCACTACTGGACCTTCGAGCCGGGGGTGATGGCAAGCTGGCTGAGCAGCAAAATCGGCACGGAGGCCAGCCTCTACGCCGGCGTGGATTTCAATACCGAGAACGACACCACCCACTACCAGAACGGCACATCGCTCCACCTCGATGCCACGGTGGCGCAGCACCTGCCCGTGGGCAAAGGCTTCATCGGCCTTGGCGCCAATGCCTTTTACTACCAGCAACTCTCCGGCGATAGCGGGTCCGGCGCCCGCCTGGGGGACTTCGAGAGCATGACCGCCGGTGTCGGCCCGGTGCTCTCTTACGTCTGCAAGGTCGGCAAGAAAACCGATCTCGTCGCCGAAGTGAAATGGCTGCCGGAGCTGGACGTGAACAAACGCCTTAAGGGGGACATGATCTGGTTTAAGCTGGCTTTGGTGTTCTAGGCAAACATAAGAGATAATTCTGGCCTACCGCGCATTCATGCCCGAAACGAAGACCTTGCCAAACCAACCCAAACCAAACATGAACGACGACAAACAACTGACCATTCACTTCAACAACGGCACGAAGATGGAAGTGGCTTTTCCCATTCAGGTCAAGAATTCCACCGGGGCCGTGCTGGAAGGAATCAAGCGCATCCTGGAATCCGACAAGCTGGTGTTCCAGACGGACGAGCAGCTCATGGTTGTCCCCTGGTCCAGCGTGAAGTTCCTGGAAACGGCCTCGGTGCCCGCGACGGTGCTTCCCTTCGGTGCCATCAAGGGGGCGCGCGTTGTCACCGCCAGCGAAACCACGCCGAATTGAAAACCGCCGATCACTGATTTCCGATTACTGAACCACCCCTTTTCTGGTCAACACACACAACGATGAAAACAAAACACCCTTTCCTCGCCGCCGCGCTCCTGGGCACGCTGGCCATCACGTCCGCCCGAGCGTCGGACATCACACCTGCGGAAGCCCGCGCCATCGCCAAGGAAGCCTACATCTACGGCTACCCGATGGTGGACGGCTACCGCATCCAATACGCCTACTTCGTGAATCGCGAGAGCCCCGAATTCAAAGCACCGTGGAACCAGCTCCGCAACATTCCCCGCGTTTTCACGCCGGAGGACAAGGCGGTGCAGACGCCCAACTCGGACACGCCCTACTCCATGATCGGCCTGGATCTGCGCACCGAACCCATCGTGCTGACGGTGCCGCCCATTGAGAAGGAGCGCTATTTCAGCATCCAACTGATTGATCTCTACACGCACAACTTCGCCTACATCGGCAGCCGCGCGACCGGCAACGATGGCGGCAGTTTCCTCATCGCCGGGCCAGGCTGGAAAGGCAAAACGCCCAAGGGCGTGAAGCAGGTGATCCGTACGGAGACCGAGCTCGCGCTCGCGTGCTATCGCACGCAGCTTTTCAATCCGGCCGACCTCGACAACGTCAAGAAGGTGCAGGCGGGCTACAGCGCGCAGCCGCTCTCGGCCTTCCTCGGCCGGCCCGCGCCCAAGGCCGCGCCGGCGATTGATTTCATCAAGCCGCTCACGCCGGCGACCCTGAAGACTTCGCCAGAGATCTTTAACAACCTGAACTTCATCCTTCAGTTCTGCCCAACGGTTTCCTCGGAGAAGAAACTGATGGCGCGTTTCGCCAAGATCGGCATCGGGGCCGGCAAGACGTTTGACGCGGAGAAGCTCGCGCCGGAAATCAAGGCCGCCATCGGGCAAGGCATCGCCGACGCCTGGGCCGACTTCGCGGACTTGAAGAAGCGATTTGATGCCGGGGAAGTGACCTCGGGCGACGCGTTCGGCACGCGGGAATATCTGAAGAACAACTATCCCTACCGCATGATCGCCGCCGTGCTCGGCATCTATGGCAATTCAGCGCAGGAAGCGATGTATCCCATGTATATGGTGGATGCCGACGGGCAGAAGCTCGACGGCGCCAACCGGTACACCTTGCGCTTTGCGCCGGGCCAGTTGCCGCCCGTTAACGCTTTCTGGTCGCTGACCATGTATGAGTTGCCGTCGAGCCTGCTCACGGCTAATCCGCTCAATCGCTACCTGCTCAACTCGCCGATGCTGCCGCAGTTCAAAATGGACGCCGATGGCGGGCTGACGCTGCTCATCCAGAACGAATCCCCGGGTGCAGACAAGGAAGCCAACTGGTTGCCGGCGTCCAAAGGGCCGTTCTGGATGGCCATGCGTCTCTATTGGCCGAAAGCCGAAGCGCTCGCCGGCAAGTGGACGAAACCGGCGCTCGTGAAGGCGAAGTAACCGATGAACGAAAATACCCGCGCAGGAAGACACCCAACCAAACCCGTGACTAGCACCATCCCTTCCTCCTCATGAGCCCCAAGCGGCAGTTTTCTTCCCTGGTTGCCGGTCTTCTTGCCGTATGCGCTGCCAGCCTCGTTGGCTGCCAGTCCAGTAAACAGTCGGGCAGCATGAACCACGCCACGGTCAAAATCCAGGGCCACACCGTCGCGGACATCCAACAGACGGCGGCCGTGGTTTTCCGTGAAGCCGGCTATGCCTCGGTCCAGAGTTCGCCCGAACAGATGGTTTTCGATCGGCCGGGCACCCGTCGCGACGCGCTCAAGTGGGGCGGTTGGGCGGGCAGCGGGGTCACCATGCGGGTGAAAGTTGGCCTGAGTTCGACCCTCGATGGCGGCCAACTTCTGGAGGCCAATGCCTACGCCGTTCAGAATTCAGAGGATCCCTTCTTTCGAACCGAGAGCCGCAACCTCCTTTTGAACCATCGCCCTTACCAGAAGCTTCTGGACGAAATCGCCAAACGCTTGAAATGACCGGCCAACGCCACCATGGGATACCTGCTATGAAAACCAAAATACTCCTCCTGACGTCGCTCGCCCTGCTCGGGCTAACCGTGCCGGCTCCTGCCGACATTCTCGAACTCAAGAACGGAAGCGTGCTCGATGGCAAATACGCCGGCGGCACTGCCGGCACCCTGCGCTTTGAAACCAGCGCCGGATTGCAGGTCATCGAGACCTCGCAAATCATTGCCCTCGCCTTCACCACTCCGGCGGCTGCCGCTCCCGCGCCAGCCCCCGCCCCGGCCCCCGCCCCGGTGGCCGCGCCGAGCTCGGTGACTTTGCCCGCAGGCACGATGCTGCTGGTGCGAATGATGGATAGCGTCTCCTCGCGGAACCAGGCGGGCACCCCGTTCACCACCAAGCTGGAGTATGACCTCGGCGTGGGGGGACTCGTCGCGGTCAAAGGCGGCGCGGTCATTTACGGCCGGGTCGCCAGTTCGTCTCAGGCCGGCCGAGCCCTCGGCCGGTCCACGCTCGACCTCCGCCTGACCCAGATCACCATCGGCGGCCAGCCGGTACCCATCCTGACCAGCGGCTACAAAGCCGCGGGCCAGGCTTCGATTGCCAAAGCGGCGAAGGGAGCCGCCGCCGGGGCGGCCATCGGCGCCATCGCCGGGGATGCCGGCAAGGGCGCGGCCATCGGCGCCACGGCCGGCGCGCTCACCAAAGGGCAGACCATCACGATTCCCCCGGGGGTGCTTCTCGAATTCACCCTCACGCAGCCCGTTACCCTCCGCACGGCCAACTAACGCCTGACCCATAACCACTGAAGACTCCTGGCTATGAAACACCTCACCACCATCCTTCCCCTGACGGTTCTGGCCGCTGGTCTCGCCCTCAGTGCCGCCGCGGCCCAGGACTCAGGCGCGTCCCCGGCCCGGGAACCGGCGATCGACGCCGGCAACCTCCGGGCGTTCATTGAGCTCGCCCGCTCGGACCTTAAGACCCAAAAGACCTTCATCATCGCCCAGAATGTCCAGTTCACCGATGACGAAGCCGCTGAATTCTGGCCCCTCCACAGCGAATATACCCTCGCGCTCAACAAGTTGCTCGATGAGCGGCTCCAGTGGCTCAACGAGTATGCGGGGATTTACCAGACCATGACCGACAAGCAAGCCACCGCCCTCGCCCACAAAGTCTTCTCCTGGGAAGAAAAGCGCACGGCGTTGAAGCGGACGTGGTTCAAGAAATTCTCCAAGGTCGTCCCGGCTAAGAAGGCGGCCCAGTTCTTCCAAATCGAAAACCAACTCAACGCCGCCCTCGATCTGCAACTGGCCGCCGCACTCCCGCTCATCAAGTAGCCGCTCGCGCCCCAGTGAAACCTCCCGTTTACCCGCTTGCTCTCGGGCGGCTCTTTGGTCTGGTCGCGCTGGGGGCCGGACCTGTTCCATCGCATCCGGCCCGAATCCCGTGGCCAATCTGCTGGACATGACCATGCTCGTCACCTTTATGCGGATGTCGTTGGAGGAACATTGGCAGCCCAAGGTGTTTGGTGAGTCCGTTCGGCCGATGCTGGAAACGAGCCGCCAGGCGGAAACCAACCTGTGGCTGCTGCTTGCCCAGCAGCTCAAGGCGCCGCAACCGACGCACGTGCGTTCCGCCATCGCCGAGTGGCGCCGGCAGCACCCGCAGCCCGAGGAGGTGCTGGCGCCCCGGGCGGTCGGTTTCGCCACACTGGCGGCGCAGGATAACTCGGTGGGGCGGGATTTGAGAATGTGTTCATAATGTTCCAGGTCGACCCGCTGGCCGGGCTGGATCCGGCGGTGCGGGAGCTCACGCAGACACGGCTGTTTGCCGACCGCGCGCTTTATGTCGTGCAGCGGATGCTCCGATTGTTGCGGTGGCAAACGGAGTTGCTGGGCCTCAACACGGCGCAAATCCCCGCCGTGCGGCAACTGACGGAGTTGATGCTCGCGTTGGATCGCACCATCGCCTCGACTAACCTCACGCAACTCGCCGCACAGGCCGGCCCCGCCGTCGAACGGGCGCAAAGCGGCGGCAAGGAAGTCGTGGACTACGCCTTCCGGAAGGGCCTGTTACTGGTAGCTACCCTACTTGCCGCCGCCTTGGTTTACCGCTTTCTCGCCCTCCGCCTGATGCTCGCGACCAGCCCAAAATCAAGTTCACCATCACCAATGCTGTCAATCATCTTGTCCATGAATGACGATAAACCACCGATCCCTGTGTCTTAACCATTCCGTTTGACCATGCACTCCCCGAGCCACCAGAGCCTGCCCATCACTATGAAGCCAAACCCCGTATGTGGCGTCTTCAGTCGGCCTTTCGCCCTTAGCCTTCTGCCCTTAGCCTTTCTCCTCCTCACCGGTTGTAGTCATCTCGGGCCAAAGACCGTGGTGGCGGACCGCTTCGACTATAGCACCGCCATCGCGGACTCGTGGAAGCAGCAAACCCTGCTCAACATTGTCAAGCTCCGCTACATGGACCTGCCCGTGTTCGTGGATGTGTCGTCCATCGTGGCGGGCTATTCCATGCAGACGGGGGTGAGTCTCAACGGCACCCTCTCCTCCGACCGAGCGGTCCAGGGCAATTACGCCGCCGCAGGCGGGCAGGCCGTGTACACCGACCGGCCCACGGTCACCTATGTGCCGCTGACAGGGGAGAAGTTTCTGCGCGGGCTCATCACCCCGATTGACCCCAAAAACATTTTCTTCATGCTGCAAGCGGGCTACCCGGCCGATTTCATCCTGGGTCTGACCGTGGAAGGCCTGAACGGGGTGCGCAACCGTTCCGTATCCGGGAGCGCCGCGCGCGAGGCGGACCCGGAGTTCCTCCGCGCTTTGGACTTGCTCCGCCAGGTGCAGGCGGCCGGCGCCTTCGGGATGCGGGTCGAGGAGGACAAGGCTAAAGGCTCGACCGGGGTCGTGTTCTTCCGCCGTGACGACGTGCCCGCGGACATCCTGGCGAAGGCGGCGGAAATCCGGCAGTTGCTCAAGCTGCCGGCGGACGGCCAGAAGTACGCGCTCACCTATTCCCCGGTGCGCGGGGCGGAGGGTGAATTGGCGGTGAACACCCGTTCCTTGCTGCAAATCATGGGCGCCTTCTCCAGCTACCTGGACGTGCCAGCGGCGCACCTCAAGGAACACAGCGCCGTGCCGGCCTTTGAACAAACCGCCCCGGAGAACCGGCAAGATGTCGTGCGCATTCACAGCGGCAAGGATAAGCCGAAGCACGCCTTCGCGGCCGTGCCCTACCGCGATCACTGGTTCTGGGTTGAGGACAGCGACTTGCGGACCAAACGCGCGCTCACCGCCGTTATGTTCCTGTTTACACTCGCCGAAACCGGCAGCGGCGACAAACTGCCGTTGATCACCATTCCGGCGCAGTGAGTTCACACCGACTACCGATGACCGAACAAAACCTGCCTCTGAATTACTTATCCCTCCTCGCCGTGGTGGCCCTGTCGGCCGCTGGCGGCGGAGGCTTCTCGGCGACCAAGTCCATTTCTCCATGGGACGTCTTCAGGCCTGGCCTCATGTCGAATCGTCATCAACCGGACGTGCGTTAACACCACTCCGCGCACGCGGCTGCTCGACCTCGAAGCCTGGCAGAAGCCAAATTCACCACCACGCTCACTATGAATGCTCCTCTCTCCCGGCAATCGTCGAAGGCCACCCGTCGCCGGCTATGCCCTGGTCCGGCACGCCAGCCTTGGGGCGCCGTCGCCGGTTTGGCGTTGGCCCTTTGGGCGCCGAGCCTGCTGGCAGGGTCTGATGTGCTGATCGGCACCAATGGCGACCGCTGCACCGGCAAAGTGCTCGCGGAGACGGCCGACACCGTCGTATTCGACGCCGACCTCGGCGGCCAGCTCACCATCCCCCGCACCCGGATCCGCGAACTCCAGCGCCCCCAGCCCCTAGCCTTCACTAACCCAAGCGGAGACGGATCCACCAATCCCCTTTCCCCGCTGCAACTTTCCAAACTCTCCTGGCTTCCCCCCGGCGTCGGTCACGACCAGGCGGACTGGCTCCAACTTAAATCGGGCGAGTGGCTCCGCGGCCGCCTCTATTATATCCAGCAGCGAAGGGTCGAATTCGACAGCGACGAGCTCAAAGACCTCTCCCTGGACTTGAAGGATGTCCTCCAGGTTTATCCTACCAACCCGCTGTTCACGAAATTCGACGGTCGCGATGAGATCTACGGCACGGTGGTGGTCAGCAACGAGGTGATCCAGGTGTTTGGCCCCGAGCAGGTTCTGCTGCCCCGTGACCAACTCACGGGCATCACGCCCGGCGGAAAACGGGAACTCGATTTCTGGTCCGGCAACCTCAACATCGGGCTCAGTCTGCAGGCCGGCAATACCCGGCAGACCACCCTCACCACCAGCGCAGAATTGGTCCGCCGGACACCCGCCACCACTGCCCAACTAAACTACCTCGGCAACTACAGCGAGGCCGAGGGCGTGCAAAGCGCCAACAACCATCGCGTGAACGGCCTCTACGACATCCGCCTCAACCGTCACTGGTTTCTGCGCCCCGCCTACCTCGAGTACTATCGGGACGAATTGGCCAATATCGCCCACAAAGGAACCTATGGTATCGGCCTGGGTAGTTACATCTTCGATCGCGAAGGCCTGGAGTGGCTGGTCTCCGGCGGTCCCGGCTACCAACGCACCCAGTTTGAGGCCGTGGAACCGGGCCAAAGCGACTCCACTTCCACTCCGGCGGGCGTCCTGCAAACCAGCTTTAAAGCTAACCTGACTCGTCGCCTCAAATTCATCGAGACCATCAACCTGACCCTGACGAGCAAAGAAGCGGGCCTCTATACCCACCACGCCGTCACCACGCTCAATTTCGAAATCAAGCGACATCTCAATCTGAACGTCTCGTTCGTCTGGGACTACCTGCAAGACCCGCAGGCTGAATCCAACGGACGCGTGCCCCAGCACAGCGATCTGCGCCTTAGCCTGGGCGCCGGGGTGAAGTTCTGATCGCTGGGGCAGAGATCAGGGCGGAGGTGGCACTCCACCCTCCCTGGACGTTGCACTGGCGCTGGCTTTTCTCCTGCTGCTCAAGATGGACACGTCCTCGGGATCGCCGGTGGAGTGGGTCATTGAGATCGGCGGGCAGGTGCTGCGGCGGAGTTTGTCTGGGCTTATCGGTTGCGGGGGGCACGGCCCAGCAGCGGAGCGAGTTTATCCACTTAGACGGGGTCACCTATATGACGGTGTCGTGGCCCAAGCCCTACAACAACCGGGCGCCGAGCGAATAAGCGAACTGGCCGGAGGAGAAGCGGTGGGCGCTCCAGACGCTGGACGCGGCGCGGAGCCAGTTGGTCGACATCCAGGTGGCGACGGCGCCCGATGGAACCTACGCGCTGACGGGGCACTCGGCGAAGCAGTTTTCGGCGGGCGGGAAGAAGGATTTGGCCTGCGTCTGCATTCAGCACCGCGAATTCGCTTATTACAAGCCCAAAATGAGACGTTTGCCCTGGTTCGCTTCTGTGGGCTTCAACCGCGGGGTTGAGGTTTAGTCCCCCCTTGCCTGCAAGGGCGGATAAGGGCGGCCGGGGATCAGTTTGACGCCGTCCGAGAAGCCCTCGGGGCGGTGGGCGAGACGCTGGATCATCTCATTTCGGAATTGCTCGACCAGCGGCCGCTGGGCGAGGTCCCGCGCCAGGTCCCGCTCTTCGCGGGGATCCTGGTCGATATCAAAGAGCTGTTCCGCCCCGCTGGCAGGGCGCCAGAGATACTTGGCATGGCCGTCGGTGAGGGCGTGAAAGGCCTGCTCTTTGCCGTAGCAGGGCGCGTGCTCGGAATGAAGCCAGCGCCGGATCGTGCCGGATTCGCCCCGGAGCGCGGGCGCGAGGTTGACGCCGTCCATGACTTTGGGCGCGGCCACGCCGGCCAGGGCCAGGAGCGTCGGCATGAGATCCTCCAGGCAGACCGGTTGGTCGAGGCGCAGGCCAGGCTTGAGCCCCAGCTCGGGCGAACCGCTGATAATCAGCGGGATGTGGGCGGAGCCTTCGTAGGGTTCGCATTTTCGGAAATACCCGTGATCCCCGAGCATCTCCCCGTGATCCGAGGTGAACACGATTACCCAGGGCCGGTGGGCCTTGAGGCTGCGGGCTTTGAAGTCGGCAAGCAGGGGGACGAGCTGATCGTCCAGGTGTTCGATGAGGCCGAAATAGCCCGCCTGGGTGGCGTGCAGGGCGGCGCCCTCGAGCCGCACCCGGTGGCCGACGCGATCGCCGGCGGGCGAAAGCGCTGACCAATCCACCCAGTCGCCGCGCGCCGGGGCCGGGAGCGTCTGGTTCGCGTAGAAATCGAAGTAGCGGCGCGGCGGGAAGAGGGGGGAATGGGGCGAATAAAAGGACGCCGTCAGGAAGAGCGGTTTTTCGGGCGGCACCTCGGCCACGGTCTGCCGGGCCTGGCGCGCGGTCCAGGCGGTGGGATGCAATTCGTCCGCCAGGGGCCACGGCTTGGCGGCCCAGCCGTTCATCGAGAGGCCAAGCTGCTCCACCAACTTGAGAATGCCGCCGCTGGCGGGTGCCGCCTGTTTCAGGAAAGTGTCATAATCGTCATCGGCCACGTAGGTGCTGCCGCGAATTTCCTGCTGGTACCCGTAATGCTCCGCGGCGGGCTCCTGGTGCATGTAGCGGCCACACAGCACGGTTTGGTAACCGGCGTCGGCGAGCAGCCGAGGGAAGGTGGGGGCTTGAATGGGGCGGGCCGCATAACCCACCACCCCGCTGGTGGCTGGAAACAAGCCGGTGAGCAAAGAGGCGCGGGCCGGGATGCAGGAAGGGCAGGTCGAATAGGCGCGACGGAACCAGGCTCCCTGGCGGGCGAGGTCATCCAGATGGGGGGTGCGCACCGCGGGGTGGCCCGCCACCGAGAGACAATCCCCGCGCATCTGATCGGGCATCACCAGCAGGATGTCCGGCCGGGCGGCCTCGCCGTCCACGTCCCGGAGGCCCGAGCCGAAAACCAGGGCTACGAGTCCAGCCACTCGCCAATAATATCGATTCACCGGATCAGCTTACAGGAGCGGGGGCGGGATGGCTAACCGGGATATTCACCGCGGCCTCAACCCCGGACGCCGGCCGGGAAGCTGCGGCCCGGCTTTACATCCCCGCGCCCAAAGGTTACAAATAGGGCGTGCTACGCGACACCACCCTTTGGAAATCCTTGAACCATGGCCGGCGCCTCGCCTTGATCGCCGGGCCCTGCGTGATCGAGAGCGAAGCCCTCTGCCTGCGAGTGGCTTCGAGCCTCGTGAAAACCTGCCAACGCCTGGACATTAACTACGTCTTCAAGGCCAGCTTCGACAAAGCCAATCGCACCTCGGCCAAGTCGTTTCGGGGTCCCGGCATCGATGAGGGCCTGCGCATCCTGGCCAAAGTCCGATCCGAGCTGGACGTCCCGGTCCTGACCGATGTGCATACCGAGGCGCAGGTCGAAGCGGCCGCCCAAGTGGTTGATATTCTCCAGATCCCCGCCTTCCTCTGCCGCCAGACCGATTTGATCCAGGCCGCCGTTCAGACCGGTCGGATCGTCAATCTCAAGAAAGGCCAGTTCCTCTCCCCGGCGGAAATGGGGCCGGTGGTGGACAAGGCGCGCAGCGCGGGAGGCGAGCGGCTCCTGCTAACGGAACGCGGCACGACCTTTGGCTATAACAACCTGGTGGCCGACATGCGCTCGATACCGATCATGCGCCGGTTGGGGTTGCCGGTGATCTTCGATGCGACCCATTCAGTCCAATTGCCCGGTGGCGGGGGGGACAAGTCGAGCGGCCAGCGCGAATTCGCCCCCGTCCTGGCCCGCTGCGCGCTGGCCGCCGGCGCCGACGGTCTGTTCTTCGAAACCCATCCCGAACCGGACCGCGCCCTGAGCGACGGCCCCAACATGATCCCCCTGGCCGAGATGCCGGCGGTGCTCAAGGACCTGTTGAAGGTGTGGAAGGTGTTGCGCTAGCCCATGAATTTCGTCGCCGAACCCCGCATCCCCTCCGCCCTCCGCGCCCGGCTCGCGCGAGTCCGCATCTTTCTGTGCGACGTCGACGGCGTGCTTACCGATGGCTCAGTCTTCATGAGCGGAACCGGTGAGCTGAAACAGTTCGACATCCAGGATGGCCTGGGGCTGGCCATCCTGCGGCGGTCCGGCATCCCGGTAGGGTGGATCTCCAGCCGCCCCTCCGCCGCCACCGCCCGACGCGCTAAAGATCTCCAGATCGATTTCCTCTCCCAGTCCAAGGACGCCAAAGTGCCCGCGGTCGAGCGCATCCTGGCCCGCGCGGGCCTGACCTGGGCCGAGGTGGCCTATGCGGGGGACGATTTGGTGGACCTGGCGCCCATGAAGCGGGCGGGGTTGGCCCTGGCGGTAGCCAACGCGGCGCCCGAGGTCAAGCGCGCCGCCCATTATGTCACCACCCGCCCTGGCGGCCACGGCGCCATCCGCGAATTGGCCGAGCTCATTCTCAAAGCCCAAGCCAAATGGGACCGTGTGGTGGCCGATTATTCAGCGTGAGGACTCCCCCTTGAACCCCGCTAGCCTAACCCGATTCGCCGGACTGCTCGCCGCGCTGCTGGCGGCCTCCACCGCGCGCGGCCAAACCTCGCTCCAGGGTTCCGGCAACAAACTCGCCGGGTATTACCCGGCGCCGCATCAAACCCAAATGTGGTGGCTGCTCGAAGGGGCCAGCACCCAGTCACAACCGGACGGACGCCTGCTGCTCACTGACGCCCGGATGCAGACTTTCACCAAGGACGGCGCCCGGGAGTTGGCGGTGCGCGCGCCCCAATGCTGGTATTCGCGCCAGGCCGGCACACTGAGTTCCCCCGGCCCCATGCAAGCCGCTTTCGCCAATGGGGACTTCACCCTGGAAGGCGAAGGCTTCCTGTTGCACCAGACCAATCTCGATCTCAACATCTCCAACCGCGTCCATACCCACATCAGTGGCGCCCTGCTCGGCAAGAAGTTGCCGGGGACCGCCGCGGGCGGCGCCGGTGCCGCGGAACAACCGTCGAGTAGTGCGACGGAGGATCTCGAGGTCTTTTCGGACCAGTTCAACTACGCGACCAATACCGGCCGGGGGATTTACCGGGAAAACGTGCGAGTGGCGGGCACGAACCTGGCGCTGACCAGCCGTAGACTCACGGTCGTGGTTCCGACCGGCGAACGCCGCCTGGAGAGCATCTCGGCCGAGGGCGAGGTCAAGGTCGATTCCGCCGGCCTCCGCGCCGTCGGCGAGCAGGCGGACTACACCGTCGCCACCGACCAGGTCCACGTCACCGGCCACCCGAGCTGGCACGCGGCCGACAAAGAGGGCAGCGCCGATGACCTGGTGCTCGAACGGACCAACGGGGTGCTCCACGCGACGGGAAACGCCGCGCTGACCGCCCAGGTCGGCCGCCAGGGGGGTTTTCGCTTTCTGTCACGCCCCGCCGCCACCAACACCGCGCCCGCCGCCCGCCAGGTCATCGAGATCCACTCCGAGAGCTACTCGCTTCAAACCAACTACGCCCGTTTCAACGAC
>Ga0316228_1001322_pt1 | contig 26338 bp, 20 predicted proteins | sample TBH18021metaG_FD_206005 | JGI IMG/M metagenome (GOLD analysis project Ga0316228, IMG submission 206005) | Freshwater microbial communities from Trout Bog Lake, Wisconsin, USA - TBH18021 | ecosystem: Environmental > Aquatic > Freshwater > Lake > Hypolimnion/Profundal zone | place: USA: Wisconsin... | reverse complement strand
CCGCGGTGCCCCCTCGATCGACACGCATGCTCGGGTCGACGCGTTGAGAGAAAATTAACCCTGCGGGCCGGCAATACGGGGGTAGCCCGCCCGCGCCACGCGGAGTCGGCGCGGCCCCTGTCGAGACGCCGGTGAGCGAGACCTCCGACGATATCCTGACGCGTCCCCTCGGCATGGCCGAGCCGAAGAGCCGGGCCGAGCGGATCCGCGCCCGGCTGCGCGGGCCGCTCAGGGCGCGCACGGTCCTCGGCGGCGGCGCGGCGGTATTGGCGCTCGGCGCGGGCGCGCTCGTCGCCTTCGGCGACCCGCAGGGGGGTGAGCCGAGGGTCACCGTGGCGATCACCCTGCGCGAGCCGGCTCCCGCCCCGCAGGTGGCGCAAGCTCCGGCCGCTGCGCCGGCACCGGAGCCGGACACCCCACCGCCGCGGGCGCAGCGGAGCGCCGAGGAGGTCGAATCGGCCTCGGGCGTCACCGTGGTTCGGCCGAGCGGCACGGGGGCGCCGAGCGAGGCGGTGGTGATCCGCGTGCCCGCGCCCGTCGCCCAGCTCGCGCCCGCGCCCGATCCGCGCCTCACCGACCGCGGGCGGCACGGCGCCCTGCCGAAGCTCGGCGAGGGGCGGCTTCGCGCCCTCGACGTCTACGCGCGGCCCGAGGAGCCGGGCCAGGGGCCCCGCATCGCGATCCTCGTCACGGGTCTCGGCATCGGCCAGGCGGCAACGGCCGCCGCCATCACCAAGCTGCCGCCCGCCGTCAGCCTCGCCTTCGCGCCCTACGGCGGCGAGGTCGAGCGCGCCGCCGCCCGCGCCCGCACGGCCGGGCACGAGGTGCTGCTGCAGGCCCCGATGGAGCCGTTCGACTATCCCGACAGCGACCCCGGCCCGCAGACGCTCCTCACCGCCCTCAAGGGCGCCGAGAACGCCGACCGCCTCGCCTGGGCGATGAGCCGGTTCGCCGGCTATGTCGGCGTGGTGAACTTCATGGGCGCCAAGCTGATGGGCGACGCCGCCGCCTTCGAGCCGGTGCTGCGCGAGATCGGCGCCCGCGGCCTCGGCTTCGTGGACGACGGCACCGGCGCCCGCCCGGTCGCGCCCGGACTCGCCCAGAAGGCGCGGGCGCCGCTCGCGCGGGCCGACATCGTCCTCGACGCGGTAGCGCGGCCCGATGCGATCGACCGCGAGCTGGCCCGGCTCGAGGCGCAGGCCCGCGCCAAGGGCTTCGTGCTGGCCTCGGCCAGCGCCCTGCCCGTCACGATCGAGCGCATCGCCCGCTGGACACGCGACCTCGAGGCCCGCGGCCTGCGCCTCGTGCCGGTGAGCGCGGCCCTGCGGAACCAGTCGGCGGACAGCCGCGTCTCGAAGGCGGAGTAGCGCGGCCTCCCGGCCGTTGCGGCCGGTGCCCGCCCTCCCTATGGTCCCGCGCGATGACGAGCGCCCCCCTCCTCGGCCAAGAGGCCCCCCTGCCCTACCGCCCCTGCGTCGGCGTCGCGCTGATCAACCGGGCGGGCGGCGTCTTCGTGGGCCGCCGCAAGGACGCCGACCGGCTCGGGGCTGGCGCCCACGCCTGGCAGATGCCGCAGGGCGGGATCGACGCGGGCGAGGCCGCCGCGGCGGCGGCCGTGCGCGAGCTGCACGAGGAGACGAACGTCTCCCCCGCGCTGATCCGTCCCCTCGGCGAGGTGCCGGACTGGCTCGCCTACGACCTGCCGGCGGACGCCATGAAGCAGGCCTGGCGCGGGCGCTACCGCGGCCAGACCCAGAAGTGGTTCGCCTTCGCGTTCCTCGGCACCGACGAGGCCATCGACGTGGACCATCCGGGCGGCGGCGCGCACAAGGCCGAGTTCGATGCCTGGCGCTGGGCCGCGTTCGAGGAGCTGCCCGGCCTCGTTGTACCCTTCAAGCGCCCGGTCTACGAATCGGTCGTCGCCGCCTTCGCGCCGCTCGCGACCTGGGCGCGGTCGGCTTGAGCGCGGCCCGGCCCGGCTGAGCCGCCCGATGCGCTGGCTCGCCGTCCCCCTCGCGATCGCGCTCGGCTGGATCCTGTTCACGCTGAGCCCGCTCTGGGCGCTCTACGACCTCGCCCAAGCGGTGCGGGCGCGGGACGTCGACTATGTCGAGAGCCACGTGAACTTCCGGACGCTGCGGCTCTCGCTCGTGCGCCAGACCACCGCCGCCGTGAAGGCCGCCACCGACCAGAACCCGGATCTCGGCCCTCGCGAGCGCCAGCAGCTCGGCGAGGCGGCGACCGGCCTCGCGCTGGCGCTGGCCGAGACGATGGTGACGCCCGCCACCGTGATCGACCTCCTCGACGACGGCTGGCTCGACAAGGTCGAGCAGGGGCGGCCGGCCGCGCCGGCCCGGGCGGGCCTGCGCATCGATCGGGTCGGCGGCCTGGTGCCCTATTACCTCGCCTCGGAGATGCGCGGCTTCCGCACGGTGGTGATCGCGATCCCGCCGGGTCGCCCGCGCCAGGACCAGACCCGCATCCGCATGCGCCTGCGTGGCTGGGCGTGGCGGCTCACCGACATCGAGGTCACGGAGACCCTGCGCCAGCAGATGGCGGCGGGTCTCGCCCGCACGCTCGCCAAGGCCAACCTGCGCGGCCGGGGCGAGCAGCGCGAGGCGCCGGCGCAGCCATGAGAGCGCGCTGATCCGGCGGTCAGCGCGGCTTCGGGTTCGGCTCGCTCCCGCCGGCGGGGATGCGCGGCTTGCGGGCCTGGACGAGGCTCTCCGCCTTGTCCTCGTCGGTGTCGCCGCCCTGCTCGATCGCGCGCTCGGGATCGGCGGCGAGTTCCGAGACGATCGCCAGCAGGCGCTCGCACTCCGCACTGTACTTGAAGGCGTCGAGCACGATCGCGGCGTCGCGCAGGGTGCGCAGATCCCGCACCGTCTGCTGGTTGGCGTCCTGCTGCAGGTCTCTCTTCCCGGCGAGCTTCTCCTCGATCCGCGCGCCCGTCACGTCGCAGGCGGCCCGTGCCGTGCCGGCCGTGAGGCCGAGCGCGAGGGAGGCGATGAGGAGGCGCGTGCGGATCATGGGTCGTCTCGGGGGTGGCGGGTCAGGCGTGGTGGGGATGGGCGCGGCGCAGGAGGTCGTTGGTCAGCGCCACGAGCTGGCTCGGCCGGTAGGGCTTCGGCACGAAGACGGATTCGGAGACCTGCTCGCTCGCGGGCAGGCCCGCGCGGCCGCCCGAGGTGTAGACCACCGGCAGGTCCGGGCACTGGCATCGCGCGTGCTGGGCGAGTGCGAGGCCGTTCGTGTTGCGGGCGAGGTCGATATCGGTGAAGAGCAGGTCCACGGTCTCGCGGGCAAGAATTTCTTCCGCCTCCCAGGCGTCGGCGGCGGTCAGCACGCGATAGCCCTCGTCGGCCAGCGCCTCGGCGGCGAGTTCGCAGACGAAGGGCTCGTCCTCGACCACGAGCACGGTCGAGGACGCGTGGTCGATCCGGTCGAGGAAGGCGGGCCGTGCGAGCGCGGTGCAGGCGAAGGGGATCATGACGCAACTCCAACTCACCTGGCGCGGGGCTGACGCCCCGGCACCGGATCGTCGGACCAACGGGGCCCTCAGCTCCGGTGTTCGCCGTGATTGGATCGAATTGCTCGGGTTTGGTGAGCGAAGGCTTAACCCTGCCCACCCGCACCTGAACGGAGCGCCCGAACTGGTTAACGAAGTCTTATTGCGAAGCTTTCGGGGACGCGATTCGTGAACAGATCCTGGCAGCTGGGGACCGGCCTCGCGCTCACGGCGCTCGCCGGCTACGTCGACGCGATCGGCTTCGTGCGGCTGGGCGGCCTCTACACCTCGTTCATGAGCGGGAACACGACGCAGCTCTCGGTCTCGCTGGCCAACGGCGCCTTCCGGCACGCGGGCCTTCCCGCGATGCTGGTCTCGGGCTTCCTGTTCGGCGCGACGCTCGGCAGCGGGCTCGCGATCGTGGTGCCGCGGCGCTGGGCCACCGCGGTGGTCCTCGCCTACGAGACGCTGCTGATCCTGGCGGCCCTCTCGCTCGGCCTCGCGACGCCCGAACTCGGCCTCGCCTCGTTCTTCATGGCCATGGCGATGGGCGCGCAGAACGCGGTGCTGTCCCAGGTGAAGGGGTTTCGCGCCGGCACCACCTTCGTGACGGGGGCCCTGTTCGCGCTCGCGCAGAAGATCGCCGAGGCGCTGACCCGCACCGGGCCGCCTCTGGGCTGGATCGGCGACGCGACGGTCTGGGGGGCGCTGCTCGTGGGCGCGCTGGTCGGCACGCTGGCCTACGGCACCTACGAGCTCTACGCCTTGCTGGTGCCCGCCCTGGTCGGGGGGACTTTCGCGGTGATCGCCGCCGTCCTATCCGCTCGATCGGTCACCGCCGTACCCTGAAGGACCCGCGCATGAGTACTTCCGCCTCCCTGACGAGCCACGTCGCCCCGGTCGAGGCCGGCGCGCACGTGACGGCGGCGCACTGGCTCGGCGATACGCTGGCGCTGGCGCTCGGCGACGGCACGGTGGTGCTGGCCTCAGGGAGCGAGGCGGTGCGGGCGGCGGCCCACCCGGACGGATCCATCCTCGTGGCGGCCGGCGACGGAGCCCGCCTCCTCACCGGCGGCGACGACGGGCGCGTGGTGGCGGTGGCCAAGGACGGCACGCTCACCGAGGCGGCGGTCGCCAGGGGCAATGCCTGGATCGACGCCTTGGCGCTGCATCCGGACGGCGGGCTGGCCTTCTCGGCCGGCCGGCGCGTGGTGGCGCGCGATGCCAAGGGCCGCGAGCGGACCCTCGAGGCGCCCTCGACGGCGCGGGGCCTCGCCTTCGCGCCGAAGGGATACCGGCTGGCGGTGGCGCACTACAACGGCGCCAGCCTCTGGTACCCGAACCTGGAGACCCCGCCGGAGGTGGTCTCGTGGAAGGGCTCGCACATCGACGTGACGTGGTCGCCCGACGGGCGCTTCGTGGTCACGACGATGCAGGAGAACGCCCTGCACGGCTGGCGCCTCCAGCCCGATCCCGGCCACATGCGGATGTCGGGCTACCCCGGCAAGGTGCGCTCGCTCGGCTGGTCGTCGGACGGCAAGTGGCTCGCCACCGGCGGCGCCGAGGCCGCGATCATCTGGCCGTTCGACTCGAAGGAGGGCCCGACCGGCAAGGCCCCGCGCGAGTGCGGCGTGCGCCCGGCCCGGGTCTCGCGGGTGGCCTTCCACCCGAAGGCACCGGTGCTGGCGATCGGCTACGAGGACGGCTGCATCTTGCTCGTGCGCTTCGGCGACGCCGCCGAGCTCCTGGTCCGCCCGGCCGTGAAGGCGAGCGCGATCTCGGCGCTCGCCTGGGACCGCCGCGGCAACCGCCTCGCCTTCGGCTGCGCGGACGGGCAGGCCGGCCTGCTGACGCTCCCCGCCTGAGTCCCGGGGATCCCCAAGGGCCTCAGGCCCTTTCGGCGCCTGAAGGCGCTGCAGGCGGGGTCCGGGGCGCGCAGCCCCGGGATTGGCTCTTCGGTCCCGGCTTTGCCGGGGCCGAAGAGCCAAATGCAGGGTTCCACCCTGCACCCGCCAAAGGTCTCGACCTTTGGGATCCAAGACTGGTGCAGGCCCCTGGTCCCCAGCGGCCCGGCATGCTCTTGTCCCGCGCGCATCATCGGAGGTCGCCCGTGTTCGCCGTGTTCCGCACCCTCGGCCTCGCCCTCGGGCTCCTGGGCGGCGGCGTCGCCGCGCAGGCGCCGGAATTCGCCCAGCAATACGCCCAGCGCCTCGGCGGCGCGGTGGACGAGTTGCGCCGCGAGGTCGCGAGCCTCGATGCGGACGCGCGGGCCACCGGCAACACCCGCGACGGGGCGGTCGATCGCATGCGCGGCAACCCGGACGAACTCGTCGCCCGCCGCGGCGCCGCGGCGGGCGCCACCGTCGCGCGCCTCGCCGCCCTGAGCGCCCAGCAGCAGGCGCTGGCCGAGACGACGAGCCCCCTCGGGCGCACCGTCGCCATCCTGCGCCAGCCGGATGTCGGGCTGGTGCGGGCCACGCTGAGGGACTACCAGCCGGCGGTCCCCACCACCGCCGACGGGCTCGTGGCCGGGCTGCTCGGCTTCCTGGCGGCCTGGGGCGGCTGGCGGGTGATGTCGGATCTCGGCCGCCGCGCGGTGCAGCGTCGGCCGCGGGCCGAGACGACGACCGCCTGACGGCAGCGTATCCCGGGCCGCATCCTGGGGCGCATCCCGGGCACGGTGTGTCCGGGCATCTACAGCCGCTTGCCCGCGCGGTGCACTAGGGAGAAGGCACGAAACCGTGCGGGCCTCCGCCCGCGCCGGATCCGTGCTCAGAGTCGCAACCCATGGCGCGTTCACCGACCCCGACCATCGATCCGGCCCTCGATGCCGCGGCCCTGCTCCGGCGCGTCGGCTTCTTCGGACTGTTCGTCGTGGTGCCGGTGGTGTCGCAGGTGGCGCGCCGCGCCTCCGTGATCCTGGCGCCGATCGCCGTCGTGCTCCTCGTCATCGCCAGCGCCATCGACGGGCGCCAGCGCCGCCTCGGACCGCTCGGGCTGCGCCTGCTCGGCTCGCCGGCCTTCCTGGCCGGCATGCTGGTGGTGCTCTGGTCCGCCCTGTCGCTCGCCTGGACGCCGTTCCTGGGCGCCGCCGCCGAGCGGCTGGCCAACCTCGTCGCGGTGATCCTGCTGACGCTGATGGGCTATCTCTCGCTGCCCGACCGGATGCGCTCGGCCAACCTCTACCTGCTACCGCTCGGCGTCACCGTCGCGGCCCTGGTGGCGGTGCTGCTCGGCCTGTTCGGCGAGCAGCTGATGCGCGGCAGCGCGGAGGACGACGGCGCCCTCAGCCGCGGCCTGACGCTGCTCGCCCTGCTGGTCTGGCCGGCCGTGGCGTGGCTGCGCTCGCGCCGCCGCGACCGCGAGGCGTTGGCGATCGCGCTCGCCGTGGCCGCCGCGCTGGCGATCTCGCCGAACCTCACGCAGATCGTGGCCCTCGTGGTCGGCGCGCTGGCCTTCGCGGTGACGAGCTGGCGGCCGCGCCTCGGCGTGCTGCTGACGGCGGGCATCAGCGCGGGCCTCCTCGCGGCGGCCCCGCTGCTGCCCTTCCTCGCCCGGCCGGTCGGCGCGGCCCTGTTCGGGCCGCTGGCGCCCGGCGTGCTGTCGCTGAAGAGCTGGCAGAAGGTCGTCACCTCGGAGCCGCTCCGCCTCATCACCGGCCACGGCTTCGAGACGGCGCTGCGCGGCCGCTTCGCCGGGCTGGTGCCGATGAACGCGCCGACGACGGCGCTGTTCGAGTTCTGGTACGAACTCGGCGTGGTCGGCTCGCTCGCCGCCGCCTTCGCCCTCTACGCCTCGATCCGGCGGGCGGGGCGCGACAACCCGCTCCTGGTGCCGGGCGCGATGGCGGCCTTCGCCAGCGCCTTCACCATCGCGTGCATCGGCGTCGGCCTCACCGTGGTCTGGTGGCTCACCGCGATCGCGCTGACCATCCTCGTCTTCGTGGCGATCGAGCGCGGCCAGTTCCGCACCAGCCGCCCGAAGATCAGCCGCCTGCGGCGCATCCGGGACGGGGACGCGGGCTAGAGCCGATCCCGATCGTCGCCGGTCGTTTCAGGTGCCCTCCGATGCGACCTTCAGGTCCGTGCGGGTGAAATCCCGCCCCTTGAAGAGGATCGGAACGTTGTGATGGGCAGCGCAGGCGTAGGAGAGGCAGTCGGCGAAGTTGAGCTGCGCCGGGTGGCCCCGACCCTTGCCGTAGGTGTCGAAGGCGTCCACCGCCCGGCAGGCGACGGCATCGTCGATCGCGACGACGGCGATGCCGGCGGTCGCCAGGAACGCGTCGTACATCTCCTGGGCTGCCGCGACCGGAAGGCCGAGGATGCGCGCGAGGTTGATCGTCGCTTCGAGGCGGACATGCGGCCCGGTCTGGCAGCGTCCGGCTGACTCGATGCGAGCTAGGAATGCGGCTGCTTCGGGCTCACCGACAAGGATGGCGACGACCGCCGACGTGTCGATGAACATTCAGCGCGTCCACAAGGCGTCGCGCTCGTCCTCGCTAAGGGGCGGCTCGGGCAGCCGGTCCGCACGCGCCAGTGCCGCGGCGCGGATCGCGGCCACGCGATCGATCAACGGAACGGCCGCGTCGGCGCGCTCGATCTCATGCTGCAGGGCGAGTTTGATGGCCGCCGTGAGATTGGGTGCGCCGGACTTCCGCATGACGGTTTCGGCGAGGATCCTGACCTCCCGGTCCCTGATGCTGAGCATGACCGCCCTCCATCCATTCGCGCCTGTATAGACAGGCGAACAGCGGGCGTCCATACGCAAGGCTTTGCGCCGGTGGAGCAGGACCGCTAGGCGATCTCCGCCGCCGCCTCGATCCGCGCCATGTCGTCGTCCGAGAGGCCGACATGGTGGCCGATCTCGTGAATCAGCACGTGGGCGACGAGGTGGCCCAGCGTCTCGTCGTGCTCGGCCCAGTAGTCGAGCAGCGGTCGGCGGTAGAGCCAGACCGCGTTCGGCATCTGACCGGTCACCATCTCGCCCGCCTGCGCCAGCCCGACGCCGCGGAACAGGCCGAGCAGGTCGAACTCGCTCTCGCACGCCATCTCGGCCAGCGTCTCTTCGTCGGGGAAATCGTCCACGACGATGCGCACGCCCGCACACAGCGCGCGGAACGCCTCCGGCAGGCCCGCGAAGGCGGCGTCGGCCAGCGCCTCGATCTGGGCGAGGCTCGGCGCCTTGGCGGCGGCGAGCGCGGCGGTGTCGGGCTGGCCGCTCACGGGGTCGTCGCCGGGATCACGCAGCCCTCCAGGAAACCCGCGAGGTCGTCGGTGATGTGGTCGATATGCGGCTCCTGCACCGCCGCCTGCTCGAAGGCCTCGCGATAGGGATCGGCGATCTTGGGCACCACCAGCACCGTCGCCATGCCGAGATCGTGCGGCACCACGAGGTTGCGGGCGATGTCCTCGAAGAGCGCCGCGCGCGTCGGGTCGATGCCGTGCCGGTCGAGGAAGCGCTCGTAGGTCGAGCGCTCGGGCTTGGGCACGAAATCGGCCGCCGCGATGTCGAACACGTCCTCGAAATGCTCGAGGATGCCGAGCTTCTCGGCCACCCGCTCGGCGTGGCGGCGCGAGCCGTTGGTGAGGATGAGCTTGCGGCCCGGCAGCCGCTCGATCGCGTCGCCGAGCGCGGCGTCGAGCCGGATCGTCGAGTGGTCGATGTCGTGGGCGAAGTCGAGGAAGTCGTGCGGATCGACGCCCTCCTCGACCATCAGCGCCTTCAGGGTGGTGCCGTAGCGGTGGTAGAAGTGCTTCTGCAGGGCACGCGCCGAGAGGCCGTCGAGCCCGTAGAGGCGCATCACGTAGAGCGTGATGCGCTCGTCCACCTGCGGCCACACCATCGCGTCGCTGGGATAGAGCGTGTTGTCGAGGTCGAACACCCAGGTATCGACGCGGTCGAAACCGCGGGCATCGGGTGTCGTGAGGCGACAGGCTTCGGGCAGGTACACGAGGCTCTCGACGGCGCAAGGGGGCGACCGGGCGTGCCCGGCCGCGGGAGCAGGATCAGGCCCTGCGGATCAGGGTGCCGGCACCGTAATCGGTGAACAGCTCCAGCAGCACCGCATGGTTGACCTTGCCGTTGAGGATGACCACCGCCTCGACGCCCTGATCGATCGCGTAGATGCAGGTCTCGATCTTCGGGATCATGCCGCCCGTGATCGTGCCGTCCGCGATCAGCCGCCGGCAATCCTCGACGGTGAGTTCCGGGATCAGGTTCTTGTCCTTGTCGAGCACCCCCGGCACGTCGGTGAGCAGCAGGAGGCGCTTGGCGCGCAGCGCCCCCGCGATGGCGCCCGCGAAGGTGTCGGCGTTGACGTTGTAGGTCTGCCCGTCCGCCCCGTAGGCGACGGGGGCGAGCACCGGGATCAGCTCGGCCTTCAGCACCGCGTCGAGCACGCCGCGCTCGACGTGCTCCGGCTCGCCGACGAGGCCGAGATCGACCACCTGCTCGACCATGCTGTCGGGGTCGCGCACGGTCTTGGTCGCGCGCTTGGCCCGGACCATGTTGCCGTCCTTGCCGCACAGGCCGATCGCCCGGCCGCCCTCGGCCGAGATCCAGCCGACGATCTGCTTGTTGATCGAGCCGGCGAGCACCATCTCGACCACCTCGACGGTCGGCTCGTCGGTGACGCGCAGGCCGCCGCGGAACTCCGACTGGATGCCGAGCCGGTCGAGCATCCGGCCGATCTGCGGACCGCCGCCGTGGACCACGATCGGCTTGAGGCCGGACTGCTCCAGCAGCACCACGTCCTCGGCGAAATCCTCCGCTGCCGCCCGGTCGCCCATGGCGTGGCCGCCGTACTTGATCACCACGATCTCCTGGTCGTAGCGCTGCATGTGGGGCAGCGCCTGGGCCAGGACCTCGGCACGGACGTGCACGTTGGGCAGTTCGGTCATCGCATTCCCTCGCGCCCGGTCGGCACCCCGAGCGGGCGGACTTCTAGCGGAAGTGGCGGCGCCTGCGAAGCCGCGGGCGCGCGCCCGTCGTAGCCGCGCTCCTTGATCGCTTCATGATGGTCCATCCGGCCGGGGCTGGCACCCGGACGGAACATCCGGCAAAAGCTGGGCCATTCGGGGCCGTCGCCTCAATCTCACCGCGAATCCGGGCGAGGGGCGGGGCCGGGCCACCGGGGCTCCCCGGAACACAGGAAAAGGCGTCCATGCGCATCGCGATGATCGGGTCCGGCTATGTGGGCCTCGTCTCGGGCACCTGCTTCGCGGATTTCGGCCATCAGGTCGTCTGCGTGGACAAGGATCCGGCCAAGATCGCGGCGCTCAACGCCGGGCGCATGCCGATCTACGAGCCCGGCCTCGACGCGCTGGTGGCCGAGAACGTCGAGCAGGGCCGCCTCAGCTTCACCACCGAGCTGAAGCCCGCGGTCGCCGAGGCCGACGCCGTGTTCATCGCGGTCGGCACGCCGTCGCGCCGCGGCGACGGCTTCGCCGACCTCTCCTTCGTGTTCGCGGCGGCCCGCGAGATCGCCGAGGCGGTGAACGGGTTCACGGTTGTCGTCACCAAGTCCACCGTGCCGGTCGGCACCGGCGACGAGGTCGAGCGCATCATCCGGGAGATCCGACCCGACGCCGAGGTCGCGGTCGCCTCCAATCCCGAGTTCCTGCGCGAGGGCGCGGCGATCGGCGACTTCAAGCGGCCCGACCGCATCGTGGTCGGCGCCGAGGACCCGCGCGCCGAGGAGGTGCTCCGGGAGATCTACCGGCCGCTCTTCCTCAACCAGGCGCCGATCCTCGTCACCGGCCGGCGCACGGCGGAGCTGACCAAGTACGCCGCCAACGCGTTCCTGGCCACCAAGATCACCTTCATCAACGAGATCGCCGACCTCTGCGAGCAGGTCGGCGCCGACGTGCAGCAGGTCGCCCGCGGCATCGGGCTCGACAACCGCATCGGCGCGAAGTTCCTGCACGCGGGCCCCGGCTACGGCGGCTCCTGCTTCCCGAAGGACACGCTGGCGCTGGTCAAGACCGCGCAGGACGCGGGCACCCCGGTGCGGCTCGTCGAGACGGTGGTCGCCGTCAACGACAGCCGCAAGCGCGCCATGGCCCGCAAGGTGGTGCAGGCCTGCGGCGGCTCGGTGCGCGGCAAGACGGTGGCGGTGCTCGGCCTGACCTTCAAGCCGAACACCGACGACATGCGCGACGCGCCCTCGCTCTCGATCATCACCGGCCTGCAGGACGCGGGCGCCCGGGTGCGCGCCTACGACCCGGAGGGCATGGAGGCCGCCAAGCCCCTGCTCGGCGAGGTCGCGTATGCCCGCGACGCCTACGATTGCGCCGAGGGCGCCGACGCCCTGGTGATCGTGACCGAGTGGAACGCCTTCCGGGCGCTCGACCTCGCCCGCCTCGGACAGGCCATGGCGGGCCGCGTCCTCGTTGATCTGCGCAACGTGTACGATCAGGCGAGCGTGCAGCGGCACGGCTTTCGCTACGTCAGCGTCGGCCGTCCCGGCGACGCGGAGGCCTGAGCCGCGCGCCCATGCCGTGGCGGCATGGCGACAATACCGGAGCGGGACTGTTCCGGAACGCGATTGCTTCCACCACCGGGGTCGGTGGTCGATGCAGCGTGAGCGCAGCGAGACCATCTGTCCCGCCGCGGATGTCGTCGGATTCGCGCAAGTCGTGCCCCGGGCGCGAACGAACATCCATTCGACGGACGGCGGGCAAAGCGGCCGAATTAAGGCAACGATCCTGCGGCACCGCAACAAACGGAATCGTCGGACTGCGCTTTGTCAATGCGGCAGGTCCAGCAGGCCTGAATCGACGTTGATGAATACATGCCACAGCCCCATGCATTCGGGCAACAGCCCACATCGTCCCAGCTCTCGCCGGTTTGCCTCCGCATTGGAGCCATACTAAGGGATCAAGGGAATGCCCCGTGGCCGGCGGACGAATCGGCTCCCGTAACGAGCGTGTGCGAACCGAACGTGACTCAACGTACAGATATCGCCATCGTCGGTCGTGCCTGCCGCCTGCCGGGCGCTTCGAGCGTCGATGGCCTCTGGCAGCTTCTGACCGAGCCGCGCTGCGCGGTGAGCCGCGTCCCCGATGATCGCTGGTCGCTCGACCGCTTCGGCCACCCGCGCGCGCAGGAGCGCGGCAAGAGCTACACCTGGGCGGCGGGCGTGCTGGACGACGTCTGGTCGTTCGACCCGGCGGTGTTCGGCATCTCGCCGCGCGAGGCCGAGCAGATGGACCCGCAGCAGCGCCTGCTGCTGGAGCTGACCTGGGAAGCGCTGGAGGATGCGGGGCTTCGTCCCTCCGCGGTCGCCGGCTCGCAGATCGGCGTGTTCGTCGGCGCCTCCTCGCTCGATTACGGCAACCTGCGCATCCTCGACGCCTCGTCGGGCGACGCCTACGCGGCCACCGGCAATACGCTCTCGATCCTCTCCAACCGCATCTCCTACATCTTCGACCTGAAGGGTCCGAGCTTCACGGTCGATACCGCCTGCTCGTCCTCGCTGGTCGCGCTCGACAACGCCGTGCAGGCGATCCAGTCCGGCCGCATCGACACGGCGGTGGTCGCGGGCGTGAACGTGCTCGCGAGCCCGTTCAACTTCATCTGCTTCTCGAACGCGCAGATGCTCTCGCGCACCGGCCTGTGCCAGGCCTTCTCGGCCAACGCCGACGGCTACGTGCGCTCGGAGGGCGGCGTCGTCCTCGTGCTGCAATCGGCCGAGGCCGCCATGCGGGCGGACGCCACCGTGCGCGGCCGCATCGTCGCCTCGGGCGTCAACTCGGACGGGCGCACCACCGGCATCTCGCTGCCCTCCGGCTACGCGCAGGGCGCGCTGCTCGAGAAGGTCTACCGCGAGGCCGAGATCGACCTCGACCGGATCGCCTTCGTGGAGGCGCACGGCACCGGCACCCCGGTCGGCGACCCGATCGAGGCCTCGGCCATCGGGACGAAGCTCGGCCGCCTGCGCAAGGCGCCGCTGCCGATCGGCTCGATCAAGACCAATATCGGCCATACCGAGCCGACCTCGGGCCTCGCCGGCCTGCTCAAGGCCAGCCTCGCGCTCGAGCACGACCTCGTCCCGGCCTCGCTCCACTCGGCCGAGCTCAACCCCGACATCCCGTTCGGCGAGCTGAACCTCGACGTGGTGCGGCAGGCCCGCCCGATCGCGCGGGGCACGGCGGAGCGCTTCGCGGGCGTCAACTCCTTCGGCTTCGGCGGCACCAACGCCCACGTCGTCCTCAGCGACGCGGAGCCGACCGCGCGCGTCGCGATGGCGGGACCAGCGAGCGAGGGGCCCGAAGTGCTGCTGCTCTCGGCCCAGAGCCGCGCGGCGCTCAACGACCTCGCGCTCGACTACGCCGAGCGCTTCGAGCGGGCCGACGCCGCCGAGGCCAAGCGGATCGCGGCCGGCGCCGCCCACCGCCGCGAGCGCCTGAACGCGCGCCTCGCGATCCCGCTCGACGGTAAGACCGATGTGGCCGCGACCCTGCGCGCGGTCGGCGAGGGCGAGGACACGGCGGACGCCGTGACCGGCACGGCGATCGACCGCGCCGCCGAGGTCGCCTTCATCTATTCCGGCAACGGCAGCCAGTGGGCCGGCATGGGCCGCGAGGCCTACGCCGAGAACGCCGTGTTCCGCGCCGCCTTCGACCGTATCGACGCGCTGTTCCAGCCCTACGCCAAGTGGTCGCTGAAGGAGGCGCTCGAGGCCGAGGACCTCGACAAGCGCCTCGCGCTCACCAGCGTCTCGCAGCCGCTGATCTTCGCGATCCAGAGCGCCTCGACCACGGCGCTGCGCGCCCGCGGCCTGAACCCGGCCTACGTGCTCGGCCACAGCGTCGGCGAGATCGCGGCCGCCGAGGCCGCCGGCATCCTCAGCCTCGAACAGGCCGTGCGGGTGATCTTCTACCGCAGCCACCACCAGGAGACGACGCGCGGCCAGGGCACCATGGCGGTGCTCCTGATGCCCGTCGAGGAGGTGCCGGGCGCGCTCAAGGAGTTCCCCACCCTCGACATCGCCGCCTACAACAGCCCGAAGGCCGTGACCGTCGCCGGGCCCGTGGCCGACATCGACGCGGCGCTGAAGGCGCTCTCGCGCAAGCGCCGCCGCGGGCGCAAGCTCGACCTCGACTACCCCTTCCACGGCCGGATCATGGATCCGACCGAGAAGCCGCTGCTGCGTGACCTCGCCGGCCTGAAGCCCTCGGCCGGCACCACCCGCATGGTCTCGACCGTCACCGGCAAGATCCTCTCGGGCGAGGAATTCGGCGCGACCTACTGGTGGCGCAACATCCGCGAGCCGGTCCGCTTCTGCGACGCGGTGCAGGAGGCGACCCGCCAGGGCGCCCGCATCTTCGTCGAGGTGGGCCCGCGCGCGACCCTGATGTCCCACGTCGGCGACGCGATCGAGCCGCTCGGCATCGACAACGCCGTCGTCGGCGTGATGCACCGCAAGGAAGCCGGCGGCGATCCGATCGCCAAGGCGGTCAGCGCCGCCCTGGTCCAGGGCGCGGCCGTGGACGAGGCCCTGCTGTTCGGCGCGGCGCCCAAGGGCGCGATCGGCCTGCCGACCTATCCCTGGCAGCGCCGCTCCTTCCGGCTGGCCGAGACCACCGAGAGCGTCGGCGCGACCTCGGCGCGGCACTACCACCCGCTGATCGGCTCGCGCACCACGCCCGACGGACTTGAGTGGAACGGCTTCGTGGACACCGTCACGGTGCCCGAACTCGACGACCACCGCATCGAGGGCCAGGCGATCATGCCGGGCGCCGGCTTCGTCGAGATGGCGCTCGCCTGCGCCCGCGAGGCCCTGCGCAGCGACGAGATCGTCCTCGCCGACTTCGAGATCCACGCGCCGATGGTCTTCAACGAGGAGGCCCTGCGCGAGGTCGCGGTGCGGCTCTCGGGGTCGGGCAACGGCATCCAGGTGCTGAGCCGCCCGCGCCTCGCGCAGACGCCCTGGCAGCTCCACGCCTCCGCCAAGGTGGTCGAGGGCAACTTCTCGCCGGCCGTCGCCCCCGACGTCGAGATGCCCGAGGACCGCGCGGTCACGGGCGAGGCCCTCTACGCCCAGGCGCTCGCCGCCGGCCTCGGCTTCGGCCCGAGCTTCCGGCAGGTCGCCCTCTCGGCGCGGCTCGACGACGAGACCATCGTCTCCGACCTCGTGCCGGCGGAGGCGGACGCGCGCTACGGCCTCGTGCCGGCCCGCCTCGATGCCTGCTTCCACGGCCTGATCCTGCTCTTCGCGGATCTCCTCGGCGAGAACGCCGGCAAGGCCTACATCCCGGTCCGCTTCGGCGAGATCCGGCTGGTGAAGCCCGGCGCGTCGATCGCCCGCGCGGTGATCCGCACCCGTCGCTGCAACGAGCGCAGCATCCTGGCCGACTTCACCGTGCTCGACGCCGACGGCGCGGTCGTCGCCACCATCCGCGAGGGCCGCTTCCAGGCGCTGCGCGCCAAGGGCGGCGACGATCTGGCCGCCTACGCCATCACCCAGACCACCGAGCTCGCTACCGAGCCGACCGCCGTGCCGATGGACCGGCGCCCGACCATCGCGGCGCGCCTGAAGCCCGCCGTCGATGCCGCGAAGGCCGACGCCGATGCCGGCCTGTCACCGGGCCACCTCCTGCTGGAGGGCTGGGCGACCTCGCTGGCCTACAGGCTGGCGTCAGGTCTCGCCGAGGGTGGCAAGGTCGCGGTGGACGCGCGACGCGTGCCGGCCGAGCTGCGCCCGTGGCTCGTCAACGCTCTGCTGGCGCTCGAGAGCAGCGGGCTCGCCGAGCAGGCGGGTGCTGCCTGGACGCTCAACGACGGCTCGGCGCTGCCCGCCCCCGACGAGATCGTGCGCTGGATCGCGGCCGACCATCCGGAGCTGTCGGCCGAGCTGGTGCTGGTCGCCGATGTCGGCGCGCTGGTCGAGCGGCTGCTCGCGGGCGATCTCACCGACTCCCCGGCCCTGCCGCAGAACGCGCTCGACGCCTTCACCCTGCGCAGCGCCACCGCGCGCCACGCGGCTGACGTGGTCGCCCGCATCGCGGAGGCGGCGCGCGAGCGCCTGCCGAAGGACCGGGCGCTGCGCATCCTGCAGGCCGGCTTCGGCCCGCTCTCGGCCCAGGTCGCGACCTTCGCGGACGAGGTCGAGGCGCGGCTCACCGTGTTCGACACCGACCGGCGTCTGGCCGAGCGCGCCCGCCTCGCCCTGCCGCGCGGCGTCACCGTGATCGAGGCCGCCGAGGAGTTGCCGGCTTCGGGCTTCGACCTCGTCCTGACGAGCGGGGCGCTCCACCGCGGCGCCCGCGAGTTGCCCCGACAGCTCGCCGACGCGCTCGCCACCGGCGGCCTCATGGTCGCGGTGGAGCCGGGAGCGTCGCTGTTCCGCGACCTCGTCTTCGGCCTCACCCCCGGCTGGTTCGAGGCGGGCGTGGGCGACCTTCCCGTCGGCCGGCTCGACGACATCGCGGGCTGGCAGCGGACGCTCAGCGCCACCGGCCTCGTCAGCGTCCAGGCCGAGCGCGCGGCCTCGGCCAACGGCGACGACCTGCTCCTCGTCGCCGAGGCGCCGGCCCGCCCGGCCCCGGCGCCGGCCCAGACCTTCGCCTTCGTGATCGGCTCGGACGACGAGTTCGCGGCCGAGACCGCCTCCTCGCTGGCCACCCTGCTCGTCGCCAGCGGCGTGCACGTCTCGATCATCCTCGATTCCGACGCCTCCCTAATGGAGCTGGAGCGGGAGACCCCCGACACGGTGGTGTTCCTGGCCGGCGCCTTCACCCGCGGCGGCGAGGCGGCCGAGCGCCTGCGCGACCGCTGCCTCAGCCTCAAGCGCTGCATCGAGCATCTGGGCGCCCGCCAGACCCGGCTCTGGGTCGTGGCGCCCGGCGCCACGCGCGAGCGCGGCGGTCAGGCCACCAACGTCGAGGCCGGCGTCTGGGCCTTCTCGCGCACGCTGGCCAACGAGGTGCAGAACCTCGACGTGCGCCGCATCGACCTCGCGCCCGAGATGTCCTCGAAGCGCGCCTCCGAGCGCCTGCGCGACCTCATCCTCTCAGGGACTCCCGAGACCGAGATCGTGCTGGACGAGGACCGCACGCAGGTCGTGCGCTTCCATCCCGGCGCCGCGCGCCGCCGCGCCGCGGATACCGTGCCGGCCGAGGCCGCGCGCCTGGAGCGCAGCAACACCGGCGGTCTCAACGAGATGGTCTGGGGCGCGGCCGAGCGCCGCAAGCCCGGCCCCGGCGAGGTCGAGATCGCCGTCGAGGCGACCGGCCTCAACTTCCGCGACGTGCTCTGGGCGCTCTCGATGCTCCCGGAGGAGATCCTGGAGGACGGCTTCGCCGGCCCCCGCCTCGGCCTCGAATGCGCCGGCCGCGTCGCGGCTGTCGGTCCGGGCGTCTCGACCTTCAAGGTCGGCGATCCGGTCGTGGCCTTCGCCCAGTCGGGCTTCGCCACGCACATCGTCGTGCCCGACCTCGTTGTGGCGCCCGCCCCCGAGGGGCTCGACCCGATGGCGGCGGCGACCGTGCCGGTGGCCTTCCTCACCGCCTATTACGGCCTCGTCTCGCTCGCCCGCCTGCGGCGCGGCGAGTGGGTGCTGGTCCATGGCGGCGCGGGCGGCGTCGGCCTCGCCGCGCTCCAGATCGCCAAGCTGAAGGGCGCGCGCGTCATCGCGACGGCGGGCTCGCGCGAGAAGCGGGCGCTGGTGAAGGCGCTCGGCGCCGAGCACGTGCTCGATTCGCGCTCGCTCGCCTTCGTGGACGAGATCCGGGCGATCACCGGGTCGGGCGTCGACGTGGTGCTGAACAGCCTGTTCGGCGAGGCGATGGAGCGCTCGCTCAACGCCCTCAAACCCTTTGGCCGCTTCGTGGAGCTGGGCAAGCGCGACTACGTCGCCAACACCCATATCGGCCTGCGCCCGTTCCGCCGGAACCTCTCCTACTTCGGCGTCGATCTCGATCAGGTGCTGCAGCACCAGGGCGAGGACGGGGCGCGCCTCTTCCGCGAGGTGATGGCGCTGTTCGGCGAGGGCGGCCTGAAGCCCCTGCCCTTCCAGCCCTTCACGGCGGAGGAGACGTCGGACGCCTTCCGGCTGATGCAGCAATCCGGCCATATCGGGAAGATCGTCATCAGCCCGCCGAAGCCCGGCCGCGTTCCGGCCGCGCAGCGCTCGAGCTTCGCGATCTCCGAGACGGGCGCACACCTCGTCACCGGCGGCCTCGGCGGCTTCGGCCTGGAGGCGGCGCGCTGGCTCGCGGACCGGGGCGCCAAGCACATCGTGCTCTGCGGCCGCAAGGGTGCTTCGAGCTGGGAGGCGAAGGCGGCGGTCACTGAGCTCGCCGCGCGCGGCATTACGGTCGAGGCGCCGGCGGTGGACATCACCAGCCGCGCCGCGGTCGATCGCCTGATCGCGGGTATCGAGGCCAAGGGCGGCCGGCTCGCGGGCGTGATCCACGCCGCGGCCGTGCTGCAGGACGGCCTGATCGCCAACATCGACGCGGCCAACCTCGACGCGGTGATCGGCCCGAAGGTGATCGGCGCCCAGCACCTCGACGCGGCGACCCGCGACCGTCAGCTCGACTACTTCGTGGTGTTCTCCTCGGCGACCACCTTCATCGGCAACCCGGGCCAGGGCGCGTATGTCGCCGCCAACGGCTTCATGGAGGGGCTCGCCCGCCAGCGCCGCCGCCGGGGGCTGCCGGCGCTCGCGGTCGCCTGGGGCGCCATCGGCGATGTCGGCATGCTCGCCCGCAACAAGGCGGTGATGGAGACGCTGGCTTCCCGCGTCGGCGTCACGCCGATGGAGGCGCGCCGCTGCCTCGACCTGATGGCCGAGGCGCTGCAGGCCCAGGGCCAGAGCCCGGACGAGGCGGTCGTCGCCATCGCGGCGATGCACTGGGGCAAGGCGCGCGAGCGCCTCGCCACCCTCAAGTCGCCGAGCTACAGCGACCTCGGCTCCGACCAGCAGGCGGAGGCCGGCGCGGTCGCGACGATCAACATCGCGGCGCTGCTCAAGGGCGGCGACCTCGACACGGCCCGCAAGACCGTGGCCGACGCGATCGTCGAGGACATCGCCCGCATCCTGCGCCTGCCGAAGGACGACATCAGCCGCGTGCGCCAGCTCTCGGAGATCGGCCTCGACTCGCTGATGGGCGTGGAGCTCGGCGCCAGCCTGCAGGAGCGCTTCGGCCTCGATTCGCCGCCGGCCGGCCTCTCGTCGGGCCTCACCGTCAATGAGCTGTCCGAGACCTTAATTCAGGCGGTTTCGGCGCCCATGGATGAGGCCGCCGGCGTCGCGCTCAGCCTCGCCTCGAAGCATGTCGGCAGCGAGGTCGACGCGGCCGCGATCGCGCCCTTCCAGGACCTCGTCGAGCAGAACAGTCGCGAGATCAAAGAGATCCTTCCATGACGAATCCGAAGCCGGACGGGGGGCGCGCCGCTCTGGCAGGTTTTGTGACGAACCGGCTGGGGCGCACGCCGCCCCGGCCGCAGCCGGCCCGGGCCTCCGGGCCCTCTCAGGATCCTGCGATCCTCAGCTTCGAATCGCTGCCGGGCTACCGTGAGCTGAAGCTTCAGCGCTCGGCCGCCGACCTGATCGGGCTCGGCAACCCGTTCTTCCACGTCCACGAGACGAAAGCCGGCGCCACCACGCGCATCGCGGGCCGGCCCTTCGTCAACTTCTCGTCCTACGATTATCTCGGCCTGAACGGGCACCCGCGGGTGAGCGCGGCGGCCAAGGCCGCGATCGACGCCTTCGGCACCTCGTCCTCGGCGAGCCGCGTGGTCGCGGGCGAGCGGCCCGGCCACATCAGCCTGGAGAAGGCGCTGGCGGCGCATTACCGGACGGATGCCTGCGTCGCGATGGTGAGCGGGCACGCCACCAACGTCACGACGATCGGTGCGCTCCTCGATGGCGGCGACGTGATCTACCACGACGCGCTCAGCCACAACTCGATCGTCACGGGCGCGCAGCTCTCCGGCGCGCAGCGTCGCAGCTTCGCCCACAACGACCTCGACGCCCTCGAGACCTTGCTGCAGGCCACCCGCCACGAGCACCGCCGGGCGCTCATCGTGGTCGAGGGCCTCTACAGCATGGATGGCGACGCGCCGGACATCGCCGGCCTGATCGCCCTGAAGCAGCGCTACAACGCGTGGCTGATGGTGGACGAGGCCCACGGCCTCGGCGTCCTCGGGCGTACCGGAGCCGGGCTGTTCGAGCATGCCGGGATCGACCCGACCAGCGTCGATATCTGGATGGGCACCTTCTCGAAGACGCTCTCCAGCTGCGGCGGCTACATCTGCGGCCCAGCGGCGCTGATCGAGTACCTGAAGTGCACGGCCGGCGGCTTCGTCTACAGCGTCGGCATGTCGCCCCCGCTCGCGGCGGCGGCGGAGGCCGCGCTCGCCGTGATGCAGGCCGAGCCCGAGCGGGTCGAGCGCCTGCGCCGGAACGGCCGCCTCTTCCTCGACTGCGCCAGGAAGCACGGGCTCGACACCGGCTTCAGCCTGGGGCTCGCGGTGATCCCGGTGATCGTGGGCGATTCGCTGAAGTCCGTGACGCTCTCGGACCGTCTCTACAAGCGCGGCATCAACGTGCAGCCGATCATCCACCCGGCCGTGCCGGAGCGGGCCTCGCGGCTGCGCTTCTTCATGACCTCGGAGCACACGGCCGAGCAGATCCGCGACACGGTCGCGGCGGTGGCCGAAGAACTCGCCGCCATCGAGCAGGGCGGCTCGCTGATCGAGCAGCTGCTGGCCAAGCGCGCCTGAACGCAGACCGTCGGCGCGGCCGCGCCGTGGCCGCGCGGTCGTATCGCGGAGCCGGCTGATCGGCCCGGGTTCGCCGACTGTGCTCGGGGTGTCATACCGTTTCCGGTCGATGGGTTCGGTTCGACGCATCGTCCCGGAACTGAGCGCGGGTCCCCTCTCCCAAAGGGAGAGGTCTGCTTTCGCAGAAAGCCGGGTGAGGGGTATGACGCTGCCATACGAGGCGGCGCCCTGAACGCGCGTCGACCGCGTGCTCGGTCCTGACCCGTCATACCCCTCACCCCAACCCTCTCCCTATGGGAGAGGGGGCATGGCGCGGTTCACCTTACAGCGCCGAACCGATCAACCAGAAACCGTGCAAGGCCCCCGAGCGCCGGACGGTCGTCCGGCCTGGCTCGATCGGCTGCCGCCGAGACCAGACCGGAACCGCGCCGTCCGACGATTCCGGGCCCGACGCGATCGATCTCGCTCACCCGGCAGAGGCCGGCCAGCCCGGCGCTGGCCCGGCCCAGTTCTCGATGAACCCAAGTCATCGCACCGCAAAATCCTGCCCGGCTCTTTACTGCGCCGCAGCAAGATCAGGTGTTGCTTGCCCGAAGTCCTGTTTGCTCTGTGCCGCGAAGTTTGGCAAGCATGGCGGGGACGTCTTGGGAAGGAATGCCCGTACTGCAGCGAACGTCACCGAATCACGTCCAGAGCACACGTCCCATGGCCGGATCCGGCCAAGCTCCACGATCACAAGCCCACGCCAGGCATCGAATTCAAGGACGGTAGAATGACACCATTGCTGCTGATCATCCTGGGCGGGCTCTGCGCCGTCGCCTACGGGATCGTCACGATCACCGACGTGTTGAAGCGCGACCCCGGCACCCAGCGGATGCAGGAGATCGCGGGCGCCATCGCGGAGGGCGCCCAGGCCTATCTGCGGCGGCAATACGCGACGATCGGGATCGTCGGCGTCGTCCTCTTCGTGGTGCTGGCCGTCTTTCTCGGGATCAAGGTGGCGGTGGGCTTCCTGATCGGCGCGGTGCTTTCCGGGGTCGCCGGCTTCATCGGCATGAACGTCTCGGTGCGCGCCAACGTCCGCACGGCGCAAGCCGCCTCCACCTCGCTCGGCGGGGGCCTGGAGGTCGCGTTCAAGTCCGGGGCCGTCACCGGCATGCTGGTGGCCGGCCTCGCGCTGCTGGGCGTCGCCCTCTACTACCTCTACCTCACCCGCGGCGCCGGGCTCGCGCCGTCGAGCCGCGAGGTGATCGACGCGCTCGTGGCCCTCGGCTTCGGCGCCTCGCTGATCTCGATCTTCGCGCGGCTGGGCGGCGGCATCTTCACCAAGGGCGCGGATGTCGGCGGCGACCTCGTCGGCAAGGTCGAGGCCGGTATCCCGGAGGACGATCCGCGCAACCCCGCCACCATCGCCGACAACGTGGGCGACAATGTCGGCGACTGCGCCGGCATGGCCGCCGACCTGTTCGAGACCTACGCGGTCACGGTCGTGGCCACCATGGTGCTCGCCGCGATCTTCTTCTCCGGCCCCACGGGGAGCGGGGGCGCGGTGCTCGAATCGATGATGCTCTACCCGCTGGCCATCGGGGCGGCCTGCATCGTCACCTCCATCGCCGGCACCTACGCGGTGCGGCTCGGCGCCAACCAGTCGATCATGGGCGCGCTCTACAAGGGCCTGATCACGGCCGGCGTGCTCTCGGTCGCGGCGATCGCCCTCGTCAACCTCACCCTGCTCGGCGGGTTCTCCACGAGCTTCACCACCTCGACCGGGCAGAGCTTCACCTCGGCCGGCCTGTTCGGCTGCGCGGTGATCGGGCTGGCGATCACCGCGCTGATCGTGGTGATCACCGAGTACTACACCGGCACGAACTTCCGGCCCGTGAAGTCGATCGCCGACGCCTCGGTCACCGGCCACGGCACCAACGTGATCCAGGGTCTGGCGATCTCGCTCGAATCGACGGCGCTGCCGGCGATCGTGATCGTGGCCGGCATCATCGCGACCTACGCGCTCGCCGGCCTCTTCGGCATCGCCATCGCGGTGACCGCGATGCTGGCGCTCGCCGGCTTCGTCGTGGCGCTGGACGCCTTCGGCCCCGTCACCGACAACGCGGGCGGCATCGCCGAGATGGCCGGCCTGCCGCCGGACGTGCGGAAGTCCACGGACGCCCTGGACGCGGTCGGCAACACCACCAAGGCGGTGACCAAGGGCTACGCCATCGGCTCTGCGGGCCTCGGCGCGCTGGTGCTGTTCGCCGCCTACACCTCCGACCTGAACTACTTCATCGCCAACGCCAGCGACACGCAGTACCGCTTCTTCAAGGGCGTCGTCGTCGATTTCTCGCTGTCGAACCCCTACGTCGTGGTGGGCCTGCTGCTCGGCGGCCTGATTCCGTTCCTGTTCGCCGGCATCGCCATGACGGCGGTGGGTCGCGCCGCCGGCGCCGTGGTGGAGGAGGTGCGGCGCCAGTTCCGCGAGAAGCCCGGTATCATGCAGGGGACCGACCGGCCCGATTACGGCCGCGCCGTCGACATGCTGACCCGCGCCGCGATCCGCGAGATGATCGTGCCCTCGCTCCTGCCGGTCCTGACGCCGATCGTGCTGTTCTTCGTGATCCAGCTGATCGCGGGCAAGAGCCAGGCCTTCGCCACGGTGGGCGCCTCGCTGCTCGGCGTGATCATCACCGGCCTCTACGTCGCGGTCTCGATGACGTCCGGCGGCGGCGCCTGGGACAACGCGAAGAAGTACATCGAGGACGGGCACCACGGCGGCAAGGGCTCCGACGCCCACAAGGCGGCGGTGACCGGCGACACGGTCGGCGACCCCTACAAGGACACGGCGGGCCCGGCCGTGAACCCGGCGATCAAGATCACCAACATCATCGCCCTGCTGCTGCTGGCCGTGCTGGCGCACAGCTGAGCCCCGCGACGGACCCGAGAGGCGGGCCGGCCTATCCTTGGCCGGCCCGTCGTGTGTGCGGTGCCGCACTGGCCGGGCCGGATCGGCTGCCCATGTGAGCGTGCATCTGCCGATTGCAGCACACACACGGGATTAGAATGCCCTCACTGCTCGACCCGATCCGCATCGGCGCCATCGAGGCGCCGAACCGCATCTTCATGGCCCCGCTCACCCGCGGGCGCGCCGACCGCGCGCATGTCCCCACGCCGATCATGGCCGAGTACTACGCCCAGCGGGCGAGCGCCGGCCTCATCATCTCGGAGGCGACCGGGATCAGCCAGGAGGGCCTCGGCTGGCCCTTCGCGCCGGGCATCTGGTCGGACGCGCAGGCGGAGGCCTGGAAGCCGGTGGTGAAGGCGGTGCACGACCGGGGCGGCCGCATCGTCTGCCAGCTCTGGCACATGGGCCGCCTCGTCCATCCGGACTTCCTCGGCGGCGAGCGGCCCGTCTCGTCCTCCGCCTCCACGGCGCCGGACCAGGCCCACACCTACGCGGGCAAGAAGCCCTACGCGGAGGCGCGGGCGCTGGAGACCGACGAGATCCCGCGCCTGCTCGCCGACTACGAGCGCGCCACCCGCAACGCGCTGGCGGCCGGCTTCGACGGCGTGCAGATCCACGCGGCGAACGGTTACCTCATCGACGAGTTCCTGCGGGACGGGCCGAACCGCCGCACGGACGCCTACGGCGGCCCGATCGAGAACCGGATCCGCCTGCTGCGCGAGGTGACGGAGCGGGTCGCCAAGGTTGCGGGCGCCGACCGCACCGGCGTGCGCCTCTCGCCCAACGGCGAGATCCAGGGCGTCAACGACTCCGAGCCCCACGCCCTGTTCGGCGCGGCCGCCGCCGCGCTCGACGAGATCGGCATCGCCTTCCTGGAGATGCGCGAGCCGGGGCCGAACGGCACCTTCGGCAAGGCCGACGTGCCGCCCGTGGCGCCGGTGATCCGCGAGCGCTTCCGCAACCCGCTGATCCTGAACTCCGACTACGACGGACGCAGCGGGCAGGCCACGCTCGATTCGGGCGTGTGCGACGCGATCGCCTTCGGCCGCACCTTCATCGCCAACCCGGACCTGCCCGCGCGTATCGCCGCGGACGCACCGCTCCAGAAGGACGATGCCAAGACCTGGTACAGCCAGGGTCCGGAGGGCTACGTCGACTATCCGACGCTGGCCCAGAAGGCGGCCTGAGGCACGGGTCCAGCTTGCCCGGAGGGGCGGCGCGTGCTTGATGGCGCGCGCCGCTCCCATTCCGGGTCCTCGCCGTGCCACCAAGCCCCGTGCCGCCGCGGGCGCCCCTGCCGGGCCGCTACCGCCTCGTCGTCCTCGATTTCGACGGCACGCTCGCCGACAGCTTCGGCTGGTTCTGCGGCGTCCTGGACGGGGTCGCGGACCGCTACGGCTTCCGGCGGGTCGCGCCCGAGGAGGCCGAGACGCTGCGGGGGATGAGCGCGGCCGCCGTCATGCGCCGTCTCGAGGTGCCGCTCTGGAAGCTGCCGCTGATCAGCCGGCACATGCACGCCCTGATGGCGCGGGACATCGCGGCGATCCGCCCGTTTCCGGGCATCGCGGAGGTTCTGGCCGGGCTCGCCGCCGCCGGTCCGACCCTCGCCCTGCTCAGCTCGAACAGCCGGGCGAACGTCGAGCGTGTGCTGGGCCCGGAGAGCGCGGCCCACGTCGCGCACTGGGCCTGCGGCGCCTCGGTGTTCGGCAAGGCCGCCCGGCTGCGCAGGCTCCTGCGGAGCGCGGGCCTGCCTGCCGCGGATACGCTCTGCATCGGCGACGAGTTGCGGGACCTGGAGGCGGCCCGTGCGGTCGGCTGCGCCTTCGGGGCGGTCGGCTGGGGCTACACCAGACCGGAGGCGCTGCGCGCGGCGGGGCCGGACTTCCTGTTCGAGCGGCCGGACGACATCCGAGCGCTGGAGGCGCCGAGGACCGGCTGAGCGCCGCGTCCCGGCACGGGCGCGAGGGGAACCGTGCCGGGACGCGGACGGGCGTCCACCGCTCCTACTTCGAGTAGGCGTAGACGGCCGCCGCGGATGCGACGGGTCCCGTGACGCTTGAGAAGACGCCGAGGACCTTCTGGAGCTCGGTGTAGGGTGCGTTGGAGACGTAGATCAGGTCGCGGTTGCGCATCCGGAAGGC
>Ga0316228_1001321_pt1 | contig 26361 bp, 38 predicted proteins | sample TBH18021metaG_FD_206005 | JGI IMG/M metagenome (GOLD analysis project Ga0316228, IMG submission 206005) | Freshwater microbial communities from Trout Bog Lake, Wisconsin, USA - TBH18021 | ecosystem: Environmental > Aquatic > Freshwater > Lake > Hypolimnion/Profundal zone | place: USA: Wisconsin... | reverse complement strand
AGAGCGTGGGACAAAACCGCGGCTGAGGGGGTTGGGAGAGGATGGACGCTCTCGTACCCGACGATCTCTGGGCGGTGGTCGAGCCGCTTCTGCCGCCTGAGCCCGAGAAGCCGAAAGGCGGTCGCCCTCGCGCCTCGGACCGGGCGGCGCTGGCCGGCATCATCTTGGTGCTGCGGTCCGGCATGCAGTGGAAGCACCTGCCGCGTTCAGAGGTGGGCTGCAGCGGCAAGACGAGTTGGCGGCGGCTGGGCGCGTGGCAGGCGGCCGGCGTCTGGGCCGCGTTGCACCGGGTGATGCTGGAGCAACTTCAGGACGCCGATGCGCTCGACTGGTCGCGGGCGGCTCTCGACAGCGCCAGTCTGCCGGCCAAAAAAGGGGCTGTGCAACGGGCCCGAACCCGACGGATCGGGGTAAGCCGGGCACGAAGCGCCACCTCGTCGTGGACGCCTGGGGCACGCCGCTCGGCCCGACGCTGAGCGGGGCCAACTGCAACGACAGCCGTATGCTGGCCGCCACGCTCGATGCGGTACCGGGCGTGCGCACGGGTCGGCGCGGCCGCCCGCGGCGCAGACCCGACAAGCTGCACGCCGACAAGGGATACGACCATCGCCGTTGTCGGTGCGAGTGCCGGGCTCGCAGCATCACACCGCGGATTGCCCGGCGTGGCATCGAGAGCAGCGAACGGCTGGGTCGCTATCGCTGGATCGTGGAACGGACGCTGGCTTGGCTTGCCCGCTTCCGCCGTCTCACCATCCGCTACGAACGTCGCGCCGACCTGCACCTCGCCCTCACCACCCTCGCATGCGCACTCATCTGCCAAGCTCAGGCAAAGCGGTTTTGTCCCTGACTCTAAGACGTTGATCGTACCTGAGGAGCAGGCCGCGCTGGCGCAGGTCAGGGCGGCCCTGGGCGCACCGGCGAAGTGCTGAGGCTGTCCCCTCAGGTGGGTTCGCCCATAGTGACCGAACTGAGGCGGCACAGGGGCCGTCTTATCAGGCTCGGAATATCATATTTGAACTTCTGCATCCTAGATTGATGGTAGACTTTCCAAGATAGTGCAATAACGACGGCAGAACTGGTTGCGGATATGCGTCTTTTTTTCGAATATCTCATAGCCAAGCTAGAGTGGCATTTCTCTAACAAAAAATCAGAACGAGAATTTCGCCAAATGACGAATGCATCGGGTGATAAAAGTCCAAAAACTGCGTTTGACAACCATCATCAGGGTTTCGAAGAAGACTACAAAGCGGCCGCTGTGCTGCTCAAAAGACGGTTGAACGAGAGCTACCCGGACAACTTTCATGCGCGTCTCGGGAACCAAAGCAACGACGATCGCGATCATGGAAGCGAGCGGGCCCAAGCCGTCGATACGGCCTCCGCCGCCATAGCCCTGGCTCTTCGCAACGGCGCCACGGTTTGGGAGGCTGCGGAGGCGGGTGCGGCGAGCGTCGGCATCTAAAGGACGACGCAAGCCGCAGCGTTGTGGGTCTTTGCGGAGAACCAGCGCTAGGCTGCGGCTCGCGCCGAACTGGAATGTCGGCGGCCACGAGCCGCCATTTTCGCCGCCCGCTGCGATCAGCGGGGGCCGGGTCGGCTGAGCAACCTACAACCCGAAGGGAGGTCAAGCGCCGGTCGTCCGACGATCATAGATTCAGAACCGTCTTCACGAGTCAAGCGCGCTCCACCTGATGGGGCTCGAGTTCCACCGGTGAGCGCCGACCGAAGATGTTCACGGCCACCATCAGGCGCGACCTCTTCCGGTCGACCTCCTCGACCATGCCCTGGAATGAGGCGAAGGGCCCGTCGACAACGCGGACCTGCTCGCCCTCCCTTATCGGGCTGACATCCTCCCGGGCGAGGACGCCGGAGCCGATGAGGCAGTCGGCGAAGCGCAGCACCTCCCGCTCCGGTACGGTGCGCGGGACCTCGCGTCCGGGCTGCAGGTGCACGTGATCGATGTGGCGGGAGAGGCCGGCGAGGTCGTGGTAGTCCTCTGCCGTCAGGCGGTCGGCGTGCCGGACCGAGCGAGCCGGGCCATCGGTCCCGACCTCAATGGTGGCGATCTGCCCCTGGTCCGGCCGCGCCGCGACGAACAGCGTGCGGGCGACCAGCGGCACCTTCACCTCGCGCTTCTGGCCGGACGGCAGAACGACCTTGACGCGATCCTGGGCCCGGAAGTGCGCGACCCCCTTCTTTCGCAGCTCGCGGACGAGACGTGCCGTGGCCCCGGCGCGGCCCTCAACCATGCCCCAGACGTGCCCGGTCGGGATGCGGTGCTCGGCGCGCAGCGCGTCCATGCGAACTGCTTCGCGCTCGGCCAGTTCGCGAGCATGCCGCTGCTGGGCAGTCTTGATCTGCTCGGGTCGGATCGGGCCTTCGCGCCGACGGCGCTCGCGCTCGACGCGGCGCTGCTTCTGCAGACGGAGGCGCTGCTTCTTCGACGGGCGGCTCATCGCAGATGTTCCTCAGTACGCTACAAAATAAATCTGCCGTCCGGTCCTATCATCCGCCCAACAAAGGGCGTAGGACCTAAATTCTGGCTTGCAGGATGTCTTTATCCCAAGCTGGTGGCGCCACTCTTCACCACAGAGTGGTCAGAAGTGACGGGGTTTGGCTTGCCGGTCTGGGCCCCGTCACTAAGCCACGCGCATTTTTTATGCTGAAGCCACATCCGTTGGACGTTCAATTGCGCTGCGGGCCCCAGCCAGGCACGCACGTTGCGTCCTGCTGCCACGGTCGTGCGCCAGAAGAACGGCGTGGCCGGGATCTGAGCCTGGGTTTCCGTCGGCGCGCGGGATGCGGAGCGGCGGGCCATCACGCGGCCTCCCCGATCAGCAGGCGGGGCGGTACGCGGCAGCCGGGCTCGATGGTCGAAGAGCGCAGCGGCCAGCAGGTCGGCGGGGGAGCGCCCACCAGGCGCGGACCCGGCGTCGCCGAGGCTGCGAGGTCGCGCGCGGAATCTCTCCGGTTACGAGGGTAGTTACACTGGTCCCCCTTTAGGGGGGCCCAGTAACTACCCGAGGAGTCTAAACCCCGCGCATGAGCGCGAGCCCGCGCGAGGCCGGACAAGTTTTGGACAAGGCTGGACATGCGGACCGCTCCGATCAAAGCTAACCCATTGCAGATGTTGGCGGACTGACCGGACAATCTTCGGACAAGGCTTGGACAAACTTGCTGTCCGGCGGGTTGTCGCTGCGCGAGCCCTGGACAGGGTTTGTCCGCTGCCTGTCCGGATCCTGTCCGGCGGCGGAGGGGTGTCAGGACGAGTCGAACTTCCTCACGACCGGGAACACGATGTCCCCTTCGACCCGAATTCGGTTCGCGGCGCGGATGGCGTCGAGCGCGCGCTGAAAGGCCTTGCGGAAGGCGTCGTCGCCGCTGCCGGGCGCGACGAGGTTCTGCCGCCGGCACTCGTCCTGCCACGCCTGGAGTGTCACGCAGGGTCGGTCCCGACCGTCTACGAACCGGCGCTGACCGTGGTCGTCGCAGTACCGGAAGAGGATCTGGTAGGCCGTGAGAGCCTGCGGGGGCAGCTTCTTGCCCTTGTCGGGTGATGCCCCGATCCCGGGCGCGTCGGTGGCCTGCACCAGGCACGATGTGATCGCGTCGCCGTCCTCGTCGAGGCCGAGCAGCTGGCTCACCAGGCCGAAGGGGAAGGACAGCCCGTCGCTGTCGTCCTTCTGCTTGGCGACCTTCCAGACGTTACCGGTCTCGCCGCGCTCGACCTCAATCATGAAGTCCAGGGCACCGCGCAACGAGGAGTGGCCGCGCTCGCGGGTACCTGCCGCGTTCATGTGGTGGACCGGGACGACCGTGGCGCCGCCCGTCGCCTCCTGCAGGCGCCCGCAGTTACGGATGAAGGCGCCCATATCCTCCGGGGCGTTCTCGTCGCCGCCGGCCAGCACCCGGTTGAGCGTGTCGACGATGACGAGGCCGAGCGGCACACCCATGCGCGCGCGCATCCTGACGCTGATCGCCTTCAGCTCCTCGCCCAGCGGACCGACGTCCGTGTCGGAGCGCAGGTCCAGCGCAGTCGGATAGAGCACGAAGGGGTACCGGCCGAGATCGGCGACCTTGAAGCGCTTGATGAGCGCCTCGACACGCTTGTGGAAGCCGCCTTGGCCCTCGGCCGCGATGTAGGCCACGCCGACCGGGCGGACGCGCCGGCCGAACCAGCGCGCGTCCTCACCCTCTGCGATCGCCAGCACGGAGGTGGTGAAGGCGAGGTCGAGAGCCAGGAACGACTTCCCGCAGCCCGGCTGTCCGACGATCGCACCGAACCCGCCGCCTGGAACGATGCCCTTCACGATCCAAGGCGCGATATTGCCAGTGCCGGGAATCGCGTCGAGCCAGAGCGCGCCGAAGCGCGAGGCCGGCGGCGCGTCGCCCGGCGCGCGCGCACGGGTCTCGACAAGGTGATAAAGCTCCTCTGCGGAGCCGCCTGCGTCGAGCCAGTCGGCGGCGTCCCCCTTCGGCGACAGGCCGGGCAGATCAAGCGAGCGCACGCGACTTGCAATGCCCGCGAGCCGCCCAGCGACGAGGTCGCGGTGCTTCCGGCCGGGCTCGTCGTTGTCGGGCAGGATGATGACGTCGGCGCCAAGGAAGTGCCGGTCGAGGTCGGCCGACCACTTCCCGGCCCCCATCGGGTTGCAGGTCGCCGGTATGCCGCGCAGGCGCAGTGCGTCGACGTCCTTCTCGCCCTCCACGATCATCACGGCGCGGTCGGCAGCGAGGTCCTCGAGAAGCTCGGGCAGGCGGTAGGGGACGAGCGGGATGCCCTTGACCGACCAGACCCACCCGTCCCGGATGTCCTTCGGGTCGTCGTCCGGCCGCGCGCGCCGACGCTGCCGGAAGGTCTTCGGCTCGTAGCGCACCACCTGGAACACGACCTCGCCGTGCTCGTCGATGTAGTCGTAGGTCGCCACGGCAACGCGCGGCCCTAAAGCGGGGCGCGGGGCGCGATCGGCGTCTCGCGGGGGCAGGAAGCCGCGGTCGCGAAGCCAGTCGAGCGCGGAGCCGTTCTGCAATCCCTGGCGCGCGAGCAGGTCGAGCACGCCGCCGCCCTCCGCGCTCTCATGATCGAACCAGACCCCGGAGTCGGGATCGATCGACAGCGACCCGTTGGTGCCGTAGCGTAGGTCGGTCCCGGACGAATGCCGCGGGTTCGGCTCGCCGAGGAGGGTGCGGGCAATCTCGCCCATGCGAGCGGCCAGAGCGTCGTCGCTCACGTGCGGCCCTCCGGCTTGCGCTCGCCGCGGCGCCAGCGCCCGACCTCGGCCCGTAGCTCGGCGATCTCGTCCTGCGCATCGAGCAGGGCCCGCTCGTCGGCGTCGAGGTGCGCGCGCAGGTAGGCGCGGTACGCTTCGGCCACGAGCGTGTGAAGCTCGGGGTCCTGGCTGTCGCGGGCTTGCCGGCGCAGGTCGTTGTAGATCTTGAACAGCCCGTGACGGTCGGTCTCGCGCCGGTCGAGGATCTCACGGATTGTGGTGGGCAGCGCCGACATCAGCACCGCCCTCCCTGCACGAGGATGGTGGCCGCGATCGTAGCCTGCTCGCGAACCCGTGACGCGGCCAGATCGCAGAGCGCGATGGTGCGGCGAACGTCCGGCCCAGCCTCGAACGCGATGGAGAGGCCCAGCCCGACCAGCAAGACGACCTGAAGATCGTCGGCGGCGTCCGGATCGTCCGCGGTATCGGCGATCGCGTCGTTGATCAGGTCGGTGAGGAGCGAGAGATCGGCCATGGCGCTACTCCGCTGCCGCAAGGAGCGGCGCGGCAGCCGGGCGGGTGGCAAAGCGCGCGATGTCCGTTGGGCGCGTCAGAGCACGCCGGCAGCCGGGCGGGATCCAGGTGAAGACCGGAGCGGCCGGCCGCTCCGCCACGCGCCAGACGATCCAGGCGTAGGAGGTCGCGGTCGACGCGTCCGGGTCCCACCGACCCTTCGTCATCGGCACGCGCTCGCAGAACTGCGCGATCGTCGTGGGCGGTCGATCCCGGAACAGGCGCTCGTAGCGGCCCGTCCCTTCCAGCCAGACCGAGCGCACCAGCATCGCGACGCCGACATGGGCGCGGTCGAGCGCGCGCAGAGCGACGGCCTCGGCGATCTTGAACGGCGGGTTCGTGATCAGCCAGTCGGCTGTGCGGGCGCCCTCGGCCAGGAAATCGGAGACCGCGAAGCCCCTGCCGTAGTCGAAGACGTCGGTGCCCTCGACGGCCCAGAAATACTCCTGCAGCGGGCCCACCATATGGCCCTCACCGCAGCACGGATCCCAGGCCGAGGACGAGAGGAACTCGTCGCTGCTGAGAGCCAGCACATGGGAGAGCAGGGCGCGCGTCGCCCAAGGCGGTGTCGGGAAGAAATCGAGAGCGTCCGGCGGCTCGCGGCGCGAGGCCATGACAGCGGTGTGCCCGGCGGGAATCATGCCGCAGCCCTCCGTCCGCGAGCGGACACCACCGGCGCCGGCATCAGCGAGTAGCCGCGGACGAGCCAGCGCGGGGCGAACTCGGTGCCGTCCGCGTGCCAGCCGCGCTCAAGCACTCGCCACTCCTCGGCGGTCTCGATCAGCTGGCCGTAGAGGCCGCGGGCCACGACGCGGCCCTCGTGCTTGAGCAGCCACGTCATGCCGCCGCCCTCTCGCCCTGCGCGTCGAGCGCGACGACCTGGACGACGAGCTCGGGCGCCTCGCCGTAGAATTTGCGCACCAGCCCATCGACCACGGCGGCGTCGTCGGCCCAGACGACGTGGTTCAGGGCGTCGATGACCTTGGCGATGTTGTCCCAGTCGGGCTTGGTCGTGGGCCGCAGCCGGCGCGCGATCGCGTCCTGACGCTTCCGCTTCGGCCAGCTCGCGGGGATCGGCATGATGGCAAAGATCCGCACCTCGATCGGGCCGGTGAGCAGCGGGCGCCCGCGCATGGCGGCGCCGGCCGCGAGGCGCAGAGCACCCTCGTAGGCCTCGGTCTTCTGGTCGGAATGGGAGTGGATGCGCGCCACCCCTCCGCGATGGACGAGTTGCGCGCGGTGCCGGCCCTTGCCCCGAGGGGCGCCGGGCAGGCGGATGATGACGTGATCGGACACCGCGCGCCTCCCGGTCAGGCGTCGGCGTGCGCAGCGACGCGGCCGCGGCGGGCTGCGCGACCCGCGGGCGGCTCCGGCAGAGCGGACGTGTCGGGCTGCTCCTCGACCTCCTCGTCAGCGGCGCCATCGTCCTGCTGCTCGACGCCCTCGCTCTCGCCGGCCTCATCCGAGATCACCCCGTCCTCATCGTGGATCGGCAGCTCGGGCTCATCCTTGTCGACAAGGGCGTCGGCGCGCTGGCCGAAGAACACGCTGGGCTCGGCCAGGACGAGCACCGCGCTCTTGGTCCCGTGCTCCGCCAGCTTCGTGATGTCGTCGACCGACCCGGCCGCGCCGACCTCGAGCTTGAGGCCGTCCTTCACGGTCCACTTGCCGGTCGAGACGACGAGGTGCGCGAAGCCCTGATGCGCCACGATCTGGATGGACTCGCGGACGGTCTGCCGGGCGACCTCCTCCACGCGGCCGATGACGACCCGCTGCTCGTTCTCCGACATCTTGGTCCAGCACGGCAGCTGCCGGACGACGTTGTCGAGGAACCGATCGCGGATATCCCCGCGGAGGGTCTCGATGCCGAGCCGAACCCCCTCGGCTGCTTGCGCCCCGTCTTGCGATGTGGCGTCCATCACTCTCTCCATTACGGTCGACATGCCCGTGGTTCGCGCCGCCCGGTCCCCGCTTTGCTGATGGGAAGCCGGGCGGTGTCGTTTCGGGATCAGAGACGGTCTGGGGCGCTCACGGGCGGCGCTCCCGGTTGTCGGAGCGCGCGTCGCCGTTCCGCTCCCAGAGGCGCGGCTCCCACTCGCGGGCGCGGTCCTCGCACCAGCGCGCCGCGAACAGCACCGGGGTGGCGAGATCGCCGAACCAGAGAAGCAGCGCAGCGAGGCCGCGAAGAGCGGTGGCGGAAAGCTTGGCGAAGCCGCTGACGATCACTGGCGGCCCTCCCGCAGCTCGGTGAGTTGCTGCCGGATCTCCCGGGCGTGCGCCTCGAGCCGCTCCTGCTCCTGCATCCGGGCGACGTGCGCGAACCATGCGTCGCGCGTCTCGGGATGCACGCTGCAGAGGAAGGGCGCGCCGTAGCGCCGGACGAGCGCGTCGTAGGCAGGGCCGCTGGGCGCGTTACCCTGGTCGAGCCACTTCCGCACCGTGTGGGCCGAGATCCCGGTCTCGGCCTCGACGCACTGCGCCGTCTTCACCGGGTGCTGCTCGCGCAGGAAGGTGCAGACATGTTCCGCTAACGTTCGGCCGTCGACCTGAGAGATCTTTCGCCGAACCTGACCGGTCTTTCCCATCGAAGTCCCCGATGCTGTGAGCATCGAGGGTGGGCCGGAAGCGAAGGAGGCAGCAGTCATCTCAGCGAGCCCCGATCAGGTTGCAGGGGTACGCAGGCACAGAAGCGCGACCGCCGGGAGCTTGCCGGCAATGGCGGAGACGCAGGAAGAAAAGGCAGCGCCCGGCTGGGAGGCCGGGCTGCTGCAGTGGGGCGACGCCCACGTCAGACGTCGCCGGGAGGAAAGGCTGGGGCGCCATGGCTACGCGCTCCTCGCGAGCGGCTCGGGCTCGTCGGCGGGCGCGGCAGGCGCAGATTTCGGTGTACAGATCAGCCGAACGTTGTCGCCCCGCTCCAAAGCAGAGAGCAACGTGAAGATCTGATCCTCATGGATTGCGAGCCGCTCAATGAAGTCGGCGATGTGCGGGAGATTGGAGACGGCGACATGGAAACGACGGGCATCCGCCAGCGTGCGCTCGGCCCCTGGTCCCATCATCACGACGAGAGCCTGTCCGGTCGCGTCCAGCTCCCGCAGCGCCGGGCCGACCACCTCGAGCGTGTAAGCGGCCTTTGTCAGATCGAACGGCTGCATCGGGAGGCTCCAGCGGGCGGTGACCACCGGAGCGGCACCTTCGCCGTCCTGACGCTGGTGGAGGGGGGCGGAACGGGGTGAAGCGGGGGCGAGCATCACTCGCTCCCGAGATGCAGGACGACGAGTTCGCCGCGCGAGGCCAGATCCCAGCCCGCGGCGATGCTGACGATGACCAGCCAGACGATCGCGCCGGCCGTAATGCAGCTGATACAGGCGCGCGGGTTCATGCCGCCGCTCCCGCGCTCTCAGCGGGCGCCGGGGTGGTGTCTGCGTTGGCAGCCTCGAAGAAATCTTCTGGGCGTAGGTCAATGCCGCGCTCGCGAGCGCCCTTCAGGAGCTGAGCCTGATGTCGAGTGGGAATGACCCCTCCCGAGCCGCCTTTCTCGACCGGGTAAGTCCACCGGTAGACACGGGTCACGTGAACGCCGCAGATGTCAGCAATGACAGCGTGCCCGTTGCACTTCGCGATGATGGCTGCGGCGACGTTCGACATCGCAACATGTTGCGATCATCGCAAGCTGCTGTCAATCCGACGCCATGCGATTTTCGCTATCGAAGCGAGTTGCGCAATGCGCAATGAAGCTCTGATGGACGAGAAGCCCTTCAGCCCTGCTTGGCTCAAACAGCAACTTCTGGCGACCGGAAAGCGCCAAGCCGACCTTGTTGTGTTTCTGCAGGAGCGCGGCATCGACGTGGACGCCACGAAGGTCAGCAAGATGGTGAAGGGCGGGCGACAGGTTCAGCAGAATGAACTTGCGTTCGTGTGGCAGTTTTTTGGTCATGCCAGTGAAGACCTGGCGGCAGCTCTGGATAGCGTCGGCCAAGCGCTACCAGCGGGGGAGCTCGAGCCCGGCCAGAAAGGCGCCTCGCCCATGCCGAATGCTGGCCTTCCAGAGCGTATCCGCCTTGATACCGGTCAGATGCCCATCTATGGCACGGCCGTCGGCGGCGCTGCGGGCTCCCGCATCCTCTTCAACGGACAGGTGCTCGGCGCAGTGACACGTCCCGAGAGCCTGGCGAGCAACCCCAGAGCCTATGCCGTTTACGTGCACGGCGACTCGATGGAGCCTCGGTATGAGGCCGGCGAAATCGTGCTTGTGAACCCTGACAAGGGCTACCGCAAGGGGAACTACGTTGTCGCACAGGTTTACGACAACGAGGGGGATCCACCCTTCGGGTACGTCAAAAAGTTCGTTTCATTCGGCGATGAGCTGGTTTTAGAACAACTCAATCCGCCGGACGAAGAGGACCGACTGATGCGTTTTCCGAGATCGAATGTTGTCTCGGTTCACCGCATTGTTGGAACCCTGGATGAATAGGTGGCCACGGCCGTACTGAGACCTCTCGCGCTGGCCTACCCTCATCGGCGCAATCAACGCACTTCAGTTTGCCGTTGAGCCCGGCGAGGGCCGAGACCGCCCAGATCCCGCGCTCCAAGAGCTGATCGCTATGCCAGCGGCTCTCTTTGCCGCACGTACGGCATCGAATCAGTAGGGCAGAAAAGTCTCGAAGCGGGCGATCAACCAGGGGTCCTGCATCTGCCCGCAACATGTTCCCCCCTTGTTCCTGCGCAAAGGGATCAGGGACCGGCGCAAGAGTCGAGGGCATTTCGGCTTTCCACACTGATCCACAGGTGCGGTTGCGATAGACGTTGCGAAGAAAGTTGCGATTAGCGCTTGACGCAACTTTGCGATCATCGCAACATGCCTCCATCGCCTCCCCGATGGAGCCGCCGCCGTGTCCCTCCTCGCAGCCCTCACTATCGTCGCCCCACTGACCGCCGTCGGCCTCCTCGTCTGCGCCGGTCAGGCGCGGTTCGGCTGGGGCCGCTGAGATGGCCGCTTGCTCGCGTTTCCGCTTCCAGACGCAGCGTCAGGTAATGTCAGCGACCGCCGCGCTGCACCGGGCTATCGCCGCCGTCGATGGACCGGCCGCCCTGGCCAAGCACCTGGGCATGCACCCGACTTCGGTTGCGATGTGGGTGGTCTGCCCGACGCACCGGATCGAGGCCGTCGAGGCGGCCTCGGGCGTCTCCCGCCATGATTTGCGCCCGGACCTCTACCCGGCGCCGCCCGGCGGCCTGACCGCGGACGAGCGGGCGCTGCCGGCGCACCTCGCCGCCGGCGCCTTCTTCGCCCGCACCGGCCGGTGCCTGTCGAGCGCGGAGGGCCGGCCCTGATGGCGACCGACTTCTCCCCCGCCGCCGTGCGCCGCGCCCTTGAAGCCCGCGTCGCGCAGATCCGCGCCGAGGTGCAGGCCGAGCTCGCCCGCGCCGGGCGCGCCGCCCACCGCTCGCGGATCAGCCGCGCGCTGCCGCGCGATCCCGACGACGAACACCGCCTCACCGCCGACGACCTCGGCGTCGGCCGTTTCGGGAGGTTCTGATGCGCACCGAATCCAACCTCTCGCCCGAGACCTCGAACAGCCTCCTCCGCCGCGTCGGCGCGGACGTCGCGATCTCCGAGGCCAAGTCGCTCCTCACCCTGCTCGAGCTGGCCCGCTGCGGGTCGCCGGACGGTCCCCAGGTCGCCAGCCTCGCCCGGCGCGCGGCCGCCGCCATGCAGCGCGTCGAGCAGAAGCTGACGGGCGGCCGCTGATGTCGGCCGCATCCGCCCTCCCGCGCCAGGAACCGGCCTCTCCGGCGATGCTGCGCGCGCCTATCTCCATGACGAAGTGGCGCGGCCATTCCGGCCAGACCTACGTCGCGGTGATCCACGACCTCAGCGGCGAGGACCTCGCCACGATGGGCGAGTGCGTCGTGCTCGGCGCCGCGCGCACGTCCAGCGGCATCGCCGATCTGCTCGGCGTCGCGGTCAGCAGCGCCACCGCCGCCCGCTCCCTGGCCGCCCGCTTCGCCAAGCGGGGCGCCACCGAGATGCACGTGATCCACGCCGCGGAGACCGCCGCCGGCCGGACCGCGATCGTCTCAGACCTCCAGCTGTGAGCTCGACCATGCAGACCTCGCCTGCCGACACCACGAAGTTCATCGCGACCGTCGACCGCTTCGCCGCCGGGTTCGGGCTGGCGAGCTACAGCGACCTCGTCCGCGAGATCGCGCGCCTGGAGGCGCTGTCCGCCGAGCGGTTCGCCCTGCTCACCGACGCGGCCGAGGCCGCCGCCGGCGCCGCTCTGCACCTCGACGCGGGCGCCGAGGGGAACATCGTCGAGGCGATCCGGCTGACCGCGACAAGTGCCCGCCAGATCAGCCGCGCGCTGCAGCGGGCCGACGTCCGCCCCGACCTCGGCGAGCTGCCCGCCAACGTCGTCCTACTCGCGCAGGGCCGCAAGCCGCGCCCGCTCTCCGGCGTCCTCGGAGGGGCGGCGTGATCCTCAGCCCCTTCGATCCCGCCGAGCTGGCGCCCGTCGCCGCGCTCATCCCGCCACGCACCCCGGAGCCGCCAGTGGCCCGCACCACCGAACAGTTCACCGCCGCGTGCCGCTTCGCGAGCCTCGGCCTCGGTCTGCCCATGCGCCCCGGCTCCGGCGTCCTGCACGCCGTTGTGGACGCCGACGAGCACGTGGTCGCGGTGCTGATCCCGAGCGGCAGCGCCGTCACCGACCGCGACCGGGCCGCGGCGTTCGCAGACGCCCTGAACGCCTCCGCCGGATTCGCGCGTCTCATCGACGCCCGCCCGGCCGCTGCGGCGGAGTGAGCACGATGCAGGTCGAGCGCCACCCCTTCACCGATCGGGCGACCTGGCTGCGCCTGCGTCAGCAGGACGTCACCGCCTCCGTGGCCGGCACCATCCTGGGCGCGCACGAATACACCACTGCGTTCGAGCTATGGGCGCTGAAGAGCGGCCTGCTAGCCGAGGATCCGACCGAGACCCCGGCCATGCGCCGCGGGCGGCTCCTCGAGGACGACGCGCTGCAGATGCTGACCGAGGACCGCCCGACCTGGCGCGTCGAGGCGGGCGGCAACGTCTACCTGCGCGCGCCGGCCTTCCGAATCGGGGCGACGCCCGACGCCTACGCGACCGATCCCGAGCGGGCGGGCCGCGGCGTGGTGCAGGTGAAGACCACCTCGGACCTCGTCTTCCGCAAGAAGTGGCGGGACGAGGCGGGCGAGATCGTGCTGCCGCTCTGGATCGCCGTCCAGGCCATCGTCGAGGCGCGGCTGACCGGCGCGTCCTGGGCGTGCGTCGCGCTTCTCGTCGTCGGCCACGGCCTCGACCTGCACGTGATCGAGATCCCGCTGCACGCCGGGATCTGGACGCGCCTGACCGAGGAGGCGCCCGCCTTCTGGGCGCGCGTGGCGAGCGGCGAGCCGCCGGCCGCCGACTATGCCCGCGACGGCGACACGATCGCCGACCTCTGGCCGCCGGACTCTGCGGCCGCGCCTCTCGACCTCTCCGGCGACAACCACCTGCCCGCGCTCCTCGACGAGCGCGAGACGATCAGCGCCCGCGCGAAGGCCGACAAGGAGCGGCTCGAGGCGATCAAGGCCGAGATCACCGCGAAGCTCGCCGGCGCCACCGCCGCGCAGCTCGCCGACGGGCGGGTCATCACCCGCACCCTCCAGAGCCGGGCCGAGCACACGGTCAAGGCGTCCACCTTCCCCGTCATCCGTGTCCGCGCACCTCGAAAGGCCGCCCCATGAGCAACGCCCTGTCCCTGACCGACGCCGAGCGCCGCACCGCCGAGCGCATCGACCCGGCGGCGACCACCGCCCTTGCGGTCTCCGCCGAGCGCGGCGGCGTCGCGTTCCAGAATGCCAACCAGCTGATGGAGTTCGCCAAGCTGATGGCGGTCTCCCGCGCGGGCGTGCGCAAGCATCTGCGGGGCGACCCCGGCGCCTGCCTCGCGATCGTCACGCAGGCGGTCGAGTGGGGCATGTCGGCCTACGCGGTCGCGAACAAGAGCTACTTCGTCAACGACCAGATCGCCTACGAGTCGCAGCTGATCCAGGCGGTGATCCTGAAGCGCGCGCCGATCAAGGGGCGGATCAAGTTCGAGTTCACGGGCGCGGGCGAGAAGCGCGTCTGCCGCGCCTGGGCCCGGCTGGCCGAGGACCCGGACGAGGTGGTGGAGTACGTCTCGCCCGAGTTCGCGAAGATCACCCCGAAGAACTCGCCGCTCTGGAAGAGCGACCCGGACCAGCAGCACGCCTACTACTCGGGCCGCGCCCTCTGCCGCCGCCACTTCCCGGACGTTCTGCTCGGCGTCTACGCGGACGACGAGCTCGCGCCCGAGCCGTCGGCTGGTCCTGATTCCGCCCGCGATGTCACGCCGCCGAAGGGGCTGAACGCCCGGCTCGACGCGCTCGCGGGCAAGCCCGCGGCCGAGGCGGCACTTGCGGCGGCGGACACCTTCGTGGAGCCCGCAACCGAGGCGAAACGCACGGACGGATTCGCAGCTCTGGGCGAGTACCAAGCGCCGTCCGACGAGGGCGGCAACGAACCAGCCGAGCCCGCGATCAAGCGCCAGAGCCCCGACTACCTCCTCGGCTACGAGGGCGGAATCCAGGGCATGCGCAAGGGGCTGACGGTCGAGATCAAGGCCGACGCCGCGCGCCTCGCGCACTTCGAGGCGGGACAGGCCGACGGTCGCGCCGAGGCCGCCCGCGAGCGCGAGGAGGCCTGACGGGTGGCCGCTCGCATCCCCTGCCCAACCTGCGCTGGCACCGCCTGGGCCAGCCATGAGGACCGACACGCCCGCACCGCGAAGGACGTGTGCCCGACCTGCAAGGGCGAGGGCACGGTCGAAGCGCAGACCGGCGCCGTGCGCGCGGCCTCGTTCGATCCGGAGACGGGCCGGCCGTTCGAGGTGCGGGCGGCGGATGGAGGGCGATCGTGAAGGTCCTCGTCCGCGGCGGCCGTACTTCCGACCTAGCCCAGGCATGGAACTGCGAAGCTAGATTATGTGTGGGCCTCTCAGTTAGAGCGTCGCAAATCAACACCTCCGACATAGCATTCGACGATCGCCTCGAGCACGGTGAGCTTCAGTCCGAGCTTGAGCAGAATATCACCAATCGCAGGCGCAGAAGCTTCGTCAGCCAAAAGTTCGTGCAATTCGATGAGATGGCCGTAAATCGCCATCCACTCTGCACCCGCAATCAATGTTGGGCCGTTGCCCTCGAGCGGTGCGCAGGCGGCCACCAAAAAGGCGATGCGTTCCACGAGGGCATGAAGCTCTGTGTGGGCATCGTCATGGTCCGGGTGATCGCTGCGGGTCATGCGTCCGTTGCGAGATGCGGCAGGTCGCGCGTATCGCCGACGCATTCTCAGAGACACGCGATCGGCTCCAGCGCCGCGCCATTGCTGCCCAAAGCTCGCAAGTGTTTCAACATAGACGAAGGTATAAGACGCGAGAGCTACTCTTGCGAAATGATAGATCTGCAAAATTATAACTTAGCGCAGGCCGCTTATAATCCATCACAAATTCGTCAGAACGTAGGTCTGTCGGACAAGTCCTTTGCGGATCAAGGCGGCGCCAAAGGCTCTAACTTTTGGCCCGCCGCTGACCTGCAAGTCATGGGATGCGTGCTGGCAAGGACGCCCCACATCGCCGAGCCCGACGCCGAAGCCGCAGCATGAGCCGGTACTGGTCCCCCCGCGGCGCCTACGCCCTGGACTACGCGGCTCGCAACCACGCCGGCAGCGACACCGACCAGCGCGGGTCTGACAAGGCCGCTGCCGCCCGTCGCCGCCGCACCCGGCCCGTCACGCTCGCCCGGTCCGCCGCGGACGAGGTGCCCGTCGCCCTTCCGATTCCCGCCCGCCCTGTGAGGTAGCCGAGCCATGGCCGAGAACAGCAGGTCAAAGGTTGATGTCAGCCACACACTCGTTCGTGGCAACATCGATCGCGTTTTCCAGGCGCGAGACCGCTGCAAGCTGCTGCCTCAGCGGCGCTCTGCAGCAGCGCAGTCGTTCCACGCGCTCAATATCTGCAGCGATGAAGTAAAGCGGAAATCTAGAAATTTCTTCGATCCCTTCCGCTCCTGCCATGTCGTACGCGTCAACAAGCTCGCAGTGAGCGAGCTTGAGAGAAAGGTAAGACTCGACGAGCGCAGCTTCGCAGCATTTCATACAATTCTCCATCTAGACGATAATGGGCAGCTTAGCGGTGTGCTGATCGCCGACGAGCGCCTTAAACCACCAACCGGAAGGTTCAAGACAAGAGCCTCAGAAGCGCTGGAGCAAAGGTACTACTGCTGCAGGGCGCTAGGCAGCCGCTCTGGCTTGGAACTCGCGACGCGGGAGGCCGCCCGTGGCTGAGACCCGCAAGCCCGCCATCGTGCGCCAGCCCCGCCGGAAGGTCTGGCGCGGGCACGTCGCGATGTACCGCAACTCGGTCTCGTTCTGCGTCCGCATGCCGAGCGGTGAGAGCCGATGGGTGGTCCTGCCGCGCGCCCGGTTCTGGTCGCGCGAGCGCCGCGAGGTGCGGGCGGAGATGCTGGCGCACCTTCACCTGCCCGGCACGAAGGTGCTGCGTCCGTCCGGCCACTACCACTGGAATACGGTGAGCGTGCCGCTTGTCCTGGCCGAGGCTGAGGGCCGCCTGTGGCGGTCGCGGCAGCCGGTCCGGCGCTACCCGGCTCGGCCGATCCGGGAGGGCACCCGTGGCTGAGAACAGATGCTTTCGACGCCTCCGCCGTCAGTGGCCTTGCATGCCGCTCGGCGGAACCGCCGTCATGGCACGCCCTACAATCTGCCGAACGGTGGTGATGACCCGCAGGCTCTCATCCGGCGCACGCACGCGCTCAGCATCCATCTCAAGGTGGAGAAGTTCGTCGAACAGCAGCCGCTCTCTCGCGGGGCTCGTGCCGATCGAGTTCATGAAGAGGAGGTCAAGCAGCCTCCGGATGAACGGGCAATCGGGCGATGGTGGAAGGTCTCTCACGCCATCCTCGGTGCAGCGGCCCCAGGAGTTTAGTGAGTTCCTCACCCCCTCACACCAACACGGATCAACGATAGCCGCCGGACGCCTCCTCGACGGCGTCGAGCACAACGGCATGCCGGAGGTGCGCCATGGGTGAGCGTCAGCCGAGCACGAATTCAACCCGGACAGAGTTTCCCGCCCTTTCGATGACCTTGCAAAAACGCCTGATCTGCTCAGACAGAGCGATGAGGAGAAAATGGTCGGGAAGCCTTTCAGGGTTAGATAGCTTGAGCAATGCGCCATTGTCGCCTGTCGACTTCGCGAGGCAGTCAACAGTTCGTAGCGGATCGCCGAATGCAGCCGAGGCAATCGCATACCCCTCGTCGGGGTGGACTGGGTCGGTTGGCATTACAACCCTTGATTGCGCTGCTGGGCGTCAATTAGATGCCGTCCAGTCAAAGAGTACAATCCCCTATAAGTCTTGGAAAATCTTTGGCAATATAGTACGAATATACCGGTTAAGTCTTGCCGCTGCTGGCGTCAGTGCCCTCCTATCGCACGAACCCCACCCATGATCGGCCGGACCTACCTCGAAGCCGGCCGCCCGGTCGTGATCCTGATCCGCTGGGGCCGGACCGGCGCCGGGCCGGCCGCGCCGATCGGCAAGCTCGACGGATCGGCCTGGGGCAGCCGCCGCGCGCCGCACAACGTCCTGATCCAGCGTGAGGACGGCACGCGGGTCGTGCGGCCGTTCCGCGGATTGCGGCGGGTGCCCGACCCCAGCAACGTCGCGGGGGCAGCATGAGCACGCTCGCGAACGTGCCCGATCGAATCACGAGGGCCTTTACAGACCGGACGAGCCTGACGCTCGCCGAGACCGCTGACGCGCTGGAGATGGACCCGAAAACGCTGCGCCGGGAGGTAGGAGAGGGCCGAATCAAGTACGTTCTGCGAGGGACCGGGACGAAGCGGAAACTGCGCCGGTTCCTGCTCACCGACCTCATGGAATACCTCGACAGCCAGAGGCGCCAAGAATGTCCGTCTACAAGCGTCCCGACGCGTCGGCCTACTGGTGCGAGTTCCACATCGACGGTGATCGGTTTCGCCTCGCTACGGGCCAAACTGAACGGCGCGCCGCCCAGATCGCCGAGAAGAGGCTGAAAGCCGAGATCGAGACGCGGCGCGCGGCCGAGGCGAAAGCGCGGGCAGAATGGGGCGGCAAGGCTGCCCCCACGATGGGCGCGCTCGTCGTGCTCTACTGGGAGCAGGTCGGCCAGTACCACGCCGTGCCGAAGACGACGTGGCGGGCGCTCGAGTGGCTGACCGACCACTTCGGCGAGGAGACCCTGATCACCGAGATTACCGGCCAGCGCATCGCCGAGATGGTGGCGCGCCGCCGCGGCATCCGCGTGGTGCGCGACAAGGCCACGGGCCGGCTGGGCGAGATCCCCTCCGAAACCGTCCAGAACGCGACCGTCAACCGCTACGCCGTCGACCCGCTGCGCAAGATCTTCCTGCGTGCCCGGGACGTCTGGGGTTACCCGGTCATATCGCCCAAGTGGGGCAACTACCGCTTGCGCGAGCCGGAGGAGCGCGTGCGTGAGGCGGCCCCTATCGAGGAGGCCGCGATCATCGAGGCGCTCGGGCCGGACTACGGGCGCCTGTTCCGCTTCATGATGGCGACCGGTTGCCGGGCAGGCGGCGCGCTACTGACCTGGTCGCAGATCGACCGGCACAGCCGGCTCGTGCGGGTGAAGAACAAGGGCAAGGAAGGCCAGGCGCGGTTCTACACCATGCCGCTGACGGCCCGGCAGCTCGCGATCCTCGACGAGTGCCAGGACCACCACCCGACCCACGTCTTCACCTACGCGCCCGCCCGGCCGGGTAAGACGGCTGCAGGGGAGCCGCGCGACGTCCCGCGCCGCCCGATCACCGACAGCGGGTTCAAGGCGCACTGGCGCCGGCATGTGCGGGCTGCTGGCATCGCCGAAGGCTTCCGACGCCACGACACGCGCCACACGCTGGGCACACGCCTCGTGCGCACGACGGGTAATCTCAAGCTTGCGCAGAAGCAGCTCGGCCACGCCCGCATCGAGACGACGATGCGTTATGCCCACGTGCTGGTCGAGGACATCCGCGCCGGCGTCGAGGCGATGGAGAACGCCCACGTCGCACAAGATACCCACGTTTTCCACCCACGTTCGGCAGTGTATAGAGCTAAGTGACTGCCAGAAAAGGCGTAATAGACATGACATCGGGGTCTGGGGGACTAGGGGTCGGAGGTTCGAATCCTCTCGCTCCGACCATAAATTTCAGTGACTGAGCCCCCGTCCTCTGAGTCACGGGGAGGCGGTTTGCAGAACGGTTTGCAAACTTGGGCCTCCTACGATCTCCCCATATTCCCGCTTAGGCCGCGACCGGTCCCACCGGTGCTCGTCGAGCTTCGCAATCGCTGATTCGGCGGGTGTGCCCTTGCGGGCGAGATCCCGGTCGAGGATCCTCTGCGCGTGGCCGGTGATCGTCGCGATCTCGGGCACGGAGCCGGCGGCCTCGGCCAGCATCGTCACCGCCGTGCCGCGCAGGTCGTCGACGTGCGGGTCGTCCACGATGCCGGCCGCCTCGCGCGTCTCGGACCGGACCTCGTGAAACCGGCGCCAGCAGGATCGTCACGCCATGGGGCGCCTCCTCCAGCGCGGCCTTCAGCGCGCGCGTGGCCGGCACGGAGACGTGGGCCTTGCCCACGTCCTTGCCCTTGCCCTGTCGCAGCCTGATCGCGCGGCCGTCGCAGGCGCTCCCGGGAAGGACGCGCCGGTCGCCCCGGTGCCGGCCGGTATGAAGGCCGAGCATCGGCGCCCGGACCATCTCGGGCGAGATGGCGGCTGGAATGCCGCGACGCGCTCCGGGAGCCGGATCGTCCCGGCCCGGTCGGACGCGTCCGCGGCCGGGCCGGCGCGCCTTCGGACTAGCCCGGACAGAGGTGCGGCCTACCCGTTAAGAGGCGTAACGCTCCCTGCTGCGGCGCGACATGCTCCGTCCGGGCGCGGTCGATCCGCCGCGCGGCGGACGGAGTGCTTCACCATGCAGGTGGCGATCATCGGTGTCGGCTATGTCGGTCTCGTCTCGGGCGCCTGCTTCGCCGACCTCGGCCACACGGTCCGCTGCGTGGACCGGGACGAGGGGCGCATCGCGTCGCTCAGGGCGGGGCGGATGCCGATCTACGAGCCGCATCTCGACACGCTCGTCGCCCGCAACGTCGCGGCCGGGCGGCTCGGTTTCGGCACCGACATCGCGGAGGCCGTGCGCGACGCCGAGGTGATCTTCATCGCGGTCGGCACCCCGGCCCGGCGCGGTGACGGGCACGCCGACCTCGCGCACGTCTACGCCTGCGCCCGCGAGATCGCGGGCGCGCTCCAGGGCTACGCGGTGGTCGTCACCAAGTCGACCGTGCCGGTGGGCACCGGCGACCGGGTCGAGCACATCCTGCGGACGCTGCGCCCGCAGGCCTCCTTCGCGGTGGTCTCCAACCCGGAATTCCTGCGCGAAGGCGCGGCCATCGCCGACTTCAAGGCGCCCGACCGCATCGTGATCGGCACCGATGACGAGCGGGCGCGCGCCGTGATGCGCAACCTCTACCGCCCCCTGGAGGCGGGCACGCGGATCCTGTTCACGGGGCGCCGCTCGGCGGAGCTGGTGAAGTACGCCGCCAACGCCTTCCTCGCCCTCAAGATCGGCTTCATCAACGAGATGGCGGACCTCTGCGAGCAGGCCGATGCCAGCATCCACGACGTCGCCCACGGCATCGGGCTCGACCGGCGCATCGGCGCGCGCTTCCTCCAGGCCGGGCCCGGCTTCGGCGGCTCGTGCTTCCCGAAGGACATCCAGGCGCTGATCAAGTCGGCCCAGGACCTCGGTGCGCCGACGCGCATCGTCGAGACGGTGGCGGCGGCCAACGAGCAGCGCAAGCGCCGGATGGCGCGCCGGCTGATCCAGGCCTGCGGCGGCTCGGTGCGCGGTCTCACGATCGGGGTGCTCGGCCTGACCTTCAAGCCGAACACCGACGACATGCGCGAATCGCCCGCGCTCACCATCCTCACGGCGCTCCTCGACGAGGGCGCGGAGGTCCGGGCCTACGATCCGGAGGGCATGGAGCAGGCCCGCGCGCTGATGCCGGAGATCACCTGCGTGCCCGATCCCTACGCGGTCGCCGAGGGCGCGGACGCGCTCGCGCTGATCACCGAGTGGGACGCCTTCCGGGCGCTCGACCTGCCGCGCCTGCGGCGGCGGATGGCCGGCGACGTGCTGGTCGATTACCGCAACCTGATCGCGCCCGAGGCGGCGGCGGAGGCCGGCTTCCACCACATCGGCGTCGGCTGCCGCGCGACACCGCCAGCGCCGCGGGCCCGCCTCGCGCGAGCCCGGAGCGCCCGCCGCGGCGCGCGGATCGGAACGCCGCTCGCAGCCTCGCCGGTCTGACCGAGGCGCGGCGCCCGCTCAGGCCTCCCAGCGCGGCGGGCGCTTCTGCAGGAAGGCGTCGATTCCCTCGGCCGCCTCGTCCATCAGCATGTTGCGGGTCATCACGGCCGAGGCGTAGGCGTAGGCCTCCTCGAGCCCGAGCTCGTTCTGCCGCGCGAAGGCCTCCTTGCCGATCGCGAGGACGCGCGGCGCCTTCGCGGCGATGCGAGCCGCCATGGCCTGCACGCTCGCCGCGAGGTCGGCGGCCGGGACCACTCGGTTGACGAGCCCGATGCGCAGCGCCTCGGCCGCCTCGATCGGCTCGCCGAGGAGCAGCATCTCCAGGGCGGCCTTGCGCGGGACCGCCCGCGACAGGGCGACCATCGGGGTCGAGCAGAACAGGCCGATCTGCACGCCGGGCGTGGCGAAGCGGGCCTCCTCCGCGCAGACGGCGAGGTCGCAGGTCGCCACGAGCTGGCAGCCCGCGGCCGTGGCGATGCCGTGCACCTCGGCGATCACCGGCTGCGGCAGCCGGATGATCGCGAGCATCAGGGCCGAGCAGGCGGCGAACACTGCCTCGACCGCGCCGGCGGAGGGATCGGCCCGCATCTCCTTGAGGTCGTGCCCGGCGCAGAAGGCGGGCCCGGCGCCGCGCAGCACCACCACGCGGACCGCGCGGTCGTCGCGGATCGCATCGAGCGCGCCGTGGAGCGCCGCCATCAGCCCGAGCGAGAGGGCGTTGCGGGCATGGCCGCGGTTGAGCGTCAGCGTGGCGATCCCGTCCGCGTCCGCGCGCAGGACCAGGTCTTCCGGGGCGGGCATCGCGGCGGCCGACATCGGCGTGAACCTTCGCTGGAACCCGCGCGGCGAACCGCGCCGGGGGCCTCGGACTCGTGGCGGTTCCGGTCTAGCACAGGGCGCCCGCGGGCGCCGCCCCGGGCATCGCGGCGTCGCCGCGCAGGAGCGCGCCGCAGACCTCGGCGAGGTCGCGGAACGCGGCCGGGCAGACCTCGCCCGCCCGGCGCAGGCCGAGGCTCGCGCCCTGCGCCCAGGCCAGGATCTGGCGGTGGTTGGCCGTCTCGAGCGTCGGGGCGCCACCACGGTTGCCCGAACAGGCGACGAGGGCGGGGTCGTCCGGACCGGCCCGGTCGGGTCCGGCGAGCGGGCCGGCCTCGTACTCGGCGGCCTCCAGGTCGATCCGGGCGAAGTCCGCGCCCGGCCCGTGCCAGCGCACCGCCGGCATCTCGGGCATCAGCGCGGGCAGGTCCCGGATCGCCTCGGCGCGCTCGGGATCGGCGACGATCAGGCGCGCGCCGACGGCGGTGAGGACGCGGGCGAGGCGCGGGCCGGCGAGCCCCGGATCGACCAGCGCGACCCGGGCGCCGGCGAGCGCGAAGCCGAGCCAGAGGACGTGGCGCTCACCGGCACCCGTCAGCAGCGCGACGGTGTCCCCGCGGCCGACCCCCTCGGCCTCGGCGTAGCGCGCGTAGCGGGCGAGCACGGCTCCGAGCGCGGCGTAGGTCGTCCCCCCCTCGCGGCCCGCGAAGGCCGGTGCCGGACCGTGGATCGCGGCGGCCTCCGCCACGAGCTGCGGCAGGCTGCCGTGCGACCGGACCGCGGAGAAACCCGCCTGGCCGGGCGCGACGGCCGGCCGGGGCATGTCGGGGCGGCGGTGAGCGGCGTGCAGCATGCGTTTCCAGCCCTGGGGAGTGCTTCGTCGCAGGACGATTGGCCAAGACCTGCGGCCGAGGTCTTAAAATTTCCCTCCGCGACCGGCGCGAATGCTCTTTTCGGGCGCGGCCGGCCGGCGCGACGGCGGGCACTACGATGGATGCCGATGGATAAGGACGCGGTGCGCGCACGGGACATCTCGCCCCGGGCGCCCTGCCGATCTATCCCGGACGTCGCCAAGCGGATCGTTAGAATCCGCGCAGCCGAGGACATCCGAGAATGCGCCATCTCCTTTCCGTCGCCCCCGCGGCGCTCGCCGCGGCCCTGCTCGCCGCCGCGCCGGCCGGGGCGCAGATCCGCAACGCGCCCGCCCCGCGCGCGCTCGAATTCAGTGCCTACATCTTCGCCGCCTCGAACGTCTGCGGCTACCGGATCGGCACCGAGGCGTTCGAGGCGCTGCTGGCCAAGCAGAACGTCCGGCCCGAGGACGTCGCCCCCCGCGGCCCCTTCGGCAACCGCGTCCAGACGATGTTCGCGCTGATGTCGAACCAGATGGCGCTGAACCGGGAGCAGGCCTGCGTCGCGGTGGCGGGCGAGTACGGGCCGGAGGGCACCGTCGCCAGGAACGTGCTGCTGCCCGGCGAAGCCCCGGCGCAGGCGCCGGCCCAGCCGCCCCAGCCGCCTGCCCCGGCCCCGAAGCCGGCGCAGTAGCGCGGCCCCCGGCGGGCGACGGTCTTTCGGAGTACCGACCGGCGCCCGCTTGGCCGCATCCCGGGGGTCGGCTATCCCGGAGCCGCGGCCGCTCCGCCGCATCCAGGAAGACCCGCGATGTTTCCGACGCCGCAAGCTGCGCTTTTGCCCAACACGTTCGGGTTCGAGCAGGCGCCCCTGGTCAAGCCGACCGGCTTTCGCGAGTACGACGCGCGCTGGCTGTTTCCCGACGAGATCAACCTGATGGGCGTCCAGGCGCTCGGGCTGGGGATCGGCACCCTCGTGCACGAGCGCGGCGTGCGCCCCGACATCGTCACCGGCCACGACTTCCGCGCCTACTCCTCCTCCATCAAGCTCGCCCTCATCGCCGGCATGCAGGCCGCCGGCCTGCGCGTGAAGGACATCGGGCTGGCCCTCTCCCCCATGGCCTATTTCGGACAGTTCGCCCTCGACTGCCCCTGCGTGGCCATGGTCACCGCCTCCCACAACGACAACGGCTGGACCGGCGTGAAGATGGGCGCCGAGCGCCCCATGACCTTCGGCCCCGACGAGATGGGCCGGCTGAAAGAGATCGTGCTCACCGGCGCCTTCCGGTACCGCAGCGGCGGCGCCTACGAATACGTGCCCGACTTCGCCGAGACCTACCTGGCCGACCTGAAGAGCCGCGCCAAGCCCCTCACCCGCAAGCTCAAGGTGGTGGCCGCCTGCGGCAACGGCACCGCCGGCGCCTTCGCGCCCCGCCTGCTCGAGTCCCTCGGCGTCGAGGTGGTGCCGCTGGATGTCGCCCCCGACTGGACCTTCCCGCGCTACAACCCCAACCCCGAGGACATGGCCATGCTGCACGCCATCGCGCAGGCCGTGAAGGAGACCGGCGCCGATGTCGGGCTCGGCTTCGACGGCGACGGCGACCGCTGCGGCGTGGTCGACGAGGAGGGCCACGAGATCTTCGCCGACAAGATCGGCGTGATGCTGGCGCGCGACCTCGGCCGGCTGCATCCGGACGCGACCTTCGTGGTGGACGTGAAGTCCACCGGCCTCTACGCCAGCGACCCCGAGCTGCAGCGGGTCGGAGCGCGGACCGACTACTGGAAGACGGGCCACTCCTACATCAAGCGGCGGGTCAACGAACTCTCCGCGCTGGCCGGGTTCGAGAAGTCGGGCCACTTCTTCTTCAACGAACCGATCGGGCGGGGCTACGACGACGGGCTGCTCACCGCGATCGCGGTGCTGGAGATGCTCGACCGCAACCCCGGCCGCTCCATGGCCGAGCTCTACCGGGCGCTGCCGCGGACCTGGGGCTCGCCGACCATGTCGCCCCACTGCGCCGACGAGGCGAAGTACGGCGTGGTGGACAAGGTGACCGCGCGCTTCCGGGCGCTGCAGGCGGCGGGCGAGCCGGTGGCGGGGCAGAGGATCGTGGACCTCGTCACCGTCAACGGCGTGCGGGTGACGGCCGAGGACGGCACCTGGGGTTTGGTGCGCGCCTCCTCCAACAAGCCCGAGCTGGTGGTGGTCGTCGAGAGCCCGGTCTCGGAGGCGCGCCTGCGCGCCATGTTCGAGGCCGTCGACGCCGTCCTGCGCCAGAACCCAGAGGTCGGCGCCTACAACCAGACCATCTGAGGCCCGCTCAGCGCTCCGGACCGCCCGTCGCCATCTTGCGGCGGGCGTCCGCCTGGCCGCTGACCGAGCCGTAATACTCGGCCGCGTCGCCGAGCTGGGCCGAGGGCTGGCAGACCGGCGTGCAAGAATACGAGTTCCGGTCGAGCGCGCCGCGCTGGACCGTGACGACGGAGGTCTGCGCGGCATCGACGCGGATCGTCGTCTCGGCGATCATCGCGCCGGCGCCGTCAAGGGCGATGAGGTTGGTCGAGCCGAAGCTCTTGCCGGTGAGCACGATCACGCCGTTCTTCTGCAGGGTCACGTCAGCGATGATCGGGTTGCCGACGATGATCGTCTGGGTCCGCTCGGGCAGGCGCATCACCTTGGCGTTGTCGACGAAGACCGTGACGACGGGCGGCGTCTCCGGAGCCGCGAGGGCGGCCGAGGTCGCGATCAGGAGGCCGGCGACCGGGCCGAGGCCGGCGGCAAGACCTTTGGCGAGGCGGGGCAGGAGACGGCGCATGGCTCGCGGCACTCTGGAATTCTCGGCGGCCGCCGGCCGCGCGGGCGGCGGTTCCGCATCTGGCCGCCAGAAGAGCGCGGATTGGTGAAGGAAGGCCTAAGCCCGCCCGCCGGGCGGGAGTGGCCCCGCCGGCGCGGCCGGGCCGTCGCGGCCCCTCCGGCCAAGGGAAGATCCAAGCGAGGATCATGGACCGACGACAGGTTTTTGTCCTGTGCGATCGTGCCGACAACCTTTCCTTCACCAAGATTCCGGCCACGCCCGCGTGCCGGGATGAGGGGGACCGACTTAACCGAATTTCAAGGCGGCTTGAGACATCCTGCACCCGTCGCCGATCGAGACCGCAGAGCTTCGACGGCCCTCGCACGTCGTTGAACCAAGGATCGTTCCCATGAAGTCTGTCTTCAAGCGCTTCGCCTCCGACGAGTCCGGCGCCACCGCGATCGAGTACGGCATGATCGCCGCCCTGATCGCCGTGGTCATCATCGGCACCCTGAAGATCATCGGCACTCAGCTCAACGCGAAGTTCAACGCGATCTCGGCCCAGCTCAACTGATCCGGACGGCGCGCCGGACCGGCGCCCGGCCGGTCCCGGGACGCGCCGGCCAACCCGGCGGCGCGGCCGATTCCGCCCTGGCGCGGGATCGGCCGC
>Ga0316228_1001314_pt1 | contig 26480 bp, 20 predicted proteins | sample TBH18021metaG_FD_206005 | JGI IMG/M metagenome (GOLD analysis project Ga0316228, IMG submission 206005) | Freshwater microbial communities from Trout Bog Lake, Wisconsin, USA - TBH18021 | ecosystem: Environmental > Aquatic > Freshwater > Lake > Hypolimnion/Profundal zone | place: USA: Wisconsin... | reverse complement strand
CTTGCGTTGCTTGCATCCACCTGCTGCTGCAGTGGCGCTCATTGCGGTTTTAGGACACATCGGTATCTACCGCTATGCTTTTTTCCCAGTGATGGTCGATTCGATCTTATTGATCTTGGCTGGGGCGGCTTACAGCAATTTGACTGGTAAGCATTACCCCAATCAGCCCCCAGATAGGCGGGCGAGGCTATAGCCTATTTGATCTTGGTTGCGGCAATCGAAACGATGCAGTCCTTAATCGCGTAGTTTTGGTATTTGCCAGCGTTTTCCTTGCGGATCGACTGACCGCATTCGGTTAAGGAATTGCGTAACTTGATTTTAGGGATATTGCTCATATTTTGGCTCCGTGAAGAATTGTTTAAAGTACAGCGCTATTGTGCGCCCCCTTGGTTGGACTTGGCGTCCAACTTTTGGGGTCAGCTCATCAAGGTGGCTTTTGTTTTTGTGGGTGGAATAATAGCTAGGCTAATAGATCGATGGCGCTACAGGAACAATGTGCGCAATCGATTGCTAAGTACTACACTAATTATTCAACTCAGCTAGAGCTTTAGAAATTGCATGATCTTTTCTAGCATGCCATCGGCTCTGAGTTCTCGTAAGGAAACGCAAACATAGATCAATAAGATGACGCAAACCTCGATTATTCTGGTTTGTGGCGATGCACTGAAAACAGAAGGAATGAGTAAACCAACAGCGAGTAAAAGCATCCATAAATAGGGGCGTAGCTCTTGTAGATTTCCTGGATTAATCTTTCTGGCAAAGACTAGCAATCCGATAAGGTCAACCGTCACCCGGACGCACCAGGCAATGGCCGCCCCTGCAATGCCCCACCAATATAGACTGATATACAGTAGTCCCAAGTAGGGCAGCACTTCAGCAAGATGAAGTTTAGCTGTCCAATCTGAGCGTCCAGCCCCCTGGACTTTGGCAAACACAATTTGCGCAGTGCTATTGATTAAGACGCCAATGGTGAGCCAACACACGACTAGCCTTGCTTGCTGGGCAAATTCAGGGGTAAGCCAGAGGCTGAGCCATTCATTGGCAAAAAAGACGAGTAATACTGAAGGTGGAAATAGAAGTAACAAAGTATATAAAAATCCTTGTTTGAGTAAGCGAGCTGAGTGAGCCGGATCTTTTTGCCATGCCTGAGAAAACAATGGAAATAGCACACCAGCAATAGATGCCGGAATCACTAAGAGCTTAAAAATGACTTGATTGGGCGCCACATAATAGCTTGTTGCCACCGCACCCAAAATACTGGCAATCATAAAGCGATCCATATATTCCATTATCGGGCTGATGATATTGCTAATCGTCATCCAGCCACCAAAGTGTAAGAGGGGCTTTAATTGTTCAAAATTAAATAAACGGCTTTTGCTAACCAGAATATTTGAATGACGTACTGCGTATACATGAAGTATCCATACGATAAGCCTGGTAATGATGAGTGAGATCACGGCGCTTGTGAGCGTAGGTGCTATGAAGGCTGCTAGCCAAGGTGCTACAAAAGTGCCTAACCCCATGACGGTTGCAATCATGCTGGCAGGTTTAAACAAGTGCAGGGCATTGAGAACCGCGCGAAGTGCCGCAGTATGGACCACTAGGGGGATGGATAGAGCCAGTAGTGCAAAGGCTTGCAGGCTATCAGCTAGTAGTGGCGCTGGGATTTTTAAGAATTGATCCAGAATGACTGGTGAGGAAAGCCAAAGCACAAGGCCGCCAACAATACCCAATAACCACATGGTGATAAATCCGGTACGAATGAGCTGCGCAATTTGCGCGCTCGATTTATCTTTCGCGATGTAATCAGAAACTTGTTGCGTCAGCGCGCGCGAAAGCCCTAAATCAAACAGGCTAAAGTAACCAATAAATGCCCACGCTAGGGTAAGTACACCAAAGACTTCAAGCCCATAAGCATCAATAATTTTCGGAAATAAAATCAGGCCTGCTAACAGTGGCAAGATGTTAGAAGATAGGCTCCAAACAATATTCTTTTTGACTGAGCTCATCTAGAGCAAACCCTTGTCTCTTTATTTTTTTAAGCGGGGCCTAAAATGCTAGGAATAGATTGTGGCTAGTCAATTCTGAGCTGAGCTTCAAATCTATTTCTAAAACCATGCTGAGGACCAAACAACATAGAGGTGATTCTAGCGTTTTGTCAGACCCCAACTCTTTCCTTCATGGTGCGGTCTTGTATTCCTCTGGGTAAGATAAAGGGTGGGTAAGGAGTAAGTAAGGGGGGTAAGGGGTAGGGTATGCCTTGGACAAGTCATTTAGTGTTTATACAAACCCTATTTCCGCAATTTTTGGTATTTTGTTAGTGCTCACTAACCCTGCAATACATGTTGAAAGTGATAGTGGCATTGAGAGGCTTAATGATCATTTATCTTTAACCCTTAATGAATACTGAATATATAAGCGATGTCTTAGCCTTAGCCTGCAATCGTGACTAATGCTTCTTTTGCTACATCGCTTATGGCTTAGCCAATGTGTGGGCGCTTGAAAAAGGAAGATCTTCCCCAATCAAGCTCTAAGATAGGAGGCCTGGTTCTTTGGGCTGAGAAATGTTGAGCAAGGTTGAGCAATACCCAGAAAATTAAGCATTATGCTTAGCTAAATAGACCCATTTTAGCAATACTTTTTGATCATATGTTCTATCTTTTGACCCCTATCCTATTTTGAATCTACCCAAGATCATTGCTGTAGTTGTTACTTACCATCCGCAATGGAGTGAGTTGCATACGCTCTTACAGGCGACATTAGCGCAAGTTGATTCCATCATCGTAATTGATAATGGCTCAGATGAAGATAGCTTAAAACACATTACTGAATTTGCAAAAGATCATCCGCTTGTACTGCATTGTTTAGATCAAAACTATGGTGTTGCCACTGCGCAAAATAAGGGAATTACTTTAGCTAAAGAGCATGGAGCTCAGTACGTCATCTTATTTGATCAAGATAGTATTCCAGCGCCTGATATGGCGGCTAAATTACTAGAGGCCAGTATGAGCAAAGAGGCTGCTGGCATTAAAGTAGCTGCCGTTGGCCCATTTTATGAAGACCCGCGCCGTCTAGTACCTTCTTTGCCTTTTGTCAGCCTGCAAGGCTTAAGGGTGATCTTGCAAGATAATCATGACACAGAAAATATTGTTCCTGTCAGCTATCTCATTGCATCAGGGTCATTAACTTCCATAGCTACTTTTGATGCAGTAGGCCTCATGCAAGATGAGCTCTTTATCGATTATGTTGATATAGAGTGGGGACTAAGAGCACGTGCCTTAGGCTTTCAATCGTTTGGAGTCGGAAATGCGTTGTTGCAACATAGCCTAGGTGAGCAAATTCGATTTATTCTAGGTAAAAGTTATTGCTTTCATAGTCCGCTACGCCATTACTATCAGTTTCGTAATGGCTTATGGTTTCTTCGCCAGCCCCATCTTTCCATGAGCGAGAAGATAGGCTGGAGCTCGCGTCTACTTAAACGCTTTATTGCCTACGCTCTTTTTGTTAAGCCGCATCAAGAAAATTGGCGCATGATACTCAAGGGCGTAATTCATGGAATGACTGGACGACTTGGCAAGTATTGATCAAACAATTTGCCTAGAAGGCCAAAGAAGCTGATTGATAAGGCTTATTTGATCTTGCTCGCCGCAATCGAAACGATGCAATCCTTAATGGCATAGTTTTGAAACTTCCCCGCATTTTCTTTACGTACGGACTTTCCGCACTCGGTAACCGAATTGCGTAATTGGATCTTTGGGATATTGCCTGCAGTCATTTTGTCTCTTTCTAGTTTGTGGCTCCATCGCTTTATCGGCTATCGGAGTCCTTTTAATCAGTCTGCTGTTAGTTTACGCCCTTCATGACTGGCCCGGGATTGCTAAAAATCCCCTATAGATAGGTAAAATAAGGCCATGACTATTCTTATTACTGGCGGCCTGGGTTTCATCGCAAGCCATGCGGCAGCAAGCTTGCTCCAAAGTGGCCAAGAACTGGTACTTTTGGACAATCTTTGCAATAGCCAAGTAAGCGTTCATCAGAAGCTAGAAAAACTGAGTGGCAAAAAAATCCCTTTTTATCAAGGGGATGTGCGAGATAAAGAGCTATTAAAGAGGATCTTTTCAAGCCACCCGATTAGTGCAGTCATGCATTTTGCAGGGCTTAAATCCGTGGCTGAGTCTGTTAAAGATCCTGTGCTCTATTTTGATAATAATGTGGGCGGAACCATTAGCCTTTTAGAAGTCATGCAAGAGCAGGGCGTATACCAATTTATTTTTAGCTCTAGCGCCACCGTCTATGGAGTGCCAGAGTATCTGCCTTACGATGAGGCACATCCTACCAAGCCCATTAACCCTTATGGGCAAACTAAGCTACAGGTAGAAGAAATTCTCAGAGACTTGGCTGCATCAGATAATCGCTGGGCAATTGCGTGTTTGCGTTATTTTAATCCTGTGGGTGCGCATCCTTCTTTTCTCATTGGTGAGCTACCGAATGATCAGCCCAATAATCTGATGCCCTTCATGATGCAAGTGGCTAGCAAGCAAAGGCCGTTTCTCACTGTCTTTGGCAATGATTACGACACTGCTGATGGCACAGGCGAGCGTGACTATATTCATGTCATGGACCTGGCAGAAGGTCATGAAAAAGCGCTCACCTTAATTACAAAAACCCCAGGGATGCACATCATTAATCTGGGTACAGGCAAGCCCCACAGTGTCTTGGAATTAATAAGCACCTTTGAACAAGAGACCGGAGTATCGATTCCTATACAAATCGGGCCTCGTCGAGATGGTGATTTACCGGTGTATTACGCTAGCGCCGATAAGGCAAAGGCAGTATTAGATTGGGAGGCGACATGCACCTTGGCCCAGATGTGCGATTCTTCTTGGAAATTTCAGGTGCAGCATTTATCTTCAGTAGATTCTAAAGACTCTAAAGATTCCTCGGCGTCTTAAATTCATCATCCATGACACCCCCTAAATTTCTGCCTTCCACAATCGCCCGTATGGTCGATGTGATGGTGTTTATTGTCTCTGGACTGCTCGCTTTTTATTCTTATGAGGCGTATCAAGATGTTCGCCTTGATTTTGAGCGCTACACCGCATTGATATTATTAGGCGCCTTACTGTTTATCTTTTTAAGTAATCGCTTATATCGTTCATGGAGAAGTGAGGGATTTTTTAAACTGATTCAGTCTATTGCTAGGGTGATTGCTAAGACTTGGATTTTGATTATCTTTGGTCTGTTCTTTACTAAGACCAATGATTACTATTCCCGTACCTGGATTGTGGCTTGGGCAATTTATGCTTTTTTTGGCCTGCTCCTTGCACGTTACTTCCTGTATGAGGTTTTGGGTAGATTGCGCATTCTAGGGATGAACCAAAAGCATGTGGCCATTATTGGTTCTAGCGGCACTGCTAAAGAACTGCAAGAGCGCATTGCACGCTCACCTTGGTCTGGTTTTAAGGTAGAAAAATTTTTAGCCAACCCTACTCAAGAAGAGCTCAACGATTTAGCCAAACAATCCTTTGATGAGATTTGGTTAGCCTTGGCCATGAATGAGCAGCATCAGATTGGCGCCTTAATGGAAGGGCTAAAAAATAGTACCGCCAATGTGCGCTTAGTGCCCGATTGGTTTTCGTATCGCCTGATTAATCATGGCGTATCTGAAGTGCTCGGTGTGGAGATGGTCGATCTCTACGGCACACCAATGACTGGCTCAAATTTGTTAGTCAAAACCATTGAAGATTTTGTGCTCTCATTAGTAATTGTGGTCATTCTGTCCCCGCTCTATCTCTTACTAGCGATCTTGGTCAAAGTAAGTTCGCCAGGCCCTATTTTTTACCGGCAAGCAAGGGTGGGCTGGAATGGTGAGATCTTTGAGATTCTTAAATTTAGGACCATGCCAGTAAATACTGAAAAAGAAGGCGTGATTTGGGGAAATTCAGCCGACAAGGCAGTAAGCCCAATAGCTCGCTGGATGCGTAAAACCAGCCTAGATGAGCTGCCTCAGTTTTTTAATGTGCTGAGTGGCGATATGTCGATTGTGGGCCCAAGACCTGAGCGCCCTGAATTTGTGGAAAAGTTCAAAGAAGAGATCCCAGGCTATATGAAAAAGCACCTAGTTAAGGCTGGTATTACCGGCTGGGCCCAAATTCATGGATGGCGAGGAGATACGGATCTAAAGACCAGAATTGAATACGACCTTTTTTATATTGATAACTGGTCTTTGATGCTCGACCTCAAGATCATTTTTTATACGCCTTGGCGTGGTTTAGTCAATAAAAACGCGTATTAAGCTATAAATAAGCCATTAATGAAGGGTTAAAAGGGTCCTTAAGCTAAAATATCTTTAATTATTAGAACTTTAGAAGTATTGATGGGTTTAGCTCAGTTAATGAGGCCTCTCAATCAATTAGCGAGTAAAAAATTAATAAGCACTCTTTGGGATTAACGCATGGCATATGTTGTACCGGTTATTTTGTGTGGGGGTTCAGGCACCCGTTTATGGCCTCTCTCCCGTTCTAGCTTTCCTAAGCAATTTTTAGTTCTATCGGGCGATGATTCCAATCAAAGTTTGTTTCAGTTAGCGATTGAGCGGGCTAACTCGATTGCTGCTACAAATTCTGGTGAAAAAGTGACCTTGGGTAAAACCATCATTGTGACTAATGAAGAGCATCGTTTTTTAGCCCTTGATCAGTTGCGGGAACTCAAAAACATCTCAGCTGATTTGCTTTTAGAGCCTTCTGGAAAAAATACTGCACCGGCACTTACCTTAGCTGCACTATATGCACAAGAACTTGGTTTAGAACAAGGGGTCGATCCGATTTTGGTAGTTACCCCAGCTGATCAAACTATTGCTGATAATGCCGCTTTTAGTAAAGCTTTGGCACAAAGTGTACGCATTGCAGAGTCTGGCGCTATTGCCATTTTGGGTATTACGCCAACTGCCCCAGAGACTGGTTACGGTTATATCAAAACAGCGGCGCAAGATAAAGCTAAAGACGCTGGATATACCGTTGAGCGCTTTGTTGAAAAGCCCAACGCTGCTGCTGCAAAAGAATATCTTCAAGCGGGTGGTTACTTTTGGAATGGTGGCATGTTTGTTTTAAAAGCGAGTGTTTGGCTCTCGGCTTTACAAGAATTCCGCGCGGATATTTTGAGCGCTTCCAAGGCAGCTTGGGCTGGCAAGGAAGTAGATGGCTCTACAGGCGCTAATTTTGTCCGGCCTGAAAAAGAAGCTTTTGAAAAGATTCCAGCTGAATCGATTGACTATGCCGTGATTGAAAAATGCCCTAGCGATACAAAAAGTCAATTCCCTATACACATGGTTGAACTGAATGCTGGCTGGAATGATCTAGGCGCTTGGGATGCGGTTTGGCAAGTTGGCAAACAAGATGAGAATGGTAACGTTGTTATTGGCGATACTTTGATGAGTGACTCCAAGAACTCATTAGTTCATGCTAGTAGCCGTTTAGTGAGTGCTGTCGGAGTGGAAAACTTAGTGATTGTAGAAACTGCTGATGCGGTTCTTGTAACAACTCGCGCTAAGAGTCAAGATGTGAAGCATTTGGTTGCCCAGCTAGAAGGGCGCCAGGGCGAAGAAAAACATTTACACCGCAAGGTCAATCGCCCCTGGGGTTGGTATGACAGCTTAGATGAGGGTGAGCGCTTTAAAGTCAAACGCATTCAGGTAAAACCGGGCGCTAGCCTCTCACTACAAATGCATCACCACCGCGCTGAGCATTGGATTGTGGTCAAGGGTATTGCAGAAATTACCAATGGCGATCAAGTGATCACCTTGACAGAAAATCAAAGTACTTACATTCCACAAGGGCAGACCCATCGTTTGGTAAACCGCGGTACAGAGCCATTAGAGATTATCGAAGTGCAGTCTGGCAGCTATTTGGGTGAGGACGATATTGTGCGGTTTGAGGATAACTATGGCAGGCCATAGGAGCCTGCTATGGTAAATGCTAATGGATGATGTAAATCCAGAGAAACTCCCAAGAGTTGCAGTCTTAATTGCTACATACAATGGCGAAACTTTTTTACAAGAGCAACTTGAATCAATTGCCCGACAAGTTGGTGTGCATTGGGCGCTTTATGCTTCCGATGATGGCTCGATAGATCGTACAAAAGATATTATTACCCAGTTTGCGGCCAATCACCCTAGTCATATAGTGAAATGGATTAATGGGCCTAGAGGGGGTTTTGCAAAAAACTTCCTCTCATTAGTTTGTAACCCCGATCTTGAAGCGCAATATTTTTCTTATGCAGACCAAGATGATGTTTGGCTAGACGATAAGTTATTAAGAGCCACTAAATATTTAAGTCAGATCCCGTCAGATATTCCTGCTTTGTACTGCTCTAGAACGGAGTATGTGAATAGTAGGCTTAAGCATATCGGATATTCAACCAAATATTTGCGACCTACAATTTTTAGGAATGCATTGGTTCAAAATATTGCCAGCGGCAATACAATGACTTTTAACCAAGCTGCCCGAAAATTAATTCAAATAACTGGCGCTGATGTGAACATTCCTCTTCATGATTGGTGGACCTACATCCTAGTGAGTGGTGTAAATGGAAAAACATTTCTTGATCTATCCCCTACAGTCTTATACCGCCAGCATGAGGGTAATTTATGGGGTATGAATGCAGGATGGAAGGCGCGGTTTGTCCGAATTAAGAAGTTATTAGAGGGTAGGTTTCAAAGTTGGAATGAGCGCCATGTTAATGAAATTATGCGGGCGCATAAAATTTTCAGACCCGAAAATTTAGCGACAGTGAGGATTTTTGAAGCGGGCCGCAGAGCGCCCAATGTATTTCAAAGATTTTTATATTTGCATAAATCCGGTATTTATCGTCAAACACTGATTGCCAATATTGGATTAATTATCGCGGCAGTATTAAATAAAATATAAGCATTATATTATTTTAAATATTGAATTATTATTAATTGGTATTATTTTAAAACAATTATCAAAATCAGTTTTTTTGGGATTTTGTCGCTGCGTTTCCTTTATAATATTTATATGTAAAGCAGCGATACGCTATAATCACACTAATTCTTAATACAAATAAATTCTATATATGAATAGCTCGCAAAAAGTTGCGATTATCACGGGAATAACAGGGCAGGACGGCTCTTATTTAGCAGAATTTTTGCTAGAAAAAGGATATGTGGTTCACGGCATTAAACGCAGAGCTTCATTGTTTAATACTGAGCGTGTAGATCATTTGTACCAAGATCCGCACATTGGCCATCGCAATTTTTTCTTGCACTATGGGGATCTGGCTGACTCAAGTAACTTAACGAGAATCATTCAAGAAACGCAGCCTGATGAAATATACAATTTAGGTGCTCAAAGTCATGTAGCAGTTTCCTTTGAAGCGCCTGAATACACTGCGGATATAGATGCTATTGGCCCCTTACGAATCTTAGAGGCGATCCGGATTTTAGGCTTAGAAAAAAAATGCCGCTTTTATCAGGCGTCGACTTCAGAGTTGTATGGCTTGGTTCAGCAAATACCACAAACGGAATTAACCCCTTTTTATCCCCGTAGCCCCTATGCTGTTGCGAAGCTTTATGCTTATTGGATCACCGTCAACTATCGTGAAGCCTACGGAATTTATGCCTGCAACGGCATTTTGTTTAATCATGAGTCTAAGCGTCGTGGTGAAACCTTTGTTACACGAAAAATTACCCGTGGACTTGCTAACATCGCTCAAGGATTGGAACAGTGTTTGTACATGGGTAATATTGATGCGCTGCGTGACTGGGGCCATGCCAAAGATTACGTCAGAATGCAGTGGCTAATGCTTCAACAAGATCAGCCTGAGGATTTCGTAATTGCAACTGGCGTGCAATTTAGTGTGCGTGAATTTATTATCAGAAGCGCCAAGCAACTTGGTATTACGCTGCGCTTTGAAGGGAAAGCAGAAAACGAGCAGGCCATTATCGCAAGAATCGAAGGTGATAAAGCGCCAGGGGCAAAGGTTGGGGATGTCATTATGAAAGTAGACCCACACTACTACCGCCCTACAGAAGTGGAGACCTTATTGGGTGATCCTGCCAAGGCCAAGCAAAAATTGGGCTGGGTTCCTGAAATTACTTTAGATCAAATGATTGAAGAAATGGTTGCAAGTGATTTAGATCAAGCAAAACAGCATGCGCTATTACAGCAACATGGTTTTGATGTTTCTCTTGGTAAAGAAAAGTAATTCATGTCCTCTGCTATAGCCAATTCAAAAATCTATGTTGCCGGCCACCGGGGCATGGTGGGTTCAGCGATTGTTCGGCAACTTGAAAAAAATGGGCAACATAATGTCGTTACAAGAACCCATGCCCAGTTAGATTTAACAAACCAGGCAGCAGTAGCTGATTTCTTTGCAAAAGAAAAGCCTGATCAGGTCTATATAGCTGCAGCAAAAGTAGGTGGAATTTATGCCAACAATACCTTCCCAGCTGAATTTATCTATGAGAACCTCATGGTTCAAAACAACGTTATTCATCAGGCCTTTTTATCAGGCGTAAAAAAACTACTCTTTTTGGGCTCGAGCTGTATCTATCCCAGGTTGGCTATTCAGCCAATGGGAGAAGATGTGTTGCTTACTGGCAAGCTTGAGGCCACTAATGAACCCTACGCGATAGCAAAAATCGCTGGCATCAAAATGTGCGAAAGCTATAATCGTCAGTATGGCGCTACCCATGGTTTAGATTACCGCTCGGTGATGCCCACCAATTTGTATGGTCCAGGCGATAACTATCACCCAGAAAATAGCCATGTGATCCCTGCACTGATTCGACGGATTCATGAAGCAAAGCTAGCGAATGCACCTTCTGTAGTTATTTGGGGTACAGGCACTCCAAGACGTGAATTCTTATACGTGGATGATATGGCAGCTGCTTCAGTGTTTGTTATGGAGTTAGATAAGAATATCTACGATAAAGAAACCCAGCCAATGCAAAGTCATATTAATGTGGGCTACGGTGGAGATATTACGATTAGGGATTTGGCCCTAACTATTAGCAAGGTCGTTGGTTATCAAGGGAAAATCATTTTTGATGCAGAAAAGCCTGATGGAACACCTCGTAAATTTATGGACTCAGGTCGTTTAAATCGCTTGGGATGGCAACCCACGGTTTCATTGGAGATTGGCTTACAACAGGCCTATCAAGATTTTCAGTTATCTAAAGAGCGTATCTAAATGCCACGGGCTTTGATATGCGGTGTCTCAGGTCAAGATGGGGCTTACCTAACCAAGTTATTACTCGAAAAAGGTTATGAAGTCTGGGGTACGTCACGTGATGCGCAGGTGAGTAACTTTAAGAATCTAGTGACATTAGGTATTTTAGAAAAAATCCATACTATCTCAATGGCAAGCAATGATTTTAGAAGCGTACATGATGCGATTTCTCGTGCTAAGCCAGATGAAATCTATAACCTATCAGGACAAAGTTCAGTGGGTTTATCTTTCGAGCAACCTGGAGAGACGCTAGAAAGTATTGTTACTGGCACTTTGAACCTTTTGGAGGCCATCCGCTCAATTAACCCCAAAATCCGATTTTATAATGCCGGGTCAGGTGAATGCTTTGGAGACATTTTAGATGGACTTGCAACTGAGCAAACTCCATTTCACCCACAAAGCCCTTATGCTATCGCTAAGTCAGCAGCATATTGGCTGGTAGCAAATTATCGTACCTCATACGACTTATTTGCCTGTACAGGTATTTTATTTAATCATGAGTCGCCGCTAAGACCGGCTCGCTTTGTCACCCAAAAAATTATTCAAGCAGCCTTAAGAATTAAAAAAGGATCTACTGAAAAGCTTACGCTTGGTGATTTAAGTATTGAGCGAGATTGGGGTTGGAGTCCTGAATATGTAGATGCAATGTGGGGGATGATGCAACTTGGTGCACCACAAGATTTTGTTATTGCTACTGGTCAATTAAATTCACTAGAACTTTTCGTGGAGATTGTATTTGCTAAATTAAATCTTAACTGGCGCGATCATGTGATTTCCGATCAAATTTTATTTAGGCCAAATGAAATTAAGCGCAGTGGGGGAAGCGCAGCCAAAGCAATGAAGCAACTGCGCTGGCACCCCCAGAAAAAAATGCAAGATGTTATTTTTGAAATGCTTCAAGACTCCAGTTCACATTAATCAAGCCATTTATTTTTTCCAAAAGTAAAAAATGTCTCAAGTAGAGCACTTTAATAGCCCAAATAAATTAAGCTCTGCTTCTTTGTTGGCATTGATACGCAGTCTTTTTATCAATCATCAGCTAATCGATCAAATGATTCGGCGCGAGGTGGTTGGTAGATATAGGGGTTCAATTTTTGGGTTAGCGTGGTCGTTTTTTAACCCTATTTTGATGTTAATTATTTATACCTTTGTATTTTCAGTGGTTTTTAATGCTCGCTGGGGAGCCGGTACCTCAGATAGCAAAACAGAATTTGCTCTGATTCTTTTTGTGGGCATGATCGTTTTTGGTTTATTTTCTGAAGTTATTAATAGATCCCCGATGTTAATTATCAGCAATGCAAATTACGTCAAAAAGGTCATATTCCCGCTAGAGATTTTGCCGGTTGTAAGTTTAGGTGCAGCACTTTTTCACTTTTTAGTCAGTTTTTTAGTGCTTGCCTGTGCTCTTTTAATGATCAATGGCTTTATGCAGTGGACAATCATTTTTTTCCCTTTAGTAATAGCCCCTCTCATCATTTTAATTTTGGGACTTTCTTGGATTTTAGCCTCCCTAGGGGTATACCTTCGAGATATTGGGCAAACCATTGGAATATTGACAACGGTATTGATGTTTCTATCGCCGGTGTTCTATTCCGTTACCGCTTTGCCTGAGAGATTTCAAGTTTGGATGCTGCTTAATCCACTAACTTTTATTATTGAGCAATCCAGAGAAGTGATTATTTTTGGTCAAGAACCTAATTGGACTGGTCTTTTTCTTTATTTCATAACCTCGATGCTAGTCGCATCGTTAGGCTATTTCTGGTTTCAAAAAACCAGAAAGGGATTTGCTGATGTCCTCTAATGATATTGCAATCAGTGTAAAAAATTTAAGCAAGTGCTATGAGGTGTATGACAAGCCTGGAGATCGTTTAAAGCAATTTATATTGCCTAAATTCCAACATCTTTTTTTTAAGAATTCTAAAAAATATTTTAGAGATTTTTGGGCACTAAATGATGTGTCCTTTGAGGTTAAAAAAGGGGAGACCGTTGGCATTATTGGTAAGAATGGCTCTGGGAAATCTACTTTATTGCAATTGATTTGTGGAACACTAACTCCAACTACTGGAGAGGTAAAGACAATTGGAAGAATTGCTGCATTACTAGAGCTCGGCTCAGGCTTTAATCCCGACTTTACTGGCCGGGAGAACGTTTATCTCAATGGAGCAGTACTAGGCCTTACCAAAGCAGAAATTGAGGATCGATTTGAGGCAATTGAGACCTTTGCCGATATCGGCGATTTTATAGATCAGCCTGTGAAAACGTATTCAAGTGGAATGTATGTACGATTGGCTTTCGCAGTTCAGGTTCATATTGATGCGGCAATTGTGATCATTGATGAGGCTTTAGCGGTAGGCGACATTTTCTTTCAGCAAAAATGTTACACAAGACTTGAAGAATTAAGAAATTCTGGGGCAGCAATTTTGTTTGTCTCGCACGGTATGAATACGATCGAACAATTCTGTGATAGGGCAGTTTATCTTGATCATGGAAAACCTATCTTTATTGGGTCTGCAGTCGAGGCCACTAAATTATATTATTTGAGAAATCAGCCAAACCATGAAAGCCTTTCAGTTGGTGGATTATCTGAGGATTTACCAAAAATTTTGGAGGCTAAAGATCCAGCGGATGTGAGCAGATCCAATGATTTTTGGCCGCCAGATGATATTTTTCAAAAGACAGATAATATTCAGCAGATTAATAATGATCTAGGAAGATTGGTGAGATTTTGCATTCTGAATGAAAGTGGGCAAGTTAGTGTTAATTTTGAGCAGGGTGAAAAAGCCTTTTTTTATTCTGAGTTTGAGGTATTTAAACCAATTGAAGTTCCACTTTGCGGAATTGTTTTACAAAACTCACGAGGCATTAATGTTCATGGAAAGGGCTCTCTGGAGTATGGCTCCTTAGCGCCAAGAAAAATATTGCCTGGGTCTTATATACGCTGTTGCCAGACAATCGAAATGTCGCTGGAGGTTGGGGAGTATACCTTTGAGATTGGCTTTGCCACATTGGATGCTCAAAGTTATGACAATCTAAGTCTAATGGACCACCAAACTCTTTTTGCAAAAATCTTTCGTATTGCTCATGCTCCTAATGCTGGGATAGTTTCAGTTTCATTTAGAGGGCAGCGTCAAGGTTCTCAGTTATCACATCATGGTGTAGCAGACTTAGCTGGAACATTTAAATTTTGTACGATTGATTAATTTTCAAATATTTTATTAACCAATGATTAAGAAGAGTTACCAATGACATTTATTTCATACGCTCAAAATTTTGAAGATGTCATGCTCTGGCGCGCCTTAAAAGATATTCCCAATGGCTTTTATATTGATGTGGGTGCATGGTCGCCGCATGCCGACTCTGTAACGAAAGCATTCTATGATAGGGGTTGGAGTGGTATTGATATCGAACCTAATCCAATTTTTCAAGATGAGTATGCAATTAAAAGACCTAGAGATTTATTTTTAAATGTTGGCGTAAGTGATGTAGATGGAAGAGAGATTATTAATATTCCTAATGACTTTTCTGGACTTTCAACTTTTATAAGCTATGAATCGAAGAATCATCAAAAAGTTGAAGTCGAGGTGATGACATTGAAATCAATATTTGAAAAATTTGTAAAGGATAAGGACGTACATTTCTTAAAAATTGACGTTGAAGGTTTTGAGGATAAAGTGATCAAAGGAAATGATTGGTCTATTTATCGGCCTTGGGTTGTAGTTGTTGAGTCTACCTTACCAAATTCTTCAATTGATAATTCTCAAAAATGGAGCAAAATATTAGAAAGGGCTAATTATTCTCTTCATTACAGGGATGGATTGAACCATTTCTATGTTGCAAATGAAAGAAGGGAATTAAGTTATTCTTTTGTCTTTCCCCCTAATGTTTTTGATCAGTTCATAACTTCTGAATTACAAGTAGCTCAAAAGAATGCTTTAGAACGGCTGGAGTCTATCCAGACTCTAACTAAATTGCTTGCCGAGGTAAGCGTCGACAGTGATGCACGTCTTGATAAAATAAATACTCTGACTTCATGGCTCAAAGAGTCGCAGGCTGAAAGTACTGCTCGCCTTGATCAAATTCATCTCTTGAATAAGATTATTAAAGACTTAAAAACTAATAATTCAAAATGAGTGTGATTAGAAAAATTGCTGTTGATCTTACTCCTTTATTGGTCGGAGGTGAAAATGGGGGCGCTAAAGTATTTATATTAGAATTATTGAAGTTACTTGGCAAAATGCATAAAAATTGTGAATTTATTCTCCTCACTAGAAAAGAATCTAATGAAGAATTAAGTTTATTAGATGCTGCCAATATGAGGCGAATAGTTGTCTACGGAAATGGCGCTCCATTACCTTTAATTGAAATAAGTGCCCACAATCTAAAACATGATTACTCAGTCACTTCTTTTTTTGTAAATTTTAAAAAGTATTTTGATAAAATAAAATCTTCTGAATCACAAGGCAGCGATTCTTTGATCAAGGGCTTGGGAGTTGATTTGCTATTTTGTCCATTTACTGCGATGACCTACGCAGATTCAGAAGTCCCTACAGTTTGCACCTTGTATGATTGGCAACACAGATCTTATCCACAATTCTTTGATCCTGCTGAAGTTGCTCATCGTGATCAAATACTTGAAATAGCTTGCAACCAAGCAGCTGCAATTGCCCTAATTTCAAATTTCTCAAAGAACGATACATTAAAATTTTCTACTATAAATATATCTAGATTGCGAACAATTTATTTGAAAATCTCTAGGCGAACTAGGCCAAGTGGAGACGAGGAATCGCAGATAATGGATAGCTTGGAGTTGATGCCAAATCAATACTTTTTATACCCAGCTAATTTTTGGAAACATAAGAATCATGAAATTCTTTTTATGGCATTTCTTTTGGCGCGTCAAAATGGGTTATCTCGTGATATTAAGCTGGTTTGTACTGGTGCCTTAGGTGACCGAAGTGATTTTTTGATAAATGCTGCAAAAAAAATGGGATTAGAGCATTCAGTTTTATTTCCTGGTTATTTGAGCACTCAAGATTTATCAGTCATTATGTTGAATGCAATGGGATTAGTGTTTCCTTCTCTATATGAGGGCTTTGGTCTTCCGCCAATTGAAGCTATGTCTCTAGGGATTCCCGTGATTTGCAGCTCATCATCTTCCTTGCCTGAAATTGTTTCAGATGCTGCCATCTTAATTGACCCCAGAAGACCAAAAGATATCTCAGAAGCCTTGATATCCATAAGCAAGGATCAAGCTATCAGGAATCGCTACGTAGAGCTTGGGAAGAAAAGGGCGGATTTCTTTTCAGACTCACTTGGAATGGCCAAAGAGTATTGGGACTTATTTGAGTATGCTGTGGATAATCCCAATAAAAAATCAGTGCTAACGGGGATTTATGACGATGGCGGTTGGTTGAAGGAGCGATTTAAGGTTCATATTTGGAGCGTTGAAAGCTTAAAAGAATTACAACTGCTTATTGAAGCCCCACCACTAGGACCTCATAAAAAGATAAAATTAGAAGTAAGATACCCTAAGGATAAAGGGTGCCATGAATTTTTTATTAATAAGGGAACAACAAAAATAATTAATATACCCTTAAAGAGGAATGGAGCAATTGAGTTCTTCATAAAGTCTACTTTTGTTCCAGATCTGTTAGTTGGAAATGGAGACAAGAGAAAGCTTTCTCTAATTCTTAAGTCATGTCTAGTGACTACAAAAGATGGCAACAATATTAAGTTGTATTCTGAGGCGCATTTAAAATGAAAATTAGCATAGTTACCCCCTCTTATAATCAAGGTAAATTCATTCGGAGAACAATAGAAAGTGTCGCGTCTCAGCAATTACCGGGTTTGGAAATAGAGCATATAGTATTTGATGGAGGGAGCACTGATGAGACTATTGATGTTCTTAAGAGTTTTAGTTCGCAGCTCAAGTGGAAGTCTCAAAAAGATAAAGGACAAACAGATGCTGTTAATAAAGGCATTCTAGCAACCGATGGTGAAATTATTGGGTGGCTCAATTCAGACGATATTTATTACCCACGTGCAATAGAAAAAGTAAGTAATTTTTTTAAAAATCATCCAGAAGTAGATGTTATTTATGGTAGGGCGGATCACATTGACTTAGAAGATCATGCCTTTGAGGAGTACCCAACAGAGCCTTTTGATTATGAGCGACTACAATTTACTTGTTTTATATGTCAACCAGCTCTTTTTTTGAGGCGAAATATTGTTGAAAAGTATGGATTACTTGATGAATCTCTAAATTACTGCATGGACTATGAGTATTGGTTGCGCTTAGCTAAAGCTGGGGTTAGCTTTGCGTATCTGAAAGAAAAGCTCGCCGGCTCACGACTTTACGCAGACAATAAAACACTTGGCTCAAGAGTTAAGGTTCATAAAGAAATTAACGATATGTTTAAGCAGCATTTTGGGAGGGTGCCCGAACGATGGATATATAACTATGCACATGCCAAGACTGACGTAAGCATAGACAGGGAACTGGAACCAATAAAATATCAAAGATTAATTGCTTGGCACTCTTTTTTTCAAGCAATTATCTATAATAAAAGAATTACAAAATCTATGCGATCAAATATAAAGCAATGGCTATTTCAGGATACTTTAAATAAAAAAGAATTTAAATAATATATAGAATCAAAAATGCACATTATCATAGTAACTTGGATAGTATTTTTCAACGCTATACTTTTTCTTAGCTATCCATTATTTTCCAATGGGAGTAATCCAGTAAATAAAATATATCTAAAATATCTTTATTTACTGACAATTACTTTGATTTATTGGAAACTTTATGAGATGAATTTAAATTTCAATTTAGAATTTACTGGTATATTAATTTTCTTTCTCACATTAATTTTGGTATTTAATGTGAGAAAGAAAATTAATATAAAAGAAATTTATGATGAAAGTTTCATCAATTTATTAGTAATAATTAATTCAATAGTTTTCATTTTTGCTTACTTTATTTCTACAATTCAAATACCAGTATTTATAGATGGAAATAATGATATCTGGCTCTATTCAAAATATGCAAATATATTAACTACTGGAGAATACGGGAATAATTTTAAGAATTTAAATTTAAGAGGGTTGCTTCCTAATAACCAAACCCCATTGGCTTTCCTGCTGATAGGTGGAATAGCAAAAATTAGCTCCCTAAGTATTATTGAGTCTTTACAGCCGACAATATTAACCCCATTAATCCTTAGTAGCTGTATTATTTTTCATATATCAAAAAAATACTTTGCTATATCAGAAATAAATTCAATATTAATATCTTTGTGCTGGGCAACATCAGGTTTTATAGTTTATATAATAAAGAATTATTTCCTCGGTCAGGCCCTCGGGATTTCATTCTTTTTATTAGTATGTTTTATTATAAATAACGAAGATTATTCTAAAAAAGCAAAAGTTATCATCATCTCCGTTTTATGGTATTTGATATTTTTGTCATACCAATTATTTACAGTTGTTTATATTTTTATTATAGGTATTGCCTTACTATTAATCTATCTAAATAAAAATTTAGAAAAATACAAAAATAATTTTTATATTTTTATATATTCTTTATTATTATTTATTGGTGCCGTTCTTTTGATTAATTTTGAGATTTGTAAAATAATATTTTCCAGAATAATTGAGCTTAATTCTGCTTCTGCAGGCTGGCCTTTTCCTATCATTAATTTTTTATCATTTATGCCTGGACCATTAATTAATGGTCAAATATCTAGCCCCCACACAACTGTCAATATTTTTGGAATTATATCTATAAATGTATTTATTTGGGTTTTGACTCTAAAAAAATCCGAATATAAAGAAAAGTATATATTTTATTTAGTACTCTTTAGTATTTCATCTTCCATCTATATAGTTTATTTCTTATTGAAGGGTATTTCATATCAACAGTGGAAGTTTGGGGCTTCAGTCCTCCTGCCTTTAACATTCATACCTCTAGCAGTTATAGTAGGTATTTTTTCCAATAAATATAATAAGTATTTTTTAGCATTTCTCCTTTTGATAAATATTTCATTTATATATATTCATAAACAACAAAATAACATGTCCCGTTTTTTAGGTCTTGACAGGTTGGTAGAAATCGACAATTCTTATGCAATTGAAAACGTAGTTATTAATCTGCAGGATGATTATGTTGGAACCATGATTGCCCAGCAATTCATAAATAAGAAAAGCTTATTTCTCATTTCTCCATCATATTTAACTGGTTTTGTACCGGAAAATAAAGACATTTTCACTTTAACTGGAAACCCTCAGCCCGATAAGACTTTTTATGTTTTTAACAATTGTACTGGCTTCAATTTATCGAATGTTGTGAGGTTTTCGCTCAATTACTGCGGTACGTATGGCTTACCTTTGGTTAGTAATTCTTTCTCTGTTTATTTCAATGCGCCGCTACCTTATTACATTAGGCCATCTGGTTTGTCAGTCGTTGAGCCATGGGGTCGTTGGGTTGATGGGGAAAAGGTTGGTATATATTTGACTCAATTAAAGCCATTATCCGTATACTCAGTAAAGGTAAATATAACAGCTAGGGATTACAAAAATAAATGCAGAAAAATTCAAATTAATGATGGAAGCGAAACCCATCAACAATGCATCATTGGTCTTGATATTGTAAATATCACTGTTAAAACAAGTAAAACTGGTGAAGCTTTTTTTGAAATTTTGGATACAACACCCATGGTAGCTTCAGACGGAGAGGATAAAAGAGATCTAAGATTTAATTTATTATCAATGGAAGTCAGTGAGAAGAAGAATTAAACATGCATAAATTTATATTAGATAGCATTGCTGTTGGCCCTGATGGTAATAAATTACTATGGAATGGCACCTCCTTTTTTCCTAATTCAAAAATAAACTTATATGAATTTAGTGAAAACTTTGATGGTTGGAGCGATGATTTAACCGATCTTCATGAGAATGTTATTGGGTCTGGGCATCCGATAGATATTTATGGACGTGAGTTAACTGTAAATCTGATAAGAAAGTTTATAGATAAAAAAAATATAAATCTACTTGAAATTGGCTGTAGCTCTGGCTATTTAATTGAAGACATTGATAAGTATGATTTTATTAACTATACTGGTTCAGACATTGTTAAAGGCCCATTAGTAAGGCTTTCAAAAAAATATCCTAACAATCCTTTTGTGCGGTGTGATATCTTAAATTCACCGTTTATAGCAAATACCTTTGATGTAGTTGTTGCGCTAAATGTTTTGGAGCATATAGAGAATGATATGCTAGCAATTGAAAAAATATATAGCCTATTAAATTCTGATGGTATATTGATTCTCGAACTTCCTTTTAATTCTGATTTATATGATAACTTTGATAAATCCTTATTTCACTTTAGAAGGTATAACCTAGTTGATATACATAATTTATCTAAATCCTCTGGATTTAAATTAATTGATTTAAGTTACACTGGCATACTAGTTTATCCAGTATTTTATCTTTACAAAAAATTCTTCTCTAAAATCCTAAGTCTTAAGCCTGAAAAAGAAATTGCTGCGTCTGGTAATAGTCGTCTTTTCAGTATGCTTTTAATTTTAGAGAGAAAGCTGGGATTTCTAAAATTTTTTCATGCAGGCATTAGAATAAGGGCAGTTTTTCAAAAATGACTAATTACGAAATCTCAGTTGTCCTCCCTATCTATAATGAAAGTGCCAATATTGCAGAGCTTCTTGATAGATTAAGAACTACTTTAAGTGCTATTTCTGAATCATATGAATTAATTTTTTGTGCTGATCCATGCACGGATAATACGCTAGATAAAATACTTTCCTACAGAAAATCAGATAATCGGGTAAAACTTATCGTTATGTCTAGGAGGTTTGGGCAGCAGGCAGCAACTATGGCTGGGTTAAGAGCTTCAAAAGGTAAAGCTATAGTCATTATGGACTCTGATCTTCAAGATCCTCCTGAATTTATATCTGAACTATATGTTAAATTTTCTGAAGGTTTCGATGTTGTACATGCTAGAAGAATAAAACGCTTGGGTGAGTCAAGGTTAAGGCTTATCATTACCCATATTGGATATTGGCTAATCAATAAGTTGTCTAATACTTCAATTCCTAGAAATGTTGGTGAATTCAAAATATTTTCTAGAAGGATGGTTAATTCTTTGGTGAGCTTGAATGAATATAATATTTTTTTGAAAGGATTAGTTTCCTATGTAGGGTACAAACAAGTAATAATTGACTATGTTAGAGATCCTAGATTCGCTGGATCTCCCCACTACAGTCAGCTATGGGGGTCAATACCCCTTTCTTTAAATGGAATTTACTGCTACAGCAATAAACCACTTCATTTAATATCTTTATTAGGCTTGGGTACTGCAGCCTCATCATTTTTACTCATATGCTTTTTTATTATTCTTAAGATAATTGGCATTACTACGATTTCCGGATTAACTACGGTACTAATATTGATATCTTTTTTTAGCGGTCTTATATTATTTTCGTTGGGCATACTTGGTGAATATATTGGCAGAATGTTTGATGAGGTTAAGGGAAGGCCTCAGTACATTGTTGAATGCGAATATTTATAAGTGGAATCAGTAAATAAAAAATCATCCGTAGTTATTTTGGCAGGCGGTAAGGGAACCAGATTAAGTGAAATCATTGGAAATTTACCAAAGCCAATGACACCAATTTTAGGTGTTCCTGTTTTAGAGTATCTAGTTAGTCTAAGTGTTAGGCATGGGTTTCCTGACATAGTAATACTTGCACACCATAACTATCAAGCTATAACAAGTTATTTTGGCGACGGTAGTAAATATGGAGCTTCCATTAATTACTCAATCGAGTCCAGCCCTCGAGGCACTGCCGGCGCTCTATATGATGCTTTGCCGTTTCTAGATACAAATTTCTTAGTCTTATATGGAGATACCTATGCCGATGTTAATTTAAGAAACTTATGGAATTACCATCTTACGCATAAGTCTGATGCAACTTTATTTATCCATCCTAATAATCATCCACACGATTCTGATTTGGTGTTGATAGATGAATTTAATAATGTAACGGAAATTAGCTCTTATCCTCACTCTCCAGGAAAAATTTATCAAAATCTCGTGAATGCCGGGATGTATGTATTTAAAAAAAGTTTGATAGAGAAATTTGGGTACCAATCTGGTCTTCATGATATAGCTAAAGATTTTTTTAAAAAGGTTGTTTCAGAGGAAATAGTATTTAAAGGTTATAAATCTGTTGAATATATTAAGGATATGGGTACGCCTGAGCGTCTTAATAAAGTCGAGCTTGCAGTTCAGAATGGAATTCCCACCAGACTATCAGATGAGACAAAAAGAGCTTGTATTTTTCTTGATCGAGATGGAACAATCATTGATGAAGTTGGGCATCTTTCCTCTTTAGACGAAGTTAACTTAATTCCTGGTTCAGCGGATGCAATTAAGAAGATTAATGAAAATGGAATCTTATCAATAGTTATTACAAATCAGCCTGTGATTGCTCGTGGAGATTTAGATTTTAGCGAATTAAAAAAAATTCATAATTTCATAGAAACAAGACTTGGCTATAAGGGTGCTTATTTAGATGAAATTTATATATGCCCTCATCATCCTGAATGTGGATTTCCAGGCGAGCGTAGTGAATTCAAAATAGCATGCGATTGCCGAAAGCCTGGTACAAGGCTATTAGATGAGGCGATTAAAAAATTTAATATCGAAAGGGGGGCCTCATGGATGGTTGGGGACTCTACTTCAGACATTCTGGCTGGTCAAGCTGCGGGTTTAAGAACTATCTTGGTAAGCACTGGGCATGCTGGACAGGATTTTAAATATATTTGCAAGCCTGAATACATTGTTGCAAGCATTAGAGAGGCAGTTAATTGGGCCATCGAAGGGCATAAAAAAATGTGGAAATTGCTCAATAACCTAATTGATTTAGCAGTAGAGGGAAGGGTCATTATGATTGGAGGTCTTTCACGTTCTGGTAAATCTTTCGCTGCGCAAGTACTCAAAGAACAACTTTTAGAATATGGCTTTAGGGTTCACATTATCTCGATTGATGGCTGGTTAAAAAATTCCAAAGAAAGGTTAGAGGGAGAAGGTGTGCTAAATAGGTATGATTTATTTTCATTTAGTGAATTTATAATGAATATTATTAATTCTAAATCGCCGATATTTATTCAAATACCTTTTTATGATAGGAGGTCTAAGGAAATTCTTCTGAGCGGGTATGTGACCATTAATCCTGCAGATAAAATAATTATAGAGGGTGTACCAGCATTTCACTGTGAAGACCTTTTAAGGGCGTCTAGCTTAAATATTTATGTAGAGTCAGATGAAGAAATTAGAAATGCAAGAATTCAATCTGACTATGCACATCGTGGATTGCAGGCAGCAGAAATATTTAAATTAATAGAAAGCCGCCTTTTAGATGAAGTACCAATTATTTTATCAGGGCGGAATAGAGCTAATTTTGTGATAGGAAATGAGTAATGATACTCAGTAAAACACCATTTAGAATGAGTTTTGTTGGAGGTGGAAGTGATATGTCTTCGTTCTATAACGATGAGGTTGGGGCAGTATTATCTACTTCAATAGATAAATATATGTATATAGCAGTGAATAAAAAATTTGATGGAAATATTAGAGTAAGCTATTCAAAAACTGAAGAAGTTTCATCTTTGAAGGAAATTCAACATCCATTGGTTCGGGAGTGCATGCGTCTTGTTGGTATTAATGGTGGAATTGAAATTGCATCTATGGCCGATATCCCATCAAGGGGCTCTGGTCTTGGCTCTTCAAGCTCATATACGGTTGGTCTTCTAAATGCCTTATATGCATATAAAAATCAATATACTAGTAAAGCAGACTTGGCTGCACGCGCATGCACCATAGAAATTGAAAAGTGTGGGGAGCCAATTGGCAAGCAAGATCAGTATGCAGCTGCATATGGGGGACTAAATCTTATACGCTTTCATCCTGATGGGTCAGTTTCGGTTGATCCCGTAATCTGCCCTCCTCAAATATTAATGGAGCTTAATGAATCTATTGTTGTTTTTTTTACAGGTAGAACTAGAAGTGCATCTAAGATTCTGGCCGATCAACAAATAGGAATGAGAAGTCCTGAAAAGAAAAAAATCATGAGGGAAATGGTTCGACTTGCATATGAATTAAAAAAAGAGTTAGAGGGCGGTTGCTTAGATAATTTTGGCAATATTTTGCATGAAAATTGGGTTCTAAAAGCCCAAATGTCGAAGAACATTACTGACCCAGAGATAAATGCTTGGTATGACAGGGCAATTAAGGCTGGTGCTAAGGGCGGAAAATTAATGGGCGCGGGAAATGGTGGCTTTCTGATGTTTTATATTGAAAAAGACAAGAAAAAGTCGGTTATAAAAGCATTGCAAGAATTACAAGAAATAGAATTTAATTTTGAGAGTAATGGAAGTCAGATAGTTTTTTACCAGCCCATAGGAGCAATTCATGCAAGTAAAATATAATTTTAGTATTAGAAATTATTTAAATAGCCACGCAGAACTTTTTGAAAAACTTGATCTAGCATCAATTGAAACTGCAATAAATTTAATTAAGACAAGTTATTTGAGCGGGAAAAAGATAATAACCTGCGGCAATGGTGGTAGTGCGCACAATGCATCGCACTACATTACAGATTGGAGCAAGATGGTGAATTTGAAAACTGGAAATCAGTTTAAAGGGATTTCACTTTGCGACAACGTAGGTCTTATAACTGCATTTGCAAACGATATATCGTATGATGATGTTTTCTCGGGGCAATTGCGGTCCATTTTAGATGAAGGCGATCTATTGATTGCCATAAGCGGCAGTGGAAATTCCAAGAATGTAATTAAAGCAGTGGAGTACGCCAATGAAAGCGGAGCAAAAACTTTAGCAATTGTCGGATATGACGGAGGTGAATTAATTAAGCTTGCTCAGCATGCATTTTTAGTTCCATCCTTTGATATGCAATTATGCGAAGATATACATTTGATGTTTGGGCATATGGTAATGAAAACACTCTGCCAATCCAAAATTTTTATCTAAATTTACAATTTTAGTTTTTAAATTCAGGTCTAATTTTGACAAAACATATACCTGAAATCGACGGCTTAAGAGCGCTAGCTGTTCTAGCTGTTATTGTTTTTCACATGAATCCCCTAATATTACCGGGGGGATTCTGTGGGGTAGATATTTTTTATGTTATCTCGGGGTATGTTGTATCTTTGAGTTTGATGGAAGCGAGAGAACATTCCTTCATTAAATTCATTTTTCGTTTTTATTCTAATAGATTTATAAGAATACTTCCAAGTCTTCTGCTTTGCTTAACTGTAACCTCAGTCCTTTCTGTACTTTTTATTCCACAAGCTTGGATGACGGAAAATATTCCAGCCACTGCCAAAGCAGCATTTTATGGCTTTAGTAATTATGCGCTTGCAAATACTGGGGATCATTATTATGGCGTGAGGTCAGAGCTAAACCCATTCACCCAAACATGGTCTCTAGGAGTTGAGGAGCAATTTTATTTCATATTTCCTATTTTCTTTTTTATTTTCTTTTTAAAAGAAAATTTGAAAAAAATGTATTTTCCGATTTCAATGTTGCTTTTAATTTCATCATATTCTTATGGACTATACTACTTCCAATCCAAAAATTACGGAGACTTTTATACAATTTTCAGTAGGCTATGGGAATTAATGGCAGGAGTGCTGCTTGCATTTTTTCACAGTCAGCATAATCGTGCAATTCTTCCAAACTGGTCAAAAAAATACTTTCTTTTTTTAGCTTTCTTTTTGCTTGTTTACTCATTAATAGAGTCTTCGCCAATAAAATACTCAGCTCCTCAGGGAATTTTTCCTGTTGTAGCATCTTTGCTGATATTAGATTTAGTTTTTCTTTTTAAGAATACAAATGTTTTTTATTTTCTAAGACTATCATTAGTTAGATACGTAGGGAAAATATCGTATCAGCTTTATCTATTTCATTGGCCAGTATTTGTTCTTTTAAAATGGACAATTGGGCTTGAATCTTATTTGGCTTTAGGTATTGGACTTATACTTACTTTTGCTTTGGCAGTCAGTACTTTTGAAGGTATTGATCTTAATGTGAAGTTGCTCAAGTCAAGAAAACCGATATATGTAATCCTTTGGTTTATTTTTTTAGTTATTATCCTGAGTCAAATCTCTAAATACTTCTTCGAGAATCA
>Ga0316228_1001313_pt1 | contig 26494 bp, 24 predicted proteins | sample TBH18021metaG_FD_206005 | JGI IMG/M metagenome (GOLD analysis project Ga0316228, IMG submission 206005) | Freshwater microbial communities from Trout Bog Lake, Wisconsin, USA - TBH18021 | ecosystem: Environmental > Aquatic > Freshwater > Lake > Hypolimnion/Profundal zone | place: USA: Wisconsin... | reverse complement strand
GATCAAAGAAAGTTACTCCGGGTCTTCTTGATGGGGCTCGGGGTAGCAGGGTTCTGGGTGGGGAGGATGATCCTCAAACAACTCACCTAGCCGCCATTCCCTTTTCGTAACCCGAGATGTCCGGTCTCAGCACCGGCACCCACCCAAGGAACCACCATGTCCGACACCAGGGAAATAGAAGTCGGTGGAGCGACCTACCGGGTCGATCCCGATCTGATCGCCCCCATCGAAAGCCTCCAGCATCGGGTCAAGGTTCTGGAAGGTGCGCTGGACAGGCTGATTCTGGCTTGCCCTTCCTCTCACACCACCGCGTTCCTGCTGGCATTCCAGAACGCCCAACGCCTTCTCAAAAACAAGTAGATTCTGTCCGTAATCGACCAGGAGGAACCATGGCCACAGCCATCCTGATTTACTTCTACACGGCCATCACCATTTTGGCGCTCGCCTGGGGGTGGGAAGGGATCAGGCTGATCCGCCTCCACATCCAGAAGCGCAAAGGCTGAAGCATTCAACCCCGAGATTGTCCGGTACAGGACACCCAACCACCCGAGGACACGACATGGACCAGAGAACCCAATACCGCTACCTGATGGGCAAGTTGACCGTCAACAAGGAAGCCCAGGACAAGGCGCACCGGGAACTCGAATCACTGGCGAGGGAAGAATCCATCCTGAAGGGATGGAGCGAAGAACTCAAAGCTGCCATCTGCCCCGAATGTGACGGGCACGGCAAGGTCAGGGTCTTCGAGGACCAGAGCCGGTCCTACAACGAAACATGCGAGCGGTGCAAAGGGACTGGATTGCGCCCTCAGCTTCACCCAATAGCAGCCGATCCTGAACGCATCCTCCAAGCCTGTTTCCAGCGGGGCTGCACTGGCGTCCCCCTTCCTCCGTTCAAGGACTACACCGCCGAAGTCCTCGCTTCCCTCAATCAGTAGATTTTGTCCGTTCCCGGCGCACCGGGACATCCCAAGGAGAACCAAAATGCGAACCACCCCTGTCGAGTGGATCGACGCCAAGAAGGAACTGCCCAGCACGGATGAATTCGGTCCCTACCCGAACGCAATCGTCGCCATGGCTTGCAAGGGCAACCCCGAGTGGGGGTTCAACATCCGGCAAGCCCACCTTCGGTTCTTCGGCGGCGACACCTCGCGCCCCTACTGGGCAGGAAACAAGGACGAGGGCTACCGTCCCATCGAAAACGACTCCTGGTATGTCGCCTTCTGGGCGGCTCCCCTCACTCAGCCTACCGCGTAGGCAATGTCCGTTCCCGGACTCCAACCACACGAGGAATCCATGACCGATACCCGCGACCCCAACGAAATGGTCTCTGTTCAGATTTGGGCTACCGAACGAGTCCGCTACGGCAAGACGGTCGAGATGACCCGCGCCGAGTTTGAGCGCCATGAAGCCGCCCTTGATGACGCCGGGGTCGATGAAGCACCCGCCGAGAACATCATGGATAAGTTCATCGACCGAACCGAGGACTGGGTGGACGACTCCAGCTACGAGGTCCACTCCTTCGAGATCGTTGAACCCGTCCAGGCGAAAGCCTAACCCCATAACCCCGAGATTGTCCGTTCTGTGCCAAGGAGGCACTCCATGAGGAAAGGCAAACTACATCGAGTCGGAGAGGGGCACGGCAAGCTCTACCGCTTCTGGTGCGGATTCTGGTTCGGACATGATCGGGAGTCCGTCCACACCTTCCAGGACCATTGTTCGCGTTGCGGTGCGCCCCTCGATTGGAACCTTGATTTAGATTTCTAATGTCCGTCCTGCGCTCCAGACGGCCCCATCGCCCAGGAGGGCACAACTTGAGCCACCCCATCCTTCATGCCGCCAAGGTCGGTTCCGTCCCCAAGACGGTGATCGTTGATGGGCGTTGCCGCATTCTACCGGGACGTGTCGTGAGGTTCCGTTGCTACCCGGAAGATTCCCCGAATCGGTGGAAGGAAGGACGCATTACCGAAATTCAAGACGATGGACGCCTTTTCATTGATCCCGTGAGGTAACCCATGCTGACCTGCCCGACCTGCAAATCCCCCCTCATCGCCGTCCATCACCATGACGCCAAGGGTGGAGTGACGATCATCTGCGGCGACCGCTTCACGTCCTGCCCTGACATCACCGGGCGCTGCAAGGATGAGAAGACCGCCATCACCACCGCCAAGGGCATCCTCAAGTAACTCAACCCGAGATTGTCCGTTCCCGGCGCACCGGGAGAAAGCGAACCCCCGATGACCGATGAACGAGAACTGGAAATCCACCGGCACGATTGCCCGACCTTCCGAAAGTTCTGGGAGCGTCACGCAATGCTCTCCAAGGTCTGCCCGTCCTGCCTGTTGTGCGGTCAGCAATCCGACCCTGCGAATGCGGCGATCACCCATGCCGAACTGCCCAACATCTTCATCTGCCAACCCTGTGCCGCCAAGGCGCGGCGCTAGTGTCCGTTATCGCCTGGAGGCGACCAGGGTTACGCCTGGACCTCAGAGGAGGCACTGTGTTTGACCCATTGACCACATGCGAGCGGTGCGGACGCCCCGGTGCCGTGGTGATTGACATCATGTGGTTTCCTGACAGCCCCCAGGCATTTCGATTCACGTTCCGCCTTTGCCGGTGGCATCGCGCCGCAGCCACTCGCACGGGAGAAATCCATTGCGGCAAATTCATCGGCCCACTCGCTCCCGGCGAGATGCGCTGATGTACAACTGCACGACCCATCCCACGAAAGGGGAACCCATGACCAAAATCCGCGTGAGCGTCTGCCAGGAACCTGGATGCATCGAAGATTGTGAGTGTCTCGCCTGTCTGGAACAGTTTCACCGCGAGGGCGAAACCTCGTCCCTACTCCGCGCAGAACGATCCGAAGCCAGGGTCACGGAACTGGAGCGCGAGGTGACTGCATGGGCTGCCGTTCCAGGAAACGTCCCTCCCTTTCCAAAACTTAAATAGCTTATGTCCAAGATCACCTGGGGCGGCGGGGCCACGAGCGCAGCAGTGGCGGCGCAAATCGACATTCCCAACGACGGCGGCGACTGGTAAAGCCAGATTCAGGTTATGCCTCGGCGGGTTCCTCCTGAGGCAATTTGGCTTGGCCAAGAGCAAGGATTACTTGGTGTTCGAAGTCCGTGATCCTTTCTTCGATCTCAACGGGGTGGTCAAACAGACTCACGGCTGATTCGTGGGATTCAGGGGAAACGTAATTCGCTTTCAGTTCTTCGACTGAGAGCCCAAGATTTGTGATTCTCTGGCCGATCGTTGGATGCGAATCGATGGGATGCGGAATGGTGCTGTTGATGCCGCTGAATAAGACCTCGGCATCCAGGCTGTCTATCGCCGTTTCAGCGTATAAGGAACTAGCGTTGATGATTGCCTTCCCTTGGTTCAAGGCGTTGATCATGGATTTCTTGACGCTGGGCCAATACGAACTGAATGCTCCGAGTTTCAGAAGGGAAGTCACAAGGGACTGAGATGAAGCAACCTCGGCCCCAGCCTTGTCTGCCTGGAGTTCTCGGTAACGGCTGATCTTGTTCTCGGCGATGGCAAAGCGTTCCATGAAGAACATGAGCATGACGAAGGCCGGAAGTCCCGCTGCTCCCTTGCCTCCCGTATCCTGCTGTGCGGAAGCCAGGGCCTTGATGGCGTTGGAGGTGCCGACGTAGATTGGGTAAAACTTCAGGCTGAACCGAGTGTCATCGCCTCTGAAGTGACCAAGTTCGTGGCCCACCACGGCCTTCAATTCGTTGATTGAAAAAATCCGAATGAAAGGCAAGGACAGGTACAGGGTCTCGTCTGAGAACTTGGTCCCCTCCGGGTAAACGGTGACTTCAGCATTCGTCGCGAAGAAATTAGGCTCCAATCCAACGACTATGTTCTTGGGGATCGTGGACCTGAGCGTGTTCGCAATTCCTTCTACGAATTCCCACAGACGCGGCTCATCCGTCCTTGTGACCCGAATAGCTGAGAGCCTGATCGAGGCCTTCTTGGAAATCGAGAAGCCAGCGACAATCATAGAAATCGCCACTACCGCAGAACCAAGGCCAATGCTGCCAATTAATATGGGATGAAAGTGGCCACTAAGGGATGTCTCTAGAATGAATAGGCCGTAGGTTGCGATCGTCCCCTGGGACAGGATGAGTGCGAACAAGACAAGCAACACAACCTTGAGCCCTGGAGCGAAGAGAACCAATAGAAGCCTGCGGTTTAACGATGCCAACCACCCCGCGACCAGGATGAGGAATGGCAGGGCAATCCCAGCAAGGATGGTGATGGCGCTCGTCTTGCGAAGCAGTCGAACATAGTTATAGTTCTGGACGAAATCGTCATTGGCGAGTTCTGTTTTCTCCGATATCGACTCAAGTGTGATTTTGCCATTGGTCGCGGCTTGGCCCATCACCTCGCCGTAGGTTTGCTTCACCCAGGCGATGTATTTCTGCTCTGCTCGATACTTCGCGAAACTGCCAACAATGAGTCCGAAGGCGGGGATAGCCATCACGATGAGAAGAAGCACACCGAAGCGTTTCATGGCTATCTCCAATAGCTTGAACACAGATATTGACGATTTAGAGTGCAATGAGCCATTGTTCCACGATGGAAAGGGCCATGCACTGAATTCCGTCCTTCAGCGCTTCCGAGTTAGAGGTACACGCTTGCCTTCGATGAGTTCATCTCTGCATGCCCCCCAAACGCTTCGCTCATCTGTTACTCCGATCGGAAGTCACGGCCTGACCTTGCCGATCGATGGAATGGTCCCAGGTGGTCCGGGGATTGGCCAATGGGCAAAATCATGCCCAAACCGCCCTGTCGTTGCAATTCCTTAGCGAGAGTCACTCACATTGCGGCAAGGACATACTTCCGAAATTTATTGAATTAATGGAGTATCTATGAATAACATCTGCACCTTGATCGCAGACGAGGACCTTGACCGCATCACCGGCGGCACCGGCGTCGAGCTCAGTGGCAGCTTCTCGGTCAAACCGCCCATGGGCACCCTGGTATTCACCCATGTGACCCCGGAACGTCGCCTGGACACATCCTTCTCCACCGATGGCCGGGACTGGGAGACCAAGGTGCAGTTCACACGGGAATCCCGGAACACCAGCCTGAGCCTGGGGGGCTGGATCGGCGCCAAGGACCGGGACCTCCAAGGCGGGATCGAATTCCGTATGAAATGGTGATCGAGGGGGAAGGGCCGCCGGACGGGAGCGGCTCTGCGCCAATAGTTGAATTTTTAATTAAATAGGCCTTGAGTCCCGGGGCCCCCTGGCCGATATTGAAGGCAAGGTATCCGGAGCTTTGCCTGGCCGGACCTACTTGGCCCCCTTGGATCGCCTGGGCCTTCAGTTGGCGCTCCGTCCCCTCCTTCCCCTCAAGGAGAGTCCATGGCCATCCAGCCCCATCGGCTCGGCACCATGCTCGTGATCCTGGCGGCGACGCTGCTCCAAGCGGAAGCCCCGGTGGACCGGGTGGTCCTGCACGGGGACACCCCCCGGGCCACCCGCCTGGCCGATCCCGTGGGCCGACCCGATCCCGCCACGCCCATGGACCGGATGATCCTGACCCTCAAGATCGCCCCCGAGGCCCAGGCCCGCCTGGACACCCTCCTGGCCCGGCAGCAGGACCCCGCCTCCTCCAGCTACCACCAGTGGCTGACCCCCGAGGCCTTCGGCCAGCAGTTCGGGCCTTCCCCCGAGGCCCTGGCGGCCGTGCTGGACTGGCTGCGGGCCAGCGGGTTCTCGGTCGAGGAAGTCGGGGCCGGCCGGACCACCATCCTCTTCAACGGCGATGTCCGGCGGGTCGAGCAGGCCTTCCAGACCACCCTCCTCGACTACCGGCTGGACGGCCGCGCCTTCCACGCCAACGCCAGCGAACCGTCCATCCCGGCGGCCCTCCAGGCTGCGGTCCAGGGCGTGGTGTCCCTCCACAACCTGCCCCGGATGGCCATGAACCGCGGCTTCCGGATTCCCGAATTCGCCGCCGGCAATGGTGCCAACTACATGGCGCCCGCGGACTTCGCAACCATCTACAACGTCGGGCCGCTGTATGCCGCCGGCACCACCGGCAGCGGCGTCAATCTCGCCATCGTCGGCCGCACCCACATCGGCCTGGCCGATGTCGCCACCTTCCGCAGCCAGTTCGGGCTGCCCGCCAACCCCCCGTCGGTGGTCGTCAACGGCCCCGACCCCGGCGACCTGGGCGGCGGCGAGGACGGCGAAGCCTACCTGGACGTGGAATGGTCCGGCGCCGTGGCCCGGAACGCCACCATCACCTTCGTCTGCTCCGCCTCCACCGCCAGCACCGACGGGGTGGACCTGTCGGCCCAGTACATCGTCAACCAGAACCTCGCGGCGGTCATGAGCCTCAGCTTCGGCCAGGGCGAGGCCGCCATGGGCACCTCGGAGAACGCCTTCTACAAGAACCTGTGGGCCCAGGCGGCCGCCCAGGGCATCACCGTCCTGGTCGCCGCCGGCGACAGCGGCGCCGCCGGTTCCGACAGCAGCTCGAGCGCTTCCGGCACCGGCGGGGCCTCGGTCTCCGGGCTGGCCTCCACGCCAAGCAACATCTGCGTGGGCGGCACCGAGTTCAACGACGCCGGAGGGGCCTACTGGTCCGCCAGCAATGGCGCCGCCTACGCTTCCGCCCTGGGCTACATCCCCGAGGCCGCCTGGAACGAGAGCGGCGCGGTGGCCGGCGGATCGGGCCTCTGGGCCGGCGGCGGCGGCGCCTCCACCCTGTACGCCAAGCCTTCCTGGCAGGTCGCCCCGGGCGTGCCGGCCGACGGCAGGCGCGACGTGCCCGACGTGTCCCTGACCGCCGCCAGCCATGACGGCTACCTCATCCAGAGCGGCGGCGCGCTCCAGGCCGCCGGCGGCACCTCCTGCGCCACCCCCGCCTTCGCCGGCCTCATGGCCCTGGTGGTCCAGGCCACCGGCCAGCGCCAGGGCAATGCCAACGCCGTCCTCTACCGGCTGGCCAACGCCCAGTACCAGTCCGGCGGGGCGGCGGTCTTCCATGACATCCTCTCCGGCAGCAACAGCGTGCCCGGCGTCGCCGGTTTCCTGGCCGGACCCGGATACGACCAGGCCACCGGCCTGGGCAGCGTCGACGCCAGCGCCCTGGTCGCCAACTGGTCCACGGCCCCGGCCAACAAGGTCACCGCCGCCATCGCCACCCCGGCCGCCAGCGTCACCCTCGCCAGCGGCGCCGCCCTGACCTTCACCGGCACCGGGACCGACAGCTCGGCCACGGCCACCCTCTCCTATGCCTGGACCTTCGGCGAGGGCGGCCGCGCCGCCGGCGCCTCGGTCAGCCACGCCTTCACCAACACCGGCAGCGCCAACGCGGTCAACACGGTCACCCTCACCGTCAAGGACAGCACCGGCATCACCGCCACCGCCACCCGCACGGTCACGGTCACCCCCGCCCCGCGCAACACCGTCACCGCCACCATCACCGCCCCGTCCGCCAGCGTCACCCTGGCCAGCGGCGCCACCCAGGCCTTCACCGGCACCGGCAAGGACAGCTCGACCGCGGCCACCCTGACCTACGCCTGGACCTTCGGCGACGGCGCCACCGCGACCGGCGCCTCGGCCAGCCATGCCTTCACCAACTCCGGCACGGCCAACGCGGTCAACACCGTCACCCTCACCGTCAAGGACAGCACCGGCATCACCGCCACCGCCACCCGCACCGTCACCGTCACCCCCGCCCCGCGCAACACGGTCACCGCCGCCATCTCCGCCCCGGCCGCCAGCGTCACCCTGGCCAGCGGCGCCACCCAGGCCTTCACCGGCACCGGCAAGGACAGCTCGACCGCGGCCACCCTGACCTACGCCTGGACCTTCGGCGACGGGTCCACCGCGACCGGCGCCTCGGCCAGCCACACCTTCACCAACACCGGCACCGCCAACGCGGTCAACACCGTCACCCTCACCGTCAAGGACAGCACCGGCATCACCGCCACCGCCACCCGCACCGTCACCGTCACCCCGGCCCCGCGCAACACCGTCACCGCGGCCATCTCCGCCCCCGCCGCGAAAGTCACCCTGGCCAGCGGCGCCACCCAGGCCTTCACCGGCACCGGCAAGGACAGCTCGGCCTCCGCCACCCTGGCCTACACCTGGACCTTCGGCGACGGCGCCACCGCGACCGGCGCATCGGTCAGCCACACCTTCACCAACACCGGCACCGCCAACGCCGTCAACACGGTGACCCTCACCGTCAAGGACAGCACCGGCATCTCCGCCACCGCCACCGTGACCGTGACGGTCACCCCGGCCCCGCCCAAGCTGACCGCCACCATCCTCACCCCGGCCGCGAACGTCACCGTGGCCAGCGGCACCACGGTCACCCTCACCGGCCAGGCCGTCGACACCAACGCCGGCGCGACCCTCTCCTACAGCTGGACCTCGAGCATCGCCAGCGCCGCAAAGCTCACCCCCCTGGGCAGCCAGACCACCCTGTCCTCCACCTGCGCCGTAACCGTCCAGAACACCAGCGGCAAGGCCGCCGTGGTCACCGTCACCTTCAAGGTCACCGACAGCGCCGGCGCCACCGCCACCGCCACCCGGCTCGTCACGGTCAACCCCAGCTAGGCTAGAGGCCCTCCACCCGCACCAGCCGCTCCGCCTCATCCCGGCCCATGTCGGCCAGGGCGTCCAGGGCATCCAGGAAGGCCACCTGGAAGCTCCCGGGCCCCTTGGCGGCGGCCGCGGCCATCTGGCCGGCGACGCCGGTCAGGGCCATCGCCCCGGCGGCGGCCATGAGCGGATCGGGGTCGACCGCGGCGAAGGCGCCGGTCAGGGCGCTGGCGGTGCAGCCCATGCCGGTGACCCGGGCCATCATGGGGTGGCCGTTATGCACCCGGACCACCCGGTCGCCCTGCACCACCAGGTCGACCGGCCCGCTCACCGAGACCACGCAGCCCCAGCGCCGGTTCAGGAGCCGGGCGGCGTCCAGGGCGTCCTCCACGGGATGGGCCGCGTCCACGCCCTTGGTCCCGGCTTCCAGCAGGGCCAGGGCCCGGATCTCGGACGCATTGCCGCGCACGATCCGGGGCTCCGTCTCCTCCAGCAGCCGCAGCGCCGTGCCGGTGCGCAGGATGGTGGCCCCGGCGCCGACCGGGTCGAGGATCGTGGGGATGCCCCGCTCCCGGGCCACCCGCCCGGCGATCAGCATGGCCTCCACCCAGGGGCCGCTGAGGGTGCCGATGTTGAGCACCAGCGCCGAGGCGATCCCGGCCATCTCGGCCATCTCCTCCTGGGCGTGCGCCATCACGGGCGAGGCGCCGGCCGCCAGCAGGGCGTTGGCCGTGGTGTTCATCACCACGAAGTTGGTGATGTTGTGGATGAGCGGCGCGTTCGCGCGGATCCGCTGCAGGTCGTTCCAGAACATGGCGAAGCCCTTCAAGGCCCGGGTCCGGGCGGGTGGCAAAGCGGAATTGTAGCAGGGGGGATCAGCAGCAGCGGGCGGGAGGGGCGCCCGGCTTGAGGACCGGCGGGCCGAAGGCCTCCTCCGGCACCGGTTCGCCGTGGAGGGTCTTCCAGCAGCGCCGGGCGGCGTCGAAGACCACCAGGACCACCCCGACGATGAACAGGCTCATCAGGACGCTGTCCAGGTAGCCGGTGAACGCCTTGCCCGGCACCAGGGTCATGGGCCAGAAGATGTTCCGGATCGACATCACCCCGGCCGACAGGGTGATGGTGCCCACGAACAGCAGCGGCACCGCCGTGACCCAGGCGTAGCGGGCCTTGCCCATGTTCACCAGGAAGGTGGTGCAGATCGCCAGGGCGATGGTCGCCAGCAGCTGGTTGCCGGTGCCGAACAGCGGCCAGAGGGTGGAGATGTTGCCGGTGTAGATCAGGTAGCCCCAGCCCCCGACCACCAGGGCGGTGCACAGCAGGTTGCCCGGGAGCCAGTGGGTGTCGGCGAACTTCGGGTGCACGGCCTTGCCCAGCATCTCCTGCATCACGTAGCGGGCCACGCGGGTGCCGGTGTCGATGGTGGTGAGGATGAACAGGGCCTCGAACATGATGGCGTAGTGGTACCAGTAGCCCATCAGCGACCGCATCCCGGGCAGGCCCCGGAAGATCTGGGCCATGCCCACCGCCAGCGAGACCGCGCCGCCGCTGCGTCCGGCCAGCTGCTCACCCACCTCGGCCGAGAACATGTCCAGGTTGGTGGTGTGCAGGCCCAGCTTGGCGAACACCGCCGGGGCGGTGTTGATGGCGAAGTAGTCGCCCTGGCTCAGGGAGCAGGCGGCGATCAGGGCGAGGATGGCCACCAGGCTTTCGGCCACCATGGCGCCGTAGCCGATGAAGCGGGCGTCGGTCTCCTTGTTGATCATCTTGGGGGTGGTGCCCGACGAGACCAGGGAATGGAAGCCCGAGATCGAGCCGCAGGCGATGGTCACGAACAGGAACGGGAACAGCTTGCCCTTGATGATGGGGCCGCCGCCGTGGACATACTGGGTGAAGGCCGGGAACTGGATCTGCGGATGGACGACCAGCACCCCGATCACCAGGAAGAAGATGGTGCCGAGCTTCACGTACGTGGAAAGGTAGTCCCGGGGCTCGAGGAGCAGCCAGACCGGCAGCACCGAGGCCACGAACCCGTAGATGGCCATCAGGTAGGTGATCTGGTGGGCGTTGAAGGTCAGCGCGTGGGCGTAGCTGGTGCCGGCGAACCAGTGGCCGCCGATGACGGCCGCGATCAGCAGCACCACGCCCACCGCGCTCGGCATGACGATGTTGATCTGGCCGGGGGTGGTCTTGAACATGGCCACGCCCATGAACAGGGCGATCGGGACCGTGCAGCCGATGGTGAACACGCCCCAGGGGCTGGCCGAGAGGGCGTTGACCACCACGACCCCCAGCCCGGCCAGGGTCACCAGCAGGATCAGCAGGACCGCGCCCATGGTCACGAAGCCCGCGAACGGCGAGATCTCGGTGCGGGCCACTTCGGCCAGGGACTTGCCCTTGTGGCGCATGGAGGCAACCAGGACGATGAAATCGTGGACGCAGCCGGACAGCACCGCCCCGAACACGATCCAGAAGAAGCCCGGGGCGAAGCCGAACTGGGCGGCCAGGGTCGGCCCCACCAGGGGCCCGGCGCCGGCGATGGCGGCGAAATGGTGGCCGAACAGCACCCACTTGGGGGAGGGCACGTAGTTGTGGCCGTCCTCGTAGAGGTGGGCGGGGGTCGTGCGGGCGTCGTCCAGCACCAGCGCCTTGGCGGCGATCCAGGCGCTGTAGTAGCGATAGCCGATGGCATAGATGCAGAGTGCGGCCAGAAGAACGGGGAAGGTGTTCATCAACAAGCCTCCAGGGAAGGATGTATGCATCTCTGGGAGAGCATGTTAGACCCAACGGCCGGAGTCGTAAGTATTTATTTATGCCGTGCGCTCAAAGATCGTGGTGGAGGTACCGCCCCTCCCGCGGCAGCCGGAAGCTCACCAGGAACACCACCACCATCATGAGGGTCACGTACCAGTAGAACCACGGCTCCATGCCGACCGACTTCAGCCGCAGCGCCACGAATTCCGCCGATCCGCCGAAGATGGCGTTGGCCACCGCGTAGGCCAGCCCGACCCCCAGCGCGCGGATTTCCGGCGGGAACATCTCGGCCTTCACGATGCCGCTGACCGAGGTGTAGAAGCTCACCAGCGCCAGCGCCAGGGTGATCAGCGCGAAGGCCGCCCAGGGATTGGTCGCGTGGCGCAGGGCGGTCAGGATCGGCACCGTCGCCGCCGCCCCCAGCGCGCCGAACAGGAGCATGTTGTTGCGCCGGCCGATCCGGTCGGAGAGCGCCCCGAACAGCGGCTGCATGATCATGAACAGGAACAGGCTGAAGGTCATGATGTGGCTGGCGGTGCGGATCGGCAGGCCGGTCGTGTTGACCAGGTACTTCTGCATGTAGGTCGTGAACGTGTAGAAGATCAGCGAGGCCCCGGCGGTGTAGCCGAGCACCGTGGCGAAGGCCGCCTTGTGGTGCCGGAACAGCTCGGCCATGGTGCCGGCCCCCTTGCGCTGCCGGGTCTCGGCGCTGGTGGTCTCCTGCAGGGTGCGCCGCAGCAGCATGGCCACCACGGCCGTGATGGCCCCGATCACGAAGGGGATGCGCCAGCCCCAGGCCTTCACCTGGGCCTCCGTGAGGACCGCCTGGACCAGCACGACCACCAGCACCGCCAGCAGCTGTCCGCCGATCAGGGTGACGTACTGGAACGAGGAGTAGAAGCCGCGCCGGCCCTTGAGGGCCACCTCGCTCATGTAGGTGGCGGTGGTGCCGTACTCCCCGCCCACGCTGAGCCCCTGGAACAGCCGGGCCAGGAGCAGGAGCAGGGGCGCCCAGGCGCCGATCCGGGCGTAGGTCGGCAGGCAGGCGATGACCAGCGAACCTGCGCACATCATGGATACCGACGTGACCATCGAGGTCTTCCGGCCCTGGCGGTCGGCGATCCGTCCGAACAGCCAGCCGCCGATCGGCCGCATCAGGAACCCGGCCGCGAACACCCCGGCCGTGTTCATCAATTGCACGGTCGGGGCCGAGCGGGGGAAGAACACCGGCGCGAAGTAGATGGCGCAGAACGCATAGACATAGAAATCGAACCATTCCACCAAGTTGCCGCTGGACGCGGCGACGATGGCGAGGATCCTCCGGCGTTTCTCGGCGGGGCTGTAAAGGTCCTCCAGCGGCAGTTCCGGGAATCCGGTGAGGACGAGTTCAGTCATGGCGGGGCGCCTCCTTGGGCCGTGAAGGTTGAAGAAGTCTACAGGTGATCCGGCCAGCGGGCGATTCCATCCGTCCTCGCCCGGTCCATTCCCGGCCACAATGGCCTGCGGGCGCCCACGGCCCGGGGAGGAACATGCCGCGCATCCAGGTTCGCCGGGAACTTCTCATCGGGCTGGCGGCCGCCCTGGCAGCCTCGCTGCTGGCCCTGGCCTACCTCCTGGGCCGGGAGTCCGGCCGGCCGCAGCCTGCCCCCGCGAGCGCCGGTCCGACCGCGGCGCCAGCCCCCGCCGAGCCCGTGCCCGAACCCGCGCCGCGGGCGCCCCTGCCGGCTCCCGCCCTGGCCGGGGCACCCGCTCCGGCACCCCCGGCACCCGCCCGGGCGATGCCCGCCAGCCCGGCCGCAGGCGTGGACCCGGTCCGGGCGGCCGTGGCCGCCTACCTGGAGGCCGTCGACCGGATCCAGCCCGGCCAGCTCGCCGGCGATCCCGAGGCCCTGGCCCGGGGCATCCTGGAAGGCCTCGCCAAGGGCGACACCCGCGGCCTGGACGACCTGGTCCGGCAATCCGGGACCGCCCGGGCCGGCCTCGCCGCGCTGACCCCGCCAGCGCCCTGCATGGACCTCCACCGGGAGAGCCTGGCCTCGCTGGACGAGAGCCTGGAGGTCATCCGCGCCATCCGGACCAGCGTGGCCGGCGGCGCCGCCCAGCCCCTCGATATCACGGCCCAGGCCGAGCGGCTCCGGGCCCGGGCGGAGCGGCTCCAGGCCGAGGAGAAAGCGCTGCGCCAGCGCTACGGCCTGCCCCGTTGAGCGGCCCGGAGGGCCGCGCGTTCCGGTTATACTTGGCCATGACCGCCCCGGAACCCGGCCCATGAAGGAAAGCCAGGACGACCCGACATCTTCAAACCCGAGCTGGGGCACACAGACCGTGGCCTGGACCGCCTTCGGCCCGGGGCCCCTGGGCCACACCGCCCGGGTGCCCTCCAGCCACGACGGCGGCTCGGACCCGGGCCGCTCCCCGACCCTGCCGGAATGGGAGACCCTGGCCCGGGACCAGCCCCAGAGCCGGTTCGGCCCGTTCGTCCTGGGCCGGCTCCTGGGCGAGGGCGGCATGGGCATGGTCTACCAGGCCTTCGATCCCCAGCTGGGACACGTGGTGGCCCTCAAGCTGATGCGCCGGCAGGACCCGGCCCTCCTGGCCCGGTTCCAGAGGGAGGCCCGGGCCCAGGCCAAGGTCGAGCATCCCAACATCTGCAAGGTCTTCGAAGTGGGGCAGATCGACTCGCTGCCCTTCATCGCCATGCAGTTCATCGAGGGCGGGGACCTGGCCGCCCTGGGCGCGAGCCTCCGCCTGGACGAGAAGGTCCGGATCATGACCCTGGCCGCCGAGGCCCTCGAAGCCGCCCACCAGGCCGGGCTGATCCACCGGGACATCAAGCCGTCCAACATCATGCTGGAGCACCGGAAGGACGGCTGGGCCCCGTTCCTGCTGGATTTCGGGCTGGCCAAGGACCAGGAGGGGGCCGGCCTCACCCTCGACGACCGGCTGCTGGGGACGCCGGCCTACATGTCCCCGGAGCAGGCCATGGACCGCGCCGGCCGGATCGATGTCCGCGCCGACGTCTACGCCCTGGGCGCGACCCTCTATTTCCTCCTGGCCAACCGCCCGCCCTTCAAGGAACCGAACGCCGCCCAGACCCTGGTCGCCCTGTCCGAGACGGAGGCCCCGGACCTCCGCCAGCTGGTGCCCCGGATGCCGGTGGACCTGGCCATCATCGTCCATAAATGCCTGGAGAAGGAACCGGACCGGCGCTATGCCAGCGCCCGGCTCCTGGCCGAGGACCTCCGCCGGTTCGCCCAGGGCGAGCCGATCCTGGCCCGGCCGGCCTCCCTGGGCTACCACCTGGGCAAGAAGATCCGGAAGAACCCCGCGGCCAGCCTGGCCCTCGCGACCGCCTTCGTGCTGGCCATGGCCGCCACCGCCTGGAACGTGCGCGCCTCCATCCGGACCCGGGCCCAGGGCGAGATGGCCCGCCGGTTCGGCGAACAGGTCAAGGATCTCGAATGGTCCCTTCGGGTTGCCCATCTCCTGCCGTGCCACGACCTGAGCGGTGAACGGGAACGGACGAGGGCGGCCATGGCGGCCATCCGCGCCCAGATGGAGGCCCACCCGGGCGTGGCGGACGCCCCGGGCTCCTATGCCCTGGGCCGCGGCCATCTGGTGCTCGGCGAATTCTCCGAGGCCCAGGGCCACCTGCTTCGGGCCTGGACCCTGGGCGCCCGCAGCCCGGAGGTGGCCGAGGCCCTGGGGCTGGCCCTGGGCGAACGCTACCGGGCCCGGCTGGCCGAGGCCGCCCACGAACTCACCCGGGATGCCCAGGCGGCGTCCCGCGCCGAAGCCGAACGGCAATTCCGGGAACCGGCCCTGAACTACATCCGGCTGGCCGGGGACAGCCCCTACCTGAAGGGGCTGGTCGCCTTCTACGAAGGGCGCAACGCCGACGCGGGGCAGCTGGCCGGGCTCGCCCTGGCCGCCGACCCCGCCTTCTTCGAGGCGCTCAAGCTCCATGGCGACGCCGCCCTGGCCGAGGCCGAAGCGGCCACCAACCGCGGCGAGACCGGCGAGGCCAAGGCGGCGGTGGACCGCGCCGGCAAGGCCTACGGCCAGGCCCTGGACATCGCCCGCAGCGAGCCGGACCTCTACCGGGCCGAGGCCGGCCGCTGCCTGCTGGGCCTGAAGGATTCCCGGCTCCGGTCCGGGGGCCCCGCCCCCGAACTCCTGCGCAGGGCCCTCGAGCTTCTGGACCGGGCCCTGGTCTGTGAACCCGCCTCGGCCGCCACCCAGCTGGCCATCGCCAAGACCTGGAGCGCCTGGGCGGAGGAGCTGCGCCGGACCGGCCAGTCGCCCCTGGAAGCCAACCGGAAGGCCCTGGAGGCCGCCCGCAAGGCCTCCCGCACCGACCCCGGCACCGGGCCGCTGGTGGCCATCGCCAGCCTGTTGCGCTCCAACGCCGAATACGTCCGCTACCACGGGGGGGACCCGGATACCTGGATGAGCGAGGCGGCCGCCATGTTCCGCCGGGCGGTGGCCCAGGAGCCGGGCAGCACCTCCGCCCTGCGCGGGCTGCTCCTGCTCTGCTTCGTGGCGGCCGACGACGCCCGCCGCCGGGGCCGGGATCCCCAGCTGCTCGCGGACGAGGGCATGGCCCTGAGCAGCCGGCTGATCGTCCTGCAGCCCGCGCTTGCCAGCAATTTCAACTGGATGGCCGGCCTGGCCGGGGCCCAGGCCGAGTATCTGATGGACCATGGCCGCGATCCCGAAAGCTGGTTCCAGCGCTCCCTGGCCGCCTTCGGCCAGGGCCTGGCGGTCAACCCCAGGGATGCCTCCCTGCTGAACAATGCCAGCTACTACTCCGCCCGGTACGCCGAGTGGCAGCTGCACAACGGCCGTCCGGATGGCCCGACGCTCAACCGGGCCCTGGATTTCGCCCGCCGCACCCTCCTGGAGAATCCCCGCTCCTCCCTGGGTTATGGGACCTTCGCCATGGCCGCGCGGATCCGGGCCGAGGCCTATTTCCGGGAGGGCCGGGATCCGTTGCCCCTGATCCAGGAGGGCCTCGCCGCCTGCCGGAAGGGCGGGGCCCTGGACCCCGACTTCTATGACAACCCACTCCAGGCGGGCCAGCTGGAACTGCTGAAAGCGCGTTGCCTGGCCGCGAAGCACCAGGACTCAGGGCCGAGCCTGGCGCTGGCGGTGGCCGATCTGGCCCGGGCCCGCCGCCTGAACCGGCTGCCCAGCTGGGAAACCGAACTGGCCATGGCCCAGGCCCTTCTCATCCAGGCCGGCCTGTCCCGGGACCGGGGCCCGGCCCTGCGCGCTTCCGCACGGCAGCTGCTGAACGGCGTGGCCCGCCTGGATCCCGGGCTGGGCCCCCTCCGCAAGCTCCAGACCGAAGCCGGGTCCTGATCCTAATTTGCGATTTCGGCCAGGAGGGCCTTCACCTGGCGCCTGCCCACGCCGCGGAGCGCGGCGAAGGCCTCCAGCTGCCTGGCCCGCGGCCGGGATTTTTCCGCCTCCCAGTTGTAGACGGTCTGGGCCGAGACCTTCAGCAGGGCGCCCAGGTCCGCGGCCGTCAACCCCAACCGGCGCCGGAGGTTGGCCAGGATCCTGGCGCTGAACCGGATCTTGGCCGGCGCGGCCGCGGCCCTGCTCCGGGTCCCCGGACCGGCCCCGCGGGCCAGCCGGGACGTCGCCTTTTCCAGTTCCGCCACCCGCCGCTTGAGGGCGACGATCTCCGCCCTGGCCTGCGCCGCAGCCTTCCGCAGCCCCTCGATCTCGGTACGGATCTCCCTCCGGGCCAATCGGGCGATTTCTTCCTTGAGGGAGGATGCGAAGTTCGGCATGGCGGATTCCTTAACGGACCTACGCTGCCAATGGTAGTTCATTCGCTGTGCAAACCCCAAACTCCGGTGGAGTTGCATTTCAAATTGGAGGCGAAGAAACGGAGTCGAACCGAATGATCGCAGGGTTGCAACCTGCTGCCTTACCGCTTGGCCACTTCGCCAGGAACATAATTTATGATTCCTGATTTTTGCGCGTCCCCGGAGGATGTCAAGCCGATAACCTTCGATTCCGGAATCTGATGCCATCATCAACCCGATGCCCGACCCGACCCTTCCCCCCCTCGAACTCGGAGCCCGCCGCCTGACCCTCGAAGGGGTGACTGCGGTCGCCCGGGAGGGGCGCCCCGTCGCCCTCTCGGACGATCCCGCCTTCCGGGCCCGGGTGCGGGCCAGCTGCGCCTTCCTGCAGCGGCTGCTGGACGAGGGCGCGGAGGTCTACGGGGTGAACACCGGCTACGGGGATTCCTGCACCGTGTCCATCCCGCCGGACCAGCTCCGCGACCTTCCGCGCAACCTCACCCGCTACCATGGCTGCGGCCTGGGCCGGGTGCTGGAACCCGACGAGACCCTGGCGGTGCTGGTGGCCCGGCTCAACGGCCTGGCCCAGGGTCATTCCGCGGTGCGCCTGGAGCTTCTCGAGTTCCTGGCCGCCCTCATCAACCTGAGGATCCTGCCGCGGATTCCGGCCGAGGGCTCGGTGGGCGCCAGCGGCGACCTGACCCCGCTGTCCTACCTTGCGGCCGTGGTGATGGGCGAACGGGAGGTGTGGCACGGCGCCGGCGCCCGCCCGGCCCGGGAGGCCCTGGCCGAGGCGGGCCTGGCCCCCCTGGAACTGGCGCCCAAGGAAGGGCTGGCCCTCATGAACGGCACGGCGGTGATGACCGGCCTGGCCTGCCTGGCCTTCCAGCGCGCGGACGACCTGAGCCGGCTGGCCTGCCGGCTTACGGCCCTGGCCGTGGCCGGCCTCCAGGGCAACCGCGGGCATTTCCACCCCCGCCTGTCGGAACTCAAGCCCCACGCCGGCCAGGGCGAAGCGGCGGCCTGGATCTACGGGGACCTGGCGGGGGACGGTGGGGAACGGCCCGAACTGCGGCTGCAGGACCGCTACTCCATCCGCTGCGCGCCCCATGTCATCGGCGTGCTGCGCGACGCCCTGCCCTGGATCCGGCGCGACCTGGAGAACGAGCTCAACAGCGCCAACGACAACCCCCTGTTCGATGGCGAGGCCGGCCTGCTGCTCCACGGCGGCCATTTCTACGGCGGCCATGTGGCCTTCGCCATGGACGGCCTGAAGGCCGCCGTGGCCGGCCTGGCCGACCTCATGGACCGCCAGTTCGCGCTGCTGGTGGACGCCCGGTTCAACCAGGGCCTGCCCCAGGGCCTGTCCGGCGCCGGCGCCCTGCACCACGGCCTGAAGGCCGTGCAGATCGGCGCCAGCGCCTGGGCCGCCGAGGCCCTCAAGGGCGCCATCCCGGCCGCGCTGTTCTCAAGGTCCACCGAGTGCCACAACCAGGACAAGGTCAGCCTGGGCACCATCGCCGCCCGGGACGCCCTGCGGGTGCTGCAGCTCACCGAGCAGGTCGCGGCCGCCCTGGCCCTGGCCACGGCCCAGGCCCTGGAACTGCGCGGCCCCGAGGCCACGGACCGGCTGTCCGGCCCGGCCCGGGCCTTCTTCCGGGAGCTCCAGGCCGTCGCCCCCTTCGTCACGGAGGACCGCCGGCTGGACGGGGACCTCCTGGCCCTGACCACGGATATCCAGGGGCGACGCTGGCGCCTCTACCCATGACCGGACCAGGGGCCAGGCCCATGCGCCCCTCGCCGCGCCGGAAGCCGGGCCAGCCCGGGTCCCGTTCGACCCGGATGGCCGCCCTGGCGATCATGGTGGTGGTCATCAACGTCCTCGTCCTCGCCATGGCCGGCGGGACCCTCTACCAGAGCTGGCTCCTATGCCACCAGAGGGCGTCGGCGGCCGCGCAGAACCTCGCCCTGGCCCTGGAACGGGAGATCGAGGGCGAGGTCGGGCAGATCGACACCACCCTCCTCTGGACCAAGGAGGCCATCGAAGCCCAGGCCATCGGCAAGCCGGGCCTCGATGCCTTCATCGCCCGCCAGGCGGCGCGGGTCCCCTACCTCGATGGCATCCAGGTGGTGGACGCCGACGGTGTCTTCACCCACGGGATCGGGGTGGTCCGGGGAAGGGTCGTCTCCATCAAGGACCGGGACTATTTCCAGAAGCTCCGGGACGACACCACCGGGCCGCTCGTGGTCTCCAGGCCCCTCCTGGGACGCTTGACCCAGGAATGGGCCGTCATCATGGGCAGGCGGCTGGTTGGGCCCGGGGGCGCCTTCGCCGGGGTCGTCCTGGCCAACGTGAACCTGACCCGGTTCACCCATACCTTGTCCTCCCTGAACGTGGACGCCAACGGGATCGTCGTCCTGCGCGGCGGGGACCTTTCAAGCATCGCCCGCTTCCCCTCCCTTCCCGGCAGTGCCTTCAATCAGACCGCCAGGACCGCGTCGCCCGAACTGGAGGCGGAAGTGCGCGCCGGCCGGACCGAGGGCATTTATTTTTCAACTCTGAACAACCAGCGGATCCCCCGGATGACCGCGTTCCGCAAGGTCCCCGGCTACCCCTTCTACGTGGTCGTCGGGCTGGCCGCCAAGGATTACCTTGCGGTCTGGCGGAAGGAGGCCCTGCAGGCCGCGGGGTTTTCGGCGGCCTTCCTGCTCCTGACGGTGATGTCCGCCCGGCACCTCCGGGCCACCTGGGAGCGGGACCAGAAGATCCAGACCCGGTTCCTCCTGGAGCGGGAGAGGCGGCGGAACGAGCGGGCCATGCGTGACCTGGAGGCCCAGTTCCAGCAGGCCCAGAAAATGGAAAGCCTGGGGGTCCTGGCGGGAGGGGTCGCCCACGACATGAACAACGTGCTGGGCGCCATCCTGGCGGTGGCCTCGACCCACATCGGCAGCCAGCCCCCCGGCAGCCCCCTCCACCATGCCCTCGAGACCATCTGCAAGGCCACCGAACGCGGCGGCAGGATGGTGAAGGGCCTGCTGGGCTTCGCCCGTCAGACCCCGACCGAGGAACGGGTCCTCGACATGAACGCCCTGCTCGGGGACCAGGTCGCGCTCCTGGAACGGACGACCCTGGCCAAGGTCCACCTGCAGCTGGATCTGGAAGCCGGTCTGAGCCCCATCCGCGGGGATGGGGGCGCCCTGGCCCACGCGATCATGAACCTCTGCGTCAACGCCGTGGACGCCATGCCGGAGAACGGCACGCTCACCCTGCGCACCCGCAACCTGGACGGCGACCGGATCGAGGTCGCCGTGGAGGACACGGGTGCCGGCATGCCCCGGGAGGTCCTGGAAAAGGCCCTGGATCCCTTCTTCACGACCAAGGCGGTCGGCAAGGGCACCGGGCTGGGCCTGGCGATGGTCTACAGCACCGTGAAGGCGCACCGGGGCCAGATGACGCTCCAGAGCGAGCCCGGCCGGGGCACCCGGGTGAAGCTGGTGTTCCCGGCATGCGAACCCGAGATCGCGACGCCGGAAGCCGGCCCCGGGAGCCCGGCCGGAACCTCCGGAGGGGCGCTGGACGTGCTCCTGGTGGACGACGACGAGCTGATCCAGAGTTCCATCCAGGCCGTCCTGGAAATCCTGGGCCACCGCGTCGATCCGGCCTGGAGCGGCGAGGAGGCCCTGGCGAAGCTCGAAGCAGGGTCGCGACCCGATCTCATCATCCTGGACGTGAACATGCCGGGACTGGGCGGAGCCGGAACCCTGCCGCGCCTCCGGGCGATGCGCCCGGCCGTGCCCGTCCTGCTCGCCACCGGCCGGATCGACCAGACCGCGCTGACCCTGGTCTCGGACCATCCCGGGGTCACCCTCCTGGCCAAGCCCTTCGGGCTGAGGGAACTGCAGAAACACCTCGATGACCTGCGCCGGGTCGAAGGCGAAAAGACCTGAAGAAGGGACTGGAAATGTCCGGGCACCACGGCCACCCTTTTCCAAGGTGACGGACACCTACCTTCGTGGAGGGGCATCATGGGCGACAAGGGCGGCAAGAAGGACAAGGAAAAGGGCCAGAAGCAGAAGGCCGTGAAGCAGGTGGAGAAGGTGAAGGTCAAGCAGGAGAAGGACCCCAAGAAGAAGGTCTGATCCGCGTTTGATCCATCCGTGGCGATCGGGGACCTCCATTTCTTGGGTCCCGCAGGGTGCCTGCGCCGCCAGATTGTGGGCAGTCAACGTTCCCAGGAGCTTTCCATCTGGAAGCCCATGGAATCAGAATCGGGTGCGTAACCATCAGCTCACCTCAGACCGCACCAGCATTGGCACGAGGTCCTTCAACGCCTTTGTCGGGCATCACGCAACCCTCCCCCTCGAGGCATTGGGCATGACACCGGGCGCACATCTACTCGCAAGTTGGCTGATTGGCGAGGCCCTGCACCTTCCCCAGCGGGAGCGCCGGTTGGTGACCCTTGCGGGCGTAATCCCCGACCTCGATGGCATTGGCATCTTTGCCGACTTCGTAAATTCGACGAGAGGCCGCCCCACCTTCTACTACGACGATTTTCACCACACCGTTGGCCACAACCTCGCTTTTGGCCTATTGGTCGCGGCCTGCATATACCTACTGGCGCGGCACCACAGGCTGCTGGCAATGGGTGCTGGCCTCCTGGCCTACCAGTTGCATCTCCTTTTCGACTTGGCAGGTTCACTGGGCCCAGATGGCGATCATTGGGCGATCGTGTATCTATATCCGTTTTCCAGGCACCTCACCCTCACCTGGTCTGGCCAATGGGCGCTCAACGGTTGGCAAAACTTGTCTATCTTCGGCCTGCTGTTCATGGGGACTTTCTGGGTCAGTATTAGGAAGCGATACTCCTTTGTAGAATTCTTTTCCCCCAAACTCGACAAGGCATTCTTCGCCCTCCTCAACCGTTGGTGGCCAAACAAGCAGGTTCCATCGGCCAGTGCACCGCAATCCCAGTAGGCAATTATCGTCCGCCTTCCTATCTCCGAATTTACTCCGGACCCCAATGTGCCTTCATCCCACCGCCATTGCTCCGACCACCTTTCACTTGCTCCGCCAACCGCGCCGCCACTTTGGGGCCTGTCATATAAAGCGTTAGGCAACCCGATGCAACTCGGCTCAAAAAACCAAGCCCTAGAATTCAACATCCAGCTTTCAGGATTTCCGCTATTTCTGAGGCGGGCTCTTTGGTTTTTTGCTTGCATGACGGTATTGCTAAACATCATCAACTCTCTTCGGGAAAGAGATGCGCTTATCCTACTGAATGGTCTTATTGATGGTGTTTTTCTTTGGGCGATGGGACGGTTTGCAATCCGTTCATTCCCAAGAAAGGTCAGCATTGAAGGTGACGAAGTCATCTTCCACAGAGTCCCAACTACATTTATTTTTATTAGTGGAGTTCTTATTCCATTTGGGGTAACCGATAGAGTCTCCCGTCAGAAGTCAGAAGTGGTTCTTGAATGGATTGGAAGAACTCTCACCCTTAATGATATGAAATTCGGGAAATCAATACGGCTGGCTTCGGGTGCGCACGCGAAACAACTGGCCCAGTGGTTCCAACAATCTGGCATTCAAACTCCTATTGGTGGCTGAGATCCCGGCCTCAGGACCTTGCACTCAACATGGATCGCATATAAATTTGTGAGACCAAGGATAGACACTCTCGCCCGGCGTTACGGAGTGTCAGGTGTTATCTACCCTTGGCCCATGGGGTTATAGGCCATTGTGGCCCGTGCTGCACACCCCCTTGATGTGGAGACCGCCGGATTCCATCTGGAGATGTTCGAGAAGCGGCGGTGCCAAGGCGGCGGCCTTCGCCGTCATAACCCGGCCGTTACCTGTGCAAGGCCGACCGACTTGGACCTTCCAGTCCTCCAGCCTTGAAGCTGGCTCCCATCGTTGGGCAGACTCGTGGGTTGGCCGAACCAGAATGAAGCAAGCCCCCTTTTTCAGGGACTTGCATTCGTTTCTGGCGGAGAGAGAGTCCGCATAATCCATGATCGTCAGGGGTTGTAGAGATTCGGCCACAGTCACTAAATCTATTGTAATAAAAGTGCTTAAAATTTATCCACCCTCGTGACCGACCGCTTGCGCCCGCATAAATCCGGACCTATAGTATGGGTACCAGTATGGGTACCAACAAGCCCATCATTACCGAAGCTAGGCTATGAACCGGACGCTCAAAAAACTATCTGCCCTGAAGGTCGCCAAACACTCAAAGCCGGGATTTCTCTTGGACGGGGGCGGACTTTATCTTCAGGTCGCTCGCCTAAAGGGGAAGGAAGCCAAGGGGGCGAAACAGACCCCTTCCATTCTCGTCACCAAATCCTGGACGTTCCGATACCGGGACCGAAAGACCGGCAAACTCAGGGAGATCGGGCTTGGCCCCCTAACCGACGTTTCCTTGGATACGGCTCGGTTGAAAGCTGGGGAGTTTCGGACCCTGCTGCTTGAAGGCAAGGACCCTATGGCAGAGCGCCGAGCGGCGCAGGCAGCCATCAGGGCAGCGACAGCGAAGGAAATGACTTTTGACGAGGCGGCAGCAGCTTGCATTGCTGACAAGAAGGCAGAGTGGAAGAACGAGAAGCACCTTGCGCAATGGTCCAGCACCATCGCGACCTATGTCTCGCCCGTGATCGGCAACCTGCCGGTGTCATCCATTGACCTTCCATTGATCCGGAAGGTGTTGGACCCCATTTGGACCACCAAGAACGAAACCGCCTCCCGCATACGCCAACGAATGGAATCGGTTTTGGGATGGGCCACAGTGAGTGGATACCGCTCCGGAGAGAATCCTGCCAGGTGGCGTGGCCATCTGGACAACCTCCTCCCAAAACCATCCAAGGTCCAGAAAGAGGAACACCACCCTGCCCTTTCCTATTCTGAGATAGGCGATTTCCTGGTTTCCCTTCATGAACAAACCGGTGTGGCGGGAATGGCTCTGGAGTTCACCATACTCACTGCCGCCCGCACAGGTGAGGTCATCGCTGCAAAATGGGATGAGTTTGATAAAGATAAGCTCACGTGGACGGTTCCTTCCGAACGGATGAAGGCCGGGAAGGAGCACACTGTTCCCCTTTCTTCACGCGCCAGAGAAATCGTTAAGGAACTTTGGAGGACCAGGACCAGCGAGTTTGTTTTCCCCGGCGGAAAGAAGAACACTTCGCTCTCCAACATGGCCATGATCGCGACCCTCAAGCGCATGAACCGTAATGAAATTACCGTTCATGGCTTTCGATCAACCTTCCGCGATTGGGCAGGTGAGCAAACGAATTTCGCGAGAGAGATCATCGAACATGCTCTGGCCCACCAGCTCAAAGACAAGGCTGAGGCTGCATACTCTCGTTCCACTCTCCCTGAGAAGAGAAGGAAGTTGATGGAGGCCTGGGCCGAGTACTGTCAGGCTCGCGAAAAGGAAGCCATCCAGAAGATCAAACCACTGAAGTCCGCGAAGAAGAACGCCTAAACCAGATACCCTGCAAAATCCAACCGTTTCTTGTTATAAGAAAGATGAACAAAGGCCAGCCATTTCGGCTGGCCTTTTTTGTGTCTGGAGGCACTCATGATCCCCACCATCGCCGGTTTGCTCGTCAAGGAACTCCTCACCCTGTGGCTGGGGAGCGATGACAAGTAACCCAAGCCACCATCCACCCACCAGCCCTGCCTCTGCGGGGCCTTTTCATGTACGGAGGTCCAAATGGAAGAAATTGCTGTCGCTGTTGCCCTGCTCGTCTCTGCCCTCATCCGATTCTGGCGAGAGGATGAGTGATCTGGAGGATAGTTCCATTTCCCATAATCGGAACCATCTTTCACAAAGCGAAATTAACGTAATTCACCGCAAAACAGGCACTTCAATGTCATGGGTTTTATGAACATCCGTGCCCGAACCACCTACACAACCTCGATCTTCTCGAAGGGTAACCGCCCAACCCTTCACAAGGGGGACAAGGGCGACGTCCTACCCATCGGAGGCCTTGAGCGGATCCAGGAAGGGCCCTGGAAACCTCCGCTTTGGTCGTGAATGCAACCCATCGCCCTCACCTGCCCCGAAATAGCGGGGCCTTTTCATGTACGAAAGGAACTTTCATGCACAACCTCTACCGCAACACCATGGTCTTCACCGGCCAGCGCCCCTGGCATAAGCTCGGCGTCCAATTCGAGGAGGAGTTCACCAGTGCGGAAGCCATCGCCGCCGCCCGCCTCGGCTACCCGGTCCTCAAGGAGCAGCTCTACCGCCTCCGCCCCGACCTAGGGCGCAGCGTCGTGGAACCCACCGCGGCCTATGCCACCATCAACGGCCACACCCAGGACCTGCTGGGCGTCGTAGGCGACGGCTACGAGGTCCTCCAGAACCAGGAGGCCTTCGACTTCTTCGACATCCTCCTGAAGGAGTCGGGCGGCAAGCTGCAGACGGCCGGCGCCATCGGCAAGGGCGAGAAGGTCTGGATGCTGGCCAAGCTGCCCGAGGTCTTCTACCCTCTCGTCGGTGACGGCGTGGAGCAGTTCCTCCTGGGCACTACTTCCCACGACGGCACCATGAAGACCGAGGTCCGCTTCACCCCGATCCGGGTGGTATGCCAGAACACCTTCAACCTCGCCCTGAACGGCTCCAAGGGCGTCATCTCCATCCGCCATACGACCAACATGCGTCAGAAGTTGGAGATGGCCGCCATGGTCCTTCTCCGGTTCAAGGAGTTCTTCGACGTGGCCGGCGAGCAGTTCGCCAAACTGGCCAGCGTCAAAGTGGATGATGCCTGGATCGATGCATACCTCGAGAAGGTGGTGGGCAACCCGATCAATGTCCCCGATGGTCGGGCCAGGACCATGATGGAAAACCGGATCAAGCTCATCGAGGGCCGACTGGCCTTCGGCAAGGGCGCCGACTTGCCCGGCGTCGCAGGCACGGCCTGGTGGGCGCTCAACGCCATGGTGGAGTTCGCCGACTACGACATGAAGGCAAAGGGCCAGAGCGCGGATGAAAGCAGGAGGACGCAGAGCATTCTCTTCGGCACGGCCTCGGACTTCAAACAGCAGGCCTTCGACACCGCGATGGCCATGGTGAGCAGGTAGCACCCAACGACAACGACGGAAGTGAAATCAAGGCCGGTCCCAGTGGCCGGCCTCCTCATGGAGGAACAAATGTACGTGCCAATATTAGATGAGGTAGGGATGAAGGTCGCCCTGCAAACCCGCATGGAGCAGAACTCCAAGCTGGGCGACAGAAGCCAATACATTGGAGCCAGCGAGATAGGCTCCTGCCTGCGGCGGGTCGTCTTCAGCAAGCTAAACCCCGAGCCCTTCGACCTCGCCTCCATGGGCAGAATGATCGCA
>Ga0316228_1001311_pt1 | contig 26542 bp, 18 predicted proteins | sample TBH18021metaG_FD_206005 | JGI IMG/M metagenome (GOLD analysis project Ga0316228, IMG submission 206005) | Freshwater microbial communities from Trout Bog Lake, Wisconsin, USA - TBH18021 | ecosystem: Environmental > Aquatic > Freshwater > Lake > Hypolimnion/Profundal zone | place: USA: Wisconsin... | reverse complement strand
CTTTCGCGCAGTCAACTGCTTGTCAGCCAATCGCTCTCAGCGCTTGGTTTGTTTTGTGTACTCCAAATCCAATATTCGGTTCTTTAAAATCGGGCAAGAACGCTCTTGACTTTTCTTAGCAGGTTTTCTGTGCCATAGGGCGGCTAGGGGATAGGAAAAAGGTATTTGCAAAAAATGATCTAAAATGTCAAAAAAATACAGGATATTTCCCTTTTCCCAACGAACTGTGTATATATCCAGCATAAACCAGGTTTGGGGAATTTGCCCTAAGGGAGGTTTGCATGTTACGGTTATCTCTCGAATATGTCCGACCGGGTTTCGTGACTGCCCGAAACATTTATAACGCCAAAGGCAGTTTGCTGCTGGGGCAGGATGTTAGACTGGACAAGCGTTTAATCAAGAGATTGGCCGAGATGGATATTGATGCGGTTTATGTGAAGAATCCCTATCTGGATTACGAACCCCAAGAGATTCTTCACGAAAAAACGCGGGTTGAGACTGTGAGACTTACCCATCAGGCTTTTCAAAGTTTTCGTAAGCATGGCACCATAAATGTTGCGGGCCTGAGGCATGCGGTCAAGATGATTATTGACGATGTCACCGAGAATAAGCAGGTCTTGATCCATTTAACAGACATTCGCACTCATGACGATTATACTTTCGGTCACTCAATCAATGCCTGTCTGGTGGCGGCGGTGATTGGCCTTAAAATGCATCTTGTCGAGCAGCAGTTGCACGAACTGGCCCTGGGAGTTTTGCTGCATGATATCGGTAAAATGAAGATTCCGCTGGAAATTCTGAACAAGAAAGCGGCACTTACCGCAGAAGAATGGCGGGTTATTAATGAACACTCCCAGGCGGGCTTTGACGCTTTGCGGCAACAGCGGTCTATTCCGCTGATCGCTGCCCATATTGCTTATCAACATCACGAAAATTACGATGGAACAGGATATCCGCGAGGGCTGGAAGGTAAAGAAATTCATAAGTACGCAAGGATCGCCGGGATAGCCGACCTTTATGACGCGATTACTTCGGACCGGCCTTATCGTCCGGCGATGCTTCCCCATGAGGCCTACGAAGTGATTCTGGGTTCCCGAGGTACCAAACTGGATCCGGAGATAACAGATGTTTTTCTGGACAATGTGGCGCTCTTCCCGATAGGCACAATCGTGCTTTTGGACACCGGAGAGACGGGTGTGGTCAGCAAACTTCTCCCCAGGATGCAGGCCAGGCCGGTGATAAAGCTGATATTAGATAAATCCGGCGCAGAAATTGCCGACGAAAGGTTTGTGGATCTAACCCAGGAATTAACCCGGTTTATTGTAAAGGTTCTGAAGCCGGAAGAGGTTGCGAACCTTGGGGGAACTAAAAACAGCCTGAGTGACTTGGCGTAAGCCGAGTCTTTTCTTCTGGCGATAACGGATAGAACGACTAGGCTTCAGCCTGCGTCTGCGGACTTGACGCAAGCCAAGTCTTTTCTTCCCCGATAACGGATAGAACGACTAGGCTTCCACCTGTGTCTGCGGACTTGGTGCAAGCCAAGTCTTTTCTTATGTCCGGGCAGGCCAGGATTGTGGATGGCTCCCAAGCAAAAGGGAAAAAATATGATGGCAGACCGGTGGTTTCCAGGTGGCAAGTTTTTTAAGATAGTCTCCTATTCCGGCAGGATTCCAAAACACGACCAAGAAATATAACAAGACAGTAGTAAAACTACTATCTTAAGAATACGATAGTAGTAAAGCTACGGCGAGGCTTATTCGGATTGACGGCAAAACAAGGGCCACTCTACCTGAAGCTAATTGCAGAAAGGAAGTTGTGCTGATGAAAAAACGATTGAAAACCATAGTGCTTGGGGATGCGATGATTTTAGGCAGCGAGTTTAAAGCCGCAGCCGACAAATTCTTAGGAGACTTTGTCGGAGAGATCAAGGCCGGCGACTGGGAACCCAACTGGCAAAAACTGCAGGCCCGGCGGCTGGAAGTTGAGAAACAGGGGCCTGAAATCGAAACCGTGGATTCCCTTATCCTTGAACAGGGCCAGGATGCCGAAGTGTTGGCCGGTCTGTTTGTGCCGATTTCCTCCAAAGTATTTGATGCCATGCCCAAACTGCGGATTGCCGGCGTTTCCCGGGCAGGGCTGGAGAATGTCAATGTCCAGGAGGCGACGAAACGGGGCGTTCTGGTTTTTAATATCGAAGGCCGCAACGCCGAAGCGGTTTCTGATTTCGCTGTAGGGCTGATGCTGTCTGAGTGCCGCAATATCGCCAGAGCGCACTATGCTATCAAAAATGGTCAATGGCGGAAAGAGTTCTCCAATTCCGACTGGGTTCCCGAGCTTAAGGGCAAAAATGTCGGCATCGTCGGCTTCGGTTATATCGGCAGGTTGCTGGCCCAGAAATTGTCCGGCTTCGGCGTCAACCGGCTCGTCTACGATCCCTTCGTTGATGCTGACACGGTGCGGGAAGCCGGCTGTGTGCTGGTGGACAAGGAGACGCTGTTCAAGGACAGCGATTTTATCAGCCTTCACGCCCGGATGAGCGAAAGCACCAAAAACATGGTCGGGGCGGCAGAGCTGACGCTGATGAAACCTACCGCCTACCTGATCAATACCGCCCGGGCCGGTCTTATCGACGAGCAGGCGCTTATCGCAGCATTGAAAGCGAAAAAAATCGCCGGCGCCGGTCTTGATGTCTTCAGTTTTGAGCCGATCAAGCCTGACAGTGAGTTTTTGACGTTGGATAATGTGACGCTGTCAACCCATATCGCCGGTACCACCAGGGAGGCGCTTACCCGCTCACCGGAGATTCTGATGGAGGATATCGCCAAACTCCTCAGCGGCGGCAAACCTCGGTTCATTATCAATCGTGAAGTGCTGGAGCTGCCGGAGTTTAAAACATGGCTGGCAGGTGTTCAGGCATGATTACTAGCCTTTCTCGCATTCTCAGAGCGGCCCGGCAGGAAAAATATGCTGTCGGATCGTTCAATGTTTATAACTACGAAACCATTCGCGGCGTGATCGAGGCCGGGCGGGAGCTGGGTTTTCCCACCATTGTGGCTTTCGGAGAAAACTATTTGCCGAACATGGAACTGGCGGAAGTATCCTCCCTTGTACGGAGGATGGCCGACAAAGCCGGCATTGACGTTGTGCTGCACCTGGATCACTGCAAATCCTTTGATAATATTATCAGGGCCATTGCGGCCGGCTTTACTTCGGTGATGTACGACGGGTCGGCTCTGCCTTTGGCGGAAAATACGGCGAAAACCGCTCAGATCGTGAACATTGCCCGGGCGGCCGGCGTGAGCGTCGAGGCCGAGCTGGGGGCGCTGGCCGGCGGTGAGTTTTCCAATGAGGAAGCGGCGAGCGAGGTTTACACCGATCCGGAGCAAGCCAGGCAATTCGTGTCTGCGACCGGAATTGACGCCCTGGCTGTTTCCATCGGCACAGTCCATGGTATGTATAAAGGGACGCCGAAGGTTGACATCGGGGTGCTGAAACAGATTGCGGCGATTGTCGACATCCCACTGGTACTGCACGGCGGATCAGGCACTCCAGAGGCGATCGTGCGCGACTGTATTGCCAACGGGATCGCCAAAATCAACGTCAATACCGAGATCTCGGTGTACACGCTGGAGAAACTTCAGGCCCTGCTGGCTGGAGGGGAACGCCCTCACTTATCTCAGGTGTGCCTGAAAGAAGTAGGTTATGTCAAAGATGTAGTGAAAAAATATTCGCTGATGTTTCAGGCCTGCTGATTCTTTGTGTTCCAAGGAGGCCCCGGGATACCAAACCGGGGCTTGAACCGGACGGGAATTATCATAATATTCCGAGAGAGCGGCAGTGGGAGATGGGGGATAGAAATGGAACATATACTGGTAGTCGATGTCGGGACATCGAGTCTGAAAACCATGCTGTACGACAGAGTAGGCCACTTGCTCTACCGTTCAGCCAAGGAGTATCACTCCGAATTCGGCCGCGACAACCATGTGGAACAAAATCCGGCCAGTTGGAAAAATGCCCTGCAGGTGACGTTGAAAAATGCAGGAGAATTTGTCAGCGGCAAGAATATCCATATTGATGCTATCGCGGTTACTTCCCAGCGGGCTTCGGTCATCCCGGTCGATCAGGACGGGGAGCCTCTCCATAACGCCATCATGTGGCAGGATAAGCGCAGTGTCGCTGCGTGCGGCAAGTTGCTTGAGCAGTTCAGCTTAAAAGACATTTACCGCCGGACCGGGCTCAGGGTGGACCCCTACTTTTCGGCACCGAAAATGATGTGGCTGAAGGCCGAGCGGCCGCAGCTGTATGCCAGAACCCATAAGCTTCTGGGTGTCCAGGATTACGTGGTCTATCTGCTGACAGGCGCTTTTGTGACCGATTGGACCCAGGCCTGCCGGACGATGCTGATGAATATCAACACCTTTTCGTGGGATGAGGATCTGCTGCGGATATCCGGCGTTTCCCCCTCGCTGCTGCCCGACCTTCAGCCTCCCGGCTCAGTGGTGGGCTATCTGGACAATAAAATGGCCGCCGCCACCTGGATCGCTCCCGGGACGCCGGTGGTAATCGGCGGCGGTGACCAGCAATGCGCGGCCCTCGCCCTGAATATCTTGCGGCCCGGCTATGCCGAAGCTAACACCGGAACAGGTTCGTTTGTCATCGCTTATTCAGAGAAGCCCCAGTTCGATGATAACTGCCGGACGCTGTGCAGCGCCGCCGCCGTACCGGGAAAGTGGATCGCCGAAGCGGGCATATTCAATACCGGGGCGATTCATCGCTGGTTTAAAGAGCAGTTTTATCCCGAGGGAGACGACGTTTATCAGCTGATGAACCAGGAGGCGGCCGAATCACCGCTGGGGGCTAACGGGGTCATGATGCTCACCCATTTCGAAGGCAGCGCCGCCCCCTATTGGAACCCCATGGCCAAGGGCATGTTTTTCAATCTGTCGCTCGGGTCGCGCCGAAGCGACTTCAGCCGGGCCATTCTTGAGGGTATTTCGCTGGAAATTGCCCACAATCTCTCCTTGTTGGAAAACCTGGTGGGAGATATCTCCATCGTGAGTGTCGCCGGCGGGCTGACGTCTTTCGACCTGTTTAACCGCATGCAGGCTGACGCTTTTGCCAAAACGGTGGTCCGCTACGACAACAACGAGGCGTCTTCGCTGGGAGCGCTGATGAGCGCCGCGGTGACGCTGGGTATCTATAAAGATTATTCAGAAGCCTTTCATACCATTACCCCTGATGAACCCAAGCGATATGAGCCGGACGCCGTCAGTGTGGAAAAATATCGCCGGCTTTTCCAGCGCAAGGACAGCCTGTACAATGCCCTCAACCAGCAGCAGATTTACGAGTTGTTCCGCGCTCCGCTGTAGGCGATGGTCTCAAGGAAAGCAAAGACCGGACGGCGGGGCGAAGAGCGGCCCCACCAGGGAGAATATGATTATCGAATAAGGAGCTGACCGATTTTGAGTAAGACGAAGGTATCACTGCCGTACGGCAAGGAGACGGTGGAAGCCAGCATTCCAACAAGCAGCTTGATTGGAGTATTTTCGCCCAAGGATGTGCCGCCGGTTGCCAACGTCAGGGCCGAATGCCTCCGGGCTATGAACAACCCCATTGGCAGCAAGCCGTTGCGGGAGTTGATCAAGGGAGCGAAAAAGGTGGTCATCGTGGCTGACGATAACACCCGCATGACCCCCACCGAGAAGCTCATTCCGGTGCTGCTGGACGAGATGAATGCCGCCGGGGTCGCAGATTCCCAGATGACGCTGATTATTGCTCTGGGAACCCACCGCTTCATGACTGACGAGGAAATCGTGGTGAAGTTCGGTAAGGACGTGGTCAAGCGGATTACCATCAAGAATCACGACTATCTCAATCCCGCCGAACTGGTCGACCTGGGCACCACTACCAACGGTACTCATGTCACCGTCAATAAAGAGACCTACGAAGCCGATTTCAAAATCGGCGTCGGTAGTGTCGTGCCTCATCATATTCCCGGTTTTGCCGGTGGCGCCAAGATTGTCCAGCCAGGCATCTCCGGTGAGCAGACCACGGCAGAGACCCATCTCTTAAGCGTTCGGGCACCGCGTTCTTATCTTGGAGTGGTAGATAACCCTGTGCGCCAGGAACTCAACTCTATTGCTCGCAGTGTCGGACTGAACACGATATTCAATACTGTTCTCAACCGGTCTGGTGAAGTGGTGGGAGCGTTTTTCGGCGATGTGGTCGAGGCTTTCAATGAAGGTGTCAAACTTGCCCAGCAGGTATATGCAGTGGAAATCCCCGAGGAAGCCGATATCGTCCTGGCCAGTTCGCATCCTTGCGACCTTGAATTTTGGCAGGCGCACAAGACGCTGTACCCGTCCGACCTTGCCGTCAAGGCCGGTGGAATCATCATTATTGCCACCCCCTGCTATGAGGGCGTGGCGGTTATGCATAAGGATATCCTGGAAGTGACCCATCAAGCCGCCTGCGATCTGCGGGACGCGGTATCGTGCGGACAGGTGCACGATGAGGTCGCCGCGGCGCTGGCCATCGCCTGGGCCCAGGTGAAAGAACGGGAAACGGTGTACATCGTTTCCAGCGGCATCTGCGCTGCGGACGCAGCAACACTGGGCTTCAAGTCATTTGAATCTATTCAGGCGGCGCTGGATGCGGCCCTTGCCGAAAAGGGTCCCAAGGCCCGGGTCACGGTGCTCACTCACGCCCCGGACATGCTGCCGATTATAAAAAAATAATGAATGCGGGTATTCCATAGGGGGTGGTACGGACGTTGTTTGGCCCGCATCGGAGCTGATTTTCTAATAAATAAGGAGGTTAAGTATGGGTACTAGTGGAGCAATGTTAATGGTCCTGCTTGTTTCAATCGCATTAATCGTTTTCTTGATTATGAAAGTCCGTCTGCACGCATTTGTTTCCCTGATTCTAGCCTGTTTCTTCCTGGGACTGGCCACCGGCATGCCGCTGGCTAATATCGCCGGATCGATTGAGGCCGGCATGGCCGGCACCCTGGGCTTTTTGGCGACCATCCTCGGTCTGGGAACCATCCTGGGTAAGATGATGGAGGTTTCCGGCGGGGCCGAGCGCCTGGCGCGGACGTTGATCGAGGCTCTGGGCCGGGATCGGGCCCACTGGGCGATGATGATCGTAGGTTTCATCTGCGGTATCCCGGTCTTTTTCCAGGTCGGCTTTGTTCTGTTGATTCCCCTGGTCTTCTGTGTAGCCTTGGAGGCCCGGATGTCGCTGGTCAAGATCGGTATCCCCATCGTGGCCGGTCTCTTGACGGTTCACTGCATCGTGCCGCCCCATCCGGCGGCCACAGCGATTACCATCTTGCTGAAAGCCGACATGGGCAAGGTCATCATGTGGGGACTGATTGTCGGTTTCCCGATGGCAGCCGTCGCCGGACCCATCTGGGGCAACTATATCGGCTCGCGGGTAGAACTCAAACCCCCGGCGCATCTTTGCAAACTTGAGCGGACCCCGGACGCCGAGCTGCCGGGATTCGGCATTACCCTGATCACCATCCTGCTGCCGCTGATCATCATGGTGGGCAGGACGATCATCGAGATGAATGTAGCGAAAGGCGCTGCTATTCTTCCCTATGTCGCTTTTTTTGGCAATCCCATCACCGCACTGCTGATTTCGGCCTTAGTTTCCTACTATACCCTGGGTCTGGCCAGAGGGTTTGACAAAGAAGCACTGCTGAAATATACCGAATCCTGCTTCGGCCCGGTTGCCGGCATCCTGCTGGTTATCGGCGGCGGCGGGGCTTTCAATAAGGTCATTCTCGACAGCGGCATGGGCACTGCAATCGCCCAGGTATTGACCAGCTTGGATATGAGTCCGCTGGTCATGGCCTGGATCATAGCCATCGTCATGCGCTTCTCGATCGGTTCGGCCACGGTGGCGATGATGACATCAGGCGGAATCATCCTGCCGATACTGTCCAAATATCCGACCCTCGACCCGGCGCTGGTCTGTATCGCCATCGGCGCGGGGGCCATTGGTGCCTCCCATGTCAATGACTCGGGTTTCTGGATTGTTAAGGAATACTTCGGCATGTCGTTGCCGGATATGTTCAAAAGCTATACCGTTTCAGTCTGTATCGCGGCAGTGGTCGGTCTTGTCGGCGTGCTGGTGCTGGCCAAAATCGTCGGTTAGAGAAGAGTTGTCAAGGAAGAATAAACCTGCAGCGAAAAGAGCGGATTTTTCCGCTCTTTTCGCAAATTCGGCAGCTCAGCGGGGAATTGTAAGATGAAGACTATTTTTTCGCACATCCGGACAAGATATCACATTCTATCGCCCACTCAAAAACGGATCGCCGATTTTGTGCTAAGCAATTCGGACGGCGTATTTTTGCTGTCCCTGAGCCAGCTCGCGGAAAAATGTGATACAAGCGAGACTACCATTCTGCGGTTTCTGCATAAACTGGGTTTTGATTCCTACCAGGTTTTCCGGGTCAGGATTGCCCAGGACGCTTCCAGCCACTCAGGGCAAGCTATTTATGAGGAAATTCAGGTCGGTGACTCACTGGCGCAAATCCGGCAAAAAGTTATCATGTCGACAGTCAATTCCATTCAGGACCTGGATAATCTGATTTCGACCCAAGTCCTGGAGCAGGTTGCCACCCTCATGTCCAAGGCTGGCAGAATGCTGTTCTGCGGGCTGGGGGCATCCGGAGTTGTTGCGACCGACGCATTTCACAAATTTCTCAGACTGGGTATCGACGCGGCCTGCTTCAATGACACCCATTTCATGAATATCGCCTGTTCCCATGTTGATGCAAACACGCTGGTTTTTGCTGTCTCCCACTCCGGGGAGAGCCGGGATATTCTGGAGGCGGCGGCTCTGGCGAAAAAGAATCAGGCCAAGGTTATCGCCCTGACCAGTTACGCCCATTCCACCATCGCCAAGCAGGCGGACTACGTTCTGCTCAGCTCTTCCAACGAAACCAAGTTCCGCTCTGATGCGATGAGTTCGCGGATATTGCAATTGGTGATCATCGATATTCTTTATGTTGCTGTTGTTCTGAAACTCGGAGAGACAGGCATCGATAAAATCAATACATCGCGGCTGGCTGTCGCCAAGAAAAAAAGATAGTCAGGTAAGACTGACAAAAAATGTTTTGAGCAAAGGAACGAAACCATGAAAATCATTGTCGGCGTATCAGGAGCATCGGGAATTATATATGCAATCAGGCTGCTGGAAGTGCTGAAGCGGCTCGAGGTTGAGGTCCACCTGGTTTTCAGCGAGTGGGCGATTCGCAATCTGGACTATGAAACAGACCAAGGGCTGGAAGAAGTCCGGGCATTGGCCAGCAGTTTTTACGGCAATGATGATCTGGCTGCACCTATTTCCAGCGGTTCATTCCGCACCGAGGGAATGGTAGTGGTGCCCTGCAGCATGAAGTCGTTGTCCGCTATCGCCCATGGCTATACCGACAGCCTTATCGTCCGGGCAGCCGATGTTATGCTGAAAGAAAAAAGAAAGCTTATTCTCGTGCCGCGGGAATCCCCGCTGAGCATGATTCATCTGAATAATATGCTGGTCGCCGCCCAGGCCGGCGCGGTTATCATGCCGCCGATGCCTGCCTTTTATCACCGCCCGCAAACGATTGACGACATTGTCAACCATACCGTAGCCCGGATACTGGACCATTTCAGTCTGGAAAATGATTTAAGTAAAAGATGGGGGCCATGAACAGGATAAATCGTTAGCAAGGTTGCCGATATTGCAGGAGAAACAAGAAGTTTTAGCCAAACTTATCATTTTATAGGAGTTTGATACTCCGCGCGGATTGCATTTGCGAAATAGAACACGCCAGAGCCTAAAGGAGCTAATTATGGAAGTTTTCGTTGCCAGGCAGCCCATTTTTGACAGTAATAAAGCAGTGGTCGGCTATGAATTGCTGTTCCGGGATGGAGTTCAAAACTGCTTTTCCGAGAAAGGCGCCGATGATTCGGTTGTCTATAGTGCAATCAGCAGCAGTTACATGTCGACCGGCTTTGACGCCCTGACCCATGGGAAAAAAGCTTTCGTCAATTTTACCGAAAGCAATATCCAGGCCGGTTTGGCTAAACTGATGCCGGAGCATGTTCTGACTGTCGAGATCCTGGAAACGGTGGACCCGACCCCGGATATGGTCAATGCTTGCGCCGAGCTTAAAAGATCCGGGTACCAGATTGTTCTGGATGACTTCGCTTTTCAGGCCAGGTACCAACCATTCCTGGAATTGGCTGATATTATTAAAATTGACTTTTCAGCTGTTGGCGCTGAGCAAAGAAGAAGGCTGCTCCGCAAAGCCACGCCGTCGCGAGTTCAGCTTTTGGCTGAAAGGGTCGAAAGCGAGGAAGCCTTTGTTCAGGGAGTTAAGCTGGGGTATACATACTTTCAGGGACGTTTTTTCAGTAAGCCGGTGACCATAACCTATAAAGAAATTCCCCCCAGCCGGATTATGCAACTCCAACTGGTCCAGGAAGTCAATAAGGACGATTTTGACGTCGGACGGTTGGAGGAAGTGATCAAACGGGATGTCTCGCTCTCGTATAAACTTTTCAAATATGTTAATTCAGCCTGGTTTGGGTTCCGCCATAAGATCGAGTCGATCAGGCAGGCGATAACCTTGCTGGGACAGGGGGAAATCCGGCGCTGGGTTGCGCTGGGTACCATAAAAGAGCTGTCCCAGGAGAAACCGGCCGAACTCCTTACCACCGCGATCATCCGCGGCCGGCTATGTGAACAGATCGCTCAGGCCGTCGGGATGACCAAACAAGCTCCAAGTGCATTTGTCGTGGGAATGTTCTCACTGTTGGACGCACTGCTGGATCGCTCCATGGAAGAGATTCTTGGCGAATTAAATCTTGCGCCGGACGTGACTCAGGCCCTTATGGGAAAACCCACTATGATGGGGGCCATACTCAGGCTGGCCCAGACTTATGAGAAAGCGGACTGGGAGTTGCTGAGCCATCTGGCCGGAGTGCTGGGGATTGACGAAGAAAAGCTGCCGGGTTTATACCATGATGCTATTCTGTGGGCAGACAGGATGTCTGAGATGAAGTGATAGCAGGCTGTTGAAAAAGGCCAATCTGCGTTGTCACGGCTACGTTTGCACCGCTTGCGTACGTCCGGTACGCGGCGCGCCGCAAGCCTCGCCGTTCCTAGCATCTCGACTTTTTTGAGCAGCCTGGGGTTGTCGACACACAAAAGCCTTCGCGCGAATGCGAAGGCTTTTTTTGTGTTGCTTATGCGACACCACAAGATGCCGCGGAGGCCTCCTAGCGTGGCAACTGCCAGCCGGTATGGTCGGCTTTCGACTTGTTGGTGGTTTTGCGGACCTTGGTTTTGGTCAGCACTTCGCCGTCGATTTCCTGCATGATGTTTGTTCTGCGCAGGCCGATTTTGTAGAACTCCGGGTTTAATTCGATGCCAAGGGCCCTGCGCCCCTGGGCCAGGGCTACGGCGGCGGTGGTGAATGAGCCGGCAAAGGGATCCAGCACAAGGTCGTTGGGGTTGGAGGATGTCAAAATAATCCGCTCCAGTAATTTTTCCGGTTTTTGCGTAGGATGGTTTTCGTATTCAGCCATTTTATACCTTACCCGCGGGAATTCCCATACATTACCCGGAACCTTGGCGGTATTGTAGAGCCGGGGCGGTGTCCGGCGGTAGTCGATCAGCTGCCGTTGGGCGCCGGTCTTAGCTTCCACCGCGATGTCCTGCCAGTTAAAAGTGTAAGACTGCTTAGGGTGCTTGTTGGTCATGAGGATAGGTTCATACAAAGAGCCGAAGCATTTTTTTGATTGGACGCCGGAGCTGTCATAGTACCAGACGATTCGCGCCAGGACGTTATAGTTCTTTTGCAGGTAGACATCAATATAGGGGATGTTCTGGGTAGAGTTCATGATATAGAAGGTTCCGCTGTCTTTCAGTACGCGGAAACTCTCGTCAATCCACTCATAACACCAGGTTAGATAATCTGTGGTATTTTCCCAGCTGTCCGAGCTGTTGCCAAAATCTTTGCCGAGATTATAAGGCGGATCGGCGAAAATAAGGTCAACCTGCTTGTCCTTTATCGCCCGCAAGATGCGCAGGCTGTCGCCGCAGGCCACCAGCGCACTAGCGGAGGCCTGACAGGGAAAGTCGAGTTTGGAGAAAACAGTCTGCATGATTACCCTCCGCGCCTACTATTTATGAATGTCCTGAAGAGAAACTCCCGGTGCCTGGTAGCGCCGGAAATATTTCGTGTGGGACAGGCTTGCCAAGAGCGCCGCCACAGGCTTTAATCGCAGAACATGGTGCAGCAGCAGATAGATAAGGGCTACACTGATCAGGGTATAGGCGTATTGGGTCGCGAAGCGGACGATTCCCGCCGCCGGATAGCCGATGATTTCTGTAAGCCAGGCGGCAACAGGAATGGAGAGCACATAGGAGAAAAGAAACACACTGAAAGGACTGACCTGAATGGCCTTTCGCGGACAATAATTCATACAGGCCATACAACTGTCGCAGGAATAGGTCCAATAAGGTTTGTTCCCGATCAGTTCGACTGCCTGTTTGGGATAAATTTTTCGGCACAGACCACAGCCGTTGCAGAGATTCGAGGCGAAGAAAAGTTTGGCCAAAACCAATTGGGCCATAATCAGATACATGAAAGAGATGCGAAGCAATAAAAGTCCCAGGATAAGAGGAATAAAACCGTTGTAAAAGGAGTGACCCGCGAGTATTTCCCGGGAAATCTTTTTTACCTTTGCTTCCCCGTTGTTCGCTATGCCCCGCGCGTTTTGATCGGTTAAACCCCAGTGCACGGCGGTCCAGTTGGAAGGCATATCAACAGCCGACACCCCTTTGACCTTATACCCCCGCAGCAGGAGAAGCATGGCGATAAGATATCCCGCCGTTCCTTCCATGCCAGGCAAGGTCACCCCGAGTATTCTCGTGCCGGCCCGGGTTGGCAGCACGACAGTATGAATTCCATTGCCTCTTGGCAGCCGAAATATGTGTTTTATCACTAACCATGGTGCGGTAAATCCATGGGTAGGGTAGCTGAATACCAATAAATTACTATCCAGGGTGCTGATGGCGGATTGATTTTCCTTTATCTGATAAAGCTCCGGAGGTTCTTGACCAACCGCTTCCAAAAACCATTTGGCGACCTTGTACGAATTTCCTGTTCCGGTCATATAGAACGCGGTTGCTTTCATGTACAAGCCAATCACCTCTTCACTATTATATACCGGCTAAGATAGAATGGCTATTTTAACCAATTGTTAAGACTCTCTTCACGCTATGGCGATGAACCGGGGGCAGAACGCCATTAGCACGCAAGGATTATTGCTGCGCTGCGGCGAAATGAAATGGTAGGAAGAATCACTGCCGGGAGGTGGGTTTGGGTGCGAAAAGCAGCAGCTGTTTTCATCAGTTTGGCGGTGATTTGCCAGCTCTTCCTTTGGGGCTGCGGCAGAAGTGACGCTGATAACCAAAACCAGCTAAACAGCCGGATCGTCGAGTATCATAATGTATTACTCAATATAACCGAGAAAGAGAAAATCGACAATAATACCTATATCGCCCGTCTGCTGGAATACCTTGATCCTCTCAAGCAGGAAGCTACCTACCGGGCAATTTTCCTGCAGAATCAGTGGTTCAGGCAGAACCTGGACGCTCGCGAGCGCAACCAGCAGATCGAGATCGTGGTCGACAAGGTTCTGATTTCCGACGATGGCGAAAACGCGCTGGTGAATGTTACCGTTATCCATGGGTCGGAGCGGAATATGCTGACAGAGAAATGGGTAAAGGTGGACAAGAAGTGGCGTAGAACGGTGGAGTACCCGTATTGAGCGGGCGATCAGCTCCCTGTCGATAAGCGAGTAACAAGCCTGGCAAGGTTACGTTTTGATGAACACAGCTCCCAAAACTTAATAAATACATAAAAGGTATTCGACATAATTCGCGGAATTATTTACCAAAATGAAGAATGCGCAGCAAAACAGAGCCTTTTGCATGGTGGAAGTCGAAAACGCCCCTAGTATAGACCGGGAAGCAAAGCAAGGCTGACCCACAGGGCCCGGTATAGTTGCGGAGGTTGTACGCGATTGTTGTCATGGTGGTCCTAAAGCGGGAATAAGTTATAGGGGTGGTCTGTAAGGATGGTACAAGACCACCGGGAAGGGCTGGCGGGTTTATTGGCGAACAGCAATATGATTTTTGTCTGTTCGATAATTGGTGATAGGCAAGATGGTTGATAATGCGATAAAGGCGGACTGGCAATGAGCGACGATAACAGCATCAGCGAGTATGATCAATATTTGTTTCACGAAGGACGCCACTTTCGCAGCTATCGGATGCTGGGCGCTCACTTGTACGTACAGGGCGGAGTGTCCGGGGTGCGGTTTACGGTTTGGGTGCCCAATGTGCAAGAGGTGCGGGTCATCGGCGACTTCAACCTCTGGCAGGGCGACAGCCATGTGATGCTGCCGGTGCCTGATTCCGGCATTTGGCAGTTGTTTGTACCAGGACTTGGTACCGGGACGATTTATAAGTATGAAATTATCAGCAGGGATGGCGAGGCGAAACAAAAAGCCGATCCCTATGCTTTCTGGGCTGAACTTCGGCCAGGCACGGCCTCCAGGGTTTTTCCGCTGGATGGTTATCACTGGCAGGATGACGCCTGGCAGGGCGGAAAGCGGACAACCGGCGGAGTGAACCAGCCTCTGGCGATCTATGAGGTACATCTGGGGTCCTGGCGGCGCAAGGCGGACGGAGCGTTTTATAGCTACCGCGAACTGGCGGGCGAGCTGGTGGATTATGTCGCCGCTATGGGCTTTACCCATATCGAGCTATTGCCGCCGGCGGAACACCCCTACGATGGGTCCTGGGGCTACCAGATAACAGGTTATTATGCGCCCACCAGCCGTCACGGCAGTCCGGATGATTTTAAGTTTTTTGTGGATCAGTGCCACTTGCGGGGCATCGGCGTAATCCTGGACTGGGTTCCCGGTCATTTCTGCAAGGATGACCACGGTCTGCGGCTTTTTACCGGCGAACCGCTGTACGAGAGCGGCTTTTCCGGGTTGGCGGAGAATAAAGGCTGGGGCACCCTCAATTTCGACTTTTGCCGCCCGGAAATATGGAGTTTTCTTATCGGGAACGCGTTATACTGGTTTGATGTGTTTCATATCGATGGACTGCGGGTAGACGCGGTCGCCAATATGCTGTACCGCGATTACGGCAGAAAAGCCGGTGAATGGATGCCCAATTCTCACGGCGGCAGAGAGAACCTCGAGGCGGTGGAGTTCTGTAAAAAGCTGAACGAGGCGGTCCATAAGGATTACCCGAAGGCGCTGGTGATTGCCGAGGAGTCTACCACCTGGCCGCTTCTGACCAGGCCGGTTTATTTGGGTGGGCTGGGATTCGACTACAAATGGAACATGGGCTGGATGAACGACAGCTTGAAATATATTGCCCTTGATCCTATTCATCGCCAGTGGGAGCATCATCTTCTGACCTTTTCGTTTCTCTATGCTTTTTCGGAGAACTTCCTGCTGCCTCTTTCTCACGACGAAGTGGTGCATGGCAAAAAATCGCTGCTCGACAAAATGCCTGGCGACTACTGGCAGAAGTTCGCCGGCCTGAGGGCTTTTTACGGCTACTTTATGGCCCATCCCGGCAAAAAATTGCTGTTCATGGGCGGGGAGTTCGGCCAGTTCACTGAATGGAGCGAAGAGCGCGGGCTAGACTGGCCGCTGTTGGAGTTCGAGATGCATGCCAAGCTCAAGAGTTACGTTGAGGGTCTCAATCGGTATTACCGGAATGATCCGGCCTTCTGGGAGGCGGATGACAGCTGGAAGGGCTTCGAGTGGATCGACTGCCAGGACTACAGACAGAGTATTATCGTTTTTTTGCGTAAATCCGGTAGCGGTGAAGCTACTATGGTACTGTCCAACTTTACCCCGGTGGTGCGCCACGAATACCGGGTCGGGGTCCCGCAGGCCGGCCGATATCGTGAGGTATTCAATAGCGATGCCCAGCAATACGGCGGGTCGGGCCAACAAAACGGCGAGCTGGTGACTGAAGAGCGTCGGTGGCATAACCAGCCCTATTCGCTCTGTGTCACGGTGCCTCCGCTGGCGACGATTTATCTCAAATGGACGGCAAAGGAAAATGATTGAGGAGGGGAATCGCAATGCGCTCCAAGGAATGTGTGGCAATGATCCTCGCCGGCGGGCAGGGCAGCAGGCTGGGAGTGCTCACCAATACGCTGGCAAAACCGGCGGTGCCCTTTGGCGGGAAATACCGGCTGATTGATTTCACCTTGAGCAATTGCCATAACTCAGGATTTGACACAGTCGGCGTCCTGACTCAGTATCAGCCGCTGGAACTGCACACCTATATCGGTATCGGCAGTCCCTGGGACCTGGACCGCAATACAGGCGGAGTATATATACTGCCGCCTTTTGTTCAGGCAAGGGGTGGTGAGTGGTATAAGGGTACGGCAAACGCTATTTATCAAAACGCCGCCTTTATCGACCAGTATAGCCCGGAGTACGTTCTGATGCTGTCCGGGGACCATATTTACAAAATGGATTATTCCCTTATGCTGAAAGCTCATAAAGCGACCCAGGCCGATGCCACCATCGCGGTGATCGAGGTGCCCTGGAAAGAGGCCAGCCGGTTTGGCATCATGAACACCGATGCAGAAGGAAGGATCAGGGAGTTTGACGAGAAACCCAAAGAACCGAAAAACAATCTGGCTTCGATGGGTGTATACATATTTACCTGGAAAGTGTTGAAAGCTTATCTGGAGAGCGACAACAAAGAGGCAGCCTCTGACCACGATTTTGGTAAAAACGTCATCCCCGCCATGCTGCAAGCCGGTGAGAAGATGATGGCTTACTCCTTTGACGGCTACTGGAAGGATGTCGGTACCATCGAAAGCCTGTGGGAAGCCAATATGGATCTTTTGAGCGACAATCCTGAGCTTGACTTGTATGACTCCGACTGGCGGATTTTTTCGGTCAACCCCACTTCGCCGCCGCACCTGGTGGCTCCCAGCGGGAAAGTCAGGCGATCGCTGATCAGCGTGGGTTGCCTGATCTTCGGCGAGGTTGAGAATTCGGTGCTTTTCGCCGGGGTCACCATCGGACCGGGGGCAGTGGTGAAAGACTCGGTGATTATGCCCGAGGCCCACATCGGAGCCGGGGCTTATCTGGAGAAAGCCATTGTCGGGCCGCTGGCGGTCATTGAAGAAGGCTGCCAGATCGGCTGTGACCGGGGATCAGCCGGCACGAACGCTGACATTGTGGTGGTGGGCGAACAGGTCACGATTCCTGCGGACACCGTTGTCTCCAGCGGGGCAATGGTGGACCGGCTGAATGTTTCCCTCCATACAGCTAAAGGGGGGCGGTCATGATGAAAAACGTGCTGGGAATTATCAACCTGCATGAAAACGAGGAACTGTTGAAGGAAATCACCCGTTCCCGCCCGGTCGCCGCGGTGCCCTTCGGCGGAAGGTTCCGGATTATCGATTTTGTATTGTCCAATATGGTGAACTCCGGCATTTACAATGTCGGCATCGTCGTCAAGCATCAATACCGTTCCCTGATGGACCATTTGCGCTCCGGCAAGGAATGGGACCTGGCCCGCAAGCGGGACGGTCTGTTTCTCCTGCCGCCGCCGGATCACATTCATTATTCCAACAGCATCTATAAAGGCGACCTTGAGCACTTTCACAATCATGTCGATTTTCTGACCCGAAGCAGCCAGGACTATGTCCTTATTACCAGCAGCCATATTGTCTACAACGCCAATTTTAACGAAGCCTATCAATTTCACCTGGCGAAGCAGGCTGATATCACCATCTTGTACAAGGATGAACAGCCCAGCCCCGGGAAGTTTTTTTCCATGGCCACGCTGTTGTCGGTGGGTGAAGACGGTCGGGTCACCGACATGGGAATCAAGTCAGGCCGAACTAGCAGCGGCAAAATTGGGCTGGAGGCCTTTATTATGTCCAAGAGGCTGCTGCTGCAGATTATCGAGGATTGCGTCGCCAGAGGTGAATTTGACTTCACCAAGGAAGGCCTTATCAAGAATATTCACCGCTACAAAATATACGGGTTTCCTTTCCAGGGTTATGTGGCTAAAATCAACTCAATTCAGGCGTACTACCGCGCGAATATGGATCTTTTGAACCCTGAAGTGTGGCGGGAACTGTTCAGCAAATCGGGGCCCATCTATACCAAAGTGAAAGATGAGGCGCCAGCCAACTACCGTGAACACGCCGATGTCCGCAACTCATTGGTGGCCAACGGCTGCGTCATTGAAGGCCGGGTGGAGAACAGCATCTTGTTTCGCGGTGTCCGGGTCCATAAGGGAGCGCAGATCAGGAACAGCATTGTTATGCAGAAAAGAGAGATCGGCGTCAACGCCGTGCTGGATAGTATTATCTGCGACAAGGATGTGAAGATTACCGATGGAAAACGGCTGATGGGCGACAAGAACTATGTCATGGTGATAGAGAAAGGCATGGTGGTTTAGATGAAGTCGGTGTTATTCGTTGCCGCTGAGGCGGTACCGTTTGCCAAAACCGGAGGGATGGGTGACGTTGTCGGGTCATTGCCCAAAGAGCTGAATAAGCTGGGGATGGATGTGCGGATCATTCTCCCGAAATATGAGGATATCCCGGTTCACTTGCAGGAGAAGATGATCTGCCGCAAAAATTTAACTGTACCGCTCGGCTGGCGCAGGCAGTTCGGCGGCTTGCTGGAGGCGGAATACGACGGCCTGACCTACTATTTTGTCGACAATGAGTATTATTTCAAGCGGCGGGGGCTGTATGGCTTTGGTGATGACGCCGAGCGGTTTTCCTTCTTTTGCCGGGCTGTGCTTGAACTGATGCCCTTCCTTGACTTTAAACCCGATATTGTGCATTGTCATGACTGGCACACCGCCATACTGCCGGTGCTGCTCGCGGCGTACTATCGCAGCAATCCCGATTATGCATCCTTGCGGACCGTGCTGACCATCCACAATATCGAGTACCAGGGTGTCTTTGACAAGTCGGTGCTTGGTGATTTGCTGGAACTGAACGAGGCCGAATATTTCACCCCTGAAGCACTGGAGTTCTCCGGCCGAGTAAACTTTCTGCAAGGCGGCATCTCCTTTGCTGACGCCATTACTACCGTGAGTCACACTTACGCCGCTGACATTCTGACAGCCGCAGGCGGCGAGGGCCTTGACGGACCGCTTCGCCGGCAGCAGGACAGGCTGGTGGGCATTGTGAACGGAATTGACTATGAAGTCTACAATCCTGCCTGCGATCCCTTGATCTATCAGCAGTATACCCGGCGGTCGATAGGGCGCAAGCAGACTAATAAAGCCAAGCTGCAGGAATTCCTCTGCCTGCCGGTTAACCCGGAGGTCCCGCTCATTGGAATGGTGTCCCGGCTTGTGGCGGCGAAGGGTTTGGATTTAGTCGCCGCTGTGCTGGATGATCTGTTGGCGCTGGATTTGCAGGTCGTGATCCTAGGTACAGGGGATGAAAAGTATGAGAGCATGTTGCGGGTGGCAGCTCACCGTTATCCCGGCAAGCTGTCCGCCAATCTATATTTCGATGATACCCTGGCCCACCGGATTTACGCCGGCGCCGATATCAACCTGATGCCGTCGCGATCCGAGCCTTGCGGTATCAGCCAGCTTATCGCGCTGCGCTACGGCAGTATCCCGGTAGTGAGGGAGACCGGGGGCCTGAAGGATACCATTACAGCGTATAATGAATATACTGGTGAAGGGAATGGGTTCAAATTCACCCCCTTCAACGCCCATGACATGCTGTACACCCTTAATCGCGCTATCAGCTTCTACCATGACAAAGAAGTATGGCCGAAGATTGTGAAAACAGCGATGGCTTCTGATTTTAGCTGGCAGCGTTCAGCATCGGAGTACTCCTCATTATACGATCGTTTATAATCAATCGGAGGTAACTATGTTGACAGACAAGGAACAGTTCAAAGCAGCGTTTATCGCTAAATTGCAGTCACTGCTCGGCAAAGGCCTGGAGGAAGCGTCAGCTCAGGATAAATATAGCGCCATGGGAAGTCTGGTCAAGGATGAGGTAGGCAAGCGGTGGGTGGAAACCAACCGGCAATACCTTGACAATCAAGAAAAGCAGGTCTATTACTTCTCCATCGAATTTCTTCTTGGCCGCCTGCTGGATACCTATATGCGCGGACTGGGCGTCAGGGACGCCTGGGTTGAGGCTTTGGCCGAGCTGGGGATTGATTACGGCGAACTGGAAAATCAGGAACATGACGCCGGTTTGGGCAACGGCGGCCTGGGCAGACTTGCGGCCTGTTTTCTGGATTCGATGGCGGCGCTCGAACTGCCTGGCCATGGCTGCGGCATTCGTTATAAATACGGATTGTTCGAACAAAAAATCGTCGACGGCGACCAAGTTGAGCAGCCGGACAACTGGCTGAAAGACGGCAACCTCTGGGAATACCGCAAAATTGACAAGGCGGTCAAGGTGACGTTCGGCGAGCCGATGGGAGCAGTGCTGGCCATTCCTTATGACATCCCGATTGTCGGCTATGGCAACAATACGGTCAACACGCTGCGGCTGTGGAGCGCCGAAGCCATCGAGACCGACTTTGATTTCGGGTCCTTCAACCAGGGCAACTATATGAAAGCTGTGGAGTATAAATATTCGGTTGAAGCCATTTCCGAAATGCTTTATCCTGACGACACCCACTACGAAGGGCGCTTACTCCGGCTCAAACAACAGTACTTTTTCGTTTCAGCCGGTCTGCAGAGCATACTCCGCTTTTTCAAGCGCAAACACGGCAGTGTCTTGAATCTGGCTGAGAAGACCGCCATTCACATCAACGACACCCACCCGGCGCTGGCTGTGCCGGAGCTGATGCGCCTTTTAATGGATGAGGAAGGTCTCGGCTGGGATGAAGCCTGGCAGATTACCATTAACACGATTTCGTACACCAATCATACCATTATGCCGGAGGCTATGGAAAAATGGCCTATCGACATTTTTCAGGGTCTGCTGCCGCGGATCTATGCTATTGTTCAGGAGATCAACGAGCGGTTTACCCGCGACCTGTGGCACTACTATCCCGGCGATTGGGACAGGATCGCCGCTATGGCGATTGTCGCCGACGGCTTTGTGAAGATGGCCCACCTGGCGGTGGTAGGCAGTCATAGTGTCAACGGCGTGGCTGAAATCCACACCGAGATTCTGAAGAAAGACGTCATGAAGCTGTTTTATCAGTTTACACCGTACAAATTCAACAACAAAACCAATGGCATCACCCATCGCCGCTGGCTGCTGAAGGCCAATCCCCAGCTTTCCGCCCTCCTGAGCGAAACCATCGGCACAAGCTGGATGTATCATCCCACCGATCTGAACCGGCTGCGGTTTTATGTCAAAGAAGCGGGATTTGCCGAGAAGCTGGCAGCCGTCAAGCGTACCAAGAAACAGGCTCTGGCTGATTTTATCAAAGTCAAATACGGCATTGAGCTTGATGTCGATTCGATTTTCGATATTCATGTCAAACGCATTCATGTCTATAAACGCCAGTTGATGAATGTCCTCAGAATCATGGAACTGTACAATCGTCTCAAGGAAAACCCTGACCTTGATGTAATACCCCGCACCTTTATTTTCGCCGGAAAGGCGGCGCCTGGCTACCTGCTGGCGAAAAAGGTGATCAAGCTGATCAACACCCTGGCGACGGTAATCAACAACGACCCTGCCATCAAAAACAAGATCAAGGTGGTCTTCATCGAGAATTATGGCGTTACACTGGCTGAGATGATCTTCCCTGCCGCCGATGTGAGCGAGCAGATTTCCACCGCCAGTAAAGAAGCGTCAGGTACCGGCAACATGAAATTCATGATGAACGGGGCGGTCACTGTCGGAACGCTGGACGGGGCCAATGTTGAAATCAGGGAAGTTGTGGGTGATGATAATATCGTGATATTCGGACTGAAGGCCGAAGAAGTCATCGACATTTGCGCCAACAATCAGTGTGATCCCCGGGCGTATTACAACGGAGACGCGCGGGTGCGAAAAATCGTCGATCAGCTGATTGACGGGTCGCTGCCGTCGGCTCACGATGAATTCCGGCCGTTGTATGATTATCTGGTCCACGGACAGGGAGATTTCTTTGAACTGCAGGACTTCGACGCCTATCTCCGGGCCCAGGAAAAAGTGGATGCGCTTTTCCGCGACAAGCCGACCTGGTGGCGGATGGCGGGCAACAATATCGCCAGTTCCGGCGTGTTTTCCAGTGATCACACCGTAACCGAGTATGCCATCGATATCTGGCACATCCGGCCGGTCATCATTGAAGATTGAGTCTATTTTTTGAAAGGCGGTGGCCCGTCTGACCGAACAGTGGCTTGTCCATCATTCCCGGCAGCAACTTTATCGCAGCCCCTTCGGGGCTGTTTCTTGTAACGCGAAGGTGACGCTGTCGCTGGCCGTTACCCAGGACTGTCCTTTGGAGACAGTGACTTTGCGGACCTGGCGCGAGGGCCGCGGTGAGGAACTCTATCCGCTGTCACCGGTGAACCAGGCCGATGGCAGGACGATCTATCAGGTAACATTTACCGCCCCGGACGCGCCTGGTCTGGTCTGGTACTATTTCATCGTTCACTGCGGCGAAAAGGTTTGCTATTACGGCAACAATCCAGGGGAGCGGGGCGGTCTGGGCGCGATTTACGACACGCCGCCGCCGTCTTATCAGCTCACTGTTTACCTGCCGGAGGCCCAGACCCCGGACTGGTTCAAGCATGCGGTGGTATACCAGATTTTTGTCGATCGGTTCTTTAACGGCACCGCCGGGCCGGTCAGCAACTGTAAGAAAGGCAGCATGCTTCACCCCTATTGGGACGACGATCCGGTGTATGTGCGGGAGCGGGAGACCGGCCGTATTCTGGCCTATGACTTTTTTGGCGGCAACCTTGCGGGTGTGCTGGCCAAGCTGCCCTACCTAAAGCGGCTGGGAATCAGCGCCATCTACCTTAATCCTATTTTCGAATCCCCCAGCAATCATAAGTATGACACTGCCGACTATAAAACCATCGACCCGATGTTCGGCAGCAATGACGGTTTTGCCGAACTGTGCGACAAGGCCAGGGAGCAGGGAATCACCATCATCCTTGACGGGGTTTTCAGCCATACCGGCAGCGACAGCATCTATTTCAACAAAGAAGGCCGCTATCCGGAGCTGGGGGCCTATCAGTCCAGGCAGTCTCCCTATTTTTCATGGTACCGGTTCACGAACTATCCTGACGAATACGAGTCCTGGTGGGGTGTGGACGCCCTGCCCAACGTGAGCGAAATGGAAGCATCCTACCGGGATTTTATCATCAGCGGCGAGAACAGTGTTATAAAGCACTGGCTCCGGCTGGGAGCCAAAGGCTGGCGGCTGGATGTGGCTGATGAGCTGCCTGATGAGTTTATCCGCGGCATCCGCCAGGCGATGAAAGAGGTGGACGGCGACAGCGTACTCATCGGCGAGGTCTGGGAAGACGCTTCCCGCAAGGTCAGCTATAGTCAGCTGCGGGGCTATCTCCACGGCGACGAACTGGATTCGCCGATCAACTACCCTTTCCGCCAGATGGCGCTGGACTTTTTGCTGGAGAGACAAGACGCCGGTGACACCCGGGAAAGGCTGCTGAGTCTTTATGAGAACTATCCGCTGCAGAATTTCTACGCCGCCCTCAACGTGGTCGGAAGCCATGACGTGTCCCGGATTCTCACGCTGCTTGGCGGCCACGAGGATCAGCCTGATCTGCCGTACAGCCTGCAGCTCAAGCGGCGGCTGGGACCCCAGGAGCGGGAACTGGCCCTGGCCAGACTCCAGGTCCTGGTGCTGTGGCAGATGACCTTTCCCGGGGTGCCGCATGTATATTACGGTGACGAGGCTGGTCTTGAGGGCTATACCGACCCGCTCAACCGGCGCACCTTTCCCTGGGGCCGGGAGGAGGCGACGCTGCTTTCCTGGTATAAAAAAATGATTGCTCTGCGCAATTCTCATGCAGTGCTCAGGACCGGGCAGTGGCAGCCACTGGAGTGCCACCCCGACGTCTTCGGCTATGTCCGCTGGATAGACGGGGGCCGGGACACTTTCGGAGAGCCGGCGGAGGATAACACGGCGGTGGTGCTGCTGAACCGCAGCCGGCTGGAGGTTACGGTTCAGCTGGATGTGAGCCGCTGGTGCCGGGGTATGATGTTCGATATTCTGGATGATGAACGAGAAGTGGCGGTGGGCGCAGGGCGCTTTAGCGTGACCCTGAAGCCGCTGTCTGGAAAGCTGCTGCTGGACAGACTGACTGACAGACCAAGATCCTGCGGTGTCCTGCTGCATCCTACATCACTGCCTTCGATCCACGGCAGCGGCGGGCTGGGTAAGGAAGCCTACAATTTTATCGACTTTCTGGCGGCAGCCAGACAGAACTACTGGCAGATATTGCCGCTAAACCCTGTGGGCTACGGCTATTCCCCCTACCAGAGTGTGTCGGCGTTCGCCTGCGAACCCCTGCTGATTGATATTGACACCCTGGTAAGCGACAGACTTCTGGAGGAGGCCGAGGTGAAGGCCGCCCGCCACCGCTACGGCATTGAACTCCTGTCTGAGGACCGGTTAGATTTTGCTGTTGTCCGGCCGTACAAGCAGGAGCTGTTCCGGCAGGCTGCCCGACGGTTCGCGGCAGCAGAGCCGGACAAAGACTACACGGCGTTTGTTGAAGCCAGCCGGTTTTGGCTGCCGGACTACGCTCTGTATATGGCTCTGGCTGGTCATTTCGGCGACGACGCCTGGAACAGCTGGCCCGAGGCTGTGGCGAGCCGCGAAGAGGGGGCTCTGGAAGAGTACAGGCAGCTGCTGGCCGGTGAAATTGACTACCAGTGTTTTTTGCAGTATATCTTCCACCGGCAATGGCAGGCCCTTCGCTGCTATGCCGCCGAAAAACAGGTCCGGATTATCGCCGATCTGCCGATATTCGTGGCCCACTACAGCGCCGACGTCTGGGCCCACCGCAAGCTGTTCAAACTCGACGAGGAAGGCAACCCGACGGCGGTGGCCGGTGTGCCGCCGGATTATTTCAGCGCAACCGGTCAGCTTTGGGGCAACCCGCTGTACCGCTGGCGGGAAATGTCCCGCGACGACTACCGCTGGTGGCGGGAGCGCCTCACCAGCCTGCTGAGCTTGGCGGATCTCATCAGGGTCGATCATTTCCGGGGTTTTGAAGGCTATTGGGAAGTGCCTGCCGGCGAAGAAACAGCAGAAAAAGGACGCTGGGCCAGGGGACCAGGCAGCCACCTGTTCGCTGCCCTAGAGCGCCACCTCGGACATCTGCCGCTCATCGCCGAAGATCTGGGGGTTATCACCCCGGCGGTCACCGCCCTGCGGAAAAAGTTCGGCTACCCAGGCATGAAGGTGCTGGAGTTCGCTTTTCGCCAGGACGCGGCTGGTCGGCCTGAACCGCTGGACTGCGGGCGGGACACGGTGGTGTACACCGGAACCCATGACAACGACACCACCGCCGGCTGGTACCAGGAGCTAGGCGCAAACATGGACTGTGTGGACCAATACCTGGCCATCACCTCGGCTGCCGATGCCGCTGAGGCCTCCTGGCGTCTGACCGAACTGGCCTACCAGTGCAAGTCCCAGGCAGCGGTCATCCCGCTTCAGGACCTGCTGGGCTTGGGTACCGAGGCCAGAATGAACACTCCGGGGACGGTGGGCGGCGGCAACTGGCTGTGGCGCTGCAGCCCCGGCCTGCTTACCTCTGAGCTGGCAGCCAGGCTGGCGGCGTTGGCGGTGAAACACCGCCGGGGTCTGTAGGTAAGCCTCGGCTTAACTTACAAATTCTAATAATGCAATGATTCAGACCCGGAGGACGGCCTCCGGGTCTTTCATTTCTGGCTGGAAGGAAGTACAAGGCCACGTTAGTTTACATAATATATTTACTATGTTAAAATAGACGGGTGCCTCCTACAGGGGAGGCCGCTTTATTTTTCATTACATGCGAGGAGGTTGACATATGTATTTCCGTAAACGGCCGATTATTATAACGCTGCTTCTGTGCCTGAGTGTGATGATGATAACCCCGGCGGCCCCTGCTGCCGCGTTTTCACTGACCGATCTCTTGGCTCAGACCAATGCCAGCGCCGTCGGTACATCCGGCAACGGGCTGATCAATGTTTTGCTGGGCCTGGTGCTCGGCAAACTGCTTGGCAATCCGTCGGTGAGCAGCCTGCTGAATGTCGCCAAAGCTCCGGAGGGCAAGACTGCTTCCCCGGCCAGCACTGTCACCAGCCCGGTTTCGCCGGCAACCCTCGGTGCCAGCACCGCTTCAGGTGAAGCGATTGTGGCCGACGCCCAGAAATATATGGGTGTGCCGTATGTGTGGGGCGGCGTGACCCCTGACGGCTGGGACTGTTCGGGATTCACTCAGTATGTGATGAAAGAGATGGGAATCGATCTGCCGCGCAGCGCGGCGGAGCAGTTCGCTATCGGCACACCGG
>Ga0316228_1001309_pt1 | contig 26559 bp, 27 predicted proteins | sample TBH18021metaG_FD_206005 | JGI IMG/M metagenome (GOLD analysis project Ga0316228, IMG submission 206005) | Freshwater microbial communities from Trout Bog Lake, Wisconsin, USA - TBH18021 | ecosystem: Environmental > Aquatic > Freshwater > Lake > Hypolimnion/Profundal zone | place: USA: Wisconsin... | reverse complement strand
GCTATCGGCCGCCCGCGCCAGTCAGCTACCCGGATCTGGCCTTCCGGCTACCCATGGCCACCGCCATGCAGTAGCCTCTCAATTGGCTCGGTCCAAAATACCGGTCAGGTCAGACCCTCGCCTTCACCCTCAACAGGTCAATCTGGGCGGGTTGTTCGGACCACTAGGAAAAGGCTGGCAACCTCCTGAGCACCCAAGCCAGGATCAGCTAAGTCCCTGACTGTGCATCCGACTGCACGTGGGACCGCCATTCCCCTCTACACTAGGAGAAGATCGGGCACCTCAGCCCGTGGAAGAGGACGTGGCGCGAAGATCGCGACCACCTCGACCAAGCTGCCCAGATGGGTGGCATGAGGCCGGCTGGGAGGTGATGGACCCCAGTACCGCGACGCAGATGGACGATTTTCTAAACAGTGTAAATCGAGAGGCCATGAGGATTTTAGTAGACAGTTGGTATAGGTTTTCTCTCATGGCTTCCTTGATGATGATACTGAGGGTGTGATTATCATAACATACTCCTAAGGGGTTATTTTATAACATAGTTTCCCATGGCGCCTCTCTATGATCACTGGTCGAGCAGGTCTAGCGTCTCTGAAGAGGTCGGAATGTGGATCGAGAAAATGCGAACCCCCCTTTGATCCTTTGCAATCGGTGGTTTCCCCCGTGGCGCCTTGCCTCCGGCCTTGGCATTCCGAGAGGGGAGGGGCTGCCTTGAGGGGGAGGGGGTTGTCTCGCTGCCCTGTGCTCGTTCTTCCTTCTGGATGTGGCCTCAACCCAGGGTCTCACGACCGTGCCAACCCTCGCCGGTCTGTCCCCTCAGGGGTAGCCGCCTGGAGTTATGCGAAAGCAGCCCTCGGTATCAACACGGCAATCATCCGACCGTCCGCGGCCTCGAAGCGGACATCAACGGTGTCACCCCCGTCGATGAGCCTGATGCTGGTGAGCGCGCGAACAGCCACTGCCCACGGAGAATAGGTGTCTTCAGCCACAGATGGTCCCTCCCGTCCGCCCCGTAGCACGTCCAGCAAGGCCCATACCTCACTTCGGCGTGCGCTCTGTCTCAAGGCTGAGGCAGTGTTGTCGAAGCACCGACACAGGCGGGTCACCAAGGAGTGTCCGATGCACTACAATCCCTGGTGGCGCCGAGAAGCCCCGGAGCGAGCATGGCGGAAGCCTGGGTCGAGGAATTGCTGAAGCAGGATGCTGAGATCGTAGCGGCCGATGCGCAGGTCCTCTGCGCTGCTGCGCAAGCTCCAGTCGGATCTTTAGGAACGGCGTTTGGGGCCTTCATCGAGCCTCTTTGAGGCGCTGAGCTACTCAGCGACCTGCACTTCGGATCTACATCCAAATTTCTTTGTAAGTCCTGGTCGATAATCCGATTTCCCTGATGCTTAGGTTGAGGCAGATTTTAAGATCAAGTAGCAGCGTCTCAGCATAAAAATGTTAGCTATGTATTTTGAGGGAGGTGTAAATGACTATCAAAAATAAATGCGTCACACAGGTGCCGTGCATGGACGATGGGAGAAAAAGATCTCTTTCGAGAAATGAAAAACTCACTGGTATGGGGCGACTATACCAGCCATATGATCACCCTGATCTACTTACAGCACTTCGTGCCACTGCCAGATACCATGAATGGGTAGAAAATAGGTTGATGCCTATCGTCTGTAAGTGGATGGATGAGAATAGAGATAAAATAAAGCCCTCTTTGAGCGAAGAGGAGCAGAACGATATTGGGGCTTCTGTGGAAGCTGCTTATCAGATGATAGCAGATACAGATTTTTGGAAAGATATATTGTCAGCAGGCGAAAAATTCGATTTCGAAGCTGCTGCAGATGATAAGAATATAAATCCTATATGGCGCGCTCTAACCGAAAAAATGTACTCTGCTGAACCAGATACATAAATAAAGTCTGGCAACGGGAGTGCGGTCGAGGCCCTGAAGGCTGGCGCAGAGGAGCGCGCAGATGGGTCAGCTGGCATCATCGCCAGCATCAAGGCTGCGCACGGGCGACATAGAACAGGCCGCGCTGGTTCGGGAGTATCCACCGGAGACTGATGAGCCCGAAAGCCCTGAGGTTGCGCGGCACGTGCCTGTTGCGTCTCAACTGCGTTCCGAGAGCCAAGGCTGGTGGCAGTTCGGGAGGGCAGGGTGACCGTCACAGCGCGGCAGGAGCCGTTCAAGAGCCGCTGGGGCTCCGAGCAGAACCAGAAGGATTGGCTGGAGCAGCTTGAGCTGACGGGCCTGGAGAATGTGCGCCTCCGGCTGAACCACCACACAGCGGGTTCAGGCGGGAGCATCGCTATCGGCACTCAGACCAGCATCACCAAAGGCTTCATCGAAGAATGGGTTGCGTGGCACGACCAGCGAAAGCAGGCCGCTGAGGCAGCCCGGTATGCAGCTGAAGAGGCTCGGCATGCAGCCGAGGCAGCTCACCGAGAGCGCGTTGCATGGTGGACGAAGGCTGCTGCCCTCGGCGCCATCGCCGCTGCCGTGTTCACCCTCATCGGAGCTGTTGCAGCCGTGGGACAGGCGGTCGTTGCCTGGATGGCACTTCCGAAACCCCCGCAGTGAGCAGACTGATGCGACGGCTGGCCTTGGTCCTCGGTTTCCTCTGCGTCTCGACCGACTGCTTCGGCTTCTACCTGAACGGCAACAAGCTCCACGAGCTGTGCCTCACGAAGGAGAAGTCCAGCACCGTGAGGATGATGCTTCGGGCCTACTCGATGGGGATCGTTGACGCCTCCGCAGCCTACGCGAAGGGTAACAGGCACTTCTGCGTTCCTGACGGTGTTGTTGGTGACCAAGTCACAGACGTTGTCTGTAAGTATCTGGTCGAGAACCCCTCTCAGCGACACTCCGAGGCCGGCGACATAGCTACGGCGGCCTTGTTGACCACCTGGCCCTGTGCCGGGCAGTAAGTAGGTCGGTAGTCTCTGATCTGGAGTTTGTGTAGCTATGTTGAAGCAAGTCGGTGTCGCATTTGGAGTTTTGCTAATCAACAGTCCGGCCTGGTCAGCCTCCGACTTCTACACCGGCAATGCGTTCATACAGTTTTGCCGTGATCAGAGTTCGAAGGACCTTGTCTCAGGGTACGCGGCCGGGATCGTGTCAGGCTTCACCATGAACAAGCCAGGGGCCTTCTGCGTCCCTCCTGGGGCCACAACGGCTCAGCTTGGGGAGATCGCGTGCCAGTACCTCGATAGGAACCCGCAACTCCGACAGAAGGCTGCTGGGTTCCTAGTGGTTCAGGCGCTTCGTGCCGCTTGGCCTTGCCCGTAGCCGTGAGGGTGGCGGTGCTGAAGTTCTTAGCCGCGCTCTCGCGACAGAGGCCGCAAAGCCGACGATCTGAGCAAGGCTCTCTCAGGGACTGCGTCAGCACGCCGCAATCATAACTGATGCCTCAATCTGGGGGACACACCAAGGGACATCATGGGGGACACATCGTGTCCGCCCAAGTCTAACCCGCTGTAAGAAAATGAGTTTTTAGGCAGTCAGGTAGCTGGCGGAGGGAGCGGGATTCGAACCCGCGATACCGTTGCCGGTATACACACTTTCCAGGCGTGCGCCTTCAACCACTCGGCCACCCCTCCAGACCTCGCCAGGGCTCCGAGGCGACGCGAGGAGGCGTCGTGTCGGGGCAGGCCGGACGAGGTGGCGGTGCTGTAGCGTCCAGGCCCGCTCCTGGCAAGGCGTTTGCTGCCGCTCGCGGTGTGGAACGGGCCGGCGCGCGGCGCCTGCTCGTCCGCTGCCGCCGACGGGCATGGCTAGGCTCGAGGGTCCGTCCGGGGGCGCCGGGGAACGGCCCGACAGGCTCGACCGTTGGATTAGGAGAGCCGTGCCGCCGCCGCCGGAAGGTCGCCGGTGCGCGTGAACGCCAGAGGATCGAGTCCCATGAGCCTGATCGGACGCATCGTCACCAAACTCCTCGGCAACGAGGATCGAGCCGTCGCACGCGATACGCGCAATGCCGATTCGAGCACGCCGATCGGGCGCCTCGTGACGAAGATCCTGCGCCGCTAGCGCGAGCCACAGGGCGGTTTGCCACGAGGGAGCGGCCCCTGGATCGCACGGGAGCCGCTTCCGCCGCCGCGATCCGCGGCAGCTCTACGGGCTGAACAGGCTCATCAGGCCCGCCACGATCGCGTAGACGAAGCCGGCGTTCAGCGCGACGCCGGCCGTGCCCACCACGAGGCCCGCGATCACCACGACGCCGTCCCGCTCCACCAGCCCGAGCCCGACGAGGCAGACGGCGAGGCCGAGCGGGATCTGGCCGATGATCGGCGCAGCCACGATCAGCGCCATCGCGAGCGTCAGCAGCGCGAGACCCATGCCGCGCATGCCGAGGGCGCTCTCGAACACGCTCATGCGCGGGCGCGACCAGCGCTCCAGGCGCTGCAGGATCGGCACCGCGCGCCGCACCGCGCGCTCGACGTCCTGGCGCGCGATGGAGCGGCCGAGCAGGCGGCGCGGCAGCCAGGGCGCCGACATCCCGGCCGCGATCTGGACGGCGACGAGCAGCAGCAGCAGGCCGCAGACCAACGGGATCGGCGGCGGCATCGGCAGGCAGTTCGGCAGTCCGAGCAGCACCACCAGCAGCGCGAAGGCCCGGTCGCGCAGGACCGAGACGATGTCGCCGACGGTCAGCCTGTCACCGTCCTGGCTGGCTAGGACGGTGAGGACTTCGGACGTTCGTGCACCGGAATACAAGGCTCGGCCGTTGTTTGCTGTCCCGGCGCGGCTCTACCGGACTTCGCCTGCGCCGCCAAGCGCGGGGCCCCCGGGCGGGGTGGGAGGCAGCCGCGGCGGCGAAGGCCATGCAGGCGCGCTTCACGCGTGTCCCGAAGTTAACCTCAAGTTTGATATGGTCGCAATGTTTACTTGAGGTTTGAAGTCTTCATGCGCCGGATTTTGCGTGAGAACCCTTCGTTTGAGCGTTAACGTCTGGTGGTTCTCAATCCCCGCATGTAGGATTGTTGGCACATCTCAGGTTCGCGCGCCGCGCGACGGTCTGAGGAGTGCGCGCGGTGAGCGTTCGGCCGGCCACGTTCCCTCGGTGGATTCGCAGCCTCGGGGCCTGGGTCGCTGAGCTGGGCGCGCTGATGGGGCCCGTGCCGGCCGCGACGGCCGGCGAGTGGGACACGGTTCTGTTCGGCGCCCTGGACGCGGGCGCCGCGACCTTTCTGAGTGCCGGGGCGAAGGTCGCGCCGGGCGGCGCTGCGGAGGATGGGTTCGTCCTGCTGGCGAGCGTCGGGGCGGGTCACAGGCGCGAGCGCGGCATGTGCGCCTGCGCACGCCTGCCGGTGATGGCGAGCCTCTCGCGCACGACCGCGCTCGGTGCCGTGGTCGCCGGCTATCAGTGGTTCCATGATTGGGGCGTGGTCGCGCTTTTCGCCGGGCCGGAGGGTTCGGTCGAGATGCTGAGCGGATCCGCCGGCAGCCTGCCGCTGCCGGCGCGCTGGGGCCTGCGCCTGCACGGCGAGGTCTGGGCACGGCCGACGCCCGAGACCCTGTTGCAGGCGACCGCGATCCTCGGCTCGTCGCGCGAGGATGCCTGGGGACGCCTCGCCTGGGGCTATCGCCTCTGGGGCGCCTATCTGGGGCCGGAGGCGAGCCTCTACGCGGACCGGACGGCGTACCGGAAGTGGAACCTCGGCCTGCACGCCACGGATTTCGCGCTCGGCGGCTTCAGCCTCCGGGCCTCCGCCGGCGTTCAGTTCGAGACGGCCCGCCGGCCTGGCCCCTACCTGGCGCTCGCCGTCTGGACGCCGCTGTAGGGGTGCCGGGAAAAGCGCTTGGGAAAGGCGCACCGTGGAGCGGCCGTCGGTGGGCGGTCTCAGCCCTTGGTGCGCAGCGTCGAGCGGCCGCCGTCGGCCCCGATGACCTGTCCGGTGATCCAGGCGGCCTCGTCGGAGACCAGGAAGGCGGCGAGGCGCCCGACATCGTCCGGCTCGCCGAGCCGCTGCAGGGCGTGCATGCCGGCGATGCCCTGCGCCAGGGTCGCGTTGGCCGTGATGGCGGCGGCCAGCGGCGTGCGGGTCAGGGACGGCGCCACGACGTTGACGCGGACCTGCGGAGCGAGTTCGGCCGCGAGCGAGAGGGCGAGGCCCTCCACCGCGCCCTTGGCCATCGCCACGCTGGCATGGGCGGTGAAGCCCTGCCGCGCCGCGACCGTCGAGAACAGCACGACGCCCGCCCCCGCCTCGCCCGCGCCGGCCCGGAGGGCGCCGGCCGCCGCCTGCACCGCCGAGAAGGCGCCCAGCGCGTTGAGCCGGAAGTCGGCCTCCGCGTCGGCCCGCGTCAGCCGCGCGAGCGGGCGCAGGTTGATCGTGCCGACCGCGTAAACGAGGCCTGCCAGGCTCGCGCCCGCCGCCTCCGTCGCCTGCCCGAAGAAGTCCGGGTCGGCGACGTCGCCCGCGCTCGTCGTGGTCTCGCCGAGTTCCGCGGCCGCGGCCTCGAGCCGGCCGGCGTCGCGGGCGGCGAGGTGGAGGGCGTAGCCGCGCCCGCGCAGCGCCCTCGCCGTGGCATCACCGATCCCGCCGGTTCCGCCGTAGATCAGAACCCGTCCCCGCGCCCCGCTCATCGATCGCCCCTTGCCTCCGCGCCGAACCGGCTCAAGGTATGGCGGGCCGCGACGGCTGGGAGGCCGCGCGGTCGAGCCGGACCCGTTCACGGCGTCGCAGGCCCTCCGGGGAGACCAGGACGTTGAGACCATGAAGTTCGCCTTCGCGGGCATCGATTTCCTCGGCGGCGTGTTCGAGGCCCTGGTGGGTGCCGGCTGGACCCCAATCAAGCTGTTCAGCCGCCCCTGCGACGGGATCTACGATCACAACGAGGTCGTGCTGGCGCGCGCGCGCGAGGCCCGCGTGCCGATCCAGCTCTCGCGCCTGCGGGTGCAGGACCTCGAGGCGCTGCGGGCGGCGCACGGGCGGGACTGGGCGCTGGTGGTGGCGGGCTATCCCTGGCTGATCACGGGCTGGCGCCCCTTCGCGGCCTACGGCCTCAACCTCCATCCCTCGCCCCTGCCGACGGGCCGCGGTCCCTACCCGCTGTTCCGGGCGGTGGAGCAGGGCTACGAGACCTGGGGCGTCACCGCGCACGTGCTCGCCGAGGAGGGCTTCGACACCGGCGACATCCTGGCCCAGGAGCTGTTCGGCCTGGGGCCGCAGGAGAGCCACGAGAGCCTGCTGGCCAAGTGCCAGATGGCGGCCCGGCGCCTCGCCGCCGGCCCGCTCGCCCGGGAGTTGCCGCAGCGCTGGCGCCGGCCCGAGCCCCAGGGCGACGGCTCGTACTGGCCGCGGGCGAGCGATGCCGACCGGACGCTCGATTTCCGGGCCGGAGTCGATGCGGTGCTCAGGCGCGTCAGGGCCTTCGGGGCGATCGAGACGATCGCGCGGGTCGAGGACGCCCGCATCTTCGTGTCTGAGGCCGGCGGCTGGCACGCGGCGCACGACTACGCGCCCGGCACCGTGGTGCACCGATACCGCCGACACCTCGTGATCGCGGCCCGCGACGGCTTCGTCCAGCTCACGCGCTGGTCGCCCGTCGGCCTCGCCGAGGCGGCGCGGATCGGGCGCTGAGGCCGCGATGCCGCGGATGCGCCGCAAGGGCGACCTGCCGGAAAAGGTCTGCGCGCAGTGCGGACGGCCCTTCGCGTGGCGCAAGAAGTGGGAGCGCGTGTGGGACGCGGTGCGCTACTGCTCCGACCGGTGCCGAGCGGAGGCGCGCCGCGCGCGGGGCTCCGAGCCGGGCCAGGCCGATCCTGAGGCGGATCCCGGTGCTCAGTGATCCGGGCGGACGACTCCGCCCCGCGGATCCTGAGGCCGGAGCGGGCTTGGAAGCCGCGTCGATACGCGTCGATACGCATCGGTCCTAATCCGGAAGCTCTGTTCCGCGCGTTCTATCCCTGGTTGTATACTTGCCGCCGCCATGGGCTTGATCGGCACCGTGGTGCGAGGCCGGATGATGACGGACGAGCTGTGGCGACGGGCGAGGGCGGCCTTCCGGGAGAGCCGCCGCCTGGTGCGCGAGGCGGAGCACCTGCGCCGCAGCGGCGAGGGCCTGCGCCACGACCTCGCCGGCACGCTGGAGGACATGCGCGACTTCAACGTCCGGGCGAGCGCCTGGCTTCGGGTGGGGGCGGTGCGGCCGCACGCGCCGCGGCCCGCCCGGCGCGTCTGAGCCGCGGCGCCGGCCGCCCCGGCCCCGGGTCACAGGGCCGCCAGCGCCTCCGGCGTGTCGATGTCGAGGCCGCTGCCGGCCTCGCCCGCGATCTCCACGACGTCCGGCCGCCCCGCCAGGAGGGGGCCGGCTCCACGGTCGCCCGCGAGCCCGTCGAGTTCCGGCGCCAGGCGGCGGTGGTTCAGCAAAACCGGGTTGCCGCGCCGTCCCTGCCAGACCGGCACGATCGCGGCGGCGCGCCCGTCGAAGGCCTCGGCGAGGCGGCGCAGGAGGGCGGGCGCCACGCGGGGCATGTCGCCGAGCATCACCACGGCACCCGGGCACGCCTCCGGCAGGGCCGCGAGCCCGGCCCGGAGCGAGGTGGAGAGCCCGTCCGCGTAGGCCGGGTTCTCGACGAAGCGGATGTCGAGCCCGCTCAGCGCCGCACGCACGGCCGGCGCGTGCGCGCCGAGCACCGCGACCACCGGGCCGAGGCCCCAGGCGCGGGCGGCCTCGCAGGCGGCCTCGACCGCGTGCCGCACGAGCGGGCGGCCGCCGAGCGCGGCCAGGAGCTTCGGCTCGGGGCCGAAGCGGGTGCCGCGCCCGGCCGCCAGCAGCACGATGCCGATTCCGGGGGGGAGTGCGGGGCCGGGCTCAGGCATCCGCCTCGTCCGGCTCGCCCCCGTCCCGCGGCTGGGGCCGGGAGACGATCTCCATGAGCAGTCCCCCGACGCCGAGCGCGACGATGTCGGCCCGGGTGACGGCGAGGCCCGCGAGCAGGCGGTGCAGCACCCAGTCGAACCCGTTCTCCTTCGGCGAGCGGGCGCAGCCCGGCGCGCCGATCACCGGCATGGCGCCGAGGTTCCCGACCAGGAGGAGGTTCCCGGGATCGACCGGCATGCCGAGATGCTCGACCCGGCCGCCCGCGCGCTCGATCCCGGCCGGGATCACGTCCTGCCGGTCGGCGATCGCGGAGGCGCCGAAGACCACCGCGAGTTCGGCGCCCGCGCGGGCGAGGCCGCCGAGCGCGTCGGCGAGCGATGCGGGATCGTGCGGAACCCGCTCGTCTGCGACGATCCGGGCCCCGGTCGGCGCGAGGCGCTCCGCCAGCACGCGCAGCGTGCGGTCGATCGTACCTTCCTTCAGCCCGGGCAGGCGCGTCGAGACGACGCCGACCCGACCGAGCCGGTAGGGGGCGACCCGCAGCGCCCGCGCCGGCACGGCAGCGCAGGCGCGCTCCAGGACGTCGCCCGCGACCGCGTACGGGATGACCTTGACGGTCGCCACCATCTCGCCCGCGACGACGGGCCGGAAGGGCTGCAGCGTCGCGGCGGTCACCGCCTCGTCCACGGCGTTGACGGCGTCGATCGCGGCGCGCTCGACGAGGAGCACGCCGGCCCGCTCGGCGAAGAGGTTGCAGCGGCCGGTGAAGGGCTCGGCGACGCGCAGCGACCCGTCGCCCGGCCGATCGGCCAAGCGCTCGGCGAGACGCCGGGCCGCGGCGTCCTCGCCGACGTCGCCGGGCTCCAGGCGCACGGCCACGAGGTCGTCGAGGCCCGCCGCCGCCATCTGCCGGGCCATCTCGGGCGTCACGACGTGCCCCTTGCGCAGGGTCGCGCCCCCCGCCCGCACGGTGTGGGCGGTGACGAGCCCCGCTGCCTCCGAGACGGGGACGCGCCCGAACCTCATGGGGCGGTCTCCGGGCGGCGCAGGGCCTGGACGACCTGCGCCAGCACCGCGACCGCGATCTCCGGCGGGCTCACGGCGCCGATATCGAGCCCGATCGGGGCGCGGATGCGGGCGGTCTCGGCCTCGCCGAGGCCGGCCTCACCGAGGCGCGCGAGCCGGGCCGCGTGGGTCTTCCGGGAGCCCAGCGCGCCCACGTAGAAGCAGCCGGCCCGGAGCGCCGCCGCCAGCGCCGGGTCGTCGATCTTCGGGTCGTGGGTGAGCGCGGCCAGGGCGCAGTAGCGGTCGAGGGCCAGTACGGCGCCGCCGAGCGCGGCGTCGGGCCATGCCGGTACGAGTTCCACGCCGGGGAAGCGCTCCGGACTGGCGAAGGCGGTGCGCGGATCGATCACGGTGACGGCGAGGCCGAGGGCGGCGGCCATCGGGGCGAGCGCCTGGCTGATATGGACCGCGCCCACCACGACGAGGCGCACCGGCGGGACCTGCACGGTGAGGAAGAGCTGCCGGCCGTCCCGCTCGACGAGGCCGCTGCGGCCGGCGGCGAGGGCCCGGCGCAGCTCCGGCGCCAGCCGATCCCCATCGATCGCCCCGGCCGTGACGAGGCGCTGCGCCCCGTCCGCGATGTCGGTCACGAGGATCGCGGCCCTGCGCGCCGCGCGCTCAACATTGAGGGCGTCCAGCGTCTCGGCGCGCATCAGTCCACCCGCTCGACGAGGACGCGGATGCGGCCGCCGCAGGAGAGGCCGACCTGCCAGGCGGTCTCGTCGGCCACGCCGAATTCGAGCACGCGCGGGCGCCCGTCCGTGATCACGTCGAGCGCGTCGGTGATCACCGCGCCCTCGACGCAACCGCCCGAGACGGAGCCCAGGAAGTTGCCGTCCTCATCGATGACGAGGTGGCTTCCCACGGGGCGCGGGGCCGAGCCCCAGGTCTCGATCACGGTCGCGAGCGCCACGCCGCGGCCGTCGCGCCGCCACGAGGCGGCGGCGGTCAGGATATCGGTATCGGAGGAGAGCATCGCCTTGCCTTCAAGACCGGCGCTTGCCCGCTCGGGGCCCGGCCTTCCCCCCACGAGGTATGTCGGGCCGGTTCCGGCGCAAGATCGCCCCGCGCGACGGTGCCCGCGCCCGAGGCCGCGCACCGGGGCGTGCTGCCCGCTACGCGCCGACCACCCGCAGGCCCGCCCGCCCGCGCGCGGCCGGGGAAGCGGCCTCGGGCTCCGGCACCGTCGCGCGGCAGGTCCGGTTCCGCCCGGCCTCCTTCGCGGCGTAGAGGGCGCCGTCCGCGAGGCGGAAGAGCTCGTCGGCGGCCGTCTCCGCCGCGGCGCAGGCCAGGCCGATGCTGACGCCGACCGTACCCGCCGCGATCCCGGCCTCCGCGATGGCCAGCTCGGCCACCCGGGCGTGGATCCGCTCGGCGATGCGGGCCGCGCCCGCCATCTCGGTGTCGGGCAGGAGCAGGGCGAACTCCTCGCCGCCGACGCGCGCCACGAGATCGTCCGGCCGGTGGACGCTCGCCGACAGGCCCTGCCCAAGGCCCTTCAGCACCGCGTCGCCGACAGCGTGGCCGTAGCGGTCGTTGTAGCGCTTGAAGTGGTCGGCATCGACGATCAGGAGGCAGAGCGGCTGGCCCGTGCGGCGCGCCCGCTCGCAGGCCGCGCCGAGCGCCGCGTCGAAGCCGCGGCGGTTGGTGAGGCCCGTGAGGACGTCGGTGCGGGAGAGCCGGGCGAGTTCGGCCTCGACGGCGGTGCGGCGGCGCAGTTCCCGCCCGAACAGCAGGGACAGGCCCGCCGTCAGGCCGCCGAGGGCCAGCAGGATGCCGCCGAGGACCAGGGCCTTCCGGCGCCACTCGGCATCGATCTCCCGGGTCGCGACGGCGACGTTGAGGACGAGCGGCAGATCCGGGAACTGGACGAAGGTGTAGTGCCGCTCGACGCCGTCGCTCAAGGTGGTGCCGACGAAGGTGCCCCTGTCCCGGTGCAGGAAGCGCTGGAAGTTCGGGGCGGCGAGGAAGTTCGGCGGCGGGGCGGAGACCGGATCGGGGGTCGGGTAGCGCAGGAGGCGCGTGCCGTCGCGGTGGTACAGGTTGATCGTGCCCTGCCGTCCCAGGTCGATCCGGTCGAACAGGCGGTCGAAATAGGAGAGCGACAGGCTGGCCAGGGCCACGCCGCCGAAGGAGCCGTCCGGCTTGCTGATCCGGCGGCTGAGCACGATGACGGGCGCGCCCGTCAGGCGCGAGACGACCGGGTGGCTGATGTGGAGGCCGAGGTCGGCGCGCGCCTTGTGCGCCTTGAAGTAGTCGCGGTCGGCGTTGTTCACCCGGCGCGGCGTCGTGGAGGCCGCGTCGAGGATGCTGTCGCCCGCCTCGTCGAGGACGAGGGTTATCCCGACGTCCTGGGCGGAGGTCACCCGGTCGAACAGGACGAGCTGGCGCAGCTCGGGGCTGGCCTCCGCCACGCCCGGCGCCTTCAGGTTGTCGACGATGGCCTGCAGCGAGAGGTCGATGATCTCGACGTTGCGCGCGACGTCGCGCTCGATCACCTGGAGAAGGTTGCGCGAGGTCTGCTCGGCCTTCTCCCAGGCGTCCCGCCGCAAGTCGAGCAGCATGAGGCCGGAAACGATGAGCATACCGACCGGCGCCAGCATGCCGAGGACGGTCCACGACCTGGGCGAGCGGAGCGGCCCTGCGAGCCGGCGCGAGGCGGTCATCGATGGCGGCTCCCCGTGACCGGTTCCATTCCGGGCGGAACATCCTCCAGAAACACTGACCAATGCTTTAAAGAAGCCCGGACAATCGCGATTTAACAGTCTTCCGGGGCGATGCGCGGTGCGCGGTGCGCGGTGCGGGTTCCGGCGGCCTCAGGCCGGCGGCCCGAGCGGGTCGCAGCGGAACGCGCCGTAGTCGCCCCGGGCGAGGCGCTCGGCGAGCGCGGGCAGGAACAGGGCGGCCTCCTCGGCCAGCCGCCAGGGCGGGTTGACCACGATCAGCCCGGTGCCGGTGAGGCGGGTGGGATCGGGCGGATCGACCACGAGGTCGAGGCGCAGAGCCGGCCGCCGCAGGTCGCGGTCGAGGGCCGCCACCATCCGCTCCACCGCCGCCGCGTCCTTGATCGGATACCACGCCAGGAAGACCCCGGTCGGCCACTTGGCGACCGCCTTCGCCAGATGCGCGCCGAGCCGCTCGACCTCGCCCGGCACCTCGAAGGGCGGGTCGATGAGCACGAGGCCGCGCCGCTCCGGCGGCGGGATCATCGCGTTGAGGGCGGTCCAGCCGTCGAGGTGCAGCACCTTGGTGCGGGCGTCGCGGGCGTAGCGCGCCCGCAGGGTCTCGTGATCGACCGGGTGGAGCTCGACGAAGACGCCCTTGTCGCCCGCGCGCAGCGCCTCGCGGATCAGGGCGGGCGAGCCCGGATAGGCCGCCGCCCCGTGGCGCGCCCGCACGGCCGCGACGGCCTCGCGGTAGGGCGCGAGCAGCGCCTCGACCGGGTCGGCGAAGGGCGCGTCGAGCCGGCCCCAGCCGTCGCGCCACTCGCCCGTGCGGGCGGCCTCGTCCGCGTCGAGGTCGTAGAGTCCGAGCCCCGCGAAGGCGTCGATCGCCCGGAAGGCGGCCGGTTTCAGGCAGAGATGGGCCAGCACCCGCACGAGGACGAGATGCTTGAGGACGTCGCAGAAGTTTCCCGCGTGGAAGGCGTGCCGATAGTTCATCCGGGCGCCTTACCCGCGGCGCGGGCGCAGAGCTAGCGCGCCGCCCCGACCGTGACCTCGCGGGCGCGGCAGTTCTGGCGGGCGAGGTCGGGGCAGGGGGTGAAGCCGCGCAGGTCCTTCGTGAGGCAGATGCGCACCTCCTGCAGCGCGTCGCGCGCGCAGGCCACCTGCATCATGTCGGGCCGCAGGCCGCGGTTGGCCGCCACGAACAGGCGGGCGATCTCGATCGGGGCGAGGCGCCGGTCCGGACCCGCGCCCTGGAAGGCCTCCGGGATCGTCACGGCGGCGCGGGCCTCGCGGGTCGCGCGGAAGTAGGCGGCCGGGTCGAGGCCCGAGCAGGTGCCGTGCTTGCGCCACTCGTAGCGGGCCAGCCCCTCGCTCGGATAGACCTCGCCGGCGATCTCCATGGCCTGACGGGTGGGCGCGCGCTCCACCGCCGAGCAGTTCTGCGGGTAGCCGCGCTCGTATTGCGGCCAGAGCCCGTGCACGACGAAGCCGAGGTCGCGCCCGGGCGCGCACTGGCGCTGGTCCGGCCGGGCGGCGGTCTCGCAGTAGGTCGGCGACCAGGACAGGGCGAGGACGTAGAAGTCGAAGGCGCCGGGACGGTCGCCGCCCCGGAAGCTGCCCTGATCCTGCGCGCCCGCGCCCGTCGCGGACAGCAGCGCCGCGGCGAGCGCCGCCGCAATCCCGCGCCTCACCCGCAGCCCTCTGCCGCCCGCCTGGCCGTCCCGCATGACCCGTCCCCCCGGAGGTCGAAGCGCCGTGACCGCCCCCTCAGGGCCGCGCCATCCGGCAGGCGGTGGCGTAGGCGTAGCTGAGGTCGCGGTCGAGCCCGTGGACGCAGAACTCCACGCCCCACTGGTCGCCCAGCAGGCCCAGGCTCTCGCGCACCGAGTAATCGATCTTGCGGCGTATGCCGTCCGAGGTCGTGGCCGTCGCCGAGCAGAAGCGGCGGGGATAGAAGTCGAGGCCCCAGGGGCGCCACGCGGTGCGCTCGATCCGGTCGATCGCCACGATCGTGAGGGAGGAGTTCCAGAACTTGGCCTCCTTCTCGGCGAAGCGGCTCGAGACCTTCTCCAGCACGCTCGGATCCTGGCAGCCCGGGATGTCGGCGTTGAACGGGAAGGTGCGCTCCTCGGCGGGCTCGATCTCCTCGCGGGCCGAGCGGGCGAGCGCCGGCTGGGCGGCCGCGAGCAGCACGAGGCCGGCCCCGAGGGCGGCGCGCATCCGCGCGGGCCGCGCGGGCGTGAAGGCTGTCATGAGCGAGTTCCTGAGCGACACGGGCCGCCTCGTCCGCTGGGTGTCCTGCATCCGGCGACGATGGCCGCGGGGGCGCCCAAGTCAAGCTTTCCCCGCGCGATCCCGCCCGTCCCACCCCTCGTTTCGCACAGCCTGCGTCCGGTGGGTGACACCCGCCGGTTGCAGGCAGGGGGCCTAGTAGAGCGGTCCGGGCGACAGGCCGGGCGGGCTGAGCGAGAGCGGCGCGTCGTCACCGAGGGCCTCGTCCGGCAGGGCGGAGGCGGTGCGCGGTGCGAGCGGTCGCTGCGCGAGCGGGCGCTGCGGCGGCGCCGAGGCGTAGGCCGAGGGCGCCTGATGCTGGGCCGGGGCGCGGGCGACCGGGTTCGGGCCGCGGCCCTGCGACATCGGCGTGAGGCCGTAGGGATCGTCCTCCTCGACATCGACGGGCGCCTGGGGCGGGGCGGGCTGGCGCGGGGGCGGCAGCGGGCGGGTGAGCCGCCGGCCCTCGGCCCCGAGCTGCGGCGTGAACTTGATCAGCGGCTGGCAGATGCGCCGGAGCCCGCGCGGGTCGTGCCGGGCGAGGTCCACGTGGATGTGGTCGTAGTGGAAGACGTTCGAGCCGGGCGCCAGCACCGTGGTGAACCGCTGGCAGGCTCCCAGGAAGACCTCGCGCAGGAAGCCCTGCTCGGCCTCGGTGCCGCGCCAGCCGCCCTTCACGGTGATGACGTAGCCGTCCGCAAGCTTGAAGGACATGATGTCGACGGCGTTGCCGAAGGAATGTTCCGAGAGCTTGGCGCCCGGCTGGTTGTTGCGCCCGCGGCAGGCGTAGGCGCCCGCGTTGATCTCGGCGACCGGCTGGCCGAAATAGAGCTCGGCCGCCGGCTGGATCGTGTCGGCGAGCCACGCCTCGGCCTCGGAGAGGGCCGGGCAGGCGAGCGTCATGCGCTGCTTGAGCGCCACCGTGCCGTTGCCGAGCCGCGTCACCCGGAAGGGCTGCTGCATGCCGCAGGAGCCGGGCCCGTCGATCTCTTTGGCCGGCGTGATGAACTCGGTCGTCGTGACGAGCTTGCGGGACAGGCAGGCCTGCTCCGCCTGATCGCGCCAGGGATCGCGGCGCTCGAACTTGTTGAGCGCACAGCCGGTGAGCCCCGCGCCCGCGAGCGCAAGGGCGGAGAACGCGAGAACGCTACGCCACATGACCCGGACGATGCGCACGAGTCCGTAAAGCCTTCGTCAACGATGCGGGAGGGCGCATGCGCGCGGCGGGCGTTGACAGCGGCGGCTCCGGATCGGACTGGTATGCCATGCTCTCGCTCGTCGATATCCGTTCCCGCATCGCGGCCGGCACGCTCACCCCCGAGGGGGCCGTGCGGCTGTCCCGCGAGGCCGTCGCGGCGCGCGAGCCCGCGGTCGGCGCGCTGGTCTCCGTCGCGCAGGACCCCGTCATCCCGGTCGAAGGGCCGTTCGTGGGCATCGCGGTCGGCGTGAAGGACATCATCGACACCGCCGACCTGCCGACCCAGATGGGCTCGCCCATCTACGCGGGCTGGCGCCCGCGGGGCGACGCCGCCGTGGTGAGCCGCCTGCGGGCGCTCGGCGCCTGCGTGCTCGCCAAGACCACGACCTCGCCCTTCGCCGGCATCGACCCGACGGCCACGCGCAACCCCCACGATCCCGGGCACACGCCGGGCGGCTCCTCCGCGGGCTCGGCCGCCGCGGTCGGGGCCGGGATGCTGCCGCTGGCGCTCGGCACCCAGACCGGCGGCTCGGTGATCCGGCCGGCCTCCTTCTGCGGCTGCGCGGCGATCAAGCCCTCGTTCCGTCTCCTGCCGACGGTGGGGGTGAAGACCTTCTCGTGGGCGCTCGACACGCTGGGCCTGTTCGGCGCGGGGGTGCGCGACGTCGCCTACGCGCTGGCCCACCTCGCCGGCCGGCCGGAGATCGACGGCGCCGCCTCGCCCGACGCCCCCCGCATCGGTCTCGTGCTGCAGGATTTCGCGGGGGCGGCGGAGCCGGAGGCCCAGAGGGCGCTGGAGGCCGCCCGCCGGGCTGCCGAGCGCGCGGGGGCCCGGGTCAGCGAGGTCGCGCTGCCCGCGCCCCTGCCCGAGGCCTGGGCGCTCCACGGCGTGATCCAGGACTACGAGGCCCGGCAGGCGCTCGCCTGGGAGATCGCCGCGCACCGGGCGGAGCTGCCCGAGAAGGTCGGACGCCAGCTCGACGCGGCCGCCGCGATCCCTGCCGCCGAGTACGACGCCGCGCGCCGCTGCGCGCACCGCTCGCGCCGGGCGCTGAAGGACCTGTTCGGGGATTTCGACGCGCTCCTGACCTTCTCGGCGGCCGGGCCCGCGCCCGCCGGCCTCGGCTCGACCGGGGACCCGCGCTACAACCGGCTCTGGACGCTGATGGGCGTTCCCTGCGTGAACGTGCCGGTGCCGGGCGACGGCCTGCCGGTCGGCGCGCAGGTGATCGCCCGCTTCGGCGACGACGGCCGGGCGCTCGCCGTGGCGCGGAGGATCGAGGCGGCGCTCGCGCGCGGCTGAGGCCGGCTCAGGCGGGCGGCCCCATCGCCGCCTCCAGCCGCACTCCGAGCCTGCGCAGGGTGCGGCTGAACAGATCCGGATTCTTGAGCGCGCGGTGACCCGCGCGCCCTGGATCGCCGTCATCGTGTCCTCGGCGAGGTCGAGCGTGTTGGCGTATGGTGCGCCGGCTTGCGCCTCAATCGAGGGCGGCGGCCTGCCGGACGGCGTCGCGCCGCCGCGCGCTCACCTGCACGCGGTCGCCGATCCGCGCGATCTCGATCGCCTCGGGCGCGTCGCCCGACGCGCGCGGCGTCGAGAGGGTGACGCTCTGGTCGGCCGCGAGCACCGTCTCGAAGCGCACGCCCGGGGCGGCCGCGCGGGGCGCCAGGGTGACGACCACCCGGTAGCCCCGCGCCTCCGGGGTGTAGTAGGCGACCCCCAAGAGCGTGCCGAGATCGATGCTGCCGGCCGCGCCCGGACCGATGTCGGCCGCACGGGCTGCACCGAGGCCGGCACCGACAAGCGTGGCGGCCGCGAGGGTGGTCTGGAGGATCATCTTGCGAACGGTCATGGTTCCGGTCCTTCTGAGGGGCCGGGGCTCGCCGCCCCGGTGATGGAGCGGATCTATTTTGCGCCGCATCATGGATCAAACCGATCGTATCGCTAATGACTATCGATCACGTCGATCTAGCTCGGGTCGATCTCAACCTCCTCGTCGCCCTCGACGCGCTGCTGGCCGAGCGCAGCGTCACGCGGGCGGCGGCGCGGATCGGCCTCGGCCAGTCGGCGATGAGCTCGACGCTGGCGCGCCTGCGCCGCCTCTTCGACGACGAATTGCTCACCCGCTCGCCCGAGGGCATGCGCCCGACCCCGCGGGCGCTGGCGCTGGCCGAGCCCCTGCGCACCGCCCTGCGGCAGGTCCAGGCGCTGGTACGCCGCGAGGAGGCGTTCGATCCCGCCACCGTCGAGCGCCGGTTCACGATCAGCCTGCCGGACAGCACGGAGGTTCTGCTGGGGCCGCGCCTGCTGGCCTATCTGCGGGCGGAGGCGCCGGGCGTGCAGCTGCTGCTGCGCGCCTTCGACCGGGCCACGATGCTCGAGGATCTCGACACCGACCGGATCGACCTCGCCATCGCGCTGGCGCCGGAGGGGCAGCTCCACCACAAGACGCGGCTGCTCTACCGCGACAGCTACGTCTGCCTCTTCGACCGGGCCCAGGTCGGCCTGGAGCCGCCGATCTCGCTCGACGACTACCTGCGCTTCCCGCACGTGCTGACCAGCCTGCGCGGCACCGCCCACGGCGTGGTGGACGACGTCCTCGCCGAGCGCGGCCTCGGCCGCACGCTCGCGGTGACGACCCCGCGCTTCCTCGCCGTGCCCTTCCTGGTGCGGGGCGCGCCGGTGATCACGACGATGCACGCGCGGCTCGCCCACTTCTTCGCCAGCGCGCTCGGGCTGACCGTCAGCCCGGTCCCGGTCCCGCTCGCGGAGGTGGCGGTCTCGATGGTCTGGCACGCCTCCTACGACGACGACCCGGCCCATCGCTGGCTGCGGCAGGTCCTGGTCCGGCTGGCCGGCGAGACGCAGGAGGCCGAGAGCCTCTAGGCCGTCAGTAGGGCACGCCCGTCGAGGACCCTGGCGGCGGCTGGATCGGGATCGGTGCGGGCTCCGCGGGGCGCGGCGTACGGGCCGGGGCGGGGCGGGGCTGCGCCGCCGCGGCCGGTCCGCGCGGCCCGGGCGGACCGGCGGGCCCGCGCGGGCCCGGCTTGCCGGCCGGACCCGGCGCGCCCGGATGGCCCGGCTCGCCCTGCGGGCCCGGTTCGCCGCGCTCCCCGCGGGGGCCGGGCGGTCCCGGAAGTCCGGCGGCGCCCGGAGGTCCGGCGGGCCCCGGCGGTCCGGCCGGGCCCTCTGCGCCCATCGTGCCCGGCTCGCCCCGCGCCCCAGCCGGGCCGGGCGGGCCGACAGCGCCGGACGCGCCCGCACGACCCGCCTCGCCGGCCGGCCCACGCTCGCCCGCGGGCCCGCGCTCGCCTATCGCGCCGCGCTCCCCTGCCGCGCCGCGCTCCCCTGCCGGCCCCACGGGTCCGGCGGGCCCCTGGGGGCCGGGCACGCCCTGCGGACCGGCCGGGCCCGGCGGCCCCGCGACGGTGCTGGCGGCGGGTGCCGGGCCGGGCGGGCCCTGCTGGCCGCATTCGCCGACCACGGCGCGCTGCTCCTGCTGGCGCACCCGCAGGGTCACGATGCAACTCGCCGGATGGTAGATCACCCGGAACTCGAAGTTCCCGCGCCCGTCCGTGCGGCCGGTGAATTGCCCGTCCAGGCTGATCTCGGCGTCGGTCTCCCCGGTCGAGCCCAGGACCCAGAGTTCCCCGCCCGTGATCTTCGCGGCCGAGATCGCGATCTCGGCGCGCGCCGTCGTCACGAGGGGAACCGAGAGCGCGCCCGCGAGCAGCAGCGACCGGCCGAGCGCTCCGCGTGCCAAGCCTTCTGCCAAGCCCCGAACCTCCGGTTGACCGTGGCCCAGAGTGCCGCGATTCCGGGCGGGGCGGAAGCTGTGTCGGGGTCACGCCGCATAAGCGGTGTGGATGGCGTGTCCGCCGCGCCGCAAGGTCTGGCAGCAGTGCCGGCTAACGAGTGCTAAGATATTGTAAAGAAAACAGTAATCCTTCCGGCGCTCTCTTGATCGAGTTGCGGCTGCGGGTCAAGCTCGGTCGGCCGGATTTGGGGAGCGAGGATCCATGAGCGTGTCGTCCGCCTTCCGTCGCCAGCTCGAGGGCTACAGCCTGACGACTGCCGAGATCCTCTACCGGATGCCCGACCATCCGCACCTGTTGCAGAGCTTCGTCTGGCAGAACCACGACCTCTGCCCGGATTTTCCGGAGCTGCGGCGCTTCCTCGCCTTCTGGCAGGACTCGATCGAGGGGCGGCTGCACGCGGTCCGGGTGGCCCACAGTCGGCTGATCCGGCCGGCGGAGCTGCGCGCCGTCAACGGCGAGTTCCACCTGCACTGAGGGCCGCGTCCCGGACCGCCTCAGGCCACGCGCGGAGCGGGCTTGGCGAGGCGGTGCGCGGTCACGAGGCCGAGCACCAGGATGGCCACCGCGCAGGCGGCGAGGGCCCAGAGCTGGCCGACCGCCTGGAGCGCGCCCCCGATCAGCGCGACGCCGAGCGCCTGCCCGCAGAAGAACGAGAAGGCGTGCAGCGCCACCGCCGAGGCCCGGGCCTGCGGGGCCACCTCGGTCACCTGCACCTGGTAGGTGTTGTGCAGCATGTAGAAGCCGAGCCCCAACGCCACCATCGCCGCGCAGTCGGCCTGCCAGGTGCCGGCGAGACCGATGGCCAGAAGGGCGCCGGCACAGACCGCGCCGCCCGCTGCCAGCATGCGCAGGCCGAGGAGGCGCACGAGGACGCCGACCAGGGCCGAGTAGATCAGGCTGCCCACCGCGAAGCCCGCGAGCACGAGCCCGGCCTCGCGCGGGCCGCCCTCGCCCCGCGCCTCGATCAGCGGCGCGAGGTGCGGGAAGATGCCGAACACCGCGATGGCCTCGACGAAGACGGCGCAGAACAGCACCCGCGCCCGCGGGTTGGCGATGATCGTGCGGTAGCGGACCAGCGCCGTGCCGAAATCCGGCCGGCGCGCGGCGGCGCCCAGGCCCCGCTCGAAGCCGAGCCCGGTCGCGCAGACGGCCAAGGCCGCCCCCAGGGCCGTCGTGGCGAAGACGCCGCGCCAGCCGATCTCGGCCTCCAGCAGGCCCGCGAAGGTCGAGCCCGAGAGCTGCCCCAGCACGATCGCCACGAGGAAGCGCCCGATCGCGACCTGGCGCCGCTCCATCGGCACGCGGTCGCCGAGCAGCGCCAGCGCCAGCGGCACCACCCCGCCCGCGGCGGCCCCCGCCAGCATGCGCAGGCCGAACAGCAGGTCGATGTCGGAGACCAGCGCGCAGGCGCCCAGCGCCCCGGCGAGCACCGCGAGGCAGGCCGTCATCACCCGCTCCTTGCCGAGCGCGTCGCCGATCGGTCCCAGCACGGGCTGGATCAGGGCGTAGGGCAGCGCGAAGGCGGTCGAGAGCAGGGCGGCCCGGTGCGGGTCGCTCGCGAGGTCCCGGGCCAGCACGCCGACGAGCGGCTCCACCGAGCGGCCCGCGAAGGTGCTGGCGAAGCCCGCCACCGCCAGGACGAGGATCAGGCGGGTGGTCGAGCGGGATGCGGGCGTCATGCTCTCACGGGCGTTCGCGGCCCGGGCGCCCCAGACCGGCCGGCAGCGTTACGCGCGGTGCCGGCCGCTGGATAGGTCCGTCGGGGCAAGCTCCGGTACGATCGACTGGAATACCAGATGCAGGAATATGTTGCGGTGCAGTCATCGCCAGGGAAATTCAAAGGCTTCCCAAATAATCTTCGGTTGCAGGGGTTCGGTCGCCGCTCGTACTCTGCCCAAGACTGGCTCGACCGAATCCGCATCGGGATCCGCGTTTTCGCGGGGCCCGCGGCTTCGAAGCAACAGGCGCCGGCCGCGCCGCGCCCCCGCACGCGCGCGCCGGCAGCCCGAGCCCGCCGGCAGCGCCGAGGGAGACCCGCCAAGGGCGACCTGGGGAGGAGCGGCCGTCAACGACCTCCGAAGGGGGCGGCAGGGACGGACAACGACGCCCATGAAGAAGAACAAGGTCATCTCCGCCGACGAGGCCATCGCCCTGATCCGCGACGGCGACGTCGTGACCACGACGGGCTTCGTCCAGAGTTGCATCCCGGAGGCGCTCCACGCCGCGCTGGAGAAGCGCTTCGTCGAGAGCGGCGCTCCGCGCGACCTCACCCTGATCATGACGGCGGGTGCGGGCGACAGCAAAGGGCTCGGCACCGGCCGTCTGCACCATGACGGGCTGCTGCGCCGGGTGATCGCGGCCAATTTCGGCCGGATGCCGAAGGTCGCCCAGGCCGCGCAGGAGAACAAGATCCTCGGCTACAACCTGCCGCAAGGGGTGATCTCGCAGCTCTACCGCGCCTGCGCGGCCGGCCAGCCGGGCCTGTTCACGAAGGTGGGGCTGAAGACCTACGTCGATCCGCGTCACGGCGGCGGGCGCGTCAACAGCGTGACCCGGGACGAGATCGTCAAGCTCGTGGAGGTCGATGGCGAGGAGTGGCTGTTCTACACCGCCACCAAGATCGACGTGGCCTTCATCCGCGGCACCTCGGCCGACCCCTCGGGCAACCTCTGCATGTCCAAGGAGGCCCTGACGCTCGACAACCTCGCCCAGGCGATGGCGGCCCGCAACAACGGCGGCATCGTCGTCGCCCAGGTCGAGCGCATCGTCGAGCAGGGCTCGATCAAGCCGAAGGACGTGCGCGTGCCCGGCATGCTCGTCGACTGCGTGGTGGTGGCCGAGCCCGAGCAGCACCGGATGAACTACGGCGTGATGCACGACGCCGCGCTCGCGGGCGAGATCCGCGTGCCGGTCACCGGCATCAGGAAGATGTCGCTCTCCGAGCGCAAGATCATCGCGCGGCGCGCGAGCTTCGAATTGCCGCCGAACGGCGTGGTCAATCTCGGGGTGGGCGCGCCCGAGGGCATCTCCTCGGTCGCCGCGGAGGAGCAGGTCACCCCCTACATCACGCTCACCACCGAGGCCGGCGCGGTCGGCGGCGTGCTGGCTTCGGGATCGAGCTTCGGCGCGGCGACCAACGCCGACTGCATCATCGACCAGAACCAGATGTTCGATTTCTACGACGGCGGCGGCCTCGACATGACCTGCCTCGGCATGGCCGAGTGCGACGGGGCGGGCAACGTCAACACCAGCCGCTTCGGCGGGCGCCTCAACGGCTGCGGCGGCTTCATCAACATCTCGCAGAACGCCCGCAAGGTGGTCTTCGCCGGCACCTTCACGGCGGGCGGCCTCGCGGTGAAGGTCGAGGACGGGCGCCTGCGCATCCTGCAGGAGGGACGCCAGCGCAAGTTCGTGGCGACCGTCGAGCAGAACACCTTCAGCGGTCCCTTCGCGCAGGAGCGCGGCCAGCCGGTGCTCTACGTGACGGAGCGCTGCGTCTTCAACCTGACGAAGCGCGGCCTCGAACTGATCGAGGTGGCGCCCGGCATCGACATCGGCCGCGACATCCTCGCCCACATGGATTTCATGCCGGTGATCGAGAATCCGATCCCGATGGACCGGCGCATCTTCCGGGACGAGCCGATGGAGCTCTTGGCCGACCTCCTCAACCTCAACCTCGCCGAGCGGGTGAGCTACGACAAGGACCGCAACCTGCTCTTCGTGAACCTGGAAGGCTGGCAGGTGCGCTCGAAGGGCGACATCGACGCCCTCCGGCAGGTCTTGGAGACCGCCTGCCTGAAGGCGGGGCAGCGGGTGAACTCGGTGGTCAACCACGATGGGTTCCGCATCAGCGAGAACCTCTACGACGCCTACGCGGAGATGATCGAGTATCTCTGCGCCTACCACTACCTGACGACGACCCGCTACGCGACGAGCGCGTTCCTGCGCCTGAAGATGCAGGAGGCCCTGAGCCGGCGCGGGCTCGCGCCCCACATCTTCGAGCGCAAGGAGGAGGCGCACGCCTTCCTGGAGCACGCGGAGAGCCGGGGCCTCACCGCCTCCGCCGCCTGAGCGGCGGAAGGCGCCCCTCAGGTAAGGCGGGCCTCAGCCTTCCGGCGCCCGATCAGCGCCCACCAGGGCCGGCCGGGGGGCGCGACCACGACGACGGCCGCGCGCTCGGCCGTCGGCAGGGCAGCGCCCTCCTGGAGCATCCTGCGTTGCCGCAACAAGGTGGCCTGCACGCGGCCCATCGCCGTGATGGTCCTGGCGGCCATCAGCAGGTGGCCCTGCCGGGCACCGCGCGCGGCCAGGCTCTGCCGGCAGGCTTCCGCCCGGGCGATGAGCCGGCTGCCTTCCTCGATGTAGCGATCGATCTCTGCGATGGCGGAACTCGGCGTCGATTCCATGCGCGCCTCCGATCCGACGGCGCTCCAGCGTCCCGGAGCGTCGGGCTCTTCCAGAGGCTCGTGAGATGAGCAGTGACCGGCAGGAGCGTCAAGTTCTAAGTCAAGCGGAAGCATGATCTCGCGCTGTCGTGAAGATCAATGCCAGTCTTGGCGAATGTGGTATGCCAGAAGTCAGTCATGGTCCGGATCTCATCTGGCATTGTACGCGCGAGATCATCGGCTCTCATCCGTTCGGGGCATGTGCGCCCGGAGCGGATCGTGCATCGTCGTCCTCTCGTCCCTCGGGAGTGTCGCCGATGTCGAGGCTCACGCTCTTCCTCGCCGCCTTCGCGCTCGCCACGGCCGCGTTCTGGCTGACGATCCTGACCGATCCGCCGACCTCGGAGGCGGCGTCGAAGGCCGTCGATGCGGAGGCGGTGTCCGGCCCGATCCCGCATGTCCGCTTCGTGCCGGAGGAGCTGTGCGGCCGCTTCGGCGACTGCCCGCGCTGAGCGCTCGCGCGCGCCGGTCGCGTCGGATCACGGCTCTCCGGGTGCATCGCCCCGGCGGCGTTCCAGGGGCAGGTCGACGGTGCAGCGCAGCGCGCCGGCGCGCAGTTCGTAGCGCGTGCGCGCGTCGAGCGCGTAGGGCAGCGCCTTCTCGATCAGCTCGCGTCCGTAGCCGCTGTGAACCTCGCCGCCCGCGACGGCGCTCGGGGCGATGCCCTGCTCCGTCCATTCCAGCGCGAGGCGCCGCCTGCCCGCCTCGTCCGCGTAGGTCCGCCAGCGCACGCTGAGCTGGCCGTCCTCCACGGCCAGCGCGCCGTACTTGCGGGCGTTGGTGGCCAGTTCGTGCAGGGCGAGCGCCAGGGTCTGCACGCTGGCCTTGCGCAGGGACACGTCCGGTCCCTCCACGCTGACGCGGTCCCGCAGCCCCGTCGCCGCGAGCGCGTCGAGTTCGGTGCGGATCAGGGCACGCAGCGTGATCGGCTCCTCCTCCGCCCGCGAGAGCAGGCTCTGGACCCGCGAGAGCGCGCCGAGCCGGTCGTTGAAGCGGGCCCGGAACGCGTCGAGCGTCTCGCTCGACGCCATGGTCTGGTGCGCGATGGAGCGCACCACGGTGATCAGGTTGCGGGTGCGGTGCTGCAACTCGTTGACCATCACCTCCTGCTGCTCCTGGAGCTGGCGGAGGTCGTCGATGTCGGTCGAGGTACCGAGCCATTCCACGATCGCGCCGCGCTCGTCCCGCACCGCGGTCGCGCGCATCTTGAACCAGCGGTAGAGGCCGCTCTCGCCCTGCCAGATCCGGCTCTCCATCGCGAGAAGCCCGGTTCCTTCGGCCTCGCGCCAGTGCGCGAGCACGGGGGCGCGGTCGTCCGGGTGCAGGGCCCGGAGCCAGCCATGGTCGCGGCTCTCGGCCTCGGTCAGGCCCGTGTAGGCGCACCATTGCGAGTTGGTCCACTGCCAGCGCCCGCCGTCCACGGCGCGCCAGACGAGCTGGGGCATGCCCTCCACCAGGGCGCGCAGGCGCCGCTCGCTCGCCTGCTGGCGCTCCTCGGCCAGCTTGCGGGCGGTGATGTCCACGAAGGTGACGACCACGCCCGCGATGAAGTTGTCCACGCTGCGGTAGGGCAGCACTCGGACCATGTAGCGCGCGCCCGTGGTCGAGCCGGTGATCTCGCGCTCCACCGGCCCCAGCGTGCGCAGGACGCGCCGGGCGTCGTCCAGCATCTCCTCGTAGGCGATGCGCGACTTGATGTGGGCGATCGGTCGGCCGACGTCGGACTCGACGAGGTGGAATATCTCGGTGACCGCGGGCGTGTGGTTCGTCACCCGGAGTTCGTTGTCGAGGAAGATCGTCGCGATCTGCGTGCTCTCCAGGAAGTTCTTGAGGTCGCTGTTGATGCGCCCCAGCTCCTGCACCCGGTAGCCGAGCTCGCCGTTGACGGTGGTCAGCTCCTCGTTGACCGATTGCAGCTCCTCCTTCGAGGTCTCCAGCTCCTCGTTGGCCGATTGCAGCTCCTCGTTGAGGGACTGGTACTCCTCGTTGGAGGCCTTCAACTCCTCGTTGGTGCTCTCCAACTCCTCGATCGTCGCCTGGAGGCGGTCCTTCGTGGTGCGCAGCTCCGCCTCGAGGCCCTGTGTGTAGGCGCTCCGTCCCGGGAGGAGGGCATCGGATCCCGGCCCCGTGTCCGGCGGCGCCGCGCCGTCCTTGAACAGCACGAACCAGCGCGTCGGCCGGCCCGGTTCGTCCTGGAGCGGCTCCACCACGAGATCGACCGCGCGGCGGTGGCCGTCGATGCCCATGCGCACGCCCTCGGCGTGCACG
>Ga0316228_1001308_pt1 | contig 26579 bp, 19 predicted proteins | sample TBH18021metaG_FD_206005 | JGI IMG/M metagenome (GOLD analysis project Ga0316228, IMG submission 206005) | Freshwater microbial communities from Trout Bog Lake, Wisconsin, USA - TBH18021 | ecosystem: Environmental > Aquatic > Freshwater > Lake > Hypolimnion/Profundal zone | place: USA: Wisconsin... | reverse complement strand
GATACCAGCCTTACTCGCCTTGTATGCCGGATGCATCGGGTCATACCAGTAAAGGATTTTGCGTTCGCCGGACGAAGCTGTTTTGCTCATAGCTCCGGTTGCGGATTGTGTATCATCGTCCGCGTACTTCGGCACAAGGTCCATGCCATCGGGAGCCTTGCCCGGTTTGTCATAATGATGCGCGACGTTCATCGCGTCATACCAGAAGAGGACCTTCCGTTCTGCCGGCGTGCCATTGGAGTTGGCTGAAGTCGAAGCAGCGTCCTGATGCCGGAAGTGGCCGATGATCCTGCTTCCATAGATGGTCCCAATCGCGATGACAACGATCATTAGGAGTATTCCTAAAGTTTTGCGAAGCATTGTTTTGCTCTCCTCGGCACGGCAGCGCCAATGATGGCGACATGAAGCTTGCTGAATATCTGATCGAGTGCTGCGATCCGTTGCATCACGGCTCCTTCTGCGGTGCAGGCACGTTGTCTGGTGTCTGGATTTGCGACGTCAAGTCGACTCCGACCATGCTTTCAATGCGCGCTAACGATGTCTGGTAATTCGCCAACTCGCGGTAGTAGTCGATCTCGTAGTTCAACACCATCGAAAAATTTCCGATGACGGTCAGGAAATCCGCAGTTCCCACTTGATATGAAGACATCGAGGATTCCAACGCAAGGGAAGACTGCGGAACGATGCCCTGCGAGAACAACCGTAATAACTCGTCGGAGGCTTTGGCTGCCAGGTATTGCTGTTTGAGTTCGAAGTTAAGTTCGTTCTGGCGATTGTGCTGGCTGTGTTCGGCGACAATCTGTTCCTCAGTGGCTTGTGCGACGGACTCACGTTGCTTGGTCTTGTAAAACACTGGAACATTGATCGTGAACGTCAGGCCATGCATGTCAGGCATATTGGGGCGCTGCTGGTACATGTAACCGACACTTAGGTCCGGATAGTAATCTTTCTGCGCCAGATTGATTGCAAGCTGGCTTCGCTGAACCATCTGCTTCTCGCGCTGCAACCCTGTGTCATTCTCGCGTGCCAACCTGTACAGATCCGCCAGAGAAAGAGTCAGAGCAGCCTGCTGCAGGCTTGCTGCCGGTGGCAATGGCGCCTCCGGATCACGCGCCAGCAGGGTGTTCAGGCGGGCCTGTGAGGTTCTGCGCTGCTGCTCCAGCACCGTCAGACGCTGCATCAGCAGTGAGATCTCCACCTGTGAGCGCAGAATGTCTTGTTGAATGCCTTTGCCGACGCGATACCGCGACTCAGAGATTTGCGATAACTTCTGCAAAAGCTCTCGGTTCTGCCGGGTAGTCTGGATAGCCTTGTCGTAAAACCAGTAGTCGTAGTATGCCGACTTCACATCCGCTGTAACTCTTCGGCGTGCGGCTTCGTAATCCCAGTGAGCCGCGTCAGCTTCCTTCGTCGCAATCTCGCCACGAAGCTTCAATTTCCCCGGATAGAGCAACTGCTGTGCGGCGGAAACGCTGCGGTAGCTTGATGGATCGCCACGCTGCACGCTGAAGGGCGTAATGTTGCCGGCCCATCCAATGCCGACTGTTGGATCTGGCAATGTCTTGGCCTGCGGAACGCGCCGTCGCTGCACTTCTACTGCGTGCAACGTGCCCTGGACGCTGGGGTTCTTCTGGAGAGCTTCGCGCACCAGATCGTCAAGTGTGGAAACAGCTTGGACGCCTGGCAGCGCTGGCTGCTGCACCGTTTCTTGCGGCGGGGTTAGCGCCACTTGAGCACTGGGAAGTTTGTCAGGTGCTGCATTCTGCGCCAGCAACTGCACGGATAACAACAATCCCACGAGGGAAATTGTGACTCTGTTTCTGATCATGTAAGTCTCTCTTTGATTGGCAAAGTGACGACCTTTAGACGCTGCTAACTAAAGGACACACATCGGCTGCGAGAATGGACCTAGATGAGAAATGTGCAGAGTACAGATCGAGGAGGGGAACCTTTGAAGGACCGCGCTTCAGTGCGCGATTCCGTCTCAGAAAACAGAAGCATTGCTACTGGCTCGACCGCCGCGAGAAGAGGAGAGGCTAGCGTGCGATTGCCTGGTACTTGCGCCACGGTTGCGGGAACCGCTTTCCCTGACGAAATATCGCAGCAGGGGCGACCATCGGTATTAGCCCGTAAACTCATCCCGGAGGAGCAGTGGGGACCACAACATTCATGTGTCTTCGCGGTGGTTCCGAGCAGACAGGCCCCAAACGCCGACAAGCCGCTTGCCAGAATGACAAACGCTAACATCACGGCGACGAATTTGAGTCTCTGAGGCATTTGTAAATACAAGCTACAACAATATCACAAGACTATGGGAGCTTGCGGCTGTCCGTCTGTGACCACGGTCACTATTGCGCGACATCATGGCGCGACATCGAGAATTGCCGTCAAACCCTTCAAGTCTTTTACCACAATCTGCCGGGCATCCACTTCCAGCAATCCTTCGGCCTGTAACCGGGTGAGGTTGCGAGAGATCAACTCGCGGACTGTTCCGAGTTGATTCGCCAACTCCTGGTGGCTGGCTGGCAACAGAATTTCTATTCCCCTCGCAGTTTTCTTGCCTTCACTCCGCGCTAATCGCACCAGTGTGGAGACAAGCCTTTGACGGATTGTGGTGAAAGAGAGCTCTTCGATGATGCCAACCAGGCGCCTGAGTCGTGCACCCACAACGGCGAGCACTTTGAGCGCAACCTCCGGGTGCTCCAGGCAATAAGCCTGAAAATCACGCCGAGAGATGAACACAACTTCGGTGTCTTCAATGGCCACCGCAGAGGCGGGGTAGGGGCCACCGTCAAAGACAGGAAGCTCGGCGACAGAGCCTCCCGGTTGTTCGACTGCCAAGACCTGCTCTCTTCCATTCACGGAGGTCTTGAAGATGCGCACCCGTCCCCGGGAGATGATGGTGAGCCCGTTACAGGGCTCGCCCTCGGAAAACAAAAGCTCTCCCGCGCTGAACAATTTTCTGGATGTGCGTTGCGCCAGCTGAAGTAGTTCAGCCTGAGAGAGACCGGATAAAAGAGGCGTGTTTTTCAGGACAGCAACGAGGTCGATGAGTTCGGTAGGCACGCGACGAATTATAGCAGCGCGAGACTTTGGTAGAAGGAAGGGGAGCGCGAAGATGTAGTGCGCTCCCCTTCAGTCCGAGGTTAGTGGCCCGCCGGGGGCGGGGTTGCGAGCTGCGTCAGTATGGTGTGTGTCGGCTGTGGCCCACCCTTGAGAGCAAGTTGGCCGAGGCGGCAGAGGTTGATGGCGTCGCCGAGAATCCGAACCGATTCCTCCGGTGCATGGAAGCCCATGGAATTCTCAGACATGACGTAATCGATCATGAACTGACCCTTGCGCTGGTATTCCTGCGCCTGTTGGATGAAGGCAGGGTTGGTGCCGTCAGCGCGGGCAGTCTTGGTGTCGCGGATGAGATCCATAAGCGAATCCAGCGCGACGTTGCGCAGGTTAAAGTAGCGGTCCTGTATCTCTTCCACACGGGCCTTGAGTTCGGTTTCAGGAAAGTGGTGGCAGGTTTGGCAGGAGCGATTGATTTTCAGGATCGGGCTGTTGACCTGATGGTCGCTGATCTTCAAACCGCCTTCACGCATATACGGCATGTGGCAGTCTGCGCAGGCTACGCCGGAGCGGGCATGGACTCCCTGGCTCCACATTTCAAACTCGGGATGGCGGGGCTTGATGAGTTTGGCTCCGGTGTCAGGCGATTCCCACTCTTTGACGCCTTCCGCATCCTCGTGAGCAATGATGTTTTCTACCTTCAGGCCCTGCGACCAAGGAAAGGTAAGACGCTTGTCCGGTCCTTTGAAGTAGTAGGTCACATGGCATTGGCCGCAGACGTAAGAACGCATCTCCTGACGGGTGGCCATCGTATTTACGTCGTAGTCCTTGATGCCCTGCGAGGCCTTGAGCGCTCGGATGCCTTCTATGAACGCCGGACGGGTGATGCGAAGCTGCATGTTCTTTGGATCGTGACAGTCGATGCAAGCAACGGCATGTTTCACCTGTTTGCGAATATCGGGGTATGACATATGGCTCTTGGCAAACTCGTCAAAGCCTCTCATCAGATCGCCGTTGCCCATCTTTAGGTAAGTGGTGACCAGCGAAGCGTGGCAGTTGATGCACATGGCCGGTGGATTCGCCTTCTGGCGTCCGGTGTAGGTCTGGTCATCAAGCATGTAAGCATGTCCGCGGCGTTCGCCATAATCGATGCTGAACGAGTAGCCTGCCCACATCGTTTTGAGGCGTGGATCCTGCTCTAGCTTGGAGCGTGCAATGGCGGAGCGGGGATCGGCGTTGGTTGGGGTCCGGGGCATAGCTTCGCTGCCGCCGTACTTGGTGCGCACCTGGTCGGTAGTCTTCTTGTAGCCGTCGTACTGGAATGGGAAATTCTTGCCCCAGGTGGCAGGATCATCGATCGTGTCATTGAGTTCGACTACGTGGTAGAAGGGATTCTTGGCTTCCTGCTTGCGTTCGAAGATGTTGACGAGGAGAGCGGTGATGGCGACGGCCGCAAGAGCAGCAAAAATTGTGGCGCCGATGAGAAGACGTCTTGAACGCTGCTTCTCTTTGCTCGGGTCCTGATTAGCAGATGAGTTCTTATTTTCCATGAGGAGTTCCTCCCATTGCAGGGGTGTGCAGCGTGGCGGTGGACTCGGAGTGTCCAACGGAGTTGTGGCACCGCAGACAGCTAATTCCATTGGCATCGCCATGGTGGCCGGTATCAATGGCTTGAACAACATTTTCGTGGCATCGCCGGCAAGCGTTTTCCGTCACATGGCGGCTGGTGCCGCTGATTTCAATGTTGTCGGGAAAATTTCCAGTCGTGAAATAAAGTGAATGAAAGAAGCCGTTGCGGGCCTTTATAGCGTATTTACCAGCGAAGTTGTGAGGAGTATGGCAATCGTTACAGGTGGCGGCATGTTTATGGCTTCCCTTGATCCAGCCATCGTACTGCGCATTCATTACATGGCAGTTGGTACAAGCCTGAGGATCGTTTGATAGATAGGAGTACCCCTTGGCGTAAACGAAAGTGTAACCGCCAAGGCCAAGCATGGTCCCTGCAAAAATGGCGAGCAGTAGTGTTACCGGGACAGAGAGTTTCATCGGCCCTTCCAGGTGCGAAACGCGTCACGCCGTTCGCAGCCAGAGCATAGATTGACGCGCAAACAAGGAGTGTACTGCGACTTAAGTCACACGAACGAATTAAAAAAAACGTCAGGCAAAGGATTTCTGGGAAAGGTGGTGTTTCAGTGCCAATAGATGTGCCCGGAGAAGGATCGCTTCTCCGGGCAAGGCTAATCAGGCAAGCATCGCAGCGAGGTCCTCATCCGCAGTCTTGATGGCCATGATGTTGAACTTCTCGTGGAGCAGTTCGAGCACGGCGGGCGACAGGAATGCAGGCAATGTCGGCCCAATTCGAATATTGCGAACGCCAAGGTGCAGCAGCGTGAGCAGCACTGCGACTGCCTTCTGCTCGTACCAGGACAGGACGAGCGATAGGGGCAGGTCGTTGACCCCGCATTCAAATGCCTTGGCGAGGGCGAGAGCAATCTGCAGGGCGGAATACGTATCGTTACACTGGCCGATGTCGAGCAGGCGTGGGAGTCCGCCGATCTCTCCAAACTCCAACTTATTGAATCGGAATTTCCCGCAAGCGAGGGTGAGGATTAGGCAGTCGCTAGGAATCGATTCAGCGAGTTCCGTGTAGTAGCTGCGCCCGGAGCGCGCGCCGTCACAACCGCCAATCAGGAAGAAATGACGAATTGCACCGGACTTCACGGCGTCGATAACTTTACCGGCGACGGAGAGCACGGCATTGTGGCCGAAGCCGACGGTGATCTCCTCGTCGGAGCCATCCTCGGAGTAACCGGGGGCAAGCAGGGCAGCGGCGATGACCGGAGCGAAATCCTGGTCGGCGATATGACGGACGCCCGGCCAGGCGACTGCGCCCGACGTGAAGATGCGATTCGCGTATGTGACTTTCGGCTTCTGAATGCAATTGGACGTCATCAGGATGGCGCCTGGGAATTCGGCGAATTCGTCGGCCTGATCAGTCCATGCACCGCCGTAGTTTCCAGCAAGATGCTCATAGGCTTTTAGTTTGGGATACCCGTGCCCCGGGAGCATTTCGCCGTGTGTATAGATCTGAATCCCAAGACCCTTTGTCTGCTCAAGCAGTGCATAGAGATCGTGAAGATCATGGCCCGAGACGAGGATAGCCTTGCCTTTGCGGGCGTTCAGCCTGACTTTTGCGGGCTGAGGATGTCCGAAGGTTTCGGTGTGCGCCTTGTCCAGAACCTCCATGACGCGGTAGTTGAGTTCGCCGACCGCGAGTGCCATTGCCAGCAGTTCACCGGCGGAAGGCGCGGGCTGGGTGAGAAAGTCGAGAATCTCGTGGATTTTCGCACAAGAGAGCGGGTCGCCTGCGCCAAGGGCCAATGCGTGGGCAGCGTAAGCAGCAACTCCCTTGATGCCATAGAGCACCAATTCCTGCAGGTTGGCGGTTTCTTTACCGTCGGCCAGAAAACGTGCAGGCAGAAGCGTCTGCTTACCCTGGGCCATGAGCCCATCCAATGTAGTCGCGGGAATCCATGAGGCCGGGCCATCGAGTTTGGCCGGAACCGTGCCGGCCTTGGCGCAGGCTTGCTCGTACAAGGTGCGAGCGGCATCCCGCGTCGCGATGGCCTCGTGGATCAATTCAACCAGGCGCTCGGGATCGAAATTAACATTGGTAAGCGTTGCAAAGATCGCGCGAATGGTGAAACTGTCGATCTCCGGGTCGGCTGCGCCCTGCTGCCGTGCCCGATGCGCATACATGGATATGCCTTTCACGGCCTGGATCAAGAGATCCTGAAGAGTTGCCGTGGTCTCGTCTTTTCCGCAGACGCCAAGCGTCTGGCAGCCTTCGCCCTTAGAGGTTTGTTCGCATTGATAGCAGAACATTTGAGTTTGGACCTTCCTATCTGGATTAAGTTGTAGGCCGAGAATACGTGCGCGAGGAGGTGCTCACAGCGACTTAAGTCACAGGTGCAGCAAATCACATTTCTCTTTGACCCGAGTGACCAAAGTCGCTGTGACCAGCGCTGCGCTGGTCTAAGTTGTGTCTCAAGGAGATCGCCATGACCGCTACTACAAAGACCGTTCGCGAGATTGCACTGGAACAGCCATCCTCTATACGCGTATTTGAACATTATGGAATTGACTACTGCTGTGGAGGTCGCAAGCCCCTCGCCGAGGCATGTACCGCTGGAAAGCTGGAAGTTGACACGGTAATCGCAGCTCTTGAAGCTGCCGCGAAAGCCGCTGCTCCTTTCGCGCAGGACTGGTCTCTGGCATCGCTTGAGAGCCTCAGTGGGCACATCATTTCCACTCATCATGCGTACGTGAAGAGAGAATTACCCCGCCTGGCGGAATTGGCCCTAAAGGTTGTTGCGCGGCATGGAGCGACCAAGGCAGAGCTGCCGGTAATTCAGGCCAATCTGGTGCGTCTCGATGAAGAACTGACCCAGCATCTGGCAAAGGAAGAAGCGATCCTGTTTCCTTATATCGTAGGCCTGGAACGCGCTTTAGCCAACGGAAGCCCGAAGCCTCATGGATGTTTTGGAACGGTTGCAAATCCCATTGCGATGATGACGCAGGAGCACGATGCGGCGGGAGTAGTTCTCGCTGAGATCCGCCGGTTAAGTCACAATTTTGCGACACCTGAGGACGCCTGCCCTACCTACCACGCTTTCTATGATGGATTGAAGGATTTCGAGCAGGATCTGCACCAGCACATACATCTTGAGAACAATATTCTTTTTCCTCGGGCCATCGACCTCGAGGCATCAGCCATCTCGGCGAGTTAGCCCGTTCGGAGTGAGTATCTTGGCCTGCCTAAAGCTGGCAATCGAAAGATATTTTGGAATTTGTGAAGGGTGTCACAGTTATTACAAATACTGACGGGTAACCTCGTTAACGTCCGTGATGGACGCGCGGGGTATCCCAGCTTTGGAGGCTTTTGATGTTCGAGGGATTGCTGCAACCGATGCATTTGATCGTAATTCTATTCATTGCCCTGCTCGTGTTTGGACCAAGCAAATTGTCCGAACTCGGCAAGGGGATGGGCCAGGGAATCAGGAATTTCAAGGATGCCGTGAACGACAAACCTGCCGAGGCGAATAAAGACAGCACGCCAGCAGCGTAGGATTATCTCGAAACTCGGCGAGCGCTATGGACGTGGGGTTCCGCACTCGTCAAAGGTCATATTGAGAGCAGCGCTTCCGGTGCGATCCTTCCATCGGAAAAACAGCTCAGCATAGGACGCAGTGATGTAGTCACCTTCGCTAATGCCGAGGTGTCTTGCGACTCGGTCGATCCACGCTGGCGCGCCTTCGATTTCGCCCAGGTCGCCGATTGGCGTGCGATCAATAACCACTTCGCCTTCGCCATCAGTCCATTCGGCGCGATATTTTTCGTAGCGAAAAGCCGGCAGAAAACCGAGCGCGGTGAGTATCGCATGCATTTCGCCACCGTTGGCGACGGAAGTTTCGTGCTCGACGCGAGTTTTATGTTTGCTCGCAGTTCCGCGTGACTTGTGGGTAACTCGCCAGTTTTCGCCATAAAGACGGAGGCGCAACACCTCAGAGGCGCGTCGGAGATCACCCGATGCCGTGTCATAGAGCGTGTTGGCCTCGAAGGTAAATGGCGTCTGCTCGCGGAAGCCCGCGCTCTGCAATGAGCGCACCAGGGCGGCGGCGTCGGGAACCACAAATTTGATTTCAACTTCGTTGCTATCGTGAGCGCTCATTAAGATATGCCTCTAGCCCCCGTGGGCCAGCATGACCCGGTCGGCGGTGACGGCAAAAAGTATCAACATTGAAATGAAGCCGTTGGTGGTAAAGAAGGCGGCGTTGAGTCTGCTGAGGTCGTTGGCCTTCACCAGTGTGTGCTCATAGAGCAGAGCGATGCCGGTAATGGTCACTCCGGCAACGGCAAGATATCCGAGGTCGAAGCTGAAAAGCATCCAGGCGAAGAAGACGAACGCGATGATGTGGAAGACCCGGGCGAGGCGGAGGGCCCCAGCAATTCCGAAAGCGCGCGGGACGGAATAGAGTCCGCTGGCGACATCGTACTGGTAGTCCTGGCAACTGTATAGAATGTCGAAGCCCCCACCCCAGAACATCACCGCGGCTGTGACAATCAGCACCCGGGCGTCGATTGTTCCACGTACCGCGACCCACGCGGCGGCCGGGGCGATTCCCATGGCCAAGCCAAGAAACAGATGAGCCCACCGGGTGAATCGTTTGGTGTAGGAATATGCGAAAACAATGACGAGCGCCACTGGCGAAAGATAAAAAGCCAGCGGATTCAACATCCAGGCAGCGAATACCAGCAGCGCCGAAGCTGCAACGGTGAACCAGAGAACAAAGCTGCGGGTGAGCAATCCGGCGGGCAGGGCGCGGATGGAGGTTCGCGGGTTGAGCGCGTCGATATCGGCGTCTACCAGGCGGTTGAAGGCCATGGCGGCTGAACGTGCCGCGACCATGGCAACACAGATCCATCCCAGGGTACGGAGAGCAGGAACTCCGTTGGCGGCGATTACCGCCCCAGTCAGGCCGAATGGGAGCGTAAGAAACGAATGCTCCCACTTAATCATATCCAGAGTCACGCGAATGTTTTGAAGAGTCTTCTGTGGCATTTCTTGGGAACCAGACAACCTTGTGTATTGTATCCGGTGCTCGGAAACTTATGCAGGTGCGATATCATAGCAGCATGCCAGACGCTCAGTATCCCGTCGCCGCGCCGCGCCACAACTTCTTCAGCGAAGATGCGCGGCTCAACAGAATTCACGACAAAGTAATGGCCGGTGAGCGTCTCGATGAGAGCGACGCGCTGGCACTCTATCGCACGCCAGACATGCTGGCCCTGGGCTGGCTGGCAAACCACGTCCGCGAGCGAATGCATGGCAATATCGCGTACTTCAATGTGAATCGCCACATCAACCACACCAACGTTTGCGTGGCTGCCTGCAGGCTGTGCGCGTTTGGGCGCAAAAAGGGAACTGAAGGCGCTTACACAATGGCGCCCGAGGAAGTATTCGAGTCTGCCGCGACTGGATATACGGAGGCGGTGACAGAGTTCCATATCGTCGGCGGTCTGCATCCGGAACTGCCGTTGAAATATTTCACGGACATGCTGATCGGGTTGAAGCAGCGTTTCCCGCAGGTGCACCTGAAGGGTTTCACAATGGTGGAGATTGCGTTTTTTGCCAAGCTTAACAAGTTGACGACTCGCGAGGTTCTACTGAAGCTGAAAGCCGCCGGGCTGGATTCCATGCCGGGTGGCGGCGCTGAAATTTTCTCAGAACGCGTGCGCGCAATCATCTGCGACCACAAGATCGATGGCAACGAGTGGCTGGACGTGGCCCGCGAAGCGCACCTGCTAGGAATTAAATCGAACGCTACGATGCTCTATGGACATATCGAGGGCAATGAGGACCGGGTTGACCATCTGCTGAAGTTGCGTGCCTTGCAGGATGAAACCAAGGGCTTCCAGACCTTTATTGGATTATCATTTCACCCGGATCACACCGTGCTGCAGCACCTGCCGTGGACGACCGGCATGCTCGATTTAAAGCAGATCGCGGTGGCGCGACTGGTGCTGGATAACTTTCCCCATATCAAAGCCTATTGGCAGATGCTGACTCCAAAGATTGCGCAGATTGCGTTGCGCTTTGGTGCCGACGATATCGACGGAACGGTGGTGGAGGAAAAGATTTATCACGATGCAGGGGCAACAACTCCCCAGGGTTTGAGCCGTCAGGACCTAATACGTCTGATCGAAGCTGCGGGCCGGGTTCCGGTCGAGCGCGACACCCTCTACAGGGCAGTGACGCGGACGGCGACTTCTGTAACGGTCTCCGTCTAGCGCAGTGTGTCTCGAGGTGCCCCATATTTGCCGTAGCAGGCAAGTGTGGGTTCGCAGGCCGTCACGAAAACAGAAACTCCTTCGTCCTTAATTCCTTTACCGTATCGCGCAACTTTGCCGCGCGTTCGAACTCGAAGCGCTTGGCTGCGTCGCGCATGTCTTCTTCCATCTTCGCGATGAAGGCGTCGAGTTGCTCTTGTGACTTGAACTCCGGCAGACCGTCGTTCTCGATTGGAACTTCAGCATAATCGGCTGCGATCACATGCGCCAGCGACATATCGGCAGCGCGCCCTACGCTCTGCGGAGTGATTCCGTTCTCTTCGTTGTAGGCCTCCTGAATGGCGCGGCGACGGTTGGTTTCACCAATCGCATTCTTCATGGAGTCAGTCATGCGGTCGGCGTAAAGTATGGCGCGACCCTCCACGTGGCGCGCGCAGCGCCCAATGGTCTGAACCAGCGAGCCAGCCGAGCGCAGGAATCCTTCCTTGTCGGCGTCCAGAATTGCCACCAGCGAAACCTCCGGCAAGTCGAGCCCTTCACGCAATAGATTGATACCTATCAATACGTCGAACTCACCCTTGCGCAGATCGCGCAAAATATTGATGCGCTCCAGGGTCTCGATCTCCGAATGCATGTAGCGGCAGCGCACGCCGACCTCGGCGTAGTATTCGGCAAGATCCTCTGACATTCGCTTGGTAAGGGTGGTCACCAACACGCGCTCGTCTTTCGCTGCACGTATGCGAATCTCGTGCAGTAGATCGTCAATCTGCCCCTTGACGGAACGCACCTCGACCTGCGGGTCGACAAGTCCCGTGGGGCGAATGATCTGCTCGACGATTACGCCAGCGGCCTTGGTCAACTCATAAGGCCCCGGGGTCGCGCTGACGTAGATCACCTGGTTGACCCGTGCCTCGAATTCTTCAAAAGTGAGCGGGCGATTGTCGAGCGCACTGGGCAGTCGAAATCCATAGTCGATAAGGTTCTGCTTGCGCGAGCGGTCGCCATGCCACATGCCGCGCACCTGCGGCGCGGTCTGGTGAGATTCGTCCATGAAGAGCAGAAAGTCGCGCGGCACGTAGTCCAAAAGGGTCGGCGGAGGCTCACCCGGCAGCCGCCCGGTGAAGTGCCGCGAATAGTTCTCAATACCGTGGCAGTAGCCCATCTCCTTGATCATCTCGAGATCGAAGCGCGTTCGCTGATGAATGCGCTGCGCCTCGACAATGCGCCCCTGATTTTCCAGTTCCTTCTCCCACCACAGCATCTCCTGCACAATGGAATCCACGGCCGCGCTTTTTGTCTCCGGCTTCATCACGTAGTGTGATTTCGGATAGATGGGCAGGCGCTGGTACTTCTGTTTGACGGTTCCGAAGAGCGGGTCGATTTGCGAGAGCGACTCGACCTCATCTCCCCAGAGTTCGATGCGGTACGCCATGTCGTCGTAAGTGGGATAGACCTCGATGACATCGCCACGCACGCGGAAGGTGCCGCGTTTGAAATCGCTCTCCGTGCGCTCGTAAAGAATCTCGACCAGCTTGCTTGTAATGTCCTTGCGCTTGATCTTCTGACCCTTTTCCAGGAAGAGCAGCATTCCGTAATACGCTTCCGGAGAGCCCAGGCCGTAGATGCAACTGACCGATGCGACGATGATGCAATCCCGGCGCTCGAAGAGCGAACGCGTCGCCGAGAGCCGCAACTTGTCGAGCTCATCGTTGACGGTCGATTCCTTCTCGATGTAAATGTCACCGGCGGGAATGTACGCCTCCGGTTGGTAGTAGTCGTAGTAAGAAACGAAGTATTCGACGGCGTTGTTGGGGAAGAAGCTTTTGAACTCGTGATAAAGCTGCGCCGCCAGCGTCTTGTTGTGCGCCATGACGAGCGCGGGACGCTGACATTCCTCGATGACTTTTGCCATCGTAAACGTCTTGCCGGAGCCCGTGACTCCGAGCAGCACCTGGTGCTTCTCGCCTTCGCTCAGACCGCGCGTAAGCTGCTCGATGGCGCTGGCCTGATCTCCCTGCGGCTTGTAGTTGCTATGAACCTTTAATTCCATATTGGCAGGAGTCCCCACTCCCCTTAAAGCTGCAACCGGCTCACAGGGAGCGGCGGCGGCCTCTGGGTAACTCTTGATTATAACGTGTGGGAAACTGCGAGCCGCGTGGGGGAAGGGTCTGAATCGCGGAACAGAGGGAGTTGCGCGCCGTGTTCTTGCCATGGGATTGGCTTCCAAGGTGAGGAAACTGGTTACGCTACGATCTCACTTGGCCGAATGGCCGCCGCGTAATATTATTCGCCAGAGTACAAACCGCCCACTGGGCAAGCGGCTGGAGCAGACGAACTGGATACATCTAGTTGGTACCGCTATAAGGAAGCTTGATGAAAAACTTTTTGGTGTGGCTATCATTCATTCTGGTTTTGCAGACTGTTTCGGCGCAGTCCTCGCCTGGCGACAATGAGAAGTTCAAGAGTGCCGAGCAGGCGTATAAGGCGAAGAAGTATCTAGACGCGGCACACGGATTTGAGCAGGCTAACAAGGCGCTTGGCGGCCGGTGCTATCGATGTCTGCTGAACGCCGCGGATGCCTATTTGGAGCTGGGATGGCGCGACGAAGTGATCAAATTCAGTGCCAAGGCGGTGGATGCCGCCAGCACACCGGAAGAAAAATTCGATGCCTATCTGCGACACTGCGGAATGTTGCTGGAAGTGGAGCCGAACAATAAGGAACTGGCAATTGCCGAAGGCGAAGCGCAGAAAGCCGTGGAGTTGCGGCCGAACAGCGTAGCGGCGCACAGCGCTCTGGGCATGACCCGATTGCGTCAGAGCAAAGATGCCGCCGGCATCGCAGAGCTGAAGTGGGTGGAGGCTCACATGCCGGAAGGGGAGGAGAAGCGGCGCGTGCAAGCCATGATCGCTGACCCGCGTCGTGGCAGGTTGGTGTTTGCACCGGACTTTACCGCCGCTATCAAAGACGGCAGCAGAGTCGGGTTGGCGGACTTGAAAGGCAAGGTCGTGCTGATTGACTTCTGGGCAACCTGGTGCCCACCTTGCCGCGAGTCGGTTCCAGAGATCAGGGAGTTGCGCAAGAAGTATGGGCCGGATCGGCTGATTGTCTTGAGCGTCAGCGCTGACAACAAAATGGAAGTCTGGAAGGAGTACACGGACGCGCACGACATGGCCTGGTTGCAATCCTGGGACCGAGGCAATAAACCTCCAATCATTGGCGTGTTTGGCGTCCGATCATTTCCAACGTATGTTGTGCTGGACGGCGAAGGTATCGTACGAACACGAGTCAATGGCCTGGACTCACAGATGACTCTCACCAGGCGCCTTCGCGGTGTGCTTGACCAACTACTGAAGTAGGCTGGTCAGGCACGCAATTAACGACACGTCCACGGGGAGGGTATTGCTTCCCGTCTTGTCCGCGCAAAACCAGTGCGGCAAAGATGGGACAACCGGCTTTGCTTTTTCGCGCCCGCTCACATCCCCAGCACTTCCAACACTTCCCGTGGATGGTCGATGAGCACGTCGGGCGGATGAATCTTTAGCGACTCTGGCGAGAGCCCGTAGGTGACGCCGATGGAAAATATTCCGGCGTTGTTGGCGGTCAGTATGTCGGTCTGCGAATCGCCGATCATGACGACCTGCCCCGGTTCGGCACCGTGCTCCTGGAGTAGCGTGAGCGCGCCATGGGGATCGGGTTTCTTGGTAGCAAAGCTGTTACCGCCATAAATCTGCGACATGAACGGGGAGAGGTTGAGGCCATCGCAAATTCCACGCGAAGGGTTGATTGGCTTATTGGTGAGCACGGCCATTTGCATATCACCGCGCGCGCGAATCGTTTGCAGCACATCCATCACACCGGGATATACGAAGGTGTTGTCGAGTTTGTGCTCGCGGTAGTAGGCCAGGAAGTGTCCGAGGGCGGTTTGTACAAACGGTTCGTCTTGCGGATCGCCGAGGACTTTGCGCACCAGCATGGGAGCGCCCTCGCCAATGTAACTGGCGATCACCTCTACGGGCAATTCAGGACGCTTCAACTGCACCAACATTGCGTTAATGGCGTTGGCCAGGTCCAACTCGCTGTCTACCAGCGTGCCGTCCAAGTCCCAAAGAAGCAGCTTTATCTGTGCGGCAGGAATCGGCCGCTTAGTCTCTATCATCTCACTCTTAGTATATTCATGGCTGGCAGGCGCTGCTCAGGTTTTCTGCCGTGAGGTCACAATTTGAGTTGTCAGGAAGCTTTTGGCATCTAACCAGAGTGGCTCTGGTATCCGTCGAGGGAAGCGCGAAATGGCGTCGAAGGTAATGCACAGCGATGTAGATGTCACGGTGGAAAAGAGATACGAGGGCTTGCTTCCACAGCAGCTACTGGACTTGTATCGCCTGATGTATCTTTCGCGGCGCATCGACGACCGCGAGATTCTGCTCAAACGCCAACAAAAAGTTTATTTCCAGATCTCCTGCGCCGGACACGAGGCGCTGCTGGTTGCGGCTGCGGCGAACCTGCGTTCCGCATATGACTGGTTTTTCCCTTATTATCGCGACCGCGCATTGTGCCTTGCCCTCGGAGTTACGCCCGAAGCCATGTTATTGCAGGCCGTCGGGGCCAAGGATGACCCCGCGTCCGGTGGCCGCCAGATGCCATCGCACTGGGGCAGCCGCGAGCATAATATTGTCACCGTCTCGTCGCCTACCGGAACTCAGTTTCTGCAAGCCGTGGGATGCGCCGAGGCGGGGCGCTATTTTACCCATCATCCTGCGGCAGATGCAAAGGTAGACGGCGATTATCGTGAGTTTAAGGATGTGCAGCATCACGCCGACGAGGTCACCTATGTCTCCGCTGGAGAGGGCACCACGTCACAGGGCGAGTTCTGGGAATCCATGAACACGGCTTCCATACGTCGGTTGCCGATACTGTACGTCATCGAGGACAACGGCTACGCTATTTCGGTTCCAGTCAGATACCAGACCCCGGGCGGCAACATCAGCCGGCTGGTGGCAAATTTCCCGAACTTCCACTTTGAAGAATGTGATGGAACCGACCTGCTGGAAAGCTATGCTGCAATGCGCCGCGCCGTGGAGCATGTTCGCCTGGGCAACGGTCCAGCCCTGGTGCATGGCCACGTGATCCGTCCCTACTCGCACTCGCTCTCCGATGATGAAAAACTCTATCGGCCCGAAGTCGAACGCAAAAAGGATGCGGAACGCGATCCCATTGCGCGCTTCCAGAAGTTTCTAATTGCCGAAGGAATTTTGGATGCGGTTGGAGCACAGAACCTGCAGCGTGAGGTGGATGCAGAAGTGCAGACCGCCGCCGATAACGCGCTTGATGCTCCATTTCCAGAACCATCCAGCTACACTCGCCACGTTTACTCAGAGAACTTGTCACCCACGGCGAAGAGCTTCGATTCGCTTCCGGTTCCAGAGGGCGGCGACCGCACCATGGCAGACCTCATTAACAAGTGTCTGCGTGACGAGATGCGGCGGGACGAGCGGATCGTGATCTTTGGAGAAGATGTGGCCGACTGCGCCAACGACGAGTATCTCGAAGACAAAAAACTGAAGGGAAAGGGCGGTGTCTTCAAACTCACCACCGGACTGCAGCGCGAATTCGGTTCTGACCGCGTATTCAACTCACCGCTGGCCGAAGCCAACATTGTGGGTCGTGCGGTGGGCATGGCAACTCGCGGATTGAAACCGGTGGTGGAGATTCAGTTCTTCGACTACATCTGGCCAGCCATGCACCAGCTTCGCAACGAACTGCCGTTGATTCGGTGGCGCTCAAACGACGCATTCTCCTGCCCTGCAGTGGTCCGCGTAGCCATCGGGGGTTACCTCACCGGAGGTGCCGTTTACCACTCGCAATGCGGCGAAAGCATCTTTACCCACACGCCTGGGATGCACGTTGTGTTTCCGTCCAACGCGCTTGATGCGGCGGGATTGCTGCACACTGCCATGCGCTGCGACGACCCGGTACTCTTCCTTGAGCACAAGCGCCTTTACCGCGAGCCTTTCGGACGCGCTCCGTACCCCGGTCCGGATTACACGATTCCGTTTGGCAAAGCACGCATCTGGAAAGAGGGCACGGACGTCACGGTTGTGACCTACGGCGCCACGGTTCCGCGATCTCTCCAGGCGGCGCAGAGGTTGGAGCGCGAGCATGGAATCAGCGTGGAGGTACTCGATCTTCGTACCCTCAACCCTTACGATTTCGACGCTATCGCCAAATCAGTTCGCAAAACCAGTCGTGTCCTGATCGTGCATGAAGACATGCTGAGCTGGGGCTATGGCGCAGAAATCGCCGCCCGTATCGGCAGCGCGCTTTTCGACCATCTTGATGCGCCCGTGCAGCGTGTCGCCGCCAAGGACACGTTCGTCGCCTACCAACCGCAGGTAGAAGATGCCATTTTGCCGCAGGCCGACGATATCTTCGCGGCCATTCAGAAGCTGAACGCGTATTAGCCAGCTGCAATTCAGCGATTGTTTTGAGGTGCTTTCGGATGAGTGAGACCAGCGACCGCCAACTCCGCGAAGAGTTTAATCAGTGGGCTGCCCAAGGTCGCGGCGAAGAGATGGAGGAGCATCACCGCTCCATCGCGCAGCAGACCATCGAGCGCATGAAACTTGTGCCCGGTGACACCGTGCTCGACCTAGGCTGCGGCGCCGGATGGGCTTCGCGTCTTATCGCCAAGCGGGTTGCGCCCAGCCTGGTGATTGGCGTCGATGTGAGCGATCAGATGATCGAACGGGCGAATGCTGCCTCTGAGGGCATTGAGAATCTCCGCTTCTTTACCGGATCAGCCGAGGAACTTCCGCTCGACAACGGCAGCATTGTGAAGGTGCTCTCCATTGAGTCGTTCTACTATTACGCCGACCAGCATAAGGCCCTGCGCGAGCTATACCGCGTGATGGCTCCCGATGCTCAAATGTTCATACTCGTAAACCTGTATCGCGACAACCCGTACTCCCTCCGCTGGGTGGATGCGCTGAATGTCCCGGTGCAGGTACACAGCGAGGCTGAGTACCTCGTCAAGATCACCGAAGCGGGCTTTGAAAACGCGCGTTCGGAGCGCATTCCCGATCTCACACCAACTCCTGCCGAGTACAGCGGCAAGTGGTTTGCCAATGCTGCGGAGATGCGCGACTTCAAGCGCATCGGCGCTTTGCTGTTGATGGCTACGCGGCCTTAGCACGTGCCTGCTGTAGAACTCTTGCCCTAGTAGATCCGAGGAATAAGTCGCGACGTGCGAGCGCAATAGGCGTCGTACTTGCTGCCAAAGTGCGCTCGTAGCAACTTCTCCTCTCCCCGCATGCGCGCCCACTTAACTCTTGTGCAGGTAGATGCTGCCATTCACGCTCTCCAGTTCAATGGTAGCTCCACCAGCGCCCAACGTGGAATCCATGCTCTCACCCGGCCCATACTGCGGTCTGTCCACCTTCAGTGGAAGATCGGAATGGATTCCTCCATGCACAGTGGAGGCTTTCACTCGTGCATTTGCTGAAGCAGGCAATGCAATAGAGACGCTGCCGTTCACTACGTTCAATTTCACGGATTTCTGCCCGGGGTTACTCAGAGAAGCCTTAACCTCGCCGTTTACGGAATTCAGATCAAGTTCATCGGCGGCATTCCAGACTTCGACTTTGCCATTCACCGTGCCGGCCTTAATGCGGCCGCGCGGGCCATCAATATGGATATTGCCGTTTACGGTCTCCACTGAAAACAGGCGCGCGCCTCTGGGCAGATGGATCGTGTATTCCACCGATGCCGGATTGTTATTGGTGTGGTCGGGATACTTGGTTTGCACATCCACCGAGTGCCCGCTGCCGGCGACGTCGATGCGTGCCGCCCGCAATTTTTCATCGGAGCTGGCGGTTTTCACGGCGTCGATTTGAATTTCATTCTTATCCCATGCTGAGATGGTGATCCCGCCATTGATGTTCTTCAGCGAAAAATTTCCATTCGCGTCCATAGCCACGGTTTTGTGGAATTCCTCGCGCACATCGGCCCAGGCGGGCAGAGCGGTAAAAGCAATGGCGATAATAGGCGCGAACAGCAGCGCCCTCGTTCTCAAGGTCAACATAGTGATGTCTCTCCCGTGCCGTGGGGCGGCGGCTTAGCCGAAAAGCGTTTTCGCCGGAGGTGAGAGCGACTAGAAAAAGCGATAGCGGAACAGGTGATAGGCCGCTGCCATTCCATCTACCCAACTGATCTTCTTCCCCTCGGCGTAAGTTCGCCCGTAATACGCGATCGGCACTTCATAGATACGCGCCCTGGTCTTGGAAAGTTTCACAGTTAGCTCAGTTTCCAGACTGAAGCGGTTGCTCTCCAGGTGCAGCGAGTCGAGCAGGTCGCGCCGCAAGACCTTGTAGCAGGCGGTCACATCCGTCAGGGCGAGGCTGGTCAGCATGTTGCACAGAATGGAAAACATGCGATTCAGCAGAAACCGGTAGTACCGCGGCACCTGGTGAGCGCCGGGATGAAATCGGTTGCCAAAAACCGCATCCGCATGGCCCTCCAAAATGGGACGCAGCAGAGCAGGATAATCGGTTGGATCGTATTCCAGGTCGGCATCTTGCACCAACACGAGTTCGCCTTTAGCCTCCTGCAGGGCGCTGCGCACACAGGCCCCCTTGCCGCGATTGCGCCCATGCAACAGCAGCTTTACGCTGTCCTCGGAATCCTGACAGAGGCACTCCCAATCCGTGCTCTGCAGGTATTCGGACGTCCCATCTGTCGATCCGTCATCCACCACAATAATTTCCTTGGCCAGTGGTGAGGTATCTTGCAGTAACACCTTCTCCAACATGGTCATCACTGTGTTCCGTTCGTTGTACACCGGAACGATGATGGTCAGCGTGTGGAAGTATGGATGCGGTTCGCCGATTGCGGGAAAGTAACCGGTAAATTCTTCGGCGCTCCCCAGCATGGGCATCATTTCCGTTTGATCAAACTGTGTTGGCATGGGGGCTGGGAGGCGTCCCTGCCTGCGGGCAACGGTTGTCGTCTGAGTAGCCAGACCCTTCGATCTCAATCAATCACCCCCGGCACCGGAAGACTACAGTGTCCTTTTGCGCATTTTGTATGGACCAACCAGTGTACGTGAATTTCCAGTACCTACGAATTCCCCACGGTCAAAGTTAAGCAGATATCCCTAGTTCCATCTATTTTGCAGGTGAGGCCCCTGAGCGCGATATTTTAAACCCTCAGCCTTTGATGCAGAAAACAAACGCGAATCGGTCTGCCGACTTTAGTGAATCAAGCAAGAATATCCGGTGTGGGCCGAGTTGCAGCCGGAGAGAAGTCCGATGCGGGTAGCCCAATTTATTCATTAGGACGGGCAACTCAGCAATTGCGGCCTAGTTCTCATCCGGGAGCCTTGGCGGAGGTTTTCCGCCAGGCGCCTGTTCCTGATTTCACTTTCCTTTTGGCAGCGATTTTTGGTGACGGCTCGCGCCGTGCGCTTTCCCGGTCAGGCACCAATCTGTCGGAGAACTTGGGATGAATGATTCAGGAAGAGGAGCACGGTTCTCGCTGACTACCCTACTCGGGCGAGCCTCCTGCACGCTGGAAGACTTTATAACCCGACCCAAGCCCATGCAAGTCCAACCGCAAAGGAGAAACCATGCCAAACTTTACAGGCCACCTAAAAGGCGTTTCCACCTCGCAGACAATCGTCTCCTGCAATGACACACCGGGGCATCAATTGATGCTCAGGGTGGGAACTGCGCAACAGACCTGCAGCGACCCTCTATTCAACAACACGAGACACAACTCCTTCAGCAGTGCGGACGTCACGAACGGCAACGGACGCGAACATGGCTACTTTGTGAACGAGCACGCCAACGGCGATCGCGAAGGTGGGTCGTGGGAGGGCACAATCACGACGAAGAACGATAGGGTGTCGTTCGAAGGACAGTGGAAATACACGCACGGCACGGGGCAGTTCGCCGGCATCTCCGGCAATGGCACGTTCAAGGGGCAGATGACCTCTCCGAGCGAATCTGAAGTTTCCTTTGAAGGCAGCTATCAACTCAAGGCGGGTTCGCGTGCGGCATAAACGCATGCCCGCATGACCATCAAAGGAGCGGCCCTTGCCGCTCCTTTTCTCTGGTCGTTCCGCGAGCCAAAGTTGATCGTAATGTGCGCTGAATCTCAGCCTGAATCCTCGGTTCGATTCGATCCGAGGATCCGGCGTTTTCAATGGCAATCCTTGTCCTGGATTGAACCGCTGTGAAGTGGTTATTGATGTAGTGTGCTCTTCACCGAACTGCAGTCGCGTCCGATCGTCACTTCGAAGGTCAGTCTAAGCTAAGTATTTGATTGACTCCCGCCCAGATTTGAAATACTAATTTTCAGAGTTCCTGCTCAAGAAAATATCACAGGCGTGATTCGCCACGCCGAAGTTGTTGTGTTGTCGCTGTTCGGGCCCGTGTGGAAATTAAAACGGAGAACCGCCATGAATAGGCGTACTGGGATTTACCTATCTGCTTTTGCCGTCATGATCAGCATTCTATTGAGCGCTTGTGGGGGAAGCAGTCGCCCCGCAGTCAGTGTCTCCGTGGCTCAAACGGGCTCGTCAACCATGCTGGCAGGCGGGGCGGCGGTAACCGTCACGGCCACGGTCACCAATGACAGCACGAATGCTGGGGTAAAGTGGAGTCTTACTTCAAGTCCCTCCTCCGTTGTCTGCGGCACGCTTTCCTCTTCTACCACCACCACAGCCACTTATGCTCCGCCCGCAGAGGCCTTACTGACTGCACAGTGCAAGGCGACCATTACCGCGACCTCGGTGACGGACGGTACAAAGGATGCTTCGACTGCTGAGACAGTGAACGCAATTTCCATCTCATTGCCCAGTGGCGAGAGCACGACTCCTACCGTTGCGGCTGGCGAATCCGGTATCACGCTTGCGGCGTCCGCAGTGAACGACGCCAGCGGTTCCGCAACCCTGAATTGGAACATCAGCGGTGTTTTAAGCTCCGCCGCTTTTAGGCCGGTTGCGACCCGCTCCACGTCGCAGGGTTCGAAGGCTGTAACGCCAACCCCAGCGTCGGCAGTGGGGCCTACCTCTCCTTGCGGCAGCTTATCGGCCAGCACTGGGACTTCTGTTGGTTACAATCCGCCGATCGCCGGTACAGGCGCCTGCACCGCCACGGTAACGGTTTCGACCAGTGTAAATTCCAGTGTCAGTCAGACGTTCACAATCACAGTGAATCCGACGCTGGCGATCGTTACCTCGTCATTGCCCGCAGGCAACTATGATGTGGCTTACGCGCCGACCACGCTGACGGTGAGTGGAGGCGTCGCGCCGTACACGTGGGCGGCAACTGGTTTACCACCAGGGATGATGCTCAGTCCGAGTGGTGTTCTCTCAGGCACGCCTAGCGCGGCCGGTAGCGGTACGTATAACTTCTCCGTGACGGATAGCAGCTCGACGCCTTACAAGGTGAATCTGGGCATTCCGCTCTCTGTGAACAAGGCTCCAGTGACAGTCGCGGCATCCAGTCCGACTGTGACCTACGGAGCCTCGGTTCCCTCCATCACTCCGACCTTCGCTGGATTCGCGACCGGGGACTCCAGTAGCGTACTCACGACCCAGCCGACCTGCAGCACAACCTACACCACTTCGAGTGCAGTGGGGAGTTCATCTTCCACGAGTTGCTCGGGTGCAGTGGCAGCCAACTACACGTTCAGTTACACGTCAGGGCACGTGACGGTGAACCAGGCCTCGGTCTCGGTGACGGCTTCGAGTCCTACCGTGGGCTATGGCGCTGCAGTTCCGACCGTCACCCCAAGTTTCAGCGGTTTCGTGAATGGGGAAACCAGCTCGGTACTGACGAGCCAGCCAAGCTGTACCACTGCGTACACAGCTGCGAGCAATGCGGGGAGTACGCCCTCTACAAGCTGCTCGGGTGCAGTGGCTGCCAACTATACGTTCAGCTACACTGCGGGACATGTAACCGTGACCCCGGCTTCGGTGACCGCCCTCGTAACCGCCGGCAGCAAGCCGTATGACGGGACGAACTCCGCCCAGGTTAGCTGTACGCTAAGCGGCAGTCCGGCGAATGTGGGCTGCACGGCGAATGGTCCGAACACCTTCAGTCAATCAAACGTGGGCACAAATCTGATGGTGACTGCGAATAACATCACGCTGAGCGGCAGTGCGGCGGGCAACTACTCGCTGGCTTCTGCCACGGCGACCGCCCCGGCCAACATCACCCCCGTAGCATTAACAATTACAGCTTCGAACCCAAACGTGACGTACGGTGGCGCCGTTCCCTCGGTTACCCCAAGTTTCAGCGGGTTTGTAACCGGCGAAAACAGTTCGGTATTGACGAGCGCACCAGTCTGCACTACTGCCTACACGACTGCGAGCACCGTGGGGAGTTCGCCCGCAACGAGTTGCTCGGGTGCCACGGCCACCAACTATACGTTGAACTATACGGCGGGACACGTGAACGTTACCCCGGCGGCGGTTTCGGTGACAGCTTCGAGCCCAGTCGTGACTTATGGCGCTGTGGTGCCAACCATCAACCCGAATTTCAGCGGCTTTATGAACGGGCAAACCAGCTCGGTACTGACGAGCCAGCCAATCTGCACCACGGCCTACACGGCTACGAGCAATGTGGGAAGTTCAAATCCGACGAGTTGCTCGGGTGCAGTGGCAGCCAACTACACATTCGCCTACATCGCGGGAAACGTGACGGTGAACCAGGCCGCGGCGACCGCCCTCGTAACCGCCAGCAGCAAACCGTACGACGGGACGAACCTTGCGCAGGTTAGCTGTACGTTAAGTGGCAGTCCTGCGAATGTGGGCTGCACGGCGAATGGTCCGAGCAACTTCAGCCAAAGCAACGTGGGCGCAAGTCTGACGGTAACGGCGAACAACATCACGCTGAACGGCAGTGCGGCGGGTAACTATACGCTGGCCTCTACCACGGCGACCACCACGGCGAGCATCACCCCCGTAGCGTTGACAGTTACAGCCTCTAGCCCAACCGTGGGCTACGGTGCAGCAATTCCGGCCGTCATCCCAGGTTTCAGCGGCTTTGTGAATGGGGAAACCAGCTCGGTACTGACGAGCCAGCCAGTCTGTACTACGGCATACACGCCTGCGAGCAACGTAGGGAGCTTACCCTCGACGAGTTGCTCGGGTGCCGTGGCCACCAACTATACGTTGAACTACATAGCGGGACATGTAACCGTGACCCCGGCTTCGGCGACCGCCCTCGTAACCGCCAGCAGCAAGCCGTACGACGGGACGATCTCTGCGCAGGTTAGCTGTACGCTAAGCGGCAGCCCGGCGAATGTGGGCTGCACGGCGAATGGTCCGAACATCTTCAGCCAATCCAACGTGGGCACGAACCTGACGGTGACAGCGAACACCATCACGCTTACCGGTAGTGCGGCGGGCAACTACACGCTGGGTTCTGCGACGGCGACCACGACGGCTAGCATCACTCCGGTGGGGTTGACGGTTATCGCCTCTAGCCCAATCGTGGGCTATGGTGCTGCAACCCCGACGATCACGCCGAGTTTCAACGGGTTTGTGACCGGGGAGACCAGTTCGGTGCTGACGAGCCAGCCAGTCTGCACTACGGCCTACACGACTGCGAGCAACGTGGGGAGTTCACCCGCGACGAGTTGCTCAGGCGCCGTAGCCACCAACTATACGTTGAGTTATACCGCAGGACACGTGAATGTTACCCCGGCCTCGGTTTCGGTGACAGCTTCGAGCCCTGGCGTGACCTATGGCGCCGCAGTACCAACCATCATCCCGAATTTCAATGGTTTCATGAACGGGCAAACCAGTTCGGTCCTGACGAGCCAGCCAATCTGCACCACGGCCTACACAACTGCGAGCAACGTGGGAAGTTCAAATCCGACGAGTTGCTCGGGTGCAGTGGCTGCCAACTACACGTTCACCTACATTGCTGGAAACGTGACGGTGGACAAGGCCATCTCCACGGTAACCGTTGACGGGTCGGTCGCTACTCCCTTCACGTATGGAACTCAGGTTACCTATACTGCGACTGTAACGCCGAGCGGAGGCACGGAGACCGGTACCGTCACATTCAAGGATGGCGGCGCCACGTTAGGCATCGGAACGCTAAGCGGCGGAACTGCAACCTATACGACCTCTACACTGGTCGCTGGTAACCATTCAATTGTGGCGGTGTACAACGGCGACGCGAACTACAATGGCAACGTATCCTCGACGCTCTCCTTTATGGTGAACAAGGCGACTGCGGCGATCACCACACCGCCTTTAGCGACTGCGATCACGTATGGGCAGGCGTTGAGTTTTTCGACTCTGAGCGGCGGCTCTGGAACACCTGCTGCCGGCACTTTCACTTTCACCGCGCCAGGTACGATACCGCCGAGCGTGGGAACCTACAGTGCTGGTCTGACCTACACGCCGAGCGACATCGCCAATTACAACCCTGCGACCGGCACGGTTAATGTGACGGTGAACAAGGCGAGCACCACGACAACAGTTACAGCTTCTGTCGTATCTCCCTCCACGTATGGGACTCAGGTTATATATACCGCGACCGTAACGCCGAGCGCAGGCACGGAAACCGGTACCGTCACATTCCAGGATGGTGGCATCCCATTAGGCAGCGGAGCGCTAAGCGGCGGAACTGCAACCTATACGACCTCTACACTGGCGGCCGGCAGCCATTCAATCACAGCGGTGTACAGTGGCGACGCGAACTACAATGGTGGCTCTTCCTTGGCGCTCTCGTTTGTGGTGAACAAGGCGACGGCGGTGATCACCGACTCACCTTCGGCGACCGCAATCGTCTATGGGCAGGCGTTGAGTTTTTCGACTCTGAGCGGTGGCACTGCAACACCTGCTGCTGGTACTTTCGCTTTCACCGCGCCTGGCACGATACCGCCGAGCACGGGAACCTATAGTGCTGGTGTGACTTACACGCCGAGCGATCTCGCCAATTACAACACTACGACCGGCACGGTTAATGTGACGGTGAACAAGGCGAGCACCACGACAACTGTTAGCGCTTCTGTCGTATCTCCCTCCACCTATGGAACTCCAGTTACTTATACTGCGGTCGTGGTGCCGAGCACGGCAACAGGTACCGTCACATTCCAGGATGGTGTCACGTTGGGCAGCGGAGCGCTAAGCGGCGGAACTGCGACCTTCACCACCTCCACACTGCCAGCCGCTAGCCATTCAATCACAGCGGTGTACAACGGCGACACGAACTACAGCGGTAGCTCGTCCTCGGCGCTCCCGTTTACGGTGAACAAGGCGACGGCTGTCTTCAGCGTGCAGAATACGTCAATGCCTGTCGGCCAGGCGTCGACGCCACTGAGCGGGAAGATTCTGTCAGGATCACTCGCGCCAAGCGGTATCGTAACCGCTTCCGTCAGCGGCTATGGCGCTTGCGTAACCCCAGCATCGATCGCACTGGATGGAAGCTTCTCGGTTGCCTGTACGACTAGTTCGTTCGCAGTGGGTACGTACACGATTACTTATACTTATCCCGGTGATACCAACTTCAATAGTGCCAGCAACAACTCCACTACGCTTACGGTCAATGCTGCACCGATAGGAATCTCTACAGCGTCGCTGCCTAACGGCGTCGCCGGCACGCCATACTTGTCGCCTGTACTGGCGGCCAGTGGCGGCACTCCTCCTTAT
>Ga0316228_1001307_pt1 | contig 26621 bp, 19 predicted proteins | sample TBH18021metaG_FD_206005 | JGI IMG/M metagenome (GOLD analysis project Ga0316228, IMG submission 206005) | Freshwater microbial communities from Trout Bog Lake, Wisconsin, USA - TBH18021 | ecosystem: Environmental > Aquatic > Freshwater > Lake > Hypolimnion/Profundal zone | place: USA: Wisconsin... | reverse complement strand
CTGGGCATCGCCATCCACGGCACCTTCATCCTCGGCCTGCCGGGCGAGACCAAGGAGACGATCCAGGAGACGATCGCCTTCGCCAAGCGGATCAACCCGCACACGATCCAGGTCTCGCTGGCGGCGCCCTACCCGGGCACCTTCCTGTACAAGCAGGCGGTGGAGAACGGCTGGCTCGACATCGAGAACGCCGAGCTGGTCGACGAGAACGGCGTGCAGGTCGCGCCCTTGCACTACCCGCACCTCTCGCACACCGAGATCTTCACCTCGGTCGAGGAGTTCTACAAGAAGTTCTACTTCCGGGCGCCGAAGATCGCCTCGATCGTCAGCGAGATGGTGCGCTCGCCCGACATGATGAAGCGCCGCCTGCGCGAGGGCGTCGAGTTCTACCGCTTCCTCAAGGAACGTCAGGGCACCGCCAAGGCGGCGTAAAATCAGGGGTCCGGGGCCCACGGCCCCGGCGGGGAGCGCGGGGCGGAGCCCCGCCTCTTCCCAGGGCTCCGCCCTGGACCCGCGAGAGGGCTCGCCCTCTCGACACCCGTTACGAGGTTACCGTGAAGCGTCTGGTCGTTAACGCGGATGATTTCGGGCTGAGCCTCGAGGTCAACGAGGCCGTCGAGCAGGCGCATCGCGACGGGATTCTTACGGCGGCGAGCCTGATGGTCTCGGCGCCCGCCGCCGCCGACGCGGTGGCTCGGGCCAAGCGGCTGCCGTCCCTGCGGGTCGGGCTGCACCTCGTCCTTGTCGAGGCGTGGCCCACCCTCTCCGCTTCGGATCTGCCCGACCTGACCGACGCGGCCGGCCTGATGCGGGCCGATATGGCCCGCCTCGGCCTCGACTTCGCCCGCAAGCCCGCGGCCCGGCGCCAGCTCGCCGCCGAAATCCGCGCCCAGTTCGAGGCCTACCGGGCGACCGGGCTGCCGCTGGACCACGTCAACGCCCACAAGCACTTCCACGTGCACCCGCTGATTGCGGGCGCCGTGCTGCGCATCGGCCGCGACTTCGGGATGCGCGCCCTGCGCGTGCCCCGGGAGCCGCGGGAGATCCTGCGCCGCGCCGAGCCCGGCGCCCGCCCCCGGGCCGCCCTCGACATCGCGCCCTGGGCGGCCTTGCTGGCCGTGCGGGCCCGGCAGGCGGGGCTGCTGATCCCGGACCGGACTTTGGGGCTCGCATGGTCCGGCGCCATGATGCCGGCGCGCGTGGCGGCTCTGCTCACGCACCTCCCGGATGGACTGACCGAACTCTACACTCACCCGGCCACCGCGGGTGGCTTCCCCGGCGAGGCGCCGGGCTATCGGTACGCCGATGAGCGGGACGCGCTGGTGGCGCCGGCTTCGATGGCGGCTGTCGAGGCGTCAGGAGCCCTTACCGGCGGGTTCTCGGATTTCATGTAGCATTTCAGCTTAGATCTGCGCGTAAGCGGATGATTGTGCAGGGCACCGTTGACTGTGACCAAGAGACAGCCTTCGATCTGACATTGCGCGAGCAACATGCGATCGAACGGATCCTTCGTCGGCGGCAGCGGCACAACGGAGACAAGGGCGTGCGCTTGCGTGATGGGCACGATTCCGATCCCCAAAGCCTGCAACGCCGGAGGCAGCAGACCCAAGGGCATCCCGGGATTGAGCTTGCCAAGGCGCGTCTTGATGGCGATCTCCCATAGACTCGCCACGCTGGCGTAGAGTTGATTGTTGCCTTGAGTTAATAATCTCGCAATCTTCGGACTCCGTGAATGCAAGCGGCGACCGATCACGGCGAGAAGAATATGCGTATCAGGATGAATTTCATGGTTCGGGCAAGGGCCGAATCAGGAAGTCCTCCGGCAGTTGATCATCGAAATCGTCGGGTATGGATGGAAATGGGTCTGTGATCCCGTGGGCGCGCAGGAATGCCTCGCCTGCCTCCAGATCGAGTCCACCCTTCCGGCGATGCGGCACGAGGTCGAGCACCGGCCTACCATCGCGTGTCACGACAATGGTCTCACCGCCTTCGACGCGGGCCGCCAGTTCCGCCAGGGTCGTGGCCGCTTCTTCCAGAGCGATCATCGTCATGCCACGAAGTTAGAATGTGCGGCGCGCGATGAAAAGATCGAGCTTGGATCATATGACGATCGAAGAAGTCGATCCAACGAGCGAGCCGGCCCGCACCTGCCTGGCCGCCTATTATGCCGAACTGGCCGCCCGATTCACAGCTGGGTTCGATGTCGCCCTGTCCTGCGACCCGGAAGCCGCCGCCATGGTTCGGCCCCGCGGCGTGTTCCTGCTCGCCGTCGCGGACGGCATGCCGGTCGGAGGCGTCGGGCTCAAGGGCAGCGGCGGCCCGTTGGCGGAGATCAAGCGGCTCTGGATCGCCCCCGCTGCCCGGGGGATTGGGCTCGCCAGGCGGCTGATGCAGGCGGCCGAGACGGCGGCCCGCGATCTTGGCATCCGGACCCTGCGGCTCGATACCAACAGCGCCCTTCCCGAAGCGCTAGCCCTGTACCGCCGGTCGGGCTGGGTGGAGATCGACCGTTTCAACGACGATCCCTACCCGGACCAATTCTTCGAAAAGGCGCTCTGATCGGCCGCTACTTGGCCGGCACCGGATCCTTCAGCCCGGTGCTCTTCCGCAAGGCCGCGCCGGCGGCCTTCTCGGCTTCGGGCCGGTCTTCGTCGGGCTGAGCCGGAGGCTCGCCCAGCGTTGCCGGCACCACGAAGAACGCTGCCACGAGGGTGAAGAACAGGGACAGCGCCAGCAGCTTGCCCATGCTCGCCGTCCCCGGATGGCTCGACAGGACCAGCGACCCGAAGGCGCTGCCCGTGGTGAGTGCCGAGAAGAAGATCGCCCGGGTGAGGCTGGAGGCGAGCATGTCGGTGACGCCCGCCCGCCACGCGATCACGTAGTAGATGTGGAAAGCCACACCCACCGCGAGCATCAACGGCAGCGCGATGATGTTGGCGAAATTCAGTGGCATGCCGACGAGGCGCAGGGCCATCAGCGTCCACAGGGTCGCGATGACCAGCGGGCCCAGCGTCATCGCCACGTCCCACGGCTTGCGCAGCGCCACCGACAGGATGACGAAGATCAGCACGAAGGCTGTCACCGCCGCCTGCACGAACGCGCCGAGGATCGTGTAGCTCGATTGGGTCGTCGCCACGGGCGCGCCGGTGGCGTGGGGGGCGACCTTCAGAACCTCGTCGGAGAAGGTGCGCAGCACCGTGTCGTCGTTCGAGTCGCCCTTCGGGTGGACCTCGATCCGGGCGCGCCCGTCGGCCGCCACCCAGTCGGCCTTCAGCTGCGGCGGCAGGTTGTCGAAGGTGATCTTCTCGGGGTGGAGCAGATCGCGCAGGCGCGCGAGCAGCGGCCCGAGATCCTTGGTCAGGGCGACCGAGGCCGCTTCGCGCTGCTGCACCGGTCCGACGGCAAGCTTGTCGAGGGTGCCGGCGAGCTGCTTGGCGGTCTGTCCGCCCGTCGCATCCCCCTTCGCGTCGCTCGCCACACCGTTCAAGGCTGTGGCGGCATCCTTGAGCGCCTTGACGTTGTCGGCGTCGGTGGGCGGGGGCGGCCGGCGGCCCGGGTTGAGAACCGGGTCGAGGAGCTGCGCCGTGTCGGCGATCTGCGCGAGCTTCTTGTCCTGATCGCGCGGTACGAAGGTGTCGATGCTGTTGACCGAGGCCGTAACCGGCAGCGCCATCAGCTTCTTCGACAGGGTCGGCACGGCCTCGACGTTCGGGGCCAGCACATCGATGAAGTTCGGGCTGGTCTCGGGATTCTTGATGAGATCCAGATAGGTCGCGATCGACTGCGTCTTCGGGCTGCGCAGGTGCATCGGGTTCGAATCGAACGGCAGATGCCAGAGCAGCGGCGCTCCGGCCAGGGTCACGAGACCGACGGCGATCAGGATCGGCTTGCGGTTGCGGATGATCCACGGATCGACGCCCACCAGCCAGTTGGTCTGCACCGCCGCCTTCTCGCCCTCGGGCTTGAACACCGCGATCAGCGCCGGCAGCAACGTCAAGGAGAACAGGAAGGCCACCACCATGCCGACACCGGCGATCAGGCCCAGCTCCGACACGCCCCGGAAGGCAGTGGGCAGGAAGGCGAAGAAGCCCGCCACCAGCGAAACCGCGGCGAGCGTCAGCGACCAGCCGACCCCGCGGGCGGCGGCGCGGATCGCGCTTTCCAGGGTCGGCTGCTCGTAGCGGTCGGCCCGGTAGCGCACCGAGAACTGGATGCCGAAATCGATACCGAGCCCGACGAACAGGGCCGCGAAGGCCACCGAGATCGGATTCAGCTCCTTGACCATGAGGAGGCCGAGCGCGGCTGTGACGACGAGACCCGCGAAGGTGGTGATGATCACCGCGCCGACGAGCTTGCCCGAGCGCAGGGCCAGCCACAGGAACAGCACGATCGCCCCGACGATGATGCTGTTGTTGAGGCCCGCATCCTCCGAAAGCGTCGCGAATTCCTCGTCGGCCACCGCGACCGTGCCGGTCAGCCGCATGCGCAGCCCGTGCTCGGTATCGATCTTGAGATCCTGGGCGACGTTGCGGATCAGCTTGGTCGCCTGATAGCCGGGCTCCAGGGCGTTGAAGTCCAGCACCGGCTGGATCACCACGAACTTCATCTTGTCGGTGACGCTGCTCTGGCCGTTGGAGAGCAGCTCCTGCCACGACATGCGTGCCGGCTGGCCCGCCAGCACCTTCTGCAGGGTGGCGTCGATTTGCCCCATGGGCTTCTCGAGATCCTCGAGCTTGGCGTCCCCGGTCTTCACGCCGCGGGCCCCGAGCGTCAGCACCCGCATCACGCCGCGCAGCGACGGGTCGGCGGCGAGGGGGCCGAGCAGCCCCTGCTGCTGGGTCAGCGATTCGAGGGTCTTGTCGAGCTCGGCCTGCGACATCAGCAGCAGGCCGTTCTTGTCGAAGAACGGTCCGCCATCCGGACGATAGACGGTCTCGATCAGATTCTTGTGCGCGGTCAGCGCCTTGGCGAGGTTGGCCGCGGCCTCTTCGGTCTCCTCCGGCGTCTGGCCGTTGATGACCGCCACGATGGTGTTCGACCGCTGCGGGAAGGCCTGCTCGAAATTGATCTCATCCTGGCGCCACGGCTCCTTCGGATCGATCAGCCGCTCGACATCGGTGTTGATCCGGAAGAGATGGGCTCCGACTCCCGCGCTCGCGACCGTGACGAGAGCCACGAGGGCGATCACGATCCACCGATACCGTACCGAGAACGCGACGAGACTTTCGATCACGAGCACCCTGCCTGTTCGCCTCGGGCGCGCACACGGCGCGGCCGACACATGCCATCGAACACATCGGGAGCCGGGTGACCGGCTCTGGCGGGGCTCAGAGCCCGCGTGCCGATCGCCCCGCAATCCGCTCGGACACCGACCGGGGTCGATGAACGACGCACGGTCCGCCCCGGCCGCGCGACACGCGTGCACACGCCGATCGCCGCCGATATGGATCGCGGCGCAGCCGTCCGCCATAGGCCACAGCTTGCATCGCCGCCACGGGGCTCAGTAAAGAGGGCTGTGCCAGATTGCAACGCGGCGCCCCCAGCGCCGACCCCGCTCAGCCTATGTGCGTTGGCGCACGCCGACTTCGGCGCCACGCCCAAATTCTTGAGGGTCCGGTCGCATTGCCGACGCAATGCACGTGCTGTCCTCAAGGGCTCAGGTCCCGGTCCACGGAGCCCGTATCCGTGGTTCATGTGGCACCGTTGCGTCAGGCACGGAATAAGATGTCATGGCCCCGCCGAAACAGGGCCGATTGAGATTAGTTCCAAGCTAGATCGCTGGAAATCGCGTTTTTTTTCGTGTTAAGCACCCCGAACGCCCCGGGGCCGACGAAATAAGGAGCCGCAATCTTGGGTATCCCCCTCCGGTACGTCGCGAAGATCGGCGGCTACATCCTGAAACAGCACCTGACAGGTCGCAAGCGTTACCCGCTCGTGATGATGATGGAGCCGCTGTTCCGCTGTAATCTCGCCTGCGCCGGCTGCGGCAAGATCGATTACCCGGACGAGATCCTGAACAAGCGCCTACCGGTGGCCGACGCGCTCGAATCAGTGCGCGAGTGCGGCGCACCCGTGGTGGTGATCGCCGGCGGCGAGCCGCTCCTGCACAAGGATCTGCCGCAGATCGTCGAGGGCATCATCGCCCAGAAGAAGTTCGCGATCGTCTGCACGAATGCGCTGCTCCTCGAGAAGAAGATCAAGGAGTACAAGCCGAGCCCGTACTTCACGTGGTCGATCCATCTGGACGGCGACAAGGAGATGCACGACCAGTCGGTGTGCCAGCGTGGCGTCTACGACAAGGCGGTGGCGGCGATCGCGAAGGCCAAGGAGATGGGCTTCCGCGTCACCATCAACTGCACCTTCTTCAACAATTCTCAGCCGGAGAAGATCGCCGACTTCTTCGACAGCGTGACCCGGATGGGCATCGACGGGATCACCGTCTCGCCCGGCTACGCCTACGAGCGCGCCCCCGACCAGAAGCACTTCCTGAACCGCAAGGCGACGAAGGACCTGTTCCGCGGCGTGTTCCGGCACGGCAAGGAGAAGGGCCGCGAGAAGTGGACCTTCCAGCAGTCGGGTCTGTTCCTCGACTTCCTGGCCGGCAACCAGACCTACCATTGCACACCGTGGGGCAACCCGACCCGCACCGTGTTCGGCTGGCAGAAGCCCTGCTACCTGCTCGGCGAGGGCTACGCGGCGACCTTCAAGGAGCTGATGGAATCGACCGACTGGGATTCCTACGGCACCGGCAACTACGAGAAGTGCGCGGACTGCATGGTCCACTCGGGCTACGAGGCCTCCTCGGTGGTCGATTCGGTTCGCAAGCCCTGGAAGCCGCTGGTCCACGCGATCCGCGGCATCAAGACCGAGGGCACGATGGCCCCGGAGGTCAGCCTGGAGAACCAGCGCCCGGCCGAGTTCGTGTTCTCGCGCAACGTCGCGCAGAAGCTGTCCGAGATCAAAGCGGCCGGCGTCGACACCAAGCAGGAAGCTCGCAAGCGCACTGCCGCCTGACCGGCGCAGCGCGGATGGACTTTGAACCCGCGGCCGAGAGGCTGCGGGTTCTGCTTGTTCAGGGGATCGCTCGCAGGGCCTTAGCGTCGCGCGCAGGGCTCGAAGTCGAGGTTTCGAAAGGTTGAAACCCAGCCCTTTCGACGTGTTTGACGCCCGACTTGGCCGCCTGCCGCCTCCGTCATCGCGAGCGCAGCGACCCAGGGTAGCGCGACCTCCGTGGACATGGCGCCGACTGGATGGCCTCGCTTTCGCTCGCACAGACGGTGACCGCGCGCAGGGTAGGCTGAACCCCTGACCGCTGTGAAAAACTTCGTCTCAGCGGGGACCGGAAGCACCTTGCAAAGCGCTGGGTCGAGATCTTTCGCGGGTTCAGGGCAGAGCCCCGGAGACCAACTCAGGGCTCCGCCCTGAGAACCCGCCAAAGGGTTTCAGCCCTTTGGAAACCCAGTCGCTGTCGCGTTCGGCTCACACGCTGCGGGTGCCCCGAAAGGGGCCGTGAGCTTGACCGTAATCAGCCCCCGCGGAGCGCTTCCAGCACCTTGCCGCCGGGACGTCCCGTCGGGGTCATGCCGAGGCGACGCTCCACGTCCTTGATGGCGTCGCGGGTTTTCTGACCGACCTTGCCGTCCGGCTCGCCGACATCGTAGCCGCGCGCGGCCAGCCGGGTCTGGAGATCCCGCCGCTCGGCCCGGGACAGGGGCGGATCGTCGGTCGGCCACGCCGCCTGGACGCCCGCCTTCCCGCGCAGGCGGTCCGACAGCACTGCGATGGCGAGGCCGTAGGATTCGGCAGCGTTGTACGAGTAGATCGCGTCGAAGTTTTTCGTGACCAGGAAGGCCGGCCCGTCGATCCCGGCCGGCGCGATGATCCCGGCCGGGCCCTCGCCCGAGAGCGGGCGGCCGTCGACCCGGGTCACGCCGAGGGACGCCCAGTGGGTGACCGGCTTCTTGTTCTTGCGGCCCGCCGCCCCGACGTTGAAGCTGCGGGGCAGCTTCACCTCGTAGCCCCAGACTTGACCGTGCTGCCATTTGGCGACGTGCAGGAAGTTGGCCGTGGAGGCGACGGCATCCGCCGTCGAATCGACCACGTCGCGCCGCCCGTCGCCGTCGCCGTCGACCGCAAGGCGGTGATAGGTGGTCGGCATGAACTGCGTCTGGCCGAAGGCCCCGGCCCAGGAACCGGTGAGCCGCTCCGGCGCGATGTCGCCGCGTTCGATGATCCGCAGCGTGGCGATCAGCTCATTGCGGAAGAAGTCGCGGCGGCGGTTGTTCGAGCAGGCGAGCGTCGCCAGGGACTGGACCAGCGGCATCTTGCCGAGGTTCTTGCCGAAATTCGACTCGACCCCCCAGACCGCCGCGATCGTGTAGCGATCGACGCCGTAGCGCGCCTCGGCCTGCGCCAGGGCGGCCGCGTTCTGGCGCATCGCCGCCCGCCCGTCCTCGACGCGCTCGTCATCGACCAGGGCCGCCATATAGTCCCAGATCGGCGTCTTGAACTCGGGCTGCGCCTGGGACAGCTCGATGACCTTGTCGTCGTAGCTGATGCCGCTGGTGGCCGAGCGGAAGGTCTGGGCCGAGACGCCGGCAGCCGCCGCCTGGGCCTGGATGCCGGCGAGGCAGCCGTCGAAATCCGCGCGCGCCGGCTGGCTCGCGGCACCCACGGCGAGGAGACCGAACCCGAGCGCGACGCCCGGCCCGAAGCACTGATGGCGCATCCTGGCGTTCCTGTTTCTAATCCGCAGTGTAGCGGCCGAATCAGGCAGCACGAGGGTTAACTGCGCGTTAGCGCGGGCGGGGTCCGATGCGCCAGGGCTTCGCCCTGGCGACCCGACAAAGGGCTGAGCCCTGTGGAATCCCCTTTTCCTCAGGCCCATTCCCTCTGGGCGAGCTTCTGCTCGTAGGCGTCGATGGCCGAGGCGCGCTCCAGGGTCAGGCCGATCTCGTCGAGACCGTTCAGGAGATTGTGCTTCCGGCCCGCCTCGATGTCGAAAGGCAGCAGCCCACCGTCCGGCCCCCGGATGGTCTGGGCCTCGAGGTCGATCGACAGGGTCGCGTTGGCGCCGCGCTCGGCATCCTCGAACAGCTTCTCCAGATCCTCCGGGGCAACCACGATCGCCAGGATGCCGTTCTTGGCGCAATTGTTGAAGAAGATGTCGGCGAAGCTCGTGGAGATCACGCAGCGGATGCCGAAATCGGCGAGCGCCCAGGGCGCGTGCTCGCGCGACGAGCCGCAGCCGAAATTGTCGCCGCAGACCAGGATCTTGGCGTTCCGGTAGGCCGGCTGGTTCAGCACGAAATCCGGGTTCTCCGAACCGTCTTCGCGGTAGCGCATCTCGGCGAACAGGCTCTTGCCGAGCCCCGTCCGCTTGATCGTCTTGAGGTACTTGGCCGGGATGATCCGGTCGGTGTCGACGTTGACGGTCCGCATGGGCGCCGCGACGCCCTCCAGAATCGTGAATTTATCCATCGTCTGCCGGCTCTTGCGGTTGGGCTCTGGCGGGGGTTTAGCAGCCCGCATCGTGCGCCGGAAGCGTCAGGCCAAGTCCGCCGCGTCGGCCCGGGACAGGGTGCCGTCGTGCAGCGCCGAGGCGACGAGCGCTCCGGCGATCCCGGCCGCACGCAGGGCCCGGAGATCGTCCGGGCCGCGAACGCCGCCAGCGGCGTAGAGGCGGCGATCCGGCGCCCGTGCCCGCAAGGCCGCGAGCGCCGCGAGGTCGGGACCGCGCCCCGCCCCGACCTGGGCCAGCGTCATGGCGATCACCTCCGGCGGCCAGAGCGACGGGTCGTCGTGGAGCGCCTGAGGTCCCAGACGCTCTGAGCCGCGCGTATCGAGGGAGAGCACGATGCGGTCGCCCAGGCGCGCTGCGAGGCCGGCCTCCGTCTGGCTCTCGCTGCCGATCACCGGCCGCCCGAGACCGGTGGCCAGGAAGGCGTCCACGCCCGCCGGTTCGCCGAAGCCCGCATCCACCCACAGGGCGACGCTGGGGCAGGCCTGGGCGATCGCCCGCAGCGCCGCCAGATCCGGCGGGGCGCCGTCGATGATCGCGTCGAGATCCGCCACGTAGAGGGTCGTGGCCGGCCACGCCGCGCACAGGCCGCGCGCCACCGCGTCGGGGGCGGACCCCTTTGCCAAGGGCGTCTCGATCGGGGCATAGGAGGAGCGCTCGCCCCGGCGCGCCCGCACCACGCGGCCGCCCCGAAGATCGAGCACCGGGATCACCGCGAAGCCGGGGCGCCCGAATCCGTGGTCCATCGAGGCGTTCATCGCGGTCCCATGCAATCACCATCCCTCAGGACGATCGGGTGGGACCTTGGCGGGGTTCACGTCAAGGCCGCGCTGGTGGAGGCCGGGCGCGTGGTGGCAGCCGTCCAGGTGCCCTGCCCGCTCTGGCAGGGACTGCCGGCCCTCGATCAGGCGCGCGCGGCCCTTCCCGACTGGGCGCGGGGCGAGGCGTCCCACGCCGTCACCATGACGGGCGAATTGACCGATTGCTTTGCGGACCGGCGGGCGGGCGTGGCGGCCCTCGCGGGTTGGGCCGCCGGGCACCTCAGCGGCTCCGTGCGGATCTATGCCGGCCGCTCGGGCTTCATCGCTCCGGAGCCGGCCGCGGATGTCGCCGCCGACGTGGCCTCGGCCAATTGGCACGCCACCGCGGCGCTCGCCGCGCGGTTCGCCCCGGACGCGCTTCTCATCGATATCGGCTCCACCACCACCGACCTGATCCCGATCATCGGCGGTGGCCCGGCCGCGACGGGTTACAGCGATGCCGAGCGGCTTGAGACGGGGGAACTCGTGTACACGGGCGTGGTGCGCACGCCGGTGATCGCGCTCGCCGACCATGCGCCCTTCGGCGGCCGCCGCACCCGGCTCATGACCGAGACCTTCGCCCACATGGCGGATGCGTATCGGATCCTCGGTTTGCTCCCCGAGGGCGCCGACCAGCAGGCGAGCGGCGATCGCAAGGGCAAGTCCGTAGCCGAGAGCGCGACCCGGCTGGCCCGGATCGTCGGGCGCGACCGGGCGGAAGCCCCCGGCTCCGCTTGGGCGGCGCTGGCGGCCCATTTCGCCGAGGCGCAGCTGCGTCTGCTGCACGATGCGGCGGCGCTCCTGCTCGGCCGGCTGGATTTTCGCGAGACCGCCCCCCTGATCACGTGCGGCGCCGGCGCCTTCCTGGGCGCCCGCCTCGCGGACCGGCTCGGCCGCGCCGCCGTGCCGCTGGTAGACCTGTTGAACGACCGGATCGCCGGCCCGCGCGACTGGATCTCGACCTGTGGGCCGGCGGTGGCGGTCGGCCTGATCGCCGCGGAGGAGAGAGACGCATGAGTGCCATCAAGATCCTGGCGCGGATCCTTACGACCCGGGTCGGGCCGCATATCGAGCTGGCCGTGGAGACGGAGACCGGCGAGGTCCTCAAGGTGCTCGCCACCGAGGATCAGATCGACCGGCTGGTCGATGAGCTCGACGACATCCTCAACTCGCCCGCCGAGCCGGAGGACGACGGCCCGCCCGCGGCGGCCTGAGCCGACCGTGAGCCTGATCGCCGCCAAGATCGTCGTCACCCCGACGCTGATGTGGGCCGTGTCGGCGGCGGCGCGCCGCTGGGGCAGCCTCGTCGGGGGTCTGCTCTCGGGGCTGCCGCTCACCTCGGCGCCGATCTCGATCTACCTCGCCGCCGAGCAGGGCGAGCGCTTCGCCGCCGAGGCGGCTATCGGCTCGGTGGAGGGGCTCGGGGCGGTGACGCTCTGTTACCTCGCCTACGCGCTCTGCGCTCCGCGGCTGGGCGCTGTCGCGTCCATCGGCCTGGCCCTCGCGGCCTTCGTGCTGGGCGGTGCCGTGCTGCACGGACTCATCCGGCCGGGCCTGTGGCTCGCCACGGCGATCGACCTGCCGCTGATGGCGCTGGTCGTCGCCCTGTGCCGGCCGGCGGCTCCGGCGGGTCGGCCGACCCGCCGGCCGCCGCGCTGGGACATGCCGGCCCGGCTGGCGGCGGCCACGGCTCTGGTCCTGCTGGTCTCGACCCTCGCGCCCCTGCTCGGGCCGGGCCTGAGCGGCGTCCTGTCCCCGATCCCGATCATATCCTGGCCTCTGATCGCCTTCGCCCGCGTGCAGGATGGGGTCGCCGCCTCGCTCGACGTGGTGCGTGGCAGCGCGCAAGGGGCGTTCGGCGTGCTGGCGTTTTATATCGGCGTCCACGCGACCCTCGGGTCAATGGATCCAGTCCTGGCCTACGCCCTGTCGATCGCCACCTCGGCTGCCTGCGTCCTGCCGTGGCTGTTCGCGCGGCGCCGCCCGCGGGCGGCCTGACGCCCGCCTGCCGTGCTGCTGGAGACGGTTCATGATAATGGCCCGTGCAACGCTCATGGCCGGTTACGCCGCCGTACCGCCGGGCCATCTCGCGACCGTTGTGACGAGTCTGGAGATGGTTCGTCCGCCGTCGCTGCCGCCGCCGGAAGGGCCCTTCCCGCCCGGGTTCGCGCTGCAGCCCATCGAAGATCGCGATCCGGAGACCTATCGCAGCCTGTTCCGGGATGTCGGCGCCGATTGGCTCTGGTTCTCGCGCCTCGCCCTCACCGATGACGCGCTGGCGGCCATTTTGGCCGACGGGGCGGTCGAGATCCTGGCCTTGCGGCAGGCAGGCCGCAATGTCGGCATGCTGGAGCTGGATTTTCGGCAGCCCGGTTCGTGCGAGCTAGTCTTCCTCGGCCTCACCGAGGATGTGATCGGGACCGGGTTCGGCGGCCGCCTGATGGCGCATGCGCTGCGCCGGGCTTGGTCCTGGCCCATCGCGCGGTTCTGGCTGCATACCTGCACCCTGGACCATCCCGGAGCCCTGGCCTTCTACCGGCGCTTCGGATTTACGCCCTGCGCCACCCATGTCGAAGTCGCTCCGGATCCGCGGCTGACCGGATTGCTCCCGAGAGACTGCGCACCACACGTGCCGCTGCTCGGATGAGACGAATCCAGCCGCGTACCGCTGGGCGAAACCGCGCCGACCCACCTGCCGCGAAAGACCCAAACAAAAAGCCCGCCCCGATGCGTCGGAGCGGGCTTCGATCGATGATTGCTGTGACGGACCGGCGGTGAGGACCGGTCCTGCCGCACTTACTCGGCGGCGGCGGGCGCAGCGGCCGGGGTGTCCTTGGCCTTGTAGCGGTCGGTGCGCTCGACGATGCGGGCCGACTTCCCGCGGCGGTCACGCAGGTAGTACAGCTTGGCGCGACGCACCTTGCCGCGGCGGGCCACCTTGATCGAATCGATCATCGGGGAATGCACCGGGAAGACGCGCTCCACGCCCTCGCCGTAGGAGATCTTGCGGACCGTGAAGCTCTCGTTGAGGCCGCCGCCCGAGCGGGCGATGCAGACGCCTTCGTAGGCCTGGACGCGGGTGCGCTCGCCTTCCTTCACGCGGACGTTGACGATGAGCGTGTCGCCCGGCTCGAAATCCGGAATGGTCTTGGCCAGGCGCGCGACTTCCTCGCGCTCCAGCTGCTCGATGATGTTCATGGCATAGCTCCAGCCGTCGCGCCGTGACGCCCCTCATGGGCGATCGGCGCCAGGATTTCGGCGATCCTGTTGTGAGTTGGCCGGCTCTCTACAGGATCAATCCCGGCTTGTCGATTGCCGCGTGGGCGGCCCTCCGCGCAGCCTTCTGGGCGGCCTCAGGCCGGCACCACACCGGCCTCGGGCAGCACGCAACGCGACAGGAAGGCCGCGAGGTCGTCCGTGATGTGGTCGATATGCGGCTCGCGGACCGCCTCCTGCTCGAACGCCTCCCGGTAGGGGTCGATGATCTTGGGCACCACCAGGACGGTCGCCATGCCGAGATCGTGCGGCACCGCGAGGTTGCGGGCGATATCCTCGAACAAGGCGGCGCGGGTCGGCTCGACGTCGTGGGCCTTCAGGAAGCGCTCGTAGGTCGAGCGCTCGGGTTTCGGCACGAAATCGGCGGCCGCGATGTCGAACACGTCCTCGAAATGGTCGAGGATTCCGAGCTTGGCCGCCACGTTCTCGGCGTGCCGGCGCGAGCCGTTGGTCAGGATCAGCTTGCGCCCCGGCAGCCGCTCGATCGCGTCGCCGAGATCCCGGTCGAGCTTGATCGTCGAATGGTCGATGTCGTGCGCGAAATCGAGGAATTCGTGCGGATCGACCCCGGCTTCGACCATCAGCGCCTTCAGAGTCGTGCCGTAGGTATGGTAGAAATACTTCTGCAGGGCGCGGGCCGAGAGCCCGTCGAGCCCGTAGAGCCCCATCACGTAGAGCGTGATTCGGTCATCGACCTGGGGCCAGACCCGGGCGTCGCTCGGGTAGAGTGTGTTGTCGAGGTCGAACACCCAGGTGTCGACATCGGCGAAACCGCGCGCGTCGGCCGTGGTGAACTGGGCTTTGTCGGGGTGATGCACCGGATCCCCTTAGATTCATCGCCCCCAGGTGGGCGAATCTGAACCTTTGCAGCAAAGCTCGCAAGCCTGGCTGACCCGGGGCTGGCCCGGAGCAGAACAATGCATGCGCGGGACGGAAGTTTCCGCCCCGCACTGCGTGTCGCCGGACCGCGCCCTCAGCCCCGCCGGATCAGCGTGCCGGCGCCGTAATCGGTGAACAGCTCCAGCAGCACAGCGTGGTTGACCTTGCCGTCGAGGATGACGACCGCCTCCACGCCGCGCTCGATCGCGTACATGCAGGTCTCGATCTTCGGGATCATTCCGCCTGTGATGGTGCCGTCCGCGATCAGGCGACGGCAATCCTCCACGGTGAGCTCGGGTATCAGCTTCTTGTCCTTGTCGAGGACGCCCGGGACATCCGTGAGCAGCAGCAGGCGCTTGGCCCGCAGCGCGCCCGCGATGGCCCCCGCGAACGTGTCGGCATTGACGTTGTAGGTCTGCCCGTCCGCCCCGTAGGCGACCGGCGCGAGCACCGGAATCAGCTCGGCTTTCAGCACCGCGTCGAGCACACCGCGCTCGACATGCTCCGGCTCGCCGACAAGGCCGAGATCGATGGTCTGCTCCAGATGGCTCTCGGGGTCGACCACGGTCTTGGTCGCCCGCTTGGCCCGGACCATGTTGCCGTCCTTGCCGCACAGGCCGATCGCCCGTCCGCCCTCGGCCGAGATCCAGCCGACGATCTGCTTGTTGATCAGGCCGGCCAGGACCATCTCGACCACCTCGACGGTGGCCTCATCGGTCACGCGCAGGCCGTTGCGGAACTCCGACTGGATACCGAGGCGGTCGAGCATCTTGCCGATCTGCGGTCCGCCCCCGTGCACGACGATCGGTTTCAGCCCGGATTGTTCGAGGAGGACGATGTCCTCGGCGAAATCCTCGGCCGCCGACCGGTCGCCCATGGCGTGGCCGCCATACTTGATGACCACGATCTCCTGGTCATAGCGCTGCATGTGAGGCAGCGCCTGAGCCAGGACTTCGGCACGCACGTGCACGTTGGGGAGTTCGGTCATCGCGGTCCTTCGCCGATCCTTGGGTCAGGGCCTGAGGGCGGGATTGCGCCTGCGCCCGTCGGGCGGTGGCGCTTCTACAGGAAGGCATCGAGACTGCGAAGCCGCTCCTGCCGCGATGCGGACAAGAAAGCGCCGGCGCGAACCCGCGAGGCTCGAGAGCTGCGACGTTGCCGCGAGGCCGCTTCGCCCCGGCAGCCGCGCTGTCAATAAACGGTCACCCTTCCCGTGTGTTGCAATCAGGCGACAGACTGGAGACGATCCAGGCTGGACCGGGTTGCGCCCCCATGACGCCCGGCCCATGCTGCATTGCAGCAAGTCGGGGGTGGGCTGCCGAGAGGGGCGGATGCGGATCGCGATGATTGGGGCCGGATATGTCGGCTTGGTTTCCGGAGCCTGCCTGGCCGATTTCGGCCACAGCGTCGTCTGCATCGATCGCGACCCCGACAAGATCGCGGCGCTGAACGCCGGACGCATGCCGATCTACGAGCCGGGCCTCGATGCGCTGGTGGCCGAGAATGTCCGCCAGGGCCGGCTCGCCTTCACCACCAGCCTGCGCGGGGCCGTGGCCGAGGCCGACGCGGTTTTCATCGCGGTCGGCACCCCGTCCCGCCGCGGCGACGGCTTCGCTGATCTGAGCTTCGTGTTCGACGCGGCGCGCGAGATTGCCGGCGCGCTCTCGGGCTTCACCGTCATCGTGACCAAATCCACCGTCCCGGTCGGCACCGGGGACGAGGTCGAGCGCATCATCCGTGAGACCAACCCAACCGCCGATGTCGCAGTCGCCTCGAACCCCGAATTTCTGCGGGAGGGCGCGGCCATCTCCGACTTCAAGCGGCCCGACCGCATCGTGGTCGGCACCGAGGAGGCCCGGGCCGAGGCGGTGATGCGCGAGGTCTACCGGCCGCTCTATCTCAACGCAGCGCCGATCCTGGTCACGAGCCGCCGCACCGCCGAACTGACGAAGTACGCCGCCAACGCCTTCCTGGCCGCCAAGATCACCTTCATCAACGAGATGGCCGACCTGTGCGAGGAGGTCGGCGCCGACGTCCAGCAGGTTGCGCGCGGGATCGGCCTGGACAATCGGATCGGCACCAAGTTCCTGCACGCCGGCCCGGGTTACGGCGGTTCGTGCTTCCCAAAGGACACGCTGGCGCTGGTCAAGACTGCCCAGGACGCGGGCACGCCCCTGCGGATGGTCGAGACCGTGGTGGCGGTCAACGACCAACGCAAGCGCGCCATGGCGCGCAAGGTGATCAAGGCCTGCGGCGGCACCGTCCGTGGGAAGACGATCGCGTTGCTCGGCCTGACCTTCAAACCCGACACCGACGACATGCGCGACGCGCCCTCGCTCGCCATCGTGGCGGGGCTTCAGGATGCGGGCGCGACGGTGCGGGCCTACGACCCCGAGGGCATGGCGCATGCCCGCGCGCTGATGCCGTCTGTGGACTACGCCGAGAATGCCTATGCCTGCGCGCAGGGTGCGGACGCCCTGGTCATCGTGACCGAGTGGAATGCCTTCCGGGCGCTCGATCTCGACCGGTTGCATCAGATCATGTCGTCCGGCGGATCTGCACCTGTCCTGGTCGATCTGCGCAACATCTACGATCCCGAGAGCGCGGCGCGCCACGGCTTCATCTATTGCGGTGTCGGACGAAATGGCGCGGGTGCGGGGCCAAACCCCTCCTGATCCGCGCAGCGATGAGAAGATCTCTTCGGGATGTCAGCGCCGTGTCGCTAGACGGGCCTCCGTCCGCGGGGCGAAACTGTGGCTTTCTGATGATCGTCTCAGCGTCTCCACGACCAGTCGACCGGTCCAATCTTGGCGTTGTGGGCGCCGGAATTGGATAGGACTCTGATGAATACATGTCACAGCCTTCGGCAATTTCGCCGCGCGGGGATGACCTCGCGTCCGGGCTGGTTGGACACCGCAATGGTGCCACAGTAAGGGGTGAGAGGGTACTCACTCGTCGAGAGCCGAGCCGACTTCCGATAACGAGCGTGTGCGAACCGAACGTGACACAACGTACAGACATTGCGATCGTCGGACGCGCATGCCGACTGCCCGGGGCCCCCAGTGTGGACGGGCTGTGGTCACTCCTCTCCGAGGGGCGCTGTGCCGTCAGCAAGGTGCCGGCCGACCGGTTCTCCCTGGAGCGGTTCGCGCATCCCCGCGCCCATGAGCGCGGCAAGAGTTACACCTGGGCGGCGGGCGTCATCGACGACGTGTGGTCGTTCGACCCGGCGGTGTTCGGCATCTCGCCCCGCGAGGCCGAGCAGATGGATCCGCAGCAGCGGATGCTGCTGGAGCTGACCTGGGAGGCCCTGGAAGACGCGGGCCTGCGCCCGTCGAGCGTGGCCGGCAGCCATATCGGCGTATTCGTCGGTGCCTCCTCGCTCGATTACGGCAACCTGCGCATCCTCGACGCGCCGTCGGGCGATGCCTATGCGGCCACCGGCAACACGCTCTCGATCATCTCGAACCGCATCTCCTACATCTTCGATCTGAAGGGCCCGAGCTTCACGGTCGACACGGCCTGTTCGTCCTCGCTCGTCGCCTTCGACAACGCCGTTCAGGCGATCCGGTCGGGCCGCGTGGATACGGCCGTCGTCGCGGGCGTGAACGTGCTTGCGAGCCCGTTCAACTTCATCTGCTTCTCCACCGCGCAGATGCTCTCGCGCACCGGCCTGTGCCAGGCGTTCTCCAAGAATGCCGACGGCTACGTGCGCTCGGAGGGCGGCGTGGTGTTCGTGCTGCAATCGGCCGAAGCCGCGCGGCGCAACGGCGCCACCGTGCGCGCTGTCGTGGCGGCCTCGGGCATCAATTCCGACGGGCGCACCACCGGCATCTCGCTCCCCTCGGGCTACGCCCAGGGCGCCCTGCTGGAGAAGGTCTATCGCGAGGCCGAGATTGGCCTCGACGATCTCGCCTTCATGGAGGCGCACGGCACCGGCACGCCGGTCGGCGATCCGATCGAGGCCTCGGCCATCGGCTCCAAGCTCGGCCGCGGCCGGAAGGCGCCGCTGCCGATCGGCTCGATCAAGACCAATATCGGCCATACCGAGCCGGTCTCCGGCCTCGCCGGCCTGATGAAGGCGACGCTGGCGCTGGAGCACGACCTCGTGCCCCCGTCGCTGCACGCGGCCGAACTGAACCCCGACATCCCGTTTGGCGAGCTGAACCTGGACGTCGTGCGTGCGCCGCTGAAGATCGGCCGCGGCGCCCGCGAGCGCTTCGCCGGCGTGAATTCCTTCGGCTTCGGCGGCACCAACGCGCACGTCGTCATCACCGATGCCCCCGCGTGGTCCAAGGCCGCCGAGACGGCGCCGGAGCCGGCCGCCCAGGTGCTGCTGCTCTCGGCCCAGAGCCGGGCCGCGCTGAACGAGCTGGCCCTCGACTATGCCGAGCGTCTTGAGGCCGAGCCCGCCCAGGTTCCGACCATCGCGGCCGCCGTCGCGCATCGCCGCGAGCGCATGCCCGCCCGCCTCGCCATCGCTCTCGACGGCAAGACCGATGTCGCCGCGGCCCTCCGCGCCGTCGGTGAGGGCGAGGACAGCTCCGACGCCTTCACGGGAACCGCGGTGGATCGGGTCGCCGAGGTGGCCTTCATCTATTCCGGCAACGGCAGCCAGTGGGCCGGCATGGGCCGCGAGGCCTACGAGGCGAACGCGGTCTTCCGCGCGACCTTCGACCGGATCGATACCCTATTCCAGGTCTATTCGGACTGGTCGCTGAAGGACGCGCTCTACGCCGAAGATCTGGACGAGCGCCTCGCGCTCACCAGCGTCTCGCAGCCGCTGATCTTCGCCATCGAGAGCGCCTCCACGGCCGCCCTCAAGGCCAAGGGCCTGATCCCGTCCTACGTCCTGGGCCACAGCGTGGGCGAGATCGCCGCCGCCGAGGCCGCCGGGATCCTGAGCCTGGAGGATGCGGTCCGGGTCATCTACTACCGCAGCCACCATCAGGAGACGACGCACGGCCAGGGCACCATGGCCGTGCTCCTAATGCCATCCGAGGAGGTCGAGACCTTCCTCAAGGATTTCCCGTCCCTCGACATCGCCGCCTATAACAGCCCGAAGGCCGTTACGGTCGCGGGTCCCGTCGCCGATATCGAGGCCGCCCTTAAGGCCCTGTCGCGCAAGCGCCGCCGCGGCCGGAAGCTCGACCTCGCCTACGCCTTCCACGGCCGGCTGATGGACCCGACCGAGAAGCCGCTGCTGCGCGATCTCGCCGGGCTCAAGGCGCGGTCCGGCACCACCGCGATGGTTTCCACCGTCACCGGTGAGGTGCTGGACGGCTCCCATTTCGGCGCCGGCTACTGGTGGCGCAACATCCGCGAGCCGGTGCGCTTCTGCGAGGCCGTGCAGGACGCCACCCGTCGTGGCGCCCGCGTCTTCGTCGAGGTCGGCCCGCGCGCGACGCTCATGTCGCATGTCGGCGACGCGGTCGAGCCGCTGGGCATCGAGACCGCCACGGTCGGCGTGATGCACCGCAAGGCGTCCGGCGGCGATCCGATCGCCAAGGCGGTCAGCGCCGCCCTGGTTCAGGGCGCGCAGGTCGATGAGGCCGTGCTGTTCGGCGATGCCCCGAAGGGCGACGTGCGCCTGCCGACCTATCCCTGGCAGCGCCGCCCGTTCCGCCTCGCTGACACCACCGAGGGCGTCGGCGCGATGAGCCCCCGCCCCTACCACCCGCTGATCGGGTCGCGCACGACCTTCGACGGGCTGGAATGGAACGGCTTCGTCGATCCGGTGACCGTACCGGAGCTGGAGGACCACAAGGTCGACGGCCAGGTGATCATGCCCGGCGCCGGCTTCGTCGAGATGGCTTTGGCCTGCGTCCGCGAAGCGCTGCGCGACGACGAGGTCGTGCTCGCCGATTTCGAGATCGTGGCGCCGATGGTGTTCACCGAGGATGCCCTGCGCGAAGTCGCGGTGCGCCTGTCGGGCTCCGGCAACGGCATCCAGGTGCTGAGCCGCCCGCGCCTGACCCAGACGCCCTGGCAGCTCCACGCCCAGGCCAAGATCGTCGAGGGCACCTTCTCGGCCCCGAAGACACCGGACCTCAACGGCTTCAGCTTCGAGACGGCCGGCGAGCACGTGCTCAGCGGCGATGCGCTCTACGCCAAGGCCCTGGCCTCGGGCCTGGCCTTCGGCCCGAGCTTCCAGCAGGTCGCCATGAGCGCCCGGCTGGATGACGCCACCATCGTGTCCGACCTGCTGCCGGCCGAGCCCGACACCCGCTACGGCCTCGTGCCGAACCGGCTGGACGCCTGCTTCCACGGGCTGATCCTGCTCTTCGCCGACCTGCTCGGCGAGAATGGCGGCAAGGCCTACATCCCGGTGCGCTTCGGCGAGGTGCGGCTGCTGCGCCCCGGCGCGGTGATCGCCCGCTCGATCATCCGCACCCGCCGCTGCAACGAGCGCTCGATCCTGGCGGATTTCACGCTCCTCGACGCCGAGGGGGCGGTCATCGCCACGATCCGCGAGGGCCGGTTCCAGGCCCTGCGCGCCAAGAACGGCGGTGATCTTTCGGCCTTCGCGATCTCGCAGGTGCCGGAGCTCGCCACCGAGCCGACCGCGATCCCGATGGAGCGCCGCCCGAGCGTAGCCGCGCGTCTGCGTCCCCTCGCCGCCGAGGCGAAGGGGCCGTCCGATGCCGCCCTGTCGCCGGGCCACCTCCTGCTGGAGGGCTGGGCTACGTCGCTCGCCTACCGCCTCGCCTCCGGGCTGGCGCAGGCCGAGACCGTCTCGGTCACCGACAGCCGCGTGCCGGAATCCCTGCGCCCCTGGCTGCTGAACGCCCTCTACGCCCTGGAGAGCAGCGGGCTTGCCGAGCGCGCCGGCCAGAACTGGACGCTGGGCGACGGCTCCGCCCTGCCGGCCCCTGACGAGATCATGCGCTGGATCGCGGGCGATCACCCGGATCTCTCGGCCGAGCTGGTGCTGATCGCCGATGTCGGCGCCCTGGTCGACCGGCTGCTCGCCGGCACGCTGAGTGACGCGCCAGCTCTGCCGCAGGGGGCGATCGACGCCTTCGTGTTGCGATCGGCCACCGCGCGCCACGGTGCCGATGTGGTCGCCAACCTGATCGAGCGCAGCCGCACGCAGCTCCCGAAGGAGCGAGCGCTCCGCGTTCTGCAGGTCGGGTTCGGCCCGCTCTCGGCCCAGACCGCGACCTTCGCCGCCGCTGCCGAGGCCCGGCTCACCGTATTCGAGACCGACCGCCGGCTCGCCGAGCGCGCCCGCCTGTCCCTCGGCCGCGCCGCCGCCGTGGTCGAGACCGCGGACGAACTCGCCCCCGGCAGCTTCGACCTGATCCTGGCCTCCGGCAGCCTGCATCGCGGCGACCGGTCCCTGCCGGGCCAGCTCGCCGGGGCGCTCGCCACTGGCGGCCTGCTGGTGGCGGTGGAGCCGGGAGCCTCCCTGTTCCGCGACCTCGTGTTCGGCCTGACTCCCGGCTGGTTCGAGGAGGCGGTCGGCGGCCTGCCGGTCGGCCGGCTCGAGGATATCGAGGGCTGGCAGCGCACGCTCAGCGCTCACGGCCTCGTCAAGGTCGAGGTCGAGCGCGCGGCCTCGGCCAACGGCGACGACCTGCTGCTGACGGCGGAAGCGCCGGTGCGTCCGGGCCCGGCCCCGGCGCAGAGCTTCGCCTTCATCATCGGCTCCGACGACGAGTTCGCGGCCGAGACCGCCTCCTCCCTGGCGACCCTGCTGGTCGCGGGCGGCGTGCACGTTTCGATCATCCTCGACTCCGAGACCTCCCTGATGGAGCTGGAGAAGGAGACCCCCGACACGGTGGTGTTCCTGGCCGGCGCCTTCACCCGCGGCGGCGAGGCGTCCGAGCGGCTGCGCGACCGCTGCCTCAGCCTGAAGCGCTGCACGGAGCACCTCGGTGCCCGTCAGACCCGTCTCTGGGTCGTGGCCCCGGGCGCGACCCGTGATCGCGGCGGCCAGACCACCAACATCGAGGCCGGCGTGTGGGCCTTCTCCCGCACGCTCGCCAACGAAGCCCCGAATCTCGACGTGCGCCGCATCGACCTCTCCCCGGAGATGTCGTCGAAGCGCGCCTCCGAGCGCCTGCGCGACCTCATCCTCTCCGGCACCCCGGAGACCGAGATCGTGCTGGACGACGAGCGGACGCAGGTCGTGCGCTTCCATGCCGGCCGGCCGCAGCATCGGGATCCGGCGGATCTGGTCCCGGCCGAGGCCGCGCGCCTGGAGCGCAGCAACACCGGTGGCCTGAGCGAAATGGTCTGGGGTCCGGCCGAGCGCCGAACCCCCGGCAAGGGCGAGATGGAGATCGCGGTTGAGGCGACCGGCCTCAACTTCCGCGACGTTCTCTGGGCGCTCTCGATGCTCCCGGAAGAAATCCTGGAGGACGGCTTCGCCGGTCCCCGCCTCGGCCTGGAATGCGCCGGCCGCGTCACGGCCGTCGGCCCGGGGGTGAAGGGCTTCAAGGTCGGCGACCCGGTCGTCGCCTTCGCCCAGTCGGGCTTCGCCACCCACATCGTGGTGCCGGATCTCGTCGTCGCGCCGATGCCGCAGGGCCTCGACCCGATGGCGGCCGCCACCGTGCCGGTCGCGTTCCTCACCGCCTATTACGGCCTCGTCTCCTGCGCCCGGATGCGGCGCGGCGAGTGGGTGCTGGTCCATGGCGGCGCGGGCGGCGTCGGGCTGGCGGCCCTGCAGATCGCCAAGCTCAAGGGCGCGCGGGTCATCGCCACGGCGGGCTCCCGCGAGAAGCGGGCGCTGGTGAAGGCGCTGGGCGCCGAGCACGTGCTCGATTCCCGGTCCCTCGCCTTCGTTGATGAGGTCCGGGCGATCACCGGCGACGGCGTCGACATCGTGCTGAACAGCCTGTTCGGCGAGGCGATGGAGCGCTCGCTTAACGCGCTCCGGCCGTTCGGCCGCTTCGTCGAGCTGGGCAAGCGCGACTACGTCGCCAACACCCATATCGGCCTGCGCCCGTTCCGGCGGAACCTCAGCTACTTCGGCGTCGACCTCGATCAGGTGATCCAGCACCAGGGCGATGACGGCGCGCGGATGTTCCGCGAGGTGATGGCGCTGTTCAACGATGGCGGCCTGAAGCCCCTGCCCTATCAGCCCTTCACGGCGGCCGAGACCTCGGACGCGTTCCGGCTGATGCAGCAGTCGGGTCACATCGGAAAGATCGTGATCAGCCCGCCCAAGGCCGGCACGATCATGAAGGATACGGCGAAGCCGTTCACGGTCTCGGAGACGGGCGTCCACCTGCTCACCGGCGGTCTCGGCGGCTTCGGCCTGGAGGCGGCGCGCTGGCTGATCGACCGGGGTGCCAAGCACCTCGTGCTCGCCGGCCGCAAGGGCGCGGCCACCGACGAGGCCAAGGCGATCGTGGCCGAGCTGTCGGCCCGGGGCGTGACCGTCGAGGCGAAGGCCGTCGACATCACGAGCCGCGCTTCGGTGGACCGGCTGCTCGCCGAGATCGAGCAGAAGGGCAAGAAGCTCGCGGGCGTGCTGCACGCCGCGGCGGTGCTTCAGGACGGCCTGATCTCCAACATCGACGCGGCTGCGCTCGACGCGGTGATCGGCCCGAAGGTGATCGGCGCCCAGCACCTGGACGCTGCCACCCGCGACCGGAGCCTTGACTACTTCGTCCTGTTCTCCTCGGCGACGACCTTCATCGGCAACCCGGGCCAGGGCTCCTACGTGGCCGCCAACGGCTTCATGGAAGGGCTGGCGCGGCAGCGGCGCCGCCGCGGCCTGCCGGCCCTGGCCGTCGCCTGGGGGGCGATCGGCGATGTCGGCATGCTCGCCCGCAACAAGGCGGTCATGGAAGGCCTCGCCGGCCGCGTCGGCGTCACGCCGATGGAGGCCCGCCGCTGCCTCGACCTGATGGCCGAGGCTCTGGGCAGCCAGGGTGCGTCCCCGGACGAGGCTGTCATCGCCATCGCGGCGATGCACTGGGGCAAGGCGCGTGAGCGTCTCGCCACCATGCGCTCGCCGAGCTACGCGGAACTCGGGTCGGACCAGCAGGCCGAGGCCGGTGGCGTCCAGGCGATCAACATCGGGGCCCTGCTCAAGGGCGGCGACCTCGACTCGGTCCGCAAGACCGTGTCGGACGCGATCGTCGAGGACATCGCCCGCATCCTGCGCCTGCCGAAGGACGACATCAGCCGCGTGCGCCAGCTCTCGGAGATCGGCCTCGACTCGCTGATGGGCGTGGAACTCGGCGCCAGCCTGCAGGAGCGCTTCGCCCTCGACGCGCCACCCGCCGGACTTTCGTCGGGCATGACCGTCAACGAGCTGTCGGAGTCCTTAATTCAGGCGGTTTCGGCCCCCATGGATGAGGCGGCCGGTGTCGCGATGAGCCTCGTCTCGAAGCATATCGGTGGTGAGATCGATGCGCAGATGATGGCGCCGCTCCGCGAACTCATCGAGCAGACGTCCAGCGAGATCAAAGAGACGAACTCATGACCGATACGGCACGGCCTGACGGCGGGCGCGCGGCGCTTGCCGGCTTCGTGACGAACCGCCTCGGGCGCGCGACGCCGCGCCCGGCTCCCGTCAAGGCGGCTTCCCCGGCCGGCAAGTCGGCGGCGCAGAACTTCGAGAACCTGCCGGGCTACCGGGAGCTGAAGCTCCAACGGCAGGCGGCCGAGCTGATCGGCCTGGGCAATCCGTTCTTCCGCGTCCACGACGCCAAGGCCGGGGCGACCACGCGGATCGACCAGAAGAGCTTCACCAACTTCTCGTCCTACGATTATCTCGGCCTCAACGGCCATCCGCGGGTGAGCAACGCCGCCCGCGAGGCGATCGACGCCTACGGCACGTCGGCTTCGGCGAGCCGCGTGGTGGCGGGCGAGCGCCCCGGCCACATCAGCCTGGAGCAGGCGCTGGCCAAGCACTATCGCTCCGAGGGCTGCGTCGTGATGGTGAGCGGGCACGCCACCAACGTGACCACCATCGGCGCCCTGCTCGAGGCCGGCGACGTGATCTTCCACGACGCGCTGTCCCACAACAGCATCGTGACCGGCGCGCAGCTCTCCGGCGCCCAGCGTCGCTCCTTCGCGCATAACGACCTCGACGCCCTGGAGACCCTCCTCCAGACGACACGCCACGAGCACCGCCGGGCGCTGATCGTGGTCGAGGGCCTCTACAGCATGGATGGCGACGCGCCGGACCTGGCCGGGCTCGTCGCCCTCAAGAAGCGCTACGACGCGTGGCTGATGGTGGACGAGGCCCACGGCCTCGGCGTCACCGGCCGCACCGGCGCCGGCCTGTTCGAGCATTGCGGTGTCGACCCCAAGGAGGTCGACATCTGGATGGGCACCCTGTCGAAGACGCTGTCCACCTGCGGCGGCTACATCTGCGGGCCGATCGCGTTGATCGAGTATCTGAAGCACTCGGCCGGCGGCTTCGTCTACAGCGTCGGCATGTCGCCGCCGCTCGCGGCTGCCGCCGAGGCGGCGCTCGCCGTGATGAATGCCGAGCCGGAGCGGGTCGAGCGCCTGCGCCAGAACGGCACGCTGTTCCTGACCACCGCCAAGAAGCTCGGTCTCGATACTGGCTTCAGCCTCGGCCTCGCCGTGGTGCCGATCATCGTGGGCGATTCGCTGAAGGCCGTGACTCTGTCGGACCGGCTGTTCCGGCGCGGCATCAACGTGCAGCCGATCATCCACCCGGCGGTCCCGGAGCGGGCCTCGCGCCTGCGCTTCTTCCTGACCTCCGAGCATACTCCGGACCAGATCCGCGACACCGTGAATGCGGTCGCCGAGGAGCTGGCAGCGATCGACAAGGGCGGTTCGCTGATCGAGCAGCTGCTGGCCAAGCGGGTCTAAGCGTATCCGGGGCCAAGCGCCCCGGGTCCTGATCGGTCTGAACTGAAAACGAGAACAGGGCGCGGATGACATCCGCGCCCTGTTCTCGTTTGAGGATCTGTCGGGAAGATCGCCGGCCCGGGGGCCGGCGGCCGCCTACTTCGTATAGGCGTAGGCCGTGGCCACGGAGGCAACCGGCCCAGTGACGCCGCTGAAGGCGGTGAGCACCTTCGACAGCTCGGTGAACGGCGCGTTCGACACGTAGACGAGGTCGCGGTTGCGCATCCGGAACGCCTGGGACACGAACAGGCTGTTGGGGTCGCGCATGTCGATCCGGTACACCACCGGCACCAGCGGCG
>Ga0316228_1001305_pt1 | contig 26684 bp, 19 predicted proteins | sample TBH18021metaG_FD_206005 | JGI IMG/M metagenome (GOLD analysis project Ga0316228, IMG submission 206005) | Freshwater microbial communities from Trout Bog Lake, Wisconsin, USA - TBH18021 | ecosystem: Environmental > Aquatic > Freshwater > Lake > Hypolimnion/Profundal zone | place: USA: Wisconsin... | reverse complement strand
GCAAGGACATCGACGACTTCAAGGCCGGCTACAGCTACACGGCCGCCCCGATCATCGTGAAGGGCAAGATCATCACCGGCGTGTCCGGCGGCGAGTTCGGCGTGATCGGGCGCATCGAGGCCCGCGATGCCGAGACCGGCGAGATCGTGTGGAAGCGCCCCGTCATCGAGGGCCACATGGGCGAGCTCAACGGCAAGCCCTCGACCATGACGGGCAAGACCAACGAGACCTGGCCCGGCGACATGTGGAAGTTCGGTGGCGGCGCCACGTGGCTCGGCGGCACCTACGATCCCGAGACCAACCTCGTCTATTTCGGCACCGGCAACCCCGGCCCGTGGAACTCCTGGCTGCGCCCGGGCGACAACAAGTGGACCTCCTCGCGCCTCGCCCTCAACCCCGACAACGGCGAGATCGTCTGGGGCTTCCAGACCACGCCGCATGACGGTTGGGACTTCGACGGCGTCAACGAGTTCGTGCCGTTCGATCTGAACAAGGGCGGCAAGACCATCAAGGCCGGCGCCACCGCGGACCGCAACGGCTTCTTCTACGTGCTCGACCGGACCAACGGGAAGTTCATCTCGGCCACGCCGTTCGTGAACAAGATCAACTGGGCCAAGGGCATCGATGAGAATGGCCGCCCGATCTACAACCCGGAAAACCGCCCGGGCGATCCGAGCCAGGCGACCGGCGACGACAAGAAGGGCAAGTCCGTCTTCGCGGTGCCGAGCTTCCTCGGCGGCAAGAACTGGATGCCGATCGGGTACAGCCCCGACACCAAGCTGTTCTACGTGCCCTCCAACGAGTGGGGCATGGATATCTGGAACGAGCCGGTAAACTACAAGAAGGGCGCGGCCTATCTCGGCGCCGGCTTCACCATCAAGCCGGTTTTTGACGACCATATCGGCTCGCTCAAGGCGATCGACCCTGTCTCCGGCAAGACCGTGTGGGAGTACAAGAATAAGGCTCCGCTGTGGGCCGGCGTACTCACCACCGCGGGCAATCTCGTCTTCACCGGCACGCCGGAGGGCTTCCTGAAGGCCTTCGACGCCAAGACCGGCGAGGAAGTCTGGAAGTTCCAGGTCGGCACCGGCGTGGTCTCCTCGCCGATCACCTGGGAGCAGGACGGCGAGCAGTGGGTCGGCGTCGCGGCCGGCTGGGGCGGCGCGGTGCCGCTCTGGGGCGGCGAGGTCGCCAAGTCGACCGCGGGCATCAACCAGGGCGGAAGCTTCTGGGCGTTCAAGCTGCCCAAGACGGTGGCGTCGCGCTGAAGACCCCCCACACTGAAAGCGTGCCGGCCCCGCGCGGGCCGGCACGCCCAGGCCTCGGAGTGAGGGCGGTCGTCTCAACACCCGCTTGCGCCCCGGGGCCGCTTCGATCAGTTTTCGAGGGATCCCGTGAGGATCTCCAGCGAAGGACCGCGTTGTCCGTGCATCTCCTGATCGTCGATGACCACCCGCTCTTCCGGGACGCCCTGGCGGCCACGATCCGCCTCGCGCATCCCGACGCGGTGCTGCACGAGGCAGACGGTATCGAGGCGGCCTGCGCGGTCCTGGCGGCCAACCGGAACATCGACCTCACGCTCCTCGATCTGTCGATGCGCGGCACCTCCGGCTTCGACGGGCTGATCACGATCCGCGCGAGCTTTCCGCGCATCCCGATTCTCATCGTCTCCGGCCACGAGGATCCGCGCATTGTGCGCGAGGCCCTACAGCACGGCGCGGCCGGCTTCGTGCCGAAGGCCATGGACAAGGCGACGCTGACCCGGGCGATCACCGAGGTGCTGAGCGGCGCGCTGTTTCTTCCGCCGGGCCTCACCGAGGCGAGTACACCCACGCCGCGCTCACGGAAGGCGCCGCTGCCCGAGCGCCTCGCCCGGCTGACGCCGCAGCAATTGCGGGTGCTGATGATGATCCGCCAGGGCAAGCTCAACAAGCAGATCGCCCACGAGCTTCAGGTCGGCGACTCGACCGTGAAGGCCCACGTCTCCGAGATCCTGCGCAAGCTCGAAGTGATCAGCCGGACGCAGATCGTGATCGATACGGCGTCGCTCGATTTCGACCAGATCCACAACGCGCATCCGGCCTAGACGCTGGTCATGGCTGCTCGATCCGGGGGTACTGGACGCGCGCCCTTTCCCGGACGCCTGGAACGCAGCGGAAGGTAATTCGGGCCTAACACAGGGAGTCGCCGCGCAAGCGGCACAAGCGGGTTCAGACGGACGCTCCGCGGCGTCTTGCGCTGGATCCCGGGGCGCATACCGCTGGCGCTCCATGCGCCCGGGAAGAAGTCGTGCAGCTGGTCTACGCATTCGCAGCTTGCAACCCTGACACCGTCCAAACCATACGCATCCAAAAAGATATGATGCTATCTATCAGACTGTGAGCTGATGGATCGGGCACCTGCCGGATCGCCGCCGTATCGGGTTCTGATCCGTGTCCAACACCGAACTTGCGCTTTCCCGGGAGCGGCTGCGGCAGGCCGTCACCCACGCCATCCTGACGACCGGCCGCCACTGGCGCCGGGCCGCAAACGGCGTCGCGGAGGCCCACGGCCTGTCGGACGCCACCGCCCATCCGCTGATCATCATCGGCCGCATGGCGGAGGAGCCCCGGCAGAACGCCCTGGCGGAGGCTGTCGGCATCGAGGGGCCGTCCCTGGTCCGCCTCCTCGATCAGCTTGCGGCCGCCGGGCTGGTGGTGCGCCGGGAGGATCCCTCCGACCGGCGGGCGAAGGTGCTGGGCCTGACCACCGAGGGACGGCGCGTCTTCGAGGAGATTGAGGCCGCGCTCTCCACTTTGCGGGCCTGCGTCTTCGCAGAGATCGATGACGCCGATCTGGAAGCGAGCCTGCGGGTCTTCGCGGCGCTCCAGCGCTACGGCCGCGCCGCCGCCGAGCCGGAGGCCGTATCGTGACCCTCCCCGGATGGCGTGACTGGGCCTTCGCGGTGAAGACCTACGCGGCGGCGATGCTCGCCCTGTACCTCGCGCTCTGGATCGACCTGCCGCGCCCCTACTGGGCGCTGGGCACCGTCTACATCACCAGCCAGGTCCTATCGGGCGCGACCCGTTCGAAGGCCGTCTACCGCCTCTGCGGGACGGGTCTCGGCGCCGCCATGAGCGTGCTGCTGGTGCCAAATCTCATCAACGAACCGGTGCTGCTCAGCCTCGCGGTGGCGCTCTGGGTCGCGCTCTGCCTGTATGTCTCGCTCCTCGATCGCACGCCCGCGAGCTACCTGCCGATGCTCGCCGGCTACACGGCGGCTTTGATCGGATTCCCGGCGGTCGACGACCCGGGCGCGATCTTCGATACCGCCGTGGCGCGGGCCGAGGAGATCGGGCTCGGCATCCTCTGCGCCAGCCTCGCCGCCACGTTGGTGCTGCCGCAATCGGCAGCGCCGGCCATCGTGGCACGGCTCGAATCCTGGCTGGCCGAGGCCCGATCCTGGACGCTTGCGGCGCTCCAGCGAACCGGCACGGCTCAGTCCGACGAGACCGGCCGGCGCCTGCGTCTGGCTTCGGACGCGCTGGCCCTCGACGCCCTCGGCCTTGCCCTGCGCAACGAGGCCACGGGTGCGGAGCGGTCGGCCGCGGCTTTCGCGCCGCTGCGCCAGCACATGCTGATGGTCCTGCCGATCGTCGCGGCCCTGGCCGACCGCGTGGCCGCCCTGGAACAGGCCGGCGCCCTGCCGCCGCGCGTCCGCGCGCTCCTGTCGGATCTCGCGCTGTGGCTGTCCGCGGAGGACGATCCCGAAGGCGCGGCCCGGCTGCGCGAGCGGATCGCCGGGATCGACCCGCCGCTGGACCGGGATCCAAGCTGGACCCAGCTCCTGCTGGCGAGCCTCGCGGCGCGCCTGCGCGACGTCATCGATCTGCGCCAGGATCTGCGGGCGCTGCGCGGCCATCTCCAGGCCGGGACGGCCCCGGAGGCGCCGCTCGCCTTCGCCTACACGGCGCGGGTCACGCGCATCCGCCACCGGGATCACGGGCTCGCCGCCTTCTCGGCCTTCGGCGTGTTCGTCAGCCTGCTCACCTGCTGCGCGATGTGGATCGCCACCGGCTGGCCGGACGGATCGGCTGCGCCGATGATGGGGGCGGTCGCCTGCTGCCTGTTCGCCGCCCAGGACGATCCGGCCCCGCAGATCCTCAGCTTCGCGACTTCCGCCCTGATCGGTGCCGCGGGAGCGGGCGTTTACCTGTTCGCGATCCTGCCGCTCGCCACCTCCTTCGAGATGCTGGCGCTCGCCCTCGCGCCGGCCCTGATCCTGTGCGGGCTGGCGATGACGCACCCGCGCACCACCCCGATGGGCATGGGCGCGGCGCTCAACGGCGCGACGCTGCTGGCGCTCCAGAACGGCTACAACGGCGAGTTTGCGCCCTTCGCCAACGGCGTGATCGCCTCGGTGGTGGGGATGTGGATCGGCGCGGTGGTGACCCGGCTGATCCGCTCGGTGGGGGCGGCCTGGAGCGCCCGCCGCCTGGTCGGGATCAACCGCCGCAGCCTCGCGGCGGCCGCGGAGGGGCGCGGCGGCGGGCACGGCCTGGAACTCGCCGCCCTCATGCTCGACCGGGTCGGCCTGATCGCGCCGCGCCTCGCGACGCTGCCCCCGGAGGAGGCGAAGGCGTTGGGCGACCTCCTCGGAGACGTGCGCATCGGCATCAATCTCGTCGAGGTGCGCCGGGTCCGCAGACGCCTCACGGGGCAGGCGCGCATAGCCGTCGACGAGGCCCTGGCTTCGGCGGCGCGCCGGCTGCGGGGCCGGACCGACGGGCCCGATCTCCTGGCCGCGCTGGACGACGCCCTCGACGCGGTCGGCCGCGCCGCGCCTGCGCCGGAGCGCCGCGCCGCCCTGATCGGCCTCACGGGCCTGCGCCGCGGGATCTTCCCCGATGCGCCGGGTTATCGGGAGGTGATGCCCCTGCCGAACGACCGGGAGATGGCGGCATGATGGGCGAGATCGACCTCTACGGGGTGTTCGTCCCGGGGCTCGCGCTCTGGATGGCGATCGCCTTCGCGCTGAGCCTGCCGCTGCGCCGCCTTCTCGCGGCGATCGGCTTCTACCGCCTCGTCTGGCACCGGCCGCTCTTCGACCTCGCCGTCTACGTCGTCCTGCTGGGCGGCGTCGTGACCCTTGCCCACCGGACCCTGTCATGACCGCGCTTCTCGCCCTCGTCGGCCGCCTTCTGGTCACCCTCGGCACGGTCGCCGTCGCGCTGATCGTCGGCGTCGCGCTCTGGGACTACTACATGGACGCGCCCTGGACCCGGGACGGGCGGGTGCGCGCCGACGTGGTGGCGGTGGCCCCCGACGTCTCCGGCCTCGTGACCGAGGTGCTGGTGGAGGACAATCAGGTCGTCCGGAAGGGCGACGTGCTGTTCCGCATCGATCCGGACCGGTTCCGCCTGGGCCTGCGCCAGGCCGAGGCGATGGTTGAGGGCCGCAAGGCCACCGCGGAGCAGAATGCCGCCGATTTCGCCCGCTACTCCAAGCTCAGCGACGCGGCGGTCTCTCAGCAGAAGGTCGAGGCCGCCAAGGCGGCGGATCTCGCGGCGCAGGCCACCTACGAGCAGGCCAAGGCCGACCGCGACCTCGCCAAGCTCAACCTGGAGCGCTCGGCGGTGCGGGCCTCGGTCAACGGACGAATCGCCAACATGGAGCTGCGCCCGGGTGCCTACGTCACCACCGGCCACGGCGTGATGGCGCTGATCGACAGCGATACGGTGCGGATCGAGGGCTATTTCGAGGAGACCAAGCTGCCGCGCATCAAGGTCGGCGCCCCGGCGACCGTTCAGCTGATGGGTGAGGACGGGGTGCTCAAGGGCCGGGTCGCCAGCATCGCGGGCGGCATCGCCGAGACCGGCCGCAGCGACGCGACGAACCTGCTGGCCAACGTCAACCCGACCTTCTCCTGGGTTCGTCTCGCCCAGCGCATCCCGGTGCGGATCGCCCTCGATCCCGGGGTGTCGGACCCGCGCCTCGTGAGCGGCCGCACCGCCACCGTGTCGATCGCGCCAGGCGCGGGCGGGGAGGCTCTGCGCTGGGACGCCCTGCGTCGGTCGTGGGCGGGATGGCGCGAGGCGCTCGCGCGCTGAACATTCCGATCGCCCTCGGGTTGGCCGGGAACGACGTTCTGTCGATCCAGGAGACCCCATGTCGAAGACGATCCTCGCGCTGGCCACGTCCCTCATGCTTGCCAGCTCCGGCGCCGCGCTGGCCCAGGCGCCGCATACGGGCGGCGCCGACCGGGGCAACGTGAACAAGTCGGGTGCCGTGGGCGGCACCGGCACTGGGACCGGAGCTATGGAGCGCACCGGTTCGACCGGCGCCGGCATGGCCCCGGGCACCAGCGGCGGTCCGCGCGTCAGCACTCCCGGCGCGCCGGCCGGCAGCAACTCGGGCAACGGCACCACCGGCAGCGGCGCGGCGCCCAGCGGGCGGTAGGGCTCAACGGCTCTCCCTCCCCCCTCTGCGGGGGAGGGTGGCCCCCGAAGGGGGTCGGGAGAGGGGAGCGACAGTGCAAGGCAAAGCGCTGTGCTGCGAGAAGGTCGCGCCCTTTCCGGAAGCCGGGTTCCCCTCTCCCGACCCCCTGCTTCGCAGGGGCCACCCTCCCCCGCAGAGGGGGTAGGGGGATGCGCGTCGGGTGCGGAGGCTTTACGCCCCAAGCCCACCCACGCACAGGTACTTCGTGTTCAGGTAATCCTCGATGCCCTGATACGAGCCCTCGCGGCCGAGGCCGGATTCCTTCACGCCGCCGAAGGGCGCCACCTCGGTGGTGATGATCCCCTCGTTGATCCCGACCATGCCGTATTCCAGCGCCTCCGCCACCCGGAAGGTGCGGCCGAGGTCGCGGGTGTAGAAGTAGCAGGCGAGCCCGTACTCCGTGTCGTTGGCCATGCGGATCGCCTCCGCCTCGTCGCGGAAGCGGAACAGCGGCGCCAGCGGCCCGAAGGTCTCCTCGCGGGCGACATCCATGTCGGGGGTCGCGCCGGTGATCACGGTCGGCTCGAAGAACTGGCCGCCCAGCGCGTGGCGATGACCGCCCGCGATCACCCGGCCGCCCTTCTCGACGGCGTCGCGGATATGGGCCTCGGTCTTTTCCACGGCGGCCATGTCGATCAGCGGCCCCTGGGCGACGCCGTCCTCGATGCCGTTGCCGACCTTCAGGCGGTTGGCGGCTTCCGCCATCTTCTCCGCGAAGGTGTCGTAGATCCCGTCCTGCACCAAGAAGCGGTTGGTGCAGATGCAGGTCTGGCCGGAATTGCGGAACTTGGCGAGCATCGCGCCCGCCACCGCCCGGTCGAGGTCGGCATCGTCGAACACGATGAAGGGCGCGTTGCCGCCCAATTCCATCGAGACCTTCTTCACCGTGTGCGAAGCCTGCTCCAGCAGCACCTTGCCGACCTCGGTGGAGCCGGTGAACGTTATTTTTTTGACCAGCGGGTTGCCGGTCATCTCACCGCCGATCGCCCTTGCCGAACCGGTGAGGATGCTCACCACCCCGGCCGGGAAGCCGGCGCGCTCGCACAGCACACCCCAGGCCAGCCCCGAGAGCGGCGTCTGCGAGGCGGGCTTGATCACGATCGGACAGCCGGCGGCCAGAGCCGGGGCGATCTTGCGGGCGATCATCGAGGACGGAAAATTCCACGGCGTGATCGCCGCCACCACGCCCACCGGCTCCTTGGTGACGAGGATCTTGCGGTCGCCCCAGGGGGAGGGGATCACGTCGCCGTAGACCCGCCGCGCCTCCTCGGCGAACCACAGCACGTAGGCCGCCGACATGGCGACCTCGCCGCGCGACTCGGTCAGCGACTTGCCCTGCTCGGCGGTGAGGATCTGCGCCAGATCCTCCTGATGCTCGGTGACCAGCGCCGCGAGCTTGCGCAGCAGCACGGCGCGCTCGTTGGCGGTCTTGGCGCGCCAGGCCGGATAGGCGGCATGCGCCGCCTGGATCGCAGCCCGCGTCTCCTCGGCACCGGCATTCGGCACGCGGGCGATGAGAGCGCCGGTGGCGGGATTGGTGACATCGATGCTGCCGGAGCCGGCCTTGGTCCAGGCGCCGCCGACGAGGCAGGCTTCGACCAGCAGGGCGCGATCCTTCAGGGTGGGAATCTCGGTCTCAGGCATCCAACGGTTCCTTCGGCGGATGCGGCAAGTCGGAGTCCGACATCGCCGCCCGCGGCTTGAGGGTCACGCCCTGGGCCGTATTCCTCGCCTGTGCCTCGGCTCTTGTCTCGAATACGTGGGGAGCCAGATCGCGGCTCGCCAGCGAGGCGCCGAGTTTCAATCGCAGGAACGCGCTCGTCGTGTAGCGCGATGCCGTCTCATAATACCGCTTTTCCAGATAAGCGATCGCCGAGAAATAAGCATCGCTCACCGTGGGGTCGATCTCGAACCCGTCGTAATTGGCGATCAGGTGGACCTTGCGGCCGATTTCCTGGCAGGCGCGCTCGTATTCCCGGCGCACCAGCTCGACATCCTCGATGGTCCGGACCTGAAAGCCTTCCAGATTCGAGAACAGGATGTTGCGCTCCGGATCGTAGCTGATCCGCTCCGCCATGGAGAGGCCGAGCAGCCAGGGCTCCAAACCCATCACAGTCTCGCGGAACAGGCGCGGATCCATCGGCTTCGGGTTCCGCACGATCGGCGCGAAGCCCATCTGGCCGAGGATGTCGCGTTCGATATCGATCCCCGGGGCGACTTCGACGAGTTCCATGCCGGCGCGGGTCCGGCGGAACACGCAGCGCTCGGTCACGTAGAGCACCGGCTGACCGCGATCGGCCGCGTACGCCCCCGAGAAGGTGACCTGCTCGACCGCCGCGATGAATTTTTGCGAGCGCCCCTCGCTGAGGATGCGGATGCCGTCGCCCTCGATCGCGACCTTCAGCCCGTCGGCCGTGAAGGTGCCGGCGAAGACGAGGCTCTTCGCGTTCTGCGAGATGTTGATGAAGCCGCCCGCGCCCGCGAGCCTTTTGCCGAAGCGGCTGACATTGACGTTGCCCTCCGCGTCGCACTGGGCGAGGCCGAGGCAGGCGAGATCGTGGCCGCCGCCGTCGTAGAAGTCGAATTGCTGGTTCTGGTGCAGCACAGCGGCCGGGTTCAGGGCGGCGCCGAAATCGAGCCCGCCCTGCGGAAGGCCGCCGATCACGCCGGGCTCGGCGGTGAGCGTGAGGTATTTCAGCACCCGCTCCTCGGCGGCGACCGCGGCGACGCCTTCGGGCATGCCGATGCCGAGATTGACCACGCCGCCCGGGGGCAATTCGAAGGCGCAGCGCCGGGCGACGATCTTTCGGGCATCGAGCGCCATCGGCGGGATCCGGTCCAGCGGCACGCGCTGGCGGCCCGTGAAGGCGTGATTGTAGGGCGTGCCGTAGGTCTGCCGGTGGTTCTCCGGCTGGCTGAGCACCACGCAATCCACCAGGATGCCCGGGACCTGCACCTCCCGCGGATTGAGCGAGCCGGCCTCGGCCAGCCGCTCCACCTGGGCGATGACGAAGCCGCCGGAATTCTTCGCCGCCATGGCGGCGGCGAGGTTGTCCAGCGTCAGCGCCTCGCGCTCCATGGTGATGTTGCCGGCGGGATCGGCGGTCGTGCCCCGGATCAGCGCGACGTTGACCGGAAACGCCTTGTAGTGGAGCCAGGATTCGCCGCCGAGTTCGACCACGCTGACGAGGTCTTCCGTCGTGAAGGCGTTGAGCTTGCCGCCTTCGAGCCGCGGATCCACGAAGGTGCGCAAGCCCACCTTTGTGATGTGGCCCGGCGTGTGGGCGGCGATCTCCCGGTAGAGGTGCGAGACCACGCCGAGCGGCAGGTTGTAGGCCTCGATCTGGCCCTCGACCGCCAGGGCGCCGAGCTTCGGCACCAGCGCCCAGTGGCCGCCAACGACGCGCTTCACGAGGCCGGGGATCGCCAGCCGATTGAGGCCGCGCTCCTTGCCGTCGCCGGGGGCGGCGGCGAACATCAGGCTGATCCCGTGCGGGCCGTTGCCGACTTCGAAACGGCGGGCGAGGGCCAGGATGAGTTCATCCGGCGTGCCGATGCCGACGAAGCCCGAGACCGCGACCATGTCGCCATCCTGCAGGATGGCGGCGGCCTCGTCGGCGCTGACGATCTTGTTCTTCAGGCTGCCCATGGGGTGGTCCTCGGCGCCTGGGACGCGGCTGGTGCCGTTGAGCGCATCGCGCGCCTCCCACGACGGGGAGCTTTGTTCCCCGCCGGGTGAGATCGTTCGCTGGCGTTGCTGACAGACCGCGACGCGCCCCCTCTCCCCTGCGGGAGAGGGTTAGGGTGAGGGACGAGAAGGTTCAGGATCGAGCGCGCCATCGACGCGCCGACAGGGCGAGGCCAGTCCTGACAGACCTGATCCCTCACCCGGCTTTCTGCAAAAGCAGACCTCTCCCGCACGGGAGAGGGGACCCGCGCTTCATCCTGCCGCCACAGCGCCCTGCACGGTGTGTGTGTCCAGCCGCTTTCCCCGCAGAAAGGGGAGGGGAGGGGTGTCGTGTTGTGCGAGAACCGTCGCGAGACCATCTTACCCCCGCTGGCCCAGCCAATCGGCGATGCCCGATCCCAGCAACTTCTGCGCCTTGCCGCCGACGAAAACGCCAACATGGCCGCCCGGCAGACCCATCTCGGTGTAATCCGCGGTGCCGATCTTGTCCTTCAGCGCCTGGGAAGTAGCCGGCGGGATGATGTGGTCGTCTTGCGCGAACACGTTCAGCACCGGGCAGGTGATGGCCTTCAGATCCACCCGCCGGCCGCCGAGTTCGAAGGCGCTCTGGACCAGCTTGTTGTCCTGGTAGAGATCCTTCAGCCACTGCTTGGCCGCCTCGCCCGGATGATCCGGCCGGTCGGCGATCCACTTCTCCATGCGGAGAAAATTCAAAAACTTCTTCTTGTCGTCGAGGGCGTCGAGCAGGTCGAGGTTGTACTTCGTCATGGTGCGCATCGGCGTCATCATCGAGAACACCGAGCCCATGAAGGCCCCGGGCAGCGACCCTTGAGCCTCGATCAGCCGATCGACATCCTCGGGGGTCAGCGAGCGCGTCCAGATGTTGATGAAGCCGTGGCCAGCCCGGGCGCTCTGGGTGTCGGCGTGGAAGTCGATCGGCGTGATGGTCAGCACCATCGCGTTGACGGTCTCGGGGTAGAGCGCCGCGTAGCAGGTGGTGAAGACGCCGCCCTCGCAGATGCCGAGCAGGCTGACCTTCTCCCGCCCGGCCGCCTCCTGGATGAAGGCCACGGCCTCGGCGAGGTAGCCATCCACGTAATCGTCGATGGTGACGTAGCGGTCGGCCCGGCCCGGATTGCCCCAATCGACCACGTAGAGGTCGAGGCCGAGGTTGAGCAGGTTGCGGACCAGAGAGCGGTCCTCCTGCAGGTCGGCCATCGTGTAGCGGCCGATCAGCCCGTAGACGATCAGCACCGGCGGCAGACCCTTGCTCTCTGCGAGCGGCCGGTAGCGGTACAGGCTGACCTTGTCCTGGCTCCAGACCAGATCCTTCGGCGTGGTGGCGATCTCGACATCCGCGTCGCTGATATCGGCGAACAGCTTGGCGCCTTCGCTGATGCGGCGGCCGAGGGTGCCGACCTCCGCCAGCAACTCGGCGGGGGTGAGGCTGAGGGGCGCGGCCGGCCCTTTCGGGCTTTCCTGATCAGCCATGGGCTTCCTCCTCGGCGCGTGCCCCGTTGGTCTTCGGCACCCGGCCCGCCTGGCGCCGCTCGCGGCGGAGCGCCCGGACCTCCCGGCGCAGCTCCGTCAGGCTCTTGTGCACGTCGTCCAGCTCGGCCCGGGTCGGCTGGCCGTAGAATTCGGACAGGAAGGCCGCGATGTCCTGCTGGGCGAGGCGCAGCTCGGTGGAGGCCCGGAGCACCGCCCGCTGCGAGGCCAGGAACTTGTCCGAGCGCTGGACCTCCAGCAGGATTGCGTTGGCGGTCTCGATCCACCGGCCCATCATCTCGCGGGCGGAGGCGAAACTCTCGCCCCGTTCGGCCCGGGCATTGGCCTCCTGCGCAAACGTTCCGGCCGCCCGGGTCCAGGCGTCGAGCATCACGGCCTGATGCTCGCTCTGCGCCCGCCGGAGCGTCGCCCAGGCGGTGAACAGGGCCGCGTAGCGCCGCTCGGTCTGCCATAGGTCGGCGAGCTGCGGGCCCTCGGACATGCGGGTCAGCGCGGCGTCGAACTCGGCCGAGCCGCCGAGCCACGCCTGGGGATCGAAGATCCGGGCCAGCACAGCGCCGGCGGTCGGGTCCGGCGCGTCGGGGCCGCCCTGCAGCGACTTGGTCAGGGCTTGGGACAGATTGGTCGCGGCGGTCCAGGCCTCCGTCAGCTTGGCCTGCGCGCTGGCGAGCCCGGCGAGATCGACGCTCGGGAAGTCAGACGAGTTGAAGGTTGGGGTGGTGTTCCCGAAACCGGGGGCGAGGAAGCCGGCCGCCGCCCGCGTCCAGAACTCGCCCATCGCCCGGAACGCGTCGAACTGGTCCATGCTGGCGTCCCCTCCCGACTTTTTTGGGCTTCGCGCGATCGCGAAGCCTGTCGTCAGCGCAGCGACTCCACCGCAGCCCTGCCGGTCTCCAACCCAAACCCCTCATCCTGAGGTGCCGAAGCGAAGCGGAGGCCTCGAAGGAGCCTTCCAGAGGTCGCCGCGATCCCTGGAGCCCTCCTTCGAGGCCCGCTTCGCGGTCACCTCAGGATGAGGGGGGAGGGTGGGACACCTCGGGATGACCGGATGCTCACGCCGCCGGCTGCGTCTCCCCAAGAGCCTCGGCGTAGATCGCGAAGGCGTCGTCGTATGTCACCTCGCGCGGGTTGTTCACGAGGAGCCGTGTCTGCTTCATCGCGTCGGAGGCCATGCGCTCCAGATCCTGCCGGGCGACGCCGACCTCGGCGAGCGACGCCGGCACCTTGCAGTCGCGGCAGATCGCATCGAGGCTGTCCACGAACCGCTTAGCGGCCTCAGGCTGCGGCAGATCCGCGGCGGCGGGATCGAGGATCGGCGCCAGCTCCGCATAGAGCCCCTCCGCGTGCGAGAGGTTGAAGCGCATTACGCCCATCAGCACCAACGCGTTCGACAGTCCGTGCGGCACGTGGAAGATCGCGCCGACCGGATAGGCCAGGGCATGCACCGCCGCCACCGGCGCGTTGGCGAAGGCCATGCCGGCGAGCATCGAGCCGAGCAGCATGCCGGAGCGCGCCTCGAGGTTCTTGCCGTCCGTGCAGGCCGTGCGGATGTTGGCCGAGAGCAAGGCCAGCGCCTGCTTGGCGAGCTGATCGGAGATCGGATTCTTCTTGTTCTTGCTGGTGAAGGCCTCGATGGCGTGGACCATGGCGTCGATGCCGGTGGCGGCCGTCACGTGCGACGGGAGACCCAGCGTCAGCTCCGGGTCGAGCACCGCCCAGTCGGGCAGGAGCTTCGGGGCGACGACGCCCTTCTTCTCGGTGGTCGGCGTGGTCACGATCGAGATCGGCGTAACCTCCGAGCCGGTGCCGGCGGTGGTCGGCACGAGGATCAGCGGCAGCCGGTCGCCCTTGGCGAGGCCGACGCCGTAGATCGACTCCAGCGACTCGTCGGATTTGGCGAGATAGGCCACGAGCTTGGCGGTATCGAGCGCCGAGCCGCCGCCGATCGACAGGACGAGGTCGGTGCCGAGGTCCCGGGCCCGCTTGGCCGCCGCCTCGATCACCGTAGAGGGCGGATCGGCGACCACGTCCTCGTAGATGTCGAGGGTCATGCCGGCTTCTGCCAGTGCCGCCTCAGCGGCCTTGGTGAGGCCGGCGCCACGCACGCCCTTGTCGGTGACGAGCAGGACGCGCTTGGCGCCAAAGCTGCCGACGATCTCGGGCAGCTTCTTGGAAGCGCCCGCCTCGAACAGCACGTTCGGCGTGGTCTGGAAGGTGAACGGGTTCATCGCACTGCCCTATCATGATGCCGAACTCACTCGGCGGGCTCGAAATCCTTCACCTTGGCGCGCAACTCGTCGACCAGCACGCGGGTGTTCTCGGAATAGTCGATCGGCACCGCCACGAGGTGGACGCCGCCCGCCGCGAAGGCGCGGTCCAGCGTCGGCACGAGGTCGCCCACCGACTCCACCCGGTGGCCGGTAGCCCCATACGACTTGGCATAGAGCACGAAGTCCGGGTTGTTGAAGGTCATGCCGTAATCGGCGAACTTGTCGACCGCCTGCTTCCAGCGGATCATCCCGTAGGCCGAGTCGTCCAGCACCAGCACGACGAGGTTGAGCTTGAGCCGGACGGCGGTCTCCATTTCCTGGCTGTTCATCATGAAGCCGCCGTCGCCGCACACCGCCATGACGCGCCGTTTCGGGTAGAGCATCGCGGCCATCATGGCCGAGGGCAGGCCGGCGCCCATCGTGGCGAGCGCGTTGTCGAGGAGCAGCGTGTTGGCGACGTAGGTGCGGTAGTTCCGGGCGAACCAGATCTTGTACATCCCGTTGTCGAGGCAGACGATTCCGTCCTCGGGGATGACCCGACGCACGTCGCGCACGAGGCGCTGCGGCGTGACGGGGAAGCGGTCCTCGCCGGCCCGATCGGCAATATGGGTCAGGATGTGCTCGCGCAGGTGCAGCAGCGCGCCGGCATTCGGGAGCTTGCCCTCCAGCTTGTCGGCCAGGAGCTTCAGCGTCGGGCCGAGATCGCCGACCACCTCGGCGTCGGGATAATAGACCTGCTCGACATTGGCCGGCATGTAGCTGATGTGCAGGACCTTCTGGTCGGCCTGGCCCATGAAGAAGGGCGGCTTCTCGATCGTGTCGTGGCCGATGGCGATGATCAGGTCGGCCCGGTCGATCGCCTCGTGGACGTAGTCGCGCTCGGAGAGCGCCGCGGTGCCCATGTAGAGGTCGGCGCCGCCTGCGACGGTGCCCTTGCCCATCTGGGTGGTGAAGAACGGGATCTGCGTCCGCTGCACGAAGCCGCCGAGTTCGCCGGTGGCGCGGGGGCGGCTCGCGGCGGCACCCAGCATGATCAGCGGGCGCTTGGCCTGCAGGATCATGGCGGCGGCCCGCTCGATCGCCTTCGGATGGGCGACCGGGATGTCGATCGGATGCGACGGCACGAGGTCGGCCTCGGCCTGCTCGGAGGCGATGTCCTCGGGCAGCTCCAGCAGGACCGGGCCGGGCCGCTCCTCGGTGGCGACCCGGAACGCGTCGCGCACGATGGTGGGGATCGAGGAGGCCGAGACGATCTGCCGGGCCATCTTGGTGATCGGCTTCATCGACGAGATGACGTCGACGATCTGGAACTTCGCCTGCCGGGAGGACAGGATGCCCTTCTGCCCGGTGATGATGATCATCGGCATCGCGCCGAGATGGGCGTAGGCCGCCCCTGTCGAGAAGTTCAGGGCGCCGGGGCCGAGCGTCGAGAGACAGACGCCGGGCTTGCCCGTGAGCCGCCCATGGGTCGCCGCCATGAAGCTCGCTGCCTGCTCGTGGCGGGTCAGGACCAGCTCGATCTTGGAGTTGCGCAGGGATTCGACGACGTCGAGATTCTCCTCGCCGGGGATCCCGAAGATGCGGTCGACACCTTCATTCTCGAGGGCTGCGACGAGGAGATCTGAACCCTTGGGCATGCGGAGTCTCACTGATGCGTCGGCGTACCCGCGTCGCTCGACGAAGGACGTTCTGGCAGCGCGTCGGGTGGTTAGAGGGCCGCCACCGGAAGTGGTCAAGACCGGTCCGCGCCCGAACAGTCACAGAGGCATGGCAATGGTATCCCCCGCGATATCCCCGCAGGACTTGCCGCACCGCGGAACGTGGCAGCACGGTCAAGGTTGTCGTGGAGTCGGGGAATTTTGAATTCATGGAACGGACGGTCATCCAGCAGGACGTGGCGGCGGACGCAGCCTCCGGGTCGGCCCAGTCGGACGCGGATCCGGTGCTGGCGCCGATCGCGGACTTCCCGCGTATCGACCTGCGCGTGGGCGTCGAATCGTGGGACAAGCGCCGCCATGCCGGAAAGAAGCTCCGGGAGAAGGTTCCTCACGCGGCGCAGGGGGCCTTCACGGCCGATCCGGACCGACCGGATCCGATCACCCTGATCGAGGCGGCCCATGAGGGGCGCCAGCCCCACCTGATCCCGCTCCGGGTCGCCCGGATGGCGACCTCGCCCTTCGCGTTCCTGCGGGGCGCCGCGCATGTCATGGCCTGGGACCTGTCGCGCGGGCCCCGCAGCGGCATCGACGTGGTGATGAACGGCGATGCCCACACCGACAATTTCGGCCTGTTCGGCACGCCCCAGCAGGACATCGTCCTCGACCTCAACGATTTCGACGAGGTGACGATCGGCCCGTGGGAATGGGATCTGAAGCGCCTCGCCGCCGGCCTCGCGGTGGCGACCGCGGAGGCGGGCCTGCCCGCGGGCGAGCGCCGCGGCGCGGTGAAGGAGGCGGTCTGCGGCTACCAGCACACGATGCGACGGCTCGCGCCCCAGGGCTCGCTCGACGTCTGGTATCAGACCACGCGGGTCGACACGCCCCACATCTCCGGCCTGCGGCTCGACGCCGAGGCCCGGGCCGTGGTCCGGCGGGCTGTGGACAAGGCCCGGCGGCGGAACAACCGGAGCCTGCTGTCGCAGGTGGCCGAGCGGCGCACCGACGGAAGCTGGCGCCTCAAGACAGATGCCCCGATCCTGACGCCGGTCGACGACGCCACCCGGGAGGGCGTCGTCACCGGGCTAGAGCGCTACGCCGAGACGCTCCCGCGCGAGCGCCGTTTCATGCTCGACCGCTACCATGTGGTCGACGTGGCCCACCGGGTCGTCGGCGTGGGCAGCGTCGGCACCCGCGCCTATCTCGCGCTGCTGTTCGGCAATTCCGATGCCGACGCGCTCTTCCTTCAGGTCAAGGAGGCGGTCCGCCCGGCCCACGCGCCGTACCTTCCGGGGATGCCCGATCCCTATGCCGGCCACGAGGGCGAGCGGGTGATCTACGGCCAGCGCCTGCTCCAGGCGGTGGGCGATCCGCTGCTCGGCTGGACCAGCATCGGGGACCGCCCGTTCTATGTGCGCCAGATGAAGAACCTGAAGGGCGCGATCCCGCTGGCCCGGATGTCGGGCGCCTCGCTCCTGACCTTCTCGTACGCCTACGGGACGTTGCTCGCCCGGGCGCACGCCCGGACCGGGGATGCGGCGGCGATCACCGGCTATTGCGGCAGCGGCAAGAACGATCATCTCGGCAGCACGATCGCCGACTGGGCCATCGCTTATGCCGAGCGCAATGCCGCCGATTTCGAGCTGTTCCGCGCTGCAATCGCCAGCGGCCGCCTGAAGGCCGCGGAGGATCCGTGCCTGTGAGACAACGCGTCAGATGATGCCGGGCGGCGGGGGCTCGTGGGCAAGCCGCACCAGCAGATCCCGCAGCCAGCGATGGGCCGGATCGCGATCGTAGGAGGCGTGCCAGAGCATCGACACCGCCACATCCTCCAGCGGGACCGGAACCGGGCTGACGCTGAGCGACAGGGCGCTGGCGAAGGAGGTGGCGAGCCGCGCGTGCATGGTGGCGATCACCGGCGCGGCGCGCACCAGGAAGGGCACGACCAGGAAGCGCGGCGTGGTCACCGCGAGAACCCGCGACCGGCCGATCAGGGCGAGCGCGTCGTCCACCACCCCGTGGGCAGTCTCCCGCAGGGAGGTCAGCACGTGCGGAAACCGCAGGTAATCGTCGAGGCCGATCGGCGGCTGCAGGCCGATCAATTCGGCATTGAACAGCACGACGTAGCTGTCCCGGTAGAGCAGCCGCTGCTTGTGGTGGACCTGCCCCTCCGTGAACAGGCCGATGGCGATGTCGACCCGATCGGCGTCGAGTTCGTCGAGGATCCGCGCCCGCTCGACGGAGCGCAGCAGCAGCCGGATACCGGGCGCCTCCCGGCGCAACTGCGCGATGAGGCGGGGCCCGAGCAGCACCTCGACGCTGTCGGGCAGGCTGATCGTGAAGCTGCGCTCGACAGTCGCCGGATCGAACTGTTCCTCCCGGTGGACCAGCGCCTGGACCTGCCGGAGCGTGGCGCGCAGGGGCTCGGCGAGCTTGAGCGCCCGGGGCGTCGGGCGCATCCCGTCGGGCGAGCGGGTGAGGAGCTCGTCGTCGAACAGGCGCCGCAGCCGGGCGAGGCTCGAACTCATGGCCGATTGCCCGATCCCGACCCGGGCGGCCGCCCGGGTGACGCTGCGCTCATCCAGCAGCGCGTCGAGGGCGACGAGCAGGTTCAGGTCGATCCGGCTGAGGTCGATATGGTCGATGGCCACGGGTGAATCGCTTCGTTGGTCTTACCGCCGCGCTATAGCAACATCCGCGAGGTTTCGGGTTTCGGGGTTATCCTCCCTCGCAGTCTTGGATTGAGAAAAGGACAAGCCGGCTTCGCGCGTCTCCGTGCCTCTCTGCAGGCTTGCGAATCTACACCTCGGTTCTGCCGACGCGGCTTCAGGATCGAGCGCGGGTCCCCCCTCTCCCGTGCGGGAGAGGGACAGGGTGAGGGATGCGCGCTTTCCGGAGAGTTCTCGTCCCTCACCCCAACCCTCTCCCGCACGGGAGAGGGGGCCTGTCGCACTCCATCATCAACGTCGGTTTCGGTCGGAGAGGCGTGAACATCGAAAGCTTGGCGGGGAAGGAGACACAACCGCAAATCCCGCGCCGCCTTGACAATGTTCCTATTTTGTGCTCATTAGCCGCCACCTGTCCGCGGCACTTCGGGAGCAATCCCGAGGCGTCCTTTACGGGGCCCGCCCGGTGGCTGACCGGTCGGATCTGCGGACGGGGCGGTGCCCGCGTCGGTGGCTTTCAGCCGTCACCGCCCCGGGCGGCGAACCGATACGGGGCGTATCTCGGATGCGGGCGTGAGAAACACCGGGCCTACCCGGCGGGGCTGAGGAAATGCCCCCGCGCCGACCCGCTTCTGGGCCGACCCTGAGCTCTCTGCGGCCTCGTCCACTACGAGACGGGCACGGGCTGAAAGGCCACGATCCTTTGCGGGTTCCGGAGGTGGCAGCACCTCGTCCGAGACCGTCTGCCGGGGCGTCGCAGGATCGGAATCGCCGGAGACACCGCGACGAGAAAGACGGCACCGGCCGGGGACCATGCCCGATCGATGCCGCGGGCGCCGCGGGGACCGGATCCCGCGTGTTTTGGCCGACACCTGGGTTCCCGCGGCGTCCCGCGTCCCGCGTGTTCGTCTCTCGGGCCATGCCCCCGGCGCTCAAAGTGCGCGGGGACAATGGCGCGCATCCGTGACGCCGATCACGCCGGCATCGGCTCCCGCGGCTCGGTGTAATCGTAGAGGCGCGGCGCGGGTATCGTGTCCTTGGCGCCCATCCGCGCCACGAGATGGTCGGCGACCCGGAGCGCGTTGGCGATGATCGTGAGCGTCGGGTTCACCGCGCCGATCGACGGGAAGAAGCTCGCATCCGTCACGTAGAGGTTGTCGAGTTGATGGGCCTTGCAATTGCGGTCGAGGACCGAGGTCGCCGGGTCGTCACCGAACCGGAGCGTGCCGGCCTGATGGGCCGTCCCGCCGATCGGCACATTCTTGCCGAGATAAAGCGAGCGGTCGAATAGGTGCGGGTGGATATCGGTGAAGCTGCAGATCTCCTGCAGCTTGTGCCGCAGCCGCTTGTGCGCCTCGACATTGGTCTCGGTGAGGTCGAGATGGACCTTCCCGTCCTTGTAGAAGATCCGGTTCTGCGCCAGCGGGATATCCTCGGAGGTCAACCAGAAATCGACCGAATGCTTGGCGATCCAGTCGAACGGCTTGTTGGGAAACCACTGCAGGAAGCCCGGCAGACCCTCGCCGTGGATCTGGGCACCGTCCGATTTGCCGACCATCTGGATGTGGCCGAGGGGAAAATCCCAATCGTCCTTCGGATCCGGGTCGCCAAAGTAGAAGTCGTTGAGGCCGAGGGTCTTCTGGAACCTGGTCGGGTTCGGCGTCTTCGAGATCGCCAGGACGGTCGAGTTGTTGTGGCGCATGTAGTTGCGCCCGACCTGATCGGAGCCGTTGGCGAGGCCGTTCGGGTGCCGGTCGCTGGCCGAGCGGAGCATCAGCAGCGCGGACGAGAGGGCACCGCAGGCCACGACCACGAGATCGGCCGAGGCCTCGAAGGGGGCGCCGTCGTGGTTCCCCACAACACCGGTGACGGTGCGGCCGGCCGGGTCGGTGACGAGGCGCTCGATATAGGTCCGGGTGAGCAGCGTCAGATTCGGGCAGTCCCGCAGCGTCGGGTCCACCACCATGGTCTGTGCGTCGGACTTGCCGTTGGTGGGGCAGGGGAAGCCATCGAAGGACTCGCATTTGATGCAGGGCGAAGTCGGGACCGCCCGACCGTCCTTCTCCACGAGGCGCACGCCCACCGGCAGGTGGAACGGGTGGTGGCCCGCCTGCTTCAGATTGTCGAACAGCTCCTGGATGCGTGGCTCGTTCGCCACCGGCGGATGGGCATAGGGCTTCCGCGCCCACGGCTCGGTCGGATCCTCGCCGCGCAGGCCGTGGACGTGGAACAGCTCCTCGGCGGCTTGGTAATAGGGCTCGAATTCGTCGTAACCCACGGGCCAGGCCGGCGCGATGCCGTCCTCGTGCCGGATCTCGCCAAAATCCTTCTCGCGCAGGCGGAAGAGGATCGAGCCGTAAAATTTCGAGTTTCCGCCGACGTAGTAGTGCAGCCCCGGATGGAAGCTCTTGCCGTCCGAAGAGTACCACGTCTCTTTGGCCTGATAGTAGCCATCGACGATCACCGCCTGGCTGTCCCAGTTGCGCGGCTCGCGCAGGAGGTAGTCGCCGCGCTCGATCAGCAGGATGCGCTTACCGGTCTGCGCCAGACGCCACGCCATCGTCCCGCCGCCGGGGCCGGATCCGACGATGATGATGTCGTAATGCTCGCCGGGCATGGGGTGTCTCCAACTGGGCCGTTGTTCTGGCAGGCAACTCGTGAGCCGCCGTTCGGATCGCGCTGCGGCAACGTTTCCCTCACCGCGTGCTGCAACCGCCGGTTAAGGGCTTTTCCCAACACGGCCTTCAGCTTCGCCTGCGATCCTGCGGCGGATCGGCTTCCTGCCGGGGAGGCATCGATGGTCGTCGAGGACATCGCGCTGGTTCTGGCGCTCGTCGTAGCCGCCGCCCTGGCGGTCGATCGCTGGCGCGGGCGGCGGGCCGCGTCGGACGAGGGTGAGGCCGAACGGATGCACGACCGCCTGTGGCGGATCAGCGAGAGCGAGGACCGCTACCGCGCCCTCGTGGCCGCGACCACCGAGGTGATCGTCCAGCGCGACGCACGGGGCCGCATCACCTACGCCAACACGGAATATGCGCACCTCCTCGGTCGCGAACCGATCGCGTTGCTGGGTTCACAGATCGATCTGGAGATCCTGGACCGCAACGACAGCGAGATCGGCGAGGACGGTGTGCGCCGTATGGAGGCGCAGGTCCGCTCGGTCGATGGCCGAGTGCGCTGGTTCGCCTTCGTGGAGATGCCGGTCGCTCACGGTGACGCGATGCACTGGCTGCGCGCCGGCCGGGACGTGACCGCCCGGGTGGAGGCGATCCGCAGCCGCGACGCCGCCCTGGAGCGGGCGGAAGCGGCGAGCGTCGCGAAATCCCGGTTCCTGGCGACCGTCAGCCACGAGATGCGCACGCCGCTCAACGGTATCTTAGGCATGGCCGAACTCGTGCTCGGGACCGACCTCAACGCGGAGCAGCGCACCTATGTCGAGGCGGTGCGCACGAGCGGGCAGGCGCTGCTCGGCCTGATCGACGGCGTCCTCGATTTTTCGCGGATCGAGGCCGGCCGCCTCGATCTCGCCGCTGAGCCGTTCAGCCTCCCGTCGGTGGCGGAGGGCGTGGTCGAGCTCCTGGCGCCCCGGGCGCAGGACAAGGGGATCGAGATCGCCCTCGACGTGGCCGAAAACGTTCCCGCAAGCCTCGTGGGCGATGCCGACCGGGTGCGACAGATCCTGATCAACCTCGCGGGCAACGCCATCAAGTTCACCGAGCGCGGCGGGGTCGGCGTCAGCCTGAGCTTCGCCCGCGCCGAGACAGGTCCCGGCGAGGTGGTTCTCGCCGTCGCCGATACAGGCCCAGGGATCCCGGAGGAGCGGCTGCCGATCCTGTTCGAGGAGTTCGAGCAGGGGGACGGCAGCGCGAGCCGCAGCCACGAGGGCACGGGGCTCGGCCTCGCGATCACGCGGCGCCTCGTGACCCGGATGGGTGGGCGGATCGAGGCATCCTCGCGCGTCGGGCGGGGCACGACCTTTCGGGTCCTGCTGCCGCTGCCGGAGGTTGAGGCGATCGCGTCATCGCGGTCCGATCCGCTGCCGCGCCTCGACGGGCAGCGCTGCCTGATCGTGGCGGATTCGCCGTTCCAGGCGCCCTACCTCGCCCGATCCCTGTCCCGGGCCGGCGCTGCGACGGTGATCGTCGACACGCTGGAATCCGGCCTCGATGCGCTTTCGGGCGCCGCCTTCGACGGCATGCTGGCCGATCGCGCGCTCGGTGATGCCGCGGTGCGGCAGCTCGCCGACGCGGCTCACGCCTGCGGCGTTGGCTGCAGCCTCGTGCTGCTCTCACCCTTCGACCGGCGCGGCTTCGGTGCACCAGGCGCGGCGGGCTTCGACGGCTACCTCATCAAGCCCGTCCGGGAGCGGTCGCTGATCGAGCGCCTGCTGGCACCGCCCGCGCCCGCCGAGGTCCAGGCTGCCCCGCCCGCCGCCCCGCCGCGGGCGGCCGCCGGAATCCGCGTCCTGCTGGCGGAGGACAACCCGATCAACGCCCTCCTGGCGACCCGCGCCCTGGAGCGCCTCGGCGCCGAGGTGATCCACGCGGTCGATGGGATTGCCGCGCTGGAGCAGCTCGATACGAACGGCCCCTTCGACCTCGCGCTGATCGACGTGCGCATGCCGCGCCTCGACGGGCACGAGACCGCGCGTCGGATCCGCGCCGCCGAATCGGCCGGCACCGGACGCCTCCACCTTGTGGCGCTGACCGCCAATGTCGGCCGCGAGGACGAGGCCGCCGCCCGGGAAGCCGGGTTCGACGGGTTCCTGGCCAAGCCCCTCAACCTGAAGCTCCTTCCGGCTTTGCTCGAGCACCGCGCAGCACGGGCGGCGTGAACGCGTTGACAGGCCGGTGCCTCCCACGCCAACAGGATCTCATGTCGGCAGCCCTTCAGCCATCGTCCGAACCGCGCGCGTCGAGCGGCGCGCTCGCCGCCTGGGGCATCGCGGCCGTCGTCATCGCGACGGTCCTGCTCGGCGCATTGCTGCCGGCCCGCCACCCGGTGCCGGCGCGCTCCGTCGCCGAGGATCCCGCCTGCCTCGAATGGACCGACGGCTGCCGGGTTTGTCAGCGCCTCGCCGAGGGACCGGCCTGCTCGTTGCCAGGCATCGCCTGCCAGCCCGTCACGCCGCACTGCCTGCGCCGCGCCGACGGGTGAGCGCGGGCGCGCCGGTTCTCCGCTTCGCGCCGAGCCCGAACGGGCGCCTCCATCTCGGCCACGCCTATTCGGCCCTGCTGAACGCCGACCTCGCCGAACGGATGGGCGGGATCTGCCGCCTGCGGATCGAGGATATCGACCCGCAGCGCTCGAAACCGGCGTTGATTGAGGCCATCGTCGCGGATCTCGCCTGGCTCGGCCTGCGCTATCCCGAGCCGGTCCTGCGCCAATCCAACCACATGGCGGCGTACCGCGCGGTCCGCGACAGCCTGATCGACCGGAGGCTCGCCTATCCGTGCTTCTGCTCGCGCGGTCAGATCCGGGCCCGGATGGAGGCGGGCGGCGAGACGGCGTGCGATCCGGACGGCGTCCCCCTCTATCCCGGCACCTGCCGGGGCCTCGACCCCGCCCGCGTCGCCGAAAAGCTCGCCCGGGGCGAGCCGCATACGTGGCGTCTCGATATGGCGGCTGCGCTCCGCCGCGCCGGACCGTCACACGGCTACGTCGCTTTCGACGAGGTCGGCGCGCGTCAGGTCGATGCCAATCCCGCCCGTTGGGGCGACGCGGTGATCGCCCGCCGCGACGTGCCGACGAGCTATCATCTCGCCGTCGTGCACGACGATGCGGGGGAGGGGATCACCCATGTGGTCCGAGGCCGCGACCTGGAGGCGGCCACCGATCTCCACGTTCTTCTGCAGATCCTCCTTGGATTGCCGACACCGTGCTACCGGCATCACCCGCTGCTCTTCGACGCCGCGGGGGAGAAACTCGCGAAGTCGCGGGGCTCGCAATCGCTCGCCGATCTCCGGAACGCCGGCATCACGCCCGCTCAGGTCCGCGCGCAACTCGGCTTCGGCTGACCGTCGGTTCAGCGAACGATCGCGTCGCGCTGTGCGAGCGCGGTTGCGCTCTTGGACTTCTGCATGGTGGCGTCGATCTGCTCGCGCTGCCGCTTGAAGTCGGCGAGCAGGCGGCCATCGAGCTCGCGGCCCCGAGGGACGCGGATCTTCATCGGATCCACGAAATGGCCGTTGATGATCACCTCGTAGTGGAGGTGGGCGCCGGTTGAGAGACCGGTAGAGCCGACATAGCCGATCACCTGCCCCTGACGGACCTTCACGCCCTCGCGGATCCCGCGGCCGAACCGTGACATGTGATTGTAGGTCGTCACATAGCCGTTGACGTGCTGAAGCTCGACCCGGTTGCCATAGCCCGAGGTCATCTCGGACCGGATCACGACGCCATTGCCGGCCGCCATGATCGGCGTACCGATCGGGTTCGCCCAGTCGACGCCGGTATGCAGCTTGGCGTAGCCTAGAACCGGATGGCGCCGGTAGCCGAAGCCGGAACGCATGATTCCGTCGGCGATCGGCTTGCGCAGCAGGAACTTCTTGAGCGATCGCCCCTGCTCGTCGAGATAATCGATGGTGCCGTCGTCGGGGGACTGAAAGCGGTAGACCTTCCGGGTCTCGCCACCGAGCGTCAAGGCCGCGTAAAGCAGGTCCGGCCGGTCGGCGCTGGCATCGTCCTCGTAGGTGTAGAACACGTCGAGACCGTCGCCGTTTGCGATCCGCCGCTGGAAGTCGAGATCGTAGCTGAACACCCGGACGATGTCCTCCACGGTGGCACGTGGCAGGTCGTGCCGGGCGGCCGTCTCGTAGAGGCTCTGATACAGGCGGGGCCCGGAGCCGGAGTCGGAATCCTCGTCGTCCCCAGCCTCGACCTGAGGCTGCGGCTTGGCGGCGGGGGCCTCCTCGGCGGGGGGCGCCACAGAGACGAAAGCGCCCCGGTCGTTCAGCGCGGCGATCCCCTCGATACCGGCCTCGCCGTACAACACCACGCGCGTGACCTGCCTCGGATCGCCGGGGCGGGGCCCGGGGGCGATCTGGACGCGCATCGGCTGGCCCTCGGTGAGGGCGGCGGTACGCGCCTTGCCGCCAAGCGCCGCCACGATGCCGCGGATCGCATCGTCGCCGGCAAACCCTGTGGCCTTGAGTGTGCTCTCGACAGTCTCGCCACGCTTGAGCGCGAGATCGCGCTCCTCCACGAGCGGCGCCTCGTTGGACTTCAACTCGACTTTGGCAACCTTCGTGACATTCTCGGGGACGACCAGGACCTCGATCGACTTGAAGGGATTCGCATCTTTCGGTGCCGTCCCCTCCGCGTCAGCCGACGATCCTTGCTGGAGCGTCCGCGACAGCATGATCTGCGGCGCAATCGGGATCGCGGCCCGCCGGCCAGCCTCGTTGGCGATGCGGCGTTCTTCCTCGACCTGCGCGGTGACGTCGTCGTCGGTAAGTCCAGGCGCGTTGGCGGCCTCGGCGGAGTCGGCGAGGTCGCGTTTGACGACCGTCACTTCAGCGCCGGGAGCGTCGGCCGCAGCATCGGGGGCCCGCTCGAGGGGTTCGTCGGAAACGAACTTCATGGGATCGAAGCGGGGTGGTTCACCCGCATAGACGCCGGTCGTCATGGACAGGGGCGTGGTCAGTCGGACGAAGGCCTTGGCCTTGATGATCTCGCGATCCCCGAGCCTGACCGTCACCGGGGCCCTGAAACTCTGTTTGGCCGAGGCGATCATCAGGTTGCGCACCAGCCGGTCGCCCTTACGGGCCAGGTTGGCTCCACTCTCGCTCGGCTGTGGCCGAGGCACGACGGTGGCGCGCTCAGGGATCGCCGCAAAAGAAGCGTCCCCCTGGAGGGAAACGTGCAGGGCCGCCGCGATGAGGCCGGCCCCGGTCAGGCCGGTGAGGGAACTGGCGCAGAGCCAGCGTAGGTTGACCGCGCGGCGATCGATCTGAGTCGCGGTCGCGCCGAGCTGATCGAGCGGCGCCTGGAGTTCCCGTCCCGAGGACGCGGCGACATTGCCGATCTTGAGTCGCTGGCGCTTCACTCGCAGGCCCTGAGAAGACAATGGCGAACGGCGCGCCGAGCGGGATCCGAAGATCCACAGCTAGGCTCCGCCGGATCCGGAAACGGCGTGCGCGACCGGCGCAACCATCTCACGACGCAGCATGTCGAGATTGAGGCGCGCGGCACGCCACGCGAAGGGGTCATGGGAAAAAGCGGTTCAGTCCGGCGCGAAGGCTGCGATCGGCAATCCGCAAAATGGGTGTTGACGCCGCCCAACCGGGTCCGTATACCCCGGTTCATCGGCGCCGGCCGCGGAAGTGGACCGGGCGCTGAGGCATCTTCTGACAAGCAGCGGGATTGGCCGGCTGGGTAGCCGGGCGGTCTACTGTTTGTCTTTTGAAGCCGGCTCTGC
>Ga0316228_1001302_pt1 | contig 26754 bp, 25 predicted proteins | sample TBH18021metaG_FD_206005 | JGI IMG/M metagenome (GOLD analysis project Ga0316228, IMG submission 206005) | Freshwater microbial communities from Trout Bog Lake, Wisconsin, USA - TBH18021 | ecosystem: Environmental > Aquatic > Freshwater > Lake > Hypolimnion/Profundal zone | place: USA: Wisconsin... | reverse complement strand
CAATAATTAGCGATGGTCCAGAAGAAGAGGGCGTTGGCCAAAAAATACAGCAGCACATAGGGGACGCTGGTTTCACCAAACAGCGCCAGATTGACCGGCAGGCCGACAAAAACAGAGCTTGAGCAGCAGAAAACCGTCTGAAAAGTGCCCCTGTGGTTGGGAGCTACCCCAATCAGCAACGAAACCGCAAAGGCAATGGCAAAGCAAAGAGACATGGATAACAGCGGCACAGCCAGCCCGTAGATCATATGTTCCAGGGTGCTTTTGTCGAAGGTGCTCATCAGGTTCCAAAGCATGTATGCCGGCAGGGAAACATAATTGACCAGCTTGGGTAAAAGCTGTGAGTTGGCCTCGTTGAACCAGCCTCTTGTAGTAAGGAAGTATCCCAAAGAGACCATAATCACGATCGTGAATACTCCTTGAAGGGCGTGCAGAAATACCATTTCGATCACCAAATTCCATTATCGCTATGAAAACTATTATACAGAAATATAGCCATCAGGCCAAGTTCAATAAAACAAAGACCGGCGTCATCTCAAGACTAGCCGGCCAAAAGACAGTTCACACCACACTGATTTCAGCTATCCGACAATCGTCATGATCTCATCCAGCGGCTTCCGGGGCGGGTAGGACCACGCGCCGCCGGCAGGAACGCCGATGGGGGTGATGGCAGCCAAGTAATAGCCTTCCTTGGCTGTAAAACCTATGTATTCAGTAATTTCATCAGCGGCATACGTTGGCCCGGTCATCCAGCAGCTTCCATAACCCAGACTGGCGGCGGCCAGATGCAGATTCTCCATTGCGGCGGCGATATTCTGAATCTCAGGGTTGGGCCTGGCGTATTTGGCGATTTCTTCAGGCGGCATCAGCTTTGCCGCGGACAGCTGTTTAGCCACCGTTGCGTAGGGTCCGGCATACGCCAGCACCAGCGTGGGAGCTCCCTTGAAGACAGTGTGATAGTTGACCAGGCCTCTGAAAGCTTTTTGTTCCCCAGCGTCCAAAAATGCCGCCAGCCTTTCATTTTTCTGTTCTATAATCCGGGCAATTTCAATGATTTTCGCCTTGTCGACAACAACAACGAAATGCCAGTTCTGGGCGTTCTTGCCTGATGGCGCGTAAGTGGCTGCTTTGATGATCTCCCGGAGATGTTCGACAGGCACCGGCTCATCATTGAAACTGCGCACACTGTGGCGCTTATAAATAAAATCCAGTGGACCCATGCAATTCCCTCCGTTTTTCTTATCCGCTACTACTTATTTCGTCACCGGCTCGCCATTCACCTGTGGCCCTTGATCCGCACCTGGTGAATGATCTCGCCGTCGATCCCGTGGGCGCTCTCCATCACCGTCTCCGACAGACTGGGATGAGGGTGGATGGTGTGGGCGATATCCCGCGCCGTCAGCCCATTCTTCATGGCGATGGCCCCCTCCATAATCAGGTCGCTGGCATGGGGCCCTAAAATATGCATTCCCAGCAGCTTGCCGCTGGCGGCATCGGCGACGATCTTGACCAGCCCGTCGGCTTCACCCATGGAAACCGCCTTGCCGTTGGCGGCAAAGTTGAACCTGCTGACTTTGATCTCCCGCCCTGCGGTCCTGGCTTCCTGCTCTGTAAAGCCGACAACCGCGATTTCCGGAGAAGTAAAGATACAGCCCGGTACCGCGGCATAGTCCATCACCACCTGCCCGCCCAGGGCATTTTCCGCAGCCACAATGCCGGCAGCCGAAGCGGTGTGAGCCCACATTAAGCCGCCTGTAAGGTCGCCGACGGCATAAACGCCCTCGGTGGTGGTTTCCATGTTAGTATTGACGGTAATGCCTTTGCGGCTATACCCGACAGAGGCCGATTCCAGGCCCAGGCCCTCTACCGCCGGTTGCCTTCCGGTGGCCACCAGCACCTTTTCGGCCTGAAGCTCCTGGGTTCCCTTGTCGTTTTCCACGGAGACAATCAGTCCTTCAGCTTCAGCACGGATGGCGGTCACCTTGGTGCCTGCAAGCATTTTTATGCCCTGCTTGCGCAGCAGGAGGCCCATCCGTTTGACAAGGTCAATATCGATATTAGGCAAAATCGCCGGCAGCATTTCCACCACCGTCACCTCGCAGCCGAAGGCCTGAAAAATGGCGGCAAACTCGATACCCACCGCCCCGGCGCCAATCACCACCATACTGCGGGGAACGCTGGTCAGCGCCAGCAGCCGGTCGCTATCGATCACTCCCGGCAAATCGCCGCCAGGCACCGGCAGCCGAAACGGCGTCGACCCTGTGGCCAGAATGATTTTGCGAGCCTGATAAGTAATCGTTTCGCCGCCTTTAGTTACCTTTATCGTGTTTTTCCCATCCAGGACCGCCTGGCCATAAACTGTTTCAATATCATTGCTTTTCACCAGCTGGGCTACGCCGGCCTGAAGCTGAGATACCACCTGATCCTTCCTGGCCATTACCGCCGCAAAGTCGAAGCCGATATTGCCGGCCTGCAGGCCAAAATCGGAGCAGTGTTTGATATCCTGCCATTTCTCGGCGCTTTTCAGCAGCGTTTTGGTGGGAATACAGCCGCGATTCAAGCAAACTCCGCCCAGCTTGTCTTTCTCCACCAACAGAACCTTCGCTCCCAGCTGGGCTGCCCTGATGGCAGCCACATACCCGCCGGGCCCGCCCCCGATTACCGCCACATCATATTCCAAAAAAACCATCCTCCCCAGCCGCGTCAGCGCAGCAGATTCCAGCTGTCCTGGCTGTACTTGTTCGCAGCCAGCTGTTCGCTCAAAGCCGCCTCTCCATCGGTGAGTCCGGCGGTTTCGAATTCCACTCCCAGGGCCGGCCCGAATGCCTGGGCCATTACGCCGCATACCTCCTGCCACTCAACTCGCCGTCCCAACGCCTCCTCCACCGAGGTCGCTCGGCGCCGCAGCATTTCCGCCAGCGGGCCGCGCATCTCGGGCGAAGGCAGACGCAGAACAGCTGCGACATCTTCGGCCGAAAAACGCAGCAACACCGATCCATGCTGCAGGATAACCCCGTTCTTGCGCACCTGGGCACTGCCGACCAGTTTGCGGCCCTCCACGGTGATCTCGTAGTGGGACGGAGCGTCAAAGCAGGCTGCCGAGGCAGGCTGTTTTTTACTTTGCCCGTACGCGGCCCGCGGTATGCTCATCCTGGCATCCAGTCCCAGCTGCCGGAGACCGGCCAGCAGACCACCGCTGAAATAGCAGTAGGAAGCGGTAATGGTCTGCGGAATGGCCGGATAGTCTTCCCTGACGACAAGGCTATAGGTCAGTTCGGCGTCATGGAGCACCGCCCGGCCGCCGGTGAGCCGTCGCACAATGTCGAACCCGCGGGCCCGGCACTCCGCCAGATTGATCTCCTCAGCCGCACGCTGGAAGTAGCCCAGGCTCACCGCCGCCGGCTGCCAGCCGTAGAACCTCAGGGTAGGAGGCACTTCCCCTGCGGCGTGAGCAGTCAGTATCGCTTCATCGATTGCCATGTTGGCGGCGGCGCTGCCAAGGCCGCTGTCAACCACCCGCCATTTCATCGCCCGCCACCTCCGTCAGCCGACATTCCTCCAGCGCCCGTCCGGCTTCCGCCGCGGTCAGCGGCCGCGGATAGTTGTACATCACCCCGCCGGGACGCTCGTTATAATAGGGCCGGTTACAGTCAGGACAGCCGCTGGTCTGAAAAGCCCTGCCGCCGGTCAGTAGTCCTGGCAGATCAGGCACATCAAACCCGATAATCCGGCCTTGGCTCTCGCGGATCACCGACCGGTCAAACTTGTTTTGCAATAAGTAATGCGCCACCTGGATGCGGCGGTAGTGATCAAGCCGCGGCGGTTGCCGCTCCGCCCAGGCGGTGCCCCGGATGGGAGTAAAGGCAAACAGCCCCACGGTTATACCATCCTCGATACAGCCAGCCAGGCAATCGACCATCTCTGCTTCGGTTTCACCCAGGCCGACAATAAGATGAGTGGTAACCCTTCCCGGCAAAGCTCTGGCACAGTCGGTCAGCAGCAACCGTCTGGCCTGCCAGTCTCCCTCTTTGGCCAGGCCGTAAACTTTAGGGGTGGCGGCGTCCAGCGCAATGCATATCCGCTCCGCCCCGGCGGCAATCAGCTCCCTGGCCTGCTCGACAGTGGTAATATGGCTGGACACGCATACAGGAACAGAACTCCCTGCCTTGATTTGCTCCACGGCGCTGATGGTCGCCGGCCAGGCGGCGCCATCGTCCACCACCTGAAAACAGGCTCTTTTCAGACGCCCGGCGCTGTGGGCGTCGGTGATTCCGGCCACCGCCTCAGCAGCCGGGACTTCGGGCCAGGTAACCCGGGACAGCAGGCTGGATTTGGCCTGACTGCCGCGGGACTGGGCGCAGAACCGGCAGTTGTTGCGGCACTTTTCGCCGATCATCACATAGGCGGTGGTAGGCGGTGCTTCATTCTTTACCTTTATTCTGCCGATAACCCCGGCGGTACCGGCAGACAATTTCCAGATACTCATAACGCGCAGCACTCCTCACCGCGAACAACCGTCAGTCCGAGTTTTTCCGCCAGCCGTACCGCGTCAGGCACCGGATTGACGATAGTATTCACACCCGCGCGCACCGCCCACTGGTCGATTTCGCTGCGGTAACGGCCGCCAGGCCGCATACAGCCAAGATGAATCGGAATGGTGGGAAAGCGCAACCGGGCCTCGACCAACAGCTTGACCACCTCGGCCATCGCCGGTGGTTGACACTGAGCGAAACGGGTGCCCCGGGTCGGGGTGAAAATAATGAAAGTCAGCCCGTCGGTTCCCAGCTGCTGCAACAGTTCCAGCGCCCGGTATTCGCCCCTGATCTCGCCGCCGTGCAGGCCGATGCAGATATGGGGCATCACCCGGCTGACAGTCTTCATTTTGCTGTAGCAGCGGACATAGTCCTCCACCGTGCGGTCAAGGCCGAACACCTCCCGGATGGTGGCGTCGTCCCCGACAAAGTCGAAGGAAATCTGATCAGCGATTTCGGCAAGGCCGCCAATTTCCTCATCATCCACAAGTCCGACATGAAGGTTAAACCGCCGCGCTCCCTTCAGGGCGGACAGGGCGGGAAGATGCTCGCTGACAGGAACCTTGCCTGCCGCGGTGCAGCCGCCGCTGATCAGGCAGCTTCTGCCCAGTTCTGTGGCGCCGCTCACCTCAGCCAGCGGCGTCATATGTTTCAGGTAGTGGCCGCCGCAATGGGCGCAGTCCAGCTCACACCCGGCTCCAGTCACACTGATGATTTTGGTTTTATTAGGGTAGGCAAAACAAATCAGGGGTGGGAAGTGGGCGCTGCGCACTTCCCACCCCTTCGCTGCTCTTTGGTCTAAGGAGTCCATTTTACCACCGGTTTACGGGCGGCTGTGGTCTCATCCAGACGCCCGACCACCGTGGTGGATGGGGCGCTTTTAATCAGGCTGACGTCGCTCTCGGCCTCCCGGGCTATGCGCTGCATGACGGCGATGAATCCGTCCAGAGTTTCCTTACTTTCAGTCTCGGTGGGTTCGATCATCAGCGCTTCCTCGACAATCATCGGGAAGTATATGGTCGGCGGATGATAGCCGTAATCCAGCAGCCGTTTGGCGATATCCAGCGTCCGCACGCCGTAGGGTTTCTGCTTCAGGGAGGTCAAAACACATTCATGCATACAGAACCGGTTGAAGGGCGAATAAAAATCGTCTTTGAGCCGGCTCAGACAGTAGTTGGCGTTGAGCACGGCGTCTTCGCTGGCCAGCTTCAGGCCGTCCGGCCCCATGGTCCGGATATAGGCGTAAGCCCGGACAATCACCCCGAAATTGCCGTAGAAAGAATGTACCTTGCCGATAGACAGCGGCCGGTCGAAGTCAAGACCGTACTGGCTGCCGTCATAAGTAATCAGCGGTACCGGCAGGAAAGGGATCAGTCCGCTCTTGACGCCGATGGGGCCTGAGCCTGGGCCGCCGCCGCCGTGGGGGGTGCTGAAAGTCTTGTGAAGATTAAAATGGACCACATCAAAGCCCATGTCGCCAGGACGGACAATGCCCATGATGGCGTTAGCGTTAGCGCCGTCGTAATACAGCAGCCCGCCGGCGTCGTGGACAATCTTGGCGATGGCCTCGATATTACTCTCAAACAAGCCCAGGGTGCTGGGGTTGGTCAGCATCAGGGCCGCCGTATCCGGTCCCACAGCCGCCTTCAGAGCATCAAGATCAATGGCGCCATCAGGGTGGGACTTGATTTCCACCGTCTCCAGCCCGCAGACCGTTGCCGTCGCAGGGTTGGTGCCATGGGCGGAATCAGGCACGATCACTTTGGTTCTGGCCTCGCCGCGATGGCGATGATAGGCCCGGATGAGTTTCAGTCCGGTCAGTTCGCCGTGAGCTCCGGCCACCGGCTGCATGGTAACCGCATCCATCCCCGAAATCTCAGCCAGATACTGCTCTGTTTCATACAGCAGCTCCAGCGCCCCTTGGGTCGTCGCGGCATCTTGCAAGGGGTGCAGCAGGGCAAACCCCGGATAGCGGCAAACCTCTTCGTTAATTTTCGGGTTGTATTTCATGGTGCAGGAGCCCAGGGGGTAAAAGCCCGAATCCACACCGAAATTCCGGGTGGACAGGGCGTTATAATGCCGCATCAGGTCCTGCTGGCTGAGCTCAGGCAGCGCGGCTGCATCCTTTCGCAGGAACTTATCCGGGATGAGTGACGAAATCTCTGTTTGCGGCACGTCACAGGCCGGAAGGTCTGTGGCCCGGCGTCCCGCTTTTCCCATTTCAAAAATCAGTGCTTTGGCCTTTCTCATAATACCGCCCCCATTCCGCCAACCAGCCGGTCAATCTCGGCCTTGGAGCGATTCTCGGTCACACACAGCAGCATACAGTTTTGCAGTTCGGGATAGTACCTGCCAAGATCTAGTCCGCCGATGATGTTCTCCTTGAGAAGCTTTGCGTTGATCTCAGCCACCGGCCTGGAGCAGCGCACAACAAATTCTTTGAAGAACGGCGTGCCGAACACTGGCGTGCAGCCGCCAGACTTGGTCAGTTTCTGATAAGCATAATGAGCCTTTTGCAAGCTAAGCTCGGCAACCTGGCGAAACCCTTCCTTGCCGAGAGAAGCGAGATACACCGCCGCCGCCAGAGCGCAAAGGGCCTCGTTGGAACAAATGTTGGAGGTGGCTTTTTCCCTGCGGATATGCTGTTCCCTGGCCTGTAGGGTAAGAACAAAGCCACGGGTCCCTTCAAAATCGGTAGTCTGACCGACAATCCGGCCAGGCATCTTGCGCATCAGTTTCTCGGTAGCGGCAAAGAAGCCCAGATACGGCCCGCCGAAAGACGGCGCCAGACCCATACCCTGCCCCTCACCCACGACAATGTCGGCCCCCAGCGCGCCGGGAGCTTCCAAAATGCCGAGAGAAACCGGATCTGCGGCCACAATCAGCAGAGCGCCCTGGCTGTGAGCAAGATCGGCCAGTGCTTTCAGATCTTCCAGACAGCCGAAGAAATTGGGTGATTGAATGATAACCGCGGCCGTGGCGGCGTCGACAAGCTTCCCAAGTTTGTTGAGGTCGGTGACGCCGTCGGCGTAGCCGCCTTCGACGACCTGAATATCTTTGTCGACAGCGTAGGTACCGAGGACGGTACGGTAGTGGGGATGAACAGTCTGCGCCACTACCACCGAACCTCTGCCGGTGGCGGCGCAGGCCATCATCGCCGCTTCGGCCAGAGCCGTACCCCCGTCATACATCGAGGCATTGGCCACAGCCATTCCGGTAATCATGCAGATCATACTCTGATATTCCCACAAGGCCTGCAGATACCCCTGGGAGATCTCTGGCTGATACTGGGTGTAGGCGGTATAAAATTCCGAGCGGCGAATAACATGTTCGATAACGCTGGGACGATAGTGGTCATATACTCCCGCGCCCAGAAAACAGGCATGGTCCTTCAGGCTGACATTCCTATCCGCCAGCACCTGCATATGCCGGGCCAGGTCGGATTCAGCCATGGCCGGCGGCAGATTCAGCGGACGGTTCAGCTTTAGCGCTGCCGGGATATCGGTAAACAAGTCCTTTACTGAATCCACCCCGATGCCTGCCAGCATATCCTCCCGGTCACCTTCGGTGTGGGGCAGGTAGCTCCAAGCCATGTTAATGGCCTCCCTCCGCCGCGATCTTGGCATATTCCTCACTGCCCATGAGCTTGTCAAGTTCCGCCGGGTCGGACATCTCGATGACGGCGATCCAGCCCTGGCCGTAGGCCTCCTGGTTGATGAACTCCGGGGTGTCGGTCAGGGCGTCGTTTACCTTCACGACGACTCCCGATACCGGCGCGTAAATATCGGATACCGCTTTCACCGACTCGACCACCGAGAAAGCTTTGCCAGCCACCACCGCGGCACCGACAACCGGCACTTCGACAAATACGACATCCCCTAGCTGCGACTGCGCGAAATCGGTGATTCCCACTGTGGCCAGTTTGCCTTCCGACTTGACCCACTCATGGTCTTTGGAATACCTCAGCTCTTTGGGAATATTCATTTTACATTACCCCTTCCGTTTATAAAATGGTCTGGGAATAACTTCTGCCGGCACATTCTTGCCGCGGATTTCAATATCGAAGTGTTGGCCAACTTTGGCGAACTCGCTTTCCACCAAAGCATTGCCGATATTCTTTTCCAGGGTGGGAGAGTAGGATCCGGTGGTGACTATACCTATTTGCCGGCCCTCATACATCACCGGATAGTCACCCCTGGCGATGCCCCGCCCGGTGACGACGAATCCCGCGAGCTTCCGCTTTGTTCCGCTCAGCTGCTGGACTGCCAGCACTTCCCGACCGTTAAAATCGCCGTTCTTCTCGATCTTGACGAACCTCGACAAGCCTGCTTCCAAAGGAGAAATACCGGCTGACAGCTCATGGCCGTATAGCGGCAGGCTGGCTTCGAACCTGAGGGTGTCGCGGCAGCCCAGGGCGACAGGCAGGAGCCCCAGCGGCTTGCCGGTCTCAATGATTTTGTCCCACAGAAAAGCGGCGTCGGCGGGACGGCAATAGATCTCAAAACCGTCTTCCCCTGTGTAGCCGGTGCGGGATACCATTACCGGTTTGCCGGCCACTGTGAGTCCGTCCCAAAACCAGTAGTAGCGCAGTGCATCCAGCGGCTTATCAGACAGCTGATTTAAAATAGTCTGGGCCAGCGGCCCCTGGAGAGCCATCTCGGCGGTTTCGTCGGAAAGATTGGTCAGCTGCACATCGAAGGCGCCGCGATTTTCCACCATCCAGGCCCAGTCTTTGTCGATATTGGCGGCGTTGATCACCAGCAAATAGTCATCGGCCGCGCGCCGGTAGATCAGAAGATCATCCACCGTTCCGCCGTCGTGGTAGCACATTGGCGTGTACTGGATCTGGCCGTCGGCGATGAGGGACACATCGTTAGTCACCAGCCGCTGCAAGTAGGCCAGGGCATCCGCCCCCTTCACAGCCACCTCTCCCATGTGGGATACATCGAACAATCCGGCCTTCTCTCTTACAGCCCGGTGCTCCTCCAGTATGCCGCTGTACTGCACCGGCAGGAGCCAACCACCGAATTCCACGATCTTACCGCCATACTTCAGGTGAGTCGCATATAGCGGCGTTTGTCGTGCAGAGCTCATCAATCCATCTCCTCCTTTTTTCGGGGTAAAATAAAAAAGACAAAGGGAACACACTCCCTTTGTCTCTGTCTCTTGTACCTGAGAGATTGGCCTGTAAACAGGTCCCCTTCGGTGACGTCCGGTAAGGACGCGCTCTCCAGAGTATGGTCAGGTCATGGTACATTTGCCTGAGAGTTTAAACAAAGTGCTTGCTCCTTCGGCGCCGCGCCTTTCGCGATCTCTCCCTCGACCTTCATCCCCGTTATTCAGTTTTCTCCTTGTTAATCCTATTGTATTAGACAGTTGTTTCCAGTGTCAATACGCGCCAGGGAGAATACTGTCAGCTGCGGGGATTTATTTCGCATCGTCAGCTGATAGTATTCTCCAATAACCGGCGTTAGTTTCAACCCTGGCGCAAGAAATCACTCATAAGCAAGAACAACCACTCCAGCGAAAGAAGCAATGCTGTCTCTGGTCAGTTCCAGCTCCTGCTTGCCGAGTTCTTTCCCACCGCCCATCCCGGTCAGGAACTTGTCGACACCGGCAATGGGGAAATCGACCACAGGAGTCTTGAAGTGCATCGGAATGGTCACCGCCGGTTGCAGCATTGTAACCACCGCCGCCGCCTCATCATGATCAATGGTATAAAAGCCGCCCACAGGCACAAGCAAAACATCCACAGGCCCCAGCTCCTTGGCCTGCGCGGCGGTCAGCACATGCCCCAGATCGCCGCAGTGGCAGACATTGATTCCGTCGACAGTAAATTTGAAGACAATATTCTTACCCCGTTTGCTACCTTGGGCTTCGTCATGAAATGTTGGAATCCCGACGATCTCGATGCCGCGTTCCGAATAACGGCCAGGTTTATTGATATGCTTGAAGCTGCCCTTGATTGCCTGAACATAGCCATGATCAAAATGATCATGGCTGGTTGTGACGATATCAGCCTCCACCGCCGGCACTTTATACCCCACCGTCTCATTGAAAGGGTCAATGACAACTCGCACGCCACCAGATGAAGTCAATAAAAAGCAGGAGTGCCCAAGCCATTTGATTTTCATCAGTTTCCCTCCGATTTCATTCTTCATTCTGCCGTGATGACAGTGCCGCTTTCCCCGGAAAGAGCCTTATGGGCATTTTCCAGCGACACGATGAACGCCTTCCGGCCCGGAGCCGACGAAGCGAAGCGGATTGCAGCTTCGATCTTCGGTCCCATACTGCCTGGAGGAAAATGACCTTCGGCCTGATATTTTCGGGCCTGGTCCACCGTTAGCCGGGAAAAAGCCTGCTGCTCGGGTTTGCCGTAATGGATACAGACCCGCTCAACCTCGGTCATCAGGAAAAAGGAGTCAGCCCCCACTTCGCGGGCCAAAAGCTGCCCAGCCATATCTTTATCAACAACCGCCTCAATTCCAGTAAGTCCCTGGGCGGTGCGGACAACCGGAATACCGCCGCCGCCAACCGCCACCACGACCACCCCGGCGTCGAGGAGAATCCTGATAGCCTGCCGTTCAACGATTTCCAGCGGCTCAGGCGAGGGAACGACCCGTCGCCAGCCCCGGCCGCTGTCTTCTTTCAGCACCTGGCTCTTGCTTTCCATGATCCGCCGGGCATCAGCCTCGCTGTAGAACGGCCCGATAAACTTGGTCGGCTGGCTGAACGCCGGATCAGTTGGACTGACTACCACCTGGGTAATCACCGAGGCCAGCGGAAAATTCAGGTTCATGCCGGCAAGATGATTGCCCAGCGTCTGGCTGATGGCGTAACCCAGCGACCCCTGGGTGTTGGATACGCAGACATCCAGCGGCATCGGCGGAACAACATCCCTGGTCAGCTCATTTTTGAGCAGCAGGTTGCCCACCTGGGGTCCGTTGCCGTGGGTGATAACCACCCGGTGCCCGAGCTTGACCAGCTCCGCCACATGAGCGCAGGTTTTTCGGATGTTGGCCCACTGTTCGTCCCTGGTCCCCTTTTCCGTCGCCTTGGTAATGGCGTTGCCGCCAAAGGCCAATACAATGGTCTGAGCCATATTTCATCTCTCCCAAATAGAATCCGGGATCGAAAGCACCCGCTATCGCGGGTGCTTAGAGTTTGTCGCCAAACCCCAGGCTGTTCAAAAACAAGCATAGCTAGACGCACCGGGAGAGTGCGCCGCGATGCGTACTGGGTGTACGCAAGCAAGCGCTCTCCCGGTGCAACGACGCTAGGCGAAGCTTTTCAACAGCCTGAGCGGGAAGATTAATCTACTTCGTCGTAAGCTACGACGCGGCAGATCGAGGATTCGCCGCCTTCAAACCGCCAGGGGTAGCAGCCGATGATCAGCCGCTTGCCGAGAACCTTTTCAACATCGCCGCCGATATTCTCGATATGGATGATATCATGCGGAAATAATTCGATATGCATCAACTGGTAGTCTTCCGGCGGGAAGATGTCGCTAATGCCTTTTCCGAATTTCTTCTGGAAGTATTTCTCACACTCCGCTGCCTGGACAGGGCACCAATCGCGAATCTTGGTGTTCATCGGATGGTCGGCTGAGCCGCAGTCGACGCCCAGATATTTGAACTCCATCTGCTTGCACCATTTGGCGAATTCCAGGGTAGGTCCGGGATGCTTGAGCATGGCTTTCATCTCGCTGGCGCCGGGTTGATCCCAGCCGTAGCGATGGTAGCCGGTGTAGATAATCAGAATATCGCCTTTGCGGACATCAGCCCGTTCCATGATGTCTTTGGAGGTGTAAATTCCGTAATCCTCGCAGATATCGCTGATATCTACAACCACCCCTGGACCGATCAGTTCGTTCAGTGGAATGCTGGCGATATCGCGGCCGTTGGTGCAAAAATGCAGCGACCCATCCAGATGGGTGCCGACATGGTTAGAGGTGGTGATGATCTGGCCATTGGCCCCGTTCGAGCTGAGCCGCTTGAAGAATTTGATCTGCAGCGGTTCGTATGTAGGCCACGGCGGGGTCAAGTGACTAAGCTTCTGGGTCAGGTCATACATTTTTACTTTGTCCCAATTTTTCAACATTATTGTTCTCTCCTTTGTACTTTGGTTTAGGATTTTTGACGCGCTGCCAGCGCGAACAGGGCCTTTTCAAAACATTCCCGCGGCGGGTTGACAATTCCTGCCCCAACCTGGCCGATCCCGGGTTTTTTATGGGCGATGCCTGTGTTGATATGCGGCAGTATGCCTGTCTCAATAACCTTGCGCACATCAATGCCGGTGGGAGCGCCGCGGAAATTGAGATTGGGAACCGAATAATTGGTGTTTTCAGCAAGGGTGATTTCATACATCTTGCGGGTATAGCCGAGGGCGTCGGCTACCGTCCCGCCGACGAACTGGACGATCGCCGGCGCGCCGCCCATTAGAAAACCGCCGATGCCGCCGGTTTCGGTGATGGCGCTGTCCCCCATGTCCGGGTTGGCGTCATCCATGGTGAAGCCGGGGAACAAAAGGCCCTGGACATACTGAGCCGGCCCGGTGAACCAGGTGTTGCCGGGACAACCGCTGACCCTGATGCCGAAATCGGTGCCGTTGCGGGCCATGGTGGTGACAACAGTGGAATGCTCGATACCGTGGGCGGCGTCCAGCGCCGCTTTACACGCCGGCATGGACAGGTTGAGGAAAAAATGATCATTGGAATGGATAAACTCCAGCACCCTCACCAGCACATCCCGGGGAAGGTCGGCTGCGGCCAGATAAGGGGCGATGGTGCGGATAAACACACTGGTGCCTGCTTTGTTGCGGTTGTGGCACTCATCGCCCATATGCAGCGCCTGGGCGATAAGATTGCGCAGATCAATGCCGCCAGAGAGTCTGACAGCCGCTTTCAGCGCAGGAGCTAGTTCGTCGGCCATCCACCGCAGGCGATCAATCACCTCCTGGCCGAAAGCGCCGAACCGCAGCACTTTGCCCAGTCCCTCGTTCAAGGTGCAATAGCTGAAGTTGCCGTGGGTTTTGTTCTCAATGACCTGCACCGGCATCGAAGCCGAGATAATGCCGGCCATCGGACCGACGGCGTTATGTTCATGACAGGGAGCAAAGGTGATTTCACCGGACATCGCCAGTTTCTCAGCCTCCTGCTCGCTGTCAGCCAGCCTTTCGTAAATCAGGGCTCCGACAACCGCCCCGCGCATCGGCCCGGCCATCCTCTCCCAGGTCACCGGCGGCCCGGCGTGCAGAATAGTCGTCTTGGTCATGCCGGGGATGACATCACCGGCAACCCCGATATCTACAAGCACCGGCCTGGCGCTGGCAATAATCTCAGTGGCTTTGGCGTTGGCGGCGTCGATTTCCGGCCGGTCGGCCAACAGATCCAGCGCTTTGATGAGTTCGGGGTTACCGCCGGCAGGGGGCTTCCAGTCCAGCTCGACGGCGACAACAGCCTGGGCCGTAAGATCGTCGATAAAAGTCGCGGCGCCGATGTTCAGAACTTGCAGTTCACTATGAAACAGCTGGTCGATTTTACTCATCAACGCCACCTCCTGCTATGATGGCCGCCGCAAGATAAGCACCCCTGGCGTTGCTTTTGGCCAGAGTGACTCCCGCTTCGGCCAGTTTGCGTTCCTGTTCGGCCTTGCCCTGTTTGTCCCCGGCAGTACCGCAGACATAGGCGATGACCTCCAGGCAGCGCCCCTGTTTCCTGGCGATCTCTTTCGCTTCGGCGATAGCCGGAAGGATAACTCCCGCCGGGTCAGGATGAGATCCGAAGCCCAGTTCGACATCAAGCAGCAGGACGGCCACTTCGGGATCGCGCGCTTCCTGCAGGATGCGCGGCAGCCTGAGACCAGGTTCGATCATTGGGTGGGGACGACCGACAGTGAAGACGTCGTCGCCAAGGTCGATGAAGGTATGTTCCCTGCTTTCGTGGGGGTCGGTCAGCTTGAATGCCTTGTCTTTGGCGACATTGCTGAAGGCACGGCCGGTTTTGTTTTTGACGATATTCATCGCCTCGTCGCACAGCGTTCCGCCGCAGAATAAACCGCGAATGTATTTTTGCCCCGGACAGAGTTTCGCTCTAATGCCGTCAGCCATCGCCAACAGCGGCTTATGCCCGCAGTCTGCGCCTTTGACGACCGATTCGCCCCGGGAAAGCAGCACTGCCCTGCGGGCCGTTTCCTCGAGACTGCCGCCGAAAGTGGCCCCTGCCTGCTCGATCTGGGCGTCGTCGCCGTTGAGAAAACAAACCACCACCGGTTTGAGGCACTTTTTGACTTCAGCCAGCACCTTGTCGGCAATCGCCTTCGCCGGCGGCTTGGAAATCAGCACAATCACCCTGGTGTTCTCATCCCGGCTCAAAGCCGCCAGACAGTCCAGCATCATAATGCCGCCCACCGCTTCGCTCAGATCTCTGCCGCCGGTACCCAGCACCTGGGAAACCCCGCCGCCGAACTTATCAATCAGCACCGTGACTTCCTGGGTGCCGGTGCCGGAAGCACCGACAACGCCGATATCGCCGCAACGGACCGCGTTGGCGAAACACAGCCCGACATTATTGATAATCGCCGTGCCGCAGTCAGGCCCCATCATGAGCAGTCCCTCGGCATGGGCGTATTTCTTCAGCTCGATTTCCTCATCCACAGTCACATTGTCACTGAACATCATGACATGCAGTCCGGCCTTCAGGGCCTGCATCGCTTCCCTGGCCGCATACTGACCTGGGGTCGAAATAATCGCAAGGTTGAGGTCAGGCGCCATCTTTACCGCCGAACCCACCGTCGCCGGCTGCACTTGTCCCTGACCAGCGCTATCGGAGACTCTTTTGGTCAGCAGTTCATCCACCATTGCAGCGGCCTGCTGGCAAACTTCGTCCGTATCCGCCCTGACGGCAATAATAAGATCATTGGCCTCACACTGATCCACCTCGGCGGTCAGCATCCCAACCCTGGCCAACAGGTCTTTGTTCATGGCGGTAGCCATGGCCACGACAGCCTCGTTCACCCCGGTCATAGCCGTAATTTTGCCGGAAATGGCCATCAGGGTCACTGAGTCATGGTACGCATTCTTTTGGGTTATTATTTTGATTGTCATGCCTGTCCTCCTTTGCCTGTTTTTCCAGCAGCCACAGGCCGTGCCTTAACCCGCTGGCCAGACCAACCGCTATATCCGTCCCTGAAGACGAGCCCAGCGCCAGCACCCGGGCAGCGGCTGTCCCGATTTGTAAAGCTTCGCCGGCAATGAGCGCCTCAAGCAAACTAATAACCGATTGCCTGGCCCGCCCTTCCGCAGCCTGGTGTAGCATGGCCTGACTAATGGCCGCAGTAAGCCTTTCCGCCTCGCGGGATAATCGCTGGCTCAGCTTCCTATAGTCTTCCCCGAAGGGACTGCCCGGCAAATGAAACACAGTCAGCAGCCCGGCAAGGAAATCGTCCCCGGACGGAGTCTGCCCTGTCCCCAGGCCGAGCAGCGACCGGCCGCAGCCAGCAGCCGCTGTGAAATCAGCGGCCTCCAGCGCTGCGACAAGACCTGTAGCCCGGGCGGCCAACTCGCGGCTGAACAGGCTGGAATCCCCCTGTCCGCCGCCGGTATAATACTCCTTTAGCCCGCCGTCCGTTCCCGTGGCGGCGATGATGTCAGCCAAAACAGCCAGGTTCGCGCCAAGAATGCTCAGACCGCGCCCAGCGGGAAACCGGGGCAAGACGTCCTGCCAGCTGGCCGCACTTGCGGCTGTGACCGTGAGCGAGGGTCCTATCGCCAGCACACCGCGACCGGAAGACACCGGATCGCCGCTGACGATCCCGGCGGCATCAAAGCGAAATCCCGCCGGAAATGCCACCAACACGGTGTGCGGGGCATTGTCAAGATCAGCGGCAGCCAGACTGAAGAGCTCCTCATCCTTGTCGCAAACATTGACCACCTTGGCGAAAATACTATGGACCCGCCCGGAAAAACCCGGGCGGAAGAGGCGATCCAGGCACCGGGCGTCACCGGACACCGCGGCAAGCACTGTGGGCAAAATTATCTTCTCCTGTCACCGGTAGGATATCCCTCGAATCCCTATATTATCTATTGGCACTCGCGGCAATGAATTCCTATGTAAAATCCGGCCAAAATTATTAATTTTAGAAAAAACTCAGCTTCCGGCCGGTTCGACAACACGGTCGGAAGCCTTTTCCCAGAGGAATGGCAGCAAGCGGGAGGGGATTTCCGTGGCGGAGGAATCCCCTCCCGCCAAAATTTTGTCTACAGCCTGAGACCTTCAACACCCCAACGCTTCTTTTTCCTTTAGGGCAGCCAAAACTTTTTCCGCCGTCATCGGCAGGTCTTTGATCCGGATTCCCAGGGCGTCGTATAACGCGTTGGCAATAGCCGGAGCGGTGGGAACCATGGTGGGTTCGGCCACTCCCTTGGCGCCGAAGGGTCCGTCCGGCTGGGGCGAAGTCTCCAGCAGAATAATATCCATCACAGGAATATCGGATGCTGTGGCGATTTTGTAGTCAACAAAATCGTTATTCAGGGGTTTGCCGTTCTCCAGGATCAGCTGTTCAAACAAGGCTGAACTAAGCCCCTGGATAATCCCCCCCTGGACCTGGGCGGCACACATCTCCCGGTTGATCACTTTGCCGACTTCGTAGGCGGCGGTGATCCGTTTGACGACAATCTCCCCTGTTAGGGTATCCACTTCGATATCAGCCACCTGGGTGCCATAAGTGTAGAACGGGGCCGGTCCTTTTCCGCCGCCCACCTCCTGGCCGGTATCCTTATCAAGGCCAGTCAGGCCTTCGGGGACGAACTGCCCCCGGCCGATGACCGGCGCCCCGATGGCGCCCTTCTCGGTCAGAAAGCCCATGGCGATGTCCCGGACCGCGATCCGGTGGCTGTGATTGTTCAGGGCATAGACAAAACCTTCGGCGATGGCTACTTCTTCCCGCTGTACCCCCAGCACTTTTGCTCCGACATCTTCCAACTGGTCTTTAGCATCCCGCGCCGCCCGCAAAACGGCGTTGCCGGCCGAATAACTGATCCGGCTGGCCACCGTCTGCCACTCGTAAGGGGTATAGTCGGTATCCGGCAGGTTGGTTTTGATCCACTCAATCGGTATACCCAGTTCCTCAGCGGCGATCTGGGCCAGCGCCGTCATGGCTCCCTGGCCGATGTCGCTGGCGGTGGTCAGCAGGTTGACAGTGCCGTCCTCGTTAAATTTGAGCACAGCCGACGACTGAGCGTTGGGCGGCATGGACGGAGCCTTAAACATGCAGGCTATGCCCCGGCCGACCGCCTTGTGCGGTGCTGACGGCGCAGGTTTGGGTTCGTCCCAGCCGCACTTTTCCCGGGCGGCCTTGATGGTATCCACCAGGGTCGCACCATGCATCGGCACACCATAGGACGACAAGCTGCCTTCCCTCAGAGCATTGATCAGGCGAAACTCCAGCGGATCAATCCCCAGCTTCTCAGCCAGGATATCCATCTGCTGCTCGATGGCCCAGTGAATCTCCGGCATGGCGAACCCGCGCATCGGGCCGCCGACGGGATGGTTGGTATAAACGCAATAGGAATCCACCTTCATATGGGGAATCAAATACGGGCCGGAAGCGCAGTAGCCGCCGCTGCGGGTCATGTTGACCCCGTATTCGGTGTAAGCGCCGGCGTCCCAGAACAATTCCACCTCAGTGGCCACGATCCGGCCTTCCTTGTTGACTCCGGTTTTCAGTTTGGCAACAAGCCCCTGGCGGACGAAAGTAGTCTGGAAGGTTTCCTCTCTGGTGAGGGCCAGCTTGATGTGGTAGCCAGGCAGCTTCATGGCCAGCGGCACAACCAGCCCCTCGGTGGTGACTCCGGCTTTGCCGCCGAAACCGCCGCCGACATAGGACGAAATCACCCTGATCCTGGTCATTGGGATATTGAAACCTTCGGAAAGGATCTTGCGCACGGCGTTGGGGGACTGACTGGAGGCCCACAGCGTCAGATTTCCGGCCTGATCATACAGGGCGATCGCTCCGTGGTTTTCGATCTGGCAGTGCTGGATATGGGGCACATAAAAGATATTTTCCTCTATGACGGCGGCCTCGGCAAAGCCTGAGGCAATATCTCCCTTGCGGAGCTTAAAATGATTGCTGATATTGGTTCCCGGAACAGGGTGGATAAACGGGGCGCAGGTGTAGCCCGACAAATAGTCGTGCAGCAGCGTTCCCTCTCCGGCGGACGGTTTGGTTGTCAGGCAGTGCATACCCTGCCACCAAAGATCGGTGGGACTTGGCTGCTCGTGGACCAGAGGGGCGTTGTTGATCCTCGCGCCGGCAACCGGATCGAAAACTCCGGGCAGGGCGTCATACTCCACTCTGATAAGCTTAAGCGCCTCCTCGGCGATCTGGAGCGTCTCGGCCGCCACGCCGGCAACCGGCTCGCCGACAAACCGGACCCTGTCGCCGGCATATACCTCGCGGTCAGCCAGATAAAGCCCCATTTTTCCGCCAGCTTCCTTGTCCCGGCCGGTAACGACAGCCTTTACCCCTGGCAGGTTGAGTGCCCCAGTGGTGTCGATACTGAGGATGCGGGCGTGGGGATGCGGGCTGCGGAGAATTTTGACCTGCAGCGTCCTTCTGCCGAACTGAAGGTCATCAACGAATTTAGCGGCGCCGGTCACCTTTTCCCGGGCGTCGATCCTTTTTACGCTATGGCCGATTACGCTGTATTCCTTCATTCGTCTCACCCCCTGTTCCGAGCAGCAACCGCCAGGATGGCCCTGACGATATTCTCATAACCGGTGCAGCGACAGAGATTGCCGCTGATAAATTCCTTGACTTCGTCCTCACTGGGACAGGGATTTTCGGCCAATAACGCTTTCCCCATCAAAATCATCCCAGGGGTGCAATAACCGCACTGCAGGGCAAAATGATCGACAAACGCCTGCTGCATCTCATCAAGAGCGCCTTCGCCGCCCAGTCCTTCGATAGTGAGGATGTCGGTCCCGTCCATTTCCACCGCCAGAATCATACAGGAATTGACCGGTCTGCCATCAACCAGGACGGTGCAGGCGCCGCATTCACCGGCTTCGCAGCCCGGCTTGGCGCCGGTCAGTTCCAGATCCTCCCGCAGCACACTGAGCAGAGTGCGGTTGGGATCAACCGTCAGCCGTTCATCCCGGCCGTTTACCTTCATGGTTATTGCCTTCGATGTCATCATTCCTCTTCACCCCCGCACAAAGCCAACAGCGCCCGCTGGGCCAGAACCTCCACCAACGCCAGGCGGTACTCCCGCGAGCCGCGGATATCGCTGATCGGTACGGCGGACATGGCGGTAAGTTTAGCGGCCGCAAGAGCCGTGGTCCGGTTCAGGCCCTGTTGGGCCAGCAGTTGCTCCGCCGCCTGCGCCCGGACCACGGTGGGCGCCACCGACCCAAGGGCGATTTTGACGGTCTGAGCATCGGAAAAAGCGGCCAAGCCGACAATGGCCAGATCCACCAGCCGGCGCCGCGACTGTTTCAGATAGACTCCCGCGGCGGTCTCGGCCGCAGGCGGAATCACGATACTACTGACAATTTCCCCGCTCACCAGTACGGTTTTACCCGGACCGGCGAAAAAGTTCTCTATTGCTATGCAGCGATCACCCTGCACGCCGCGAATGTTTACCTTTGCGTCAAGGACCACCAGTGCAGGCACGGTGTCGGCGGCAGGCGACGCGTTGCAGACATTGCCGGCCACCGTGGCCCGGTTGCGAATCTGACAGGAAGCCACGCTATGGATCGCCTGGGCCAGCACCTGATACTGGGGAAACCCGGCAAGAAACTTTTCTGTTTCAACCATGCTCACAGCCGCGCCAATCTCGATACCTTCCTGACTGATAGCAATACGATCCAGACCAGGAATCTTTTTGATATTCACCACATGCTGAGGCTCGATGACGCCTCGGCGGAAGCGGATCAGAAGATCGGTTCCTCCCGCCAGTATCTTGGCCTGATCGCCGTAGGTCTGCAGCAGGACAGACGCTTCGCTTATGGTTTTCGGCTCATGATACTCAAACTTATGCATGAAATCCACCTTCCTGAATCACCTGAAATAGAGATCAACTCGAGTAGGGGATTCTCTCCCGCTTCTCACTTCTATTCATATTTTGTAAATCCTGCTAATATTCACCAAGCCTTATAAACACTTCCTGGCTTCTTCAGTCCTTCACGGCTTTCCTCTGGTGCCACAATTTGCCGACCGCTTCATATTCCGCCGGCGTATCCACATCCTGAAAAGCATCCCCCGAGCTCAGCTGAACCCGGCATATGGACGCCTCATTTCGCTCCAGAATGCTTTTCGCCCCGGCGTCACCTGTCAGCTGCAATAAAGCCGGACACCATGCCCCAAGGTCGAACAGCACCGGATTGCCCCGGCGGTTTTTCCAGTAGGGGGCGACTATTGCAGCCCCGGTCCGGCGATAGGTTCTGACAAGGGTGTTGATCAGTTCTTCGTCAACCAGCGGTTGATCAGCCAGCAGGAACAGCATCGCCGCAGCCTCAGCCGGTGCGGCCAGGACAGCGGTCACAACACTGTGCGACTGGCCACTTTCCCAGGACTGATTATGGACAACCTCCAGAGGCAGTCCGGTCACAGCCAGCTCAACCTCAGCCGCATAAGCTCCGGTTACCACAAGCACCTGATCCAGTTCAGACCTGCAAGCCGCAGCAGCCACCTGCCAGATGAGCGGTTTGCCGTCCAGCGGCAGCAATTGTTTCGGTTGCCCCATTCGCTTGGCCTGCCCAGCGGCCAGAATTACTCCGATGATCATCACTCAGCCACCACCCGGCGAAATGCCTGTCGGCGCACACTGCCGATCACCACCGCCTCCACCTGGGGATGACGGCCAGCCAAAATCGCCGCCGCCAGCTTCTGGGCCTGTCTGTGCTGTTCAGGCGATTCCACCTTGTTGATAAACGGCACCACCCGACTGGCGGGAGGGCATTGACGCAGATAGCCGTCCGGGTGGAGCAGCAGCCGGACAACCGACTGAACGGTGACCGGCATCCCCGGCTCTACCCCGGTCAGCTCAGTTACCCGTTCGGGACGATGAACCCCCACTTCAGTCAATGGCACCCCAAGGGCGTCAATCCCGACAACAGCGATTACCAGTCCACTCGACGCCGGAATGACCGGCTCGTGAGCCAGATGTCCCTTAAGAGGCTTGCCTGCCGAACCGTCCCCTTCCACCAAAAAAACCGTGTCAGGAAATCGCCCGGCCAGGCGGTCAATCCAATCCGGCGAAATACCCGCCATTTTTGCGCTTTCACCGGCAGCAACGCCGGCAACCAAAGTAATCAGCCGGTCTTGCCCCAGGACTGTTTCCACCGCTTCACACCCCTCAGCCAGGCTGGCTATCGGCACATAGCAGCAGGACGCCTCGCGGCAGAGCTTGGTTGTGGTTGCGGCAACAGCCATCAGCCCGACAAGGTTCAGTCCACTCTGCAGATAGTACATCAGGCTGGTTTTACCACCGCCGCCGATGATGGTAATAACCCGTGGCGGCTGTAGGCCTGATATCATTTCTTCCCATACGAACCCCAGACCCGCCACCTCCTGTGTGCCGTCACTCGACTAGAGTACCTGGATAAAAACTTCCATCACGCCGCCGCAAACCATTCCTTCGCTTGCAGCCATATCATTCAGCAGACTGGCCTCATGCAGGCCGGAACGCCTTTCATCCATGGCCATCAGAGCCTGCTGCTTCACCTCAGCCTCGCAGCAGCCACCGCCAATCGTTCCCCATATCCGGCCGGTCTGATCCACGACCATAGCCGCACCGGCTTTGCGGGGAGTCGAGCCCCGGGTGCTTACGATGGTAACCAGGGCAATGGTCTGGCCCTGGCTTTTCGACTCGCAAATCTTCTGCAACAGCTGCTTATCCATGAACATCCCTCCTGCGCCGGCTGAGGGGCGAACAGTCGCCGCCGCGAAACACCGTCACAACCTCGGCGGCAATACTCAAAGCGATTTCAGCCGGTCCCTGGGCTCCGATATCGAGTCCGACAGGGGCTCTCAGCTTCGCCAATGAATGCTGATCGACCCCCTCTTCCTGCAAAAGCTTAAGCGCCGCTCCGACTTTGACCGAGCTGCCGATCATCCCGATATACCCAGCCCGGGTGCCGAGCACCCCCCTGAGGCAGTCCATGTCGTGCCGATGTCCGCGGGTGACGATAATAACCGCGGTCTTTTCATCCAGCGTCAAACCTGCCAACGCCTGGGAAAAGTCCTGGCAAATAATTTTTTCCGCCTGCGGGAAGCGCTGGGTATTGGCAAACTCCGGACGGTCATCCACCACCGTTACCTGATAATCAAGCAAGGCCAGCATCTGGGCCAGAGGCTGACTGACATGGCCGCCGCCAAGAATAACGGCCCGGAAGCTGTCGCTGCCTGTGCAGTCCCAAAACAGCCTATATTCATCTTGCTGATACCTGACGGTCCGGATCGATGGCTGAGTCCAGTGACCGAACTTCAGCTCTGCAGCTACTTTTTCCGCAAATCCGGCGTCCAGCAAAGCACCTTCCACCCGGCCGTCAGAAAATAGCAACATCATCTGCCCTACCTGAGCCGACTGCTGCGGCGGCCCGGAAATCAGGGTAACGGTCTGCACCGCCTCGCCCCGCTCAACTGCTTGCAACAAAAGTTCCCACTTGCTCACAAGTCCACTTCCCATTTGCCATTATCTCTCCGGGCTATCTGCCCGGCTCTATATAACAAGCCTTCCAATACCCCGCCCCCGATGGCCCGCGCCTTATCGGAGATGGAGAAACAATGTTCCGGCACGCTTCTTGGATCGATATCGCCGATTTTCATCCCGGCTTCCACCGCCAATCCTTCTTGCAACAACCCGCGCAGCACACCGGAAATTTCGGCCGTAACCGGCTCCTTATCGACATAGCCGACAATATCGCCGGCTGAGACGACATCGGCTATAGCCCCCGCCGCTGTGAACAGACCCCGACAGGGGGCGCGCAAAATCCGCCGAGTGGTATGTCCGGCGATTTCACCCGGCTCGCCGGTATTGGGCAAGGCCGGCCCGTGCTCGATCACTTTGCCCAGATAGTGCCCGCGCATCGTCTCAACAACCAAATGGACATCGCGCCCGGCGGTAAATCCCGGTCCCACCCCAATGACCACCGCCGCGTCGGCGATGCTCGTGCCGGTGTTTTTCTTCGCCAAAATGGCGTCCACCACCGCCCATGGCCTGAGATGGCTCACTGCCAAACCCTGGGGATCGATCACCACGGCAATACGCCCCTGTTCGACTGTTGTCAGCGCATCCGCCAGCTCCACCGTCACGGCCTCAACCCCTTCCACCGTAACCCGGTCGTTGAAAACCGCCTGGGCAAACGCCGCTGTTCGTCGAATCACCGTGGGCTGCGGCAGTTCGGTCATGATCACCCGGAAGCCGCTGCGAAACAATCGGTGAGCAATTCCGCTCGCTATATCGCCGGCGCCTTTGATTACTACAAGCTGTTGCATATTATTCCCTCACAACTGGTGTCTATTGTCCCGGCAACATTATTATGCCCTGTCATCAGGTTTCGGCCAGAGCCTGGATCGTTTATCGCAGGACAAAATCCCTTGACCCCGCTTTGGCTGCAATCCTATGTTATTATTTTCCCGCTGATGTGAAAAACTCCTTCCCCTCGAGCGCCGCCGACGGGAACGATATTATGCGGCCGGAAAAGGTGCATAAGACGGCCGCAAACCATAAATGCTATATGCGCAGTTAACGGGAGGTGAGATGACGCCTTGACCAAACTAGTCAAACTCCTTATTCTTTTATGGATTGTCACCATCATCGGTTGTGCACCACTGAAAAAGCCTGAACCGGTGACCCAGGCCGAGCAAATCGGCGATTCTTTCCGCGATCCGTTTAAGCGGGGCAGCAATATCAGCGGCAAGCTCTACTGGGCGGGACGGGCGGACGAGGCCAAGATGGCCCTGACCTTTGACGATGGTCCCGACCCGGAATGGACGCCCCAAATCCTCGACATCCTGAAGGAAAAACAAGTAAAAGCCACCTTTTTCGTCATCGGCTATCAGGCCCGCAAATATCCCCAGATGCTTAAGCGGATGGCAGCCGAAGGCCATATAATCGGCAATCACACTTACGATCATGCTGATCTGACCAAACTCCGCCCAGAGATCGTGTCCCAGGAGATTGACAAATGCGCGGCTGTGGTCAGTGAGCTTACCGGCTATCGCCCCAGACTGGTGCGGCCACCCTTTGGCTTTCATAACCCCGCGGTGGATAACGTCATCTATTCCAAAGGAGACGTGATTATCCTGTGGTCGACCGACCCCGAGGACTGGCGCGGCGTTGATGCTAAAACAGTTAAAACGCGGATCCTCCACCGGGCCAAGAACGGCTACATTACCCTTCAGCACGACGGAGTCAATCTTCACCTGACAGGAAGCGTCGCGGCATTGCCGTCAATCATCGACGGACTGAGGGAACAGGGTTATACCCTGGTGACAATTCCCGAACTGCTGGACTTGCCTCCCTATCACTGATCTGATTGACCGGTTCTCTCACCGCTCATCTTTGAACAAGCCACGAAAACCGTGGCCAGGTCGCAAATAAAACCCGCTTGCAAGCTGCAAGACAGGAAGCGGGAGGGGGTTTCCGCAGCGGGATTCTTATCGCCTCACCGTCGGCAGCTCTGCTGCCGGTAACGGCGTAGGATATCATCCGTAGCGGAGGAATTCCCCTCCCGCTTCCGTATTTCGCATGTTATTATTTTCCGTCCAGTATCTTCTCGTACATAGCGGCGAAAAACTCGGCGGCGTTTTTGATGACTGTTTCATCGATATCAAAGGTCGAATTGTGATGCCCGCCGCTGACCGGCGTTCCGAATAATGTCACCAGCGCCTTGCCGCCTCTTTGCTGGACCCGTTCCACCATCAAAGTGACATCTTCCGAGGCATTGAAACCGCATTCCGGCAAAACCTGCCGCACCGAAGGCATAGTCTTCGCGGTTTTTTCAGCCAGGGCGATCATATCCGGGGAGTTCTCAGCCACGGCCGCCACCGCCGCCGGCTTCATCTCCACCGAAAGATCATACATTTTCGCCGCCCCGGCGATGACCTCCCGGGCTTTCTCCACCATATAACCATTGAGTTCATTGCTTACCCCCCGGGTCTCCAGCCGCAAATAGGCTGTGTCAGGGATGACATTCCAGGCTGTTCCCGCCTGATGGAAACCGACATTGATCCGGGTCGCCCCCAGACCGTGCCGGGCAATGGCATACAGATTGCTGATCGCCGCGCAGGAGCCCAGCAAAGCATTTTTCCCCTGATCCGGCCGAACGGCGGCATGGGTCGGACGCCCGGTGAAAGTGACCTCAAACCGCGACAAGGCCATGAAGTCACGGACATTGAAGGCGATCTGCCCCAGCTCTTTCAGGGCAAGTCCCACATGCCCCCCCAGCAGGTAATCCAGGTCATCGACCACTCCTTTGGCGATCATTGCCGCCGCTCCTGACAAATTCTCTTCATTGGGCTGAAAGATGAATTTCACCGTCCCTCGGATAGCCTCCCGGTTATCGGCAAAATGCTTGGCCAGCAAGAGGCCAATGGCGGCATGGGCGTCATGGCCGCACATATGGGCATAGCCCGGGTTGCGTGAAGCAAAGCCCTCCTTGGCCGGAAGGTGCGAAGAATCGGTCGATTCCATCACTTCGTTGGAATCAATGTCAAAACGGAACCCTACCGTGGGTCCCGGAAGCTTGCCTTTAAGGACACCAACCACCCCGGTAAACCCGCCTCTGGCCGGAGACAAAAACCGCTCATTCGCACCGGCTTTGAGCGCCCGCTGATACTCCTGCTCCAGGATTTCCGGGCTCGGCGGCAACAGCTGTTTCTCAGCATCAATGATGTCGCGGCCCTGCTGCACCTCATAGCCCCACTCACTGAGCTTCTCGGCCACCAGCGCTGTGGCATAGAACTCCAGCCACGCAGGCTGGGGACACCGATGCAAGGCCCTTCGCCACTGAGTGGCCTCCGCAAAATTGGTGTTAATAGAATCTGTAAAACTTGTCAATACCTGACACTCCTCTCCGCTGGCGGCAGTCCCAGCCCAATTCATTTTCATCCTATGTCAGAGCAATCTTTTTGTCAATCTTTCCCTCAGGGAATGGCTCGCCGCTCATCGCAGAATCAGCCGCACCACCCGCTCGTAAAAAAAATAGTCCCAGGCCCAG
>Ga0316228_1001300_pt1 | contig 26778 bp, 17 predicted proteins | sample TBH18021metaG_FD_206005 | JGI IMG/M metagenome (GOLD analysis project Ga0316228, IMG submission 206005) | Freshwater microbial communities from Trout Bog Lake, Wisconsin, USA - TBH18021 | ecosystem: Environmental > Aquatic > Freshwater > Lake > Hypolimnion/Profundal zone | place: USA: Wisconsin... | reverse complement strand
TGCCAGGGGCTGAACTGCGGCTAAAACTTGGGCGATTAGCCCTAATTTACAGCCCGCTCAGGTGGGGGAGTTTGACCTGGCCAGAGATGGGGGAATTTGACCGGCCAACGGGGCCTCGAGCGAGTCCGGTAATCAGCACAAGAGTAACTAGGGGGATAAATTCTATAAAGATACGTATTTCGTTGATATTTCCTACTACCAACATTCCTAAAAAATAAAAAGGGAAAGACCATAAGCATCGTACTAGTGACGAATTCGGTTGGCGTTTAATTAATACGGGTAAAAATATCCAGAGAAAACCAAAAACACCGAACACAGCAAGGAGTCGATAGTTATCCAAAAATGCTATGTTAAGGAAGAAACGCAGTTGGTCGTTATCGTAAAGAGACACTATATTTGGAGTGAGCTGATGGCGCCACCAAATAAAATATTTGACTAAAAAACTAGTCAAAAACAATATCAATGTGTTAACCACAAGACTAGATGTTTTTTGTTTACCAAGATAAAAGAGAAAATACCAACTCGCCAGAACAATCGTCGTTTCACGATTCCAGGTTCCTAATGCCACAGTTACGAGCAGAGGTAGAAATTTATTTGTAGTGATTAAAAACAAGCCTAGTGACATAACAAAAAGGCTGACAACGTCATAACTAAACCAATATCGGTGTACTGGGGTAATGAATAAAGTGTATGAAACTTGCCACAGAAAAATAAAATAACCTAACAGCACAATAGGTGAAGAAATGGTGCCCTTAGCCTCTTTGCGTGTCATAAAAATTATTAGAAGTGAAGCAACCGACAAAGAAATAGCTTCAACTGAAATAAATAAACCAATAGCAATTCTACTGTTATAGGCAACGTTAAATATATTAACAATGAAGCGGACTAGGTCAGAAACAAATGAACGACCGCCAAAGGGCATGCTAACGCCTTTGCTAAGCCAATCCTCAACTAAAATGATTTTATATTGCGAGTGATAGTGCGAAATTGCGATATTTATCGATATCGCAAGGACAATAAATACTAATAGAAAATTATCTCTTGATCTAGTATTAATCATAATAAGCATGAGGTTGAAACGTATGGGGCATTCAATTTGTTAAACATGATGCTGATTCGTTTATTTAACTTGGTACATAGTAGCGATCCCAAAGAAGATGCTCTGTACTAATAAAACTATATGCCCCAAGAAACAAGAGTAATGTCAAAACTAAAATGCCTCTGAATAACCCGCATGATTGAATGCTGCTGTTCATTGCATAAGCCACAATGATGGCAGGAATTATGAAATATCTGCCCTGGATACCTTCAATCAAGGTCGCAGGATGGGGTGTCCAAGTTACAAGCATAGCAAAAAAAACTATTGCAATTGCTGCGGCAGAAACACCGATTAACAGAGAGGATGTTAATTTTGCTTGCAGTCCGTTAGGAGGTTTTAGAGAAACAAAAAAAAGAGAGCTAATTAGTCCCAATAAATATATATATTCGCGTCCAGTAAACGGGGTATCTAGCCAGCCCAATAAACCAAAGAAAGAGCTAAAAAGTCCCCGTAAAAGTTCGGCATCAGTGAGTGTAGAGATAAACACTTTAATTAAATGCAGTGGATGCGTAAAATAGTACGAAACTATATCAGCCGAAGAGGCGCCAAGTTGAACGCGCCCATCGACGATTGTTTTCATCATGAGGATTTGCCAGCCAATTACAAAGGCTGCGGCTAAAATCACGTAAATTAAATAGAGTGGTCGTTTTAAATAAAAATAAGTAGCGACAGCAGCAAGGAGAATAATTGGAAATAGTTGCAAGCGGCTAGATGCAATTAAAACCCAAGCTAAAAGCATCAACGGAAAAAGATAGGGTTTTGCTTTTTCACCGTCAATCCTAATTCGCATGAATACTGAAATAACAAACACCGCAATTGCTGTTGCAATCCCATCTAAGCTCGCTGAAGAGAATTGAAACAAACTCATTGGGATGAATAAAAGCCCAAGCACCAATGCCGGAGGATTGAATAGTAAAAAAGAATAATAAAAAATCAGACAAGTTGATAGTAATACCAACATACGTGTAAGTCTGTAGGAAGTGTCTACAGATAGATCAAGATATTTACCAAGAAATAGCCCTGTAGTGTGTACAGCGTAAATCGCAGGAAAATAATAAGCCATACATAGAGCGGGTCTAAACTCATTATTTCCGGCCCAAGTTATCTGCTTGGCTGAGCCTATTTCGGTCTTCGTGAGTTTGCGCGATTGATGAAAAGGTAGGTCGGTAAATCGAGCCATATACTGCTTTAAGCCCATATCTATCTCACCACCAGAGGATTGTCCGGCAGGTGCGTCTAAAACAAATTCACCATGACCAAGTAAGTAGGCACGTGTAATGTGTTCAAACTCATCAGGCGATTGAAATGGTGGCGTGATGGTTGATAGCCAAGCACTACAAGCAAAAAGGAGGATGAGAAATATTTTGTAGACAGATGGCATGGAAATAGCGGAAGGTTTGATAAGCTTCAAGTTACAAAAAGTCGTCTAAAAGAAAGAAATAATTAAGCGTTTGGTAGTCTGATGCGGCTATGAACTAAAGCTAATAATTTTTACCAAAGGTTAAATGATCTAATCCACGTTTGAAAACTATTAAAAAACCATTTGAAATCGTTATATCTTCCAGAGAAATGAGATATTTTCCAACTGAATACATACATAAAAGCGACAATGAGAAATATCATTGTATAAATTGGAGTGGAACTAAATTTAATTAAGCGAACTTGCTTTGTTGATAGCAGTGCTAAAAATAAAGAACTAGCAGTGATATAAATCCAACGCCCCCAATCAGCCGCAACAAAATATAAAGGGATTGTGGGGATAATAGATAAGAGAATTAACAAAAAAATTTCATACTGATTTTTAAATTTAAAAACAAAATGCGCGTACAAAAACAAAGGTGCAAATGTTAGAAACAATACCAAAAACAGCATAGGTAATAAATTTGTATGAAAGGAAACGTTAAAACCAGCTAAACCTTGTATAGGCCCTTCACACAACGTGCCATTTACACCGATGTCAATTAGACTATTACAAATTATTGTAGCAACGTGTTGATTACCTTTGTAAAAGTAACATAGCACTAAAGTCAGTACTGCTAACAAATATGGAATTATAAAGACAATAAAATCTTTTTTATTAATCCTGTTGAATAAAAATAAAAATAATAAAAAAAACTGTATATAGAAAAATAAAGCCTCATGCGATAGAACTAACAAAGGTAAGCAGACAATTAAATAAATAAAATTAATTAAACTTAATAAATGAGGTCGGATAAATTTAGATGATAATAAATTAAATAGAATAAAAATAGTAAGACTAGATATAAATAGAATATCTTTGCGACCTGTAGCCAGATCATCGCTAATCACAAACATAAAAAACCATGGAGAAGCCGAAAGAATCAACTCCACAAATCCAATTCGTTTTGTAAATGCAATGCAGAAAAAACCAACAAATATAATTTCGTAAAGTATTTCTCTTAATTTTAAAACGATAGATATTGGATTAAAATTAAAAGAATTATGAAGATATAAAATTATCTCTCCAATAAAACCTCTTCTAGTAAAACCCGCGCTATAGTTAATCAACCAATCCCCTGTTGCCCAGGAATAAAACTGTAAATCGTGTTGCACAAAGTCTATCTTTTTGAACGCAGCGTAAAGAAATAGCATTAATAGGGATAAACATATAATAATTTCTTCATTCATTTTTGATTCAATTTTATTTTTCATATGTATTTATCAAAAACTTAAGTTATTATATCAACTGGTCTCAAGTATTGAGTAATTAAAGGCAAGAAATACCATTAACTCTATGAAAGATGTAAAGACGTTGTGCAGAGTTAAAAAGCATTTCTCAATTATGTGAATATATTAATAAATAGATATTAAATATGCCAGCATTAATAATACCATTTTTATTTTGTTTATTTCTATTTCTATTTAATCATTGTAAAAAGATTGAATGGCGCTATTCATTTATTTTAAGTTCATTATTTACCTGTTCAATTCTTGTGGCACTCACAGAGATACTCAGCAAGTTAATGCTATTCTCATATTCCTACTTGTTTTCAGGTTGGGTAATTTGTGTACTGAGTCTACTAGCGTACATAACCATATATCAAAAAATTGAAATATATGCTATCAAAAAATCATTAATGCATATTTATACAATAATTATAAATAATAAACTACCAACCTTTATTTTATTATTTATATTATTAAGTACGCTAGTTTTAGCACTTATTTCACCTCCGAATACTTTTGATTCAATGACCTATCATATGAGCAGAGTCGCTCATTGGATTCAAAATAAGTCAGTAGATTTTTACCCCACTTCAATATTTCGACAACTTGTTTCTGCCCCGCTAAGTGAATACATCATTGCTAACTTCATGGTTTTGTATGGTAATGACCGGTTAGCAAATATTGTGCAGTGGCTAAGCATGGCTGGAAGCTTAATTGTAGTCTCAGCTATTGCTAGTGAGTTAGGCGCATCTAAAGCAGGGCAACTAATTGCGAGTATTATTTGTGCAACCATTCCGATGGGAATTCTGCAAAGTACCTCAACTCAAAATGACTATTTAGTAGGTTTTTGGCTATTGATATTTGCGTATTGTGTATTAGTGTGGGGTAAGCAAAAAACATTATTAATAGCAATATCCATTGGCATGTCATTTGGTTTCGCAGTTTTAACTAAACCTACTGCTTATATCTATGCATTTCCTTTTGTAATGTATCTCATATGGAATTGTATTAGCAGATTTTCAATTAAAAACCTGTTGTTATTAATATGTTCATTTTTTATTTCTTTAAGCATAAACAGCAGCCATTTTATAAGAAATTATGAATCATTCGGAACACCAATCGCACAAAGTTTAGACACTGGTCATTATTCTTATGAAAATGAAATCATTGCACTTACAGTGACAATCTCTAATCTTGCCAGAAATACAGGATTACATCTGGAGAATAATAACCGTTTTGATAAATTATTTCAGTATGTCATTGAACGTATGCATACGCTATTAAATATTCAAATTAATGATGATCGTACAACATGGCCAGAGTATAAATTCAAAGTACAAGGATCCACGCATCATGAGGACTATGCCGGGAATTATTACCATACAATTTTGATCATATCGCTAACGTTTTTTTATATTTTCATCGGAAAAAAAAATATAACAACAACGATTTATATTTCACTTCTTAGCGCATCATTTATTATTTTTAGTACTTACCTGAGATGGCAACCATGGCATAGTCGCTTACAACTGCCTCTTTTCATAATGTGGTCGCCGTTTATTGGATATATATTTAGCAATTTAGAAAAATTCAAAGTTAAAGATATTGTTGTGTTTGAATTTCCTTATCTATCTAAGTTACTCCCCTCATCCAATAAAATTACTTATAAAATTCAGCAAATAAATATAAACAGTATTTTTATAGTTTTAATTTTTTATAGTTGTATCCCAAGTATTTTTCAATCTGCAACAAAACCTGTTTTAGCAGAACATAATATATTTAATACAGAGAGAAACGAACAATTATATTTTGCAAATGCTAATTTTAAAGGTGATTATTTAGAAATAGCTAAGTTGATCACAGAGAGTAAATGTAAAAAAATAGCACTATTAGGTTTTGGTAATGTCTGGGAATATCCGTTGTGGAAATTTTCACCAAACAATATGAATGACTCAATGCAAATTGAACACATTTCAACAACTTATAAAATTACAAATACAATATTTTTAGAAAATCATAAGAAATTCGAACCATGTGGAATAGTCTCTGTATCTAGTGTCTCAGATAACCAGATTGAATATATGAACAAAACATATTATTTATCCTTTACTGGTCAGTATTTAAAACTTTTTACTATTCAGTAGTACTAGTATAAATTACTTTTGAAAGCTTGTGGTAAATCCATTCTTAATAAAAATATTACTAAAAATGGAAACTTCACTAAATTTCAAATTATCATCAAAATAGGGAGTGCATGGCAACGTTGACGTCCAACAGCGATCATTTATTTTTGGCACTTTTATCTCAAGACCATAATGTGTGGTGAGAGTATTTGTTTCTACAATAGGATGTGTCGACCAACCTAAGCTAAGTGAGGGATTTATATTCATATAGTTATAGAGAGAGGCGATAACTAAACAAAAGAAACTAAAAGAAAATACTTTGACAAATAAGCTATTTTTAATGACAAAAAATTTCTTTAAAAAAATATATAAAATAATTAGTAAAAATGCTTGCACTAGTTTTTGGTTAATCCCAACCTCTGAAGCGGCTGTTATTATTGAAGATATATGCAAATATTTGACTATCCCGAATCCAGTACCTAATCCAAACGAATACATTAGGGATAAAATAAAAAATAAAATAAAAAAGATGAATAAAATTAATTTAGTAAGAAATATAGATAAAAACTTTTTATGATCAAAATTTAAATAAAAAATAAAGCATGATATAAATAAATATAAACCAGGTACCGCACCAATAAATCTTGGATCAGGTGCAGTAAAAAACCAGAAAATTAAAGATAGGAATAAGGGTAGATATAAAATAAATAATTTACTATTAACATTCGAAAAGTATGGTTTAAATTTTGAGGAAAAATAATAAATAAGAATAACAAGAGTTCCCAAGCTTAGTGGGAACCATACCTTAGAGGTAAGGTTTGATATCCAAGGAGATAACCAGTTCCAATTGCCGAGCACCTCCTGAGGTAATAAATTAGGATTACGAGCCCAGCTAAATATCCAGGCCTGTTCCTTAATAACATTAGCAGGGGGGATTGCCCACTCAGGATTTAAACCACCGGTGAAGGTGCTGGGATAAAACAAGTAGCCAGATAAAATATAGCCCGTAAATACGGATAAAAATAATATTAAAATACAAAAAATTAAACCTTTGTATAAATAAATATAATTATGTTTAACAAGTAAAATGTAATTTTTTAAAATTATTAGTATACAAACTGTACAGAAGACTATACTGCTTAATTTTAATGTGATACAGGTAGTACATAAAATAATAAGATAAATAATATCCTGCAGATTTTGTTGTTGAGTATTTTTATTTTTGATAAATAATTTAAATGCTAACAAAAATATATTCAATTGATATAGACAAACTGTAAAATCTGGAGCTGCACTAATTGGATCTTGTAAAACAACTATAAAAATAATGGATAGCAATAGTAAAATTGGAAATTTATGATCATTTAAAGAATTTATTAATTGATATGTAGAAAATATTGTCGCAATGAAAATTAAAAAATTAGTTGATTGATAGCCATGATCCCATAAAGGGTAAAAATTTAATAAAGCAGCCAAGTGAAAATAGCTTTGATTAAATGCAAGTCTAAAATGCAAATTACCTAACCCAGGAACTATTGAAAATTGGTTTAACCAATTAATGATCGGTAAATGATATAAACCAGCATCAGCATGTCCCGCTTGTTCAGTAAGCCTCGTAGAATAACCCAGGATCAAGGCTACGGTACCAAGACAAATCAGAGGACAAGTTTTTATAAAATTTAAAATTTCGTTAAATTTAATACTAAGATTTACATTACTAAATTTACATAAGAATAAAAAACCCATCAGAAAAACTGAACTACTTATTTTCCAGTCAATAGGTAAAAATAAATAAATGATTTGTGTCACTAAGATAACTGTAGATAATCCAACAAAAAATATCTGAGAAGAATTTTCTTTATTTAGCTGTAAACCTAAGTGCAGCGAAGTAAATAGACCCCATCCGTAAATAGATATTGATGAAAAAAAATAAATTAAAAATAATATAATTATTTCATGAATCATAAAGATTTATCTTAATATTTATAAGAAACAAAAAAATCACTTGGAATAATGTAAGAAAAAAATATTAAATATGGTCAAAAATTATCTTTATAGTTTATTTATTAAAAGATGAATTTTGGTTCTTATAAAGATTATCAAAAATATGTACGTTATTTTTTACAAAGTATGGTCTTAAATGAGAGTTGTCGCTATAAATAGGAACCCCATCTTTGGACAGTTTAATGCAAGCATTTTCTGGACATAAATATGTTAATTGATCAATTGATGTAACACCTGACGATGCTGCAAGATTTTTTAACTCGTTATTCAATTCATTTTGTAGTATAGATAAAGGAACAGAATGATTCATATTATTTTGAGTTGAAAGAGACGTACGGTTACCAATCATTGATCTTGGATCAAACGCAGGACTCATTGGGTTATCTAGCAAGAAATATACCTTATATTTAGTAGATAATTGTAGTAGGTATTTTTTTAAGGATTGCATTGAAAAATCAATTGCTAATTTTGTTTGATTTCGAAAATAATATTTATTGCCACCATCAAGATAATAATAATTGAAATTATTGTAATCAATGAATTTACTCGTCTCTGTTTCAAAATAGCAGTTCCAACAAGCTCCAATTACTATGGTTTCAATGCTTGGCGTATCGTTTAAAAATTGATCAATCTCAGAAATAAAATCATTACATTGTGGGTGTTTGTCTTCATATACATTTGGAATTGGGGGGCAGCCTGGAATGGTATAAAACGCAGTACTTTGAGAATTTTGATCTATACTTAACTCACTTATTATCGGCCCAAATTGTTTAATATGTGAATCTCCAACGAAAGCAATCTTAGGCAGGCCAATATTAGTTTGATAATAATTAATACCACTACTCGTTGTTAACAGGTTTAAATTTTCTGTCCAGTTCACGTCATTAAATGCATTCACTATCAAATCATAGTTTTTTGAAATACTACGGTAAGGAAAACCATTATTACTATAGATGGTCACACCACATATAAATACAACAAACATATTCAAATATAGAATCCGAGTTTTTAAGATCAGTCGTTGGCCATATCTGAATGATTTTTCTAAATATTTATATGTTAACCAAGAAAAAATAAATGATAAAATAATAACTACTATTCTTTGAGTTCTATCAAAACCATCGGCGTATATTATTCTAAAAAAACATAATAATGTCCAATGCCATAAATAAAGTGGAAAACTTATCAATCCAATCGATACAAGTAGTTTGTTTGAAAGAAATTTATTGTTTAGCCAAGCTTTGTTATTTGATATCAAGATGAGAGCGGCTCCGAAGACTGGAATTGCCGCCCAAAGACCAGGATATACAGCCGTGTGATCGATTGATATTAAGCTTGTTAAAATTAATAAAGCACCAGCTACTGAAGTGATATTACCAACATTTTTAGATTTATTGTATTTGCTATATTTGAATTGCCAGTTGACTAGTAATGAACCAATCCCTAATTCCCACAATCTTGTGAAGGGTGAATAATAGGCAAGAGATTGATTAAAATATGCTTCCTTAATATTAAATAAAAATGATAGTAAAGTAATTGTTAATATAATTAAATATATTTTTTTTTTGAATAGCCACATGCACCATATTGCAAATGGCCAAAATATATAAAATTGTTCTTCTACACCTAGCGACCAAAGATTTAAAAGAGGTTTGGTATAAGCACTAGCGTCGAAATAGTCTCTTTCATTTAAGTATAAAATATTTTCTATAAAGCTGGCTCCTCCTGCAATATGTTTCCCTAATTGCATATACTCTGGTCCAAGTAAGAAAAACCAACCTAAAATAATATTAAATATTAAAATTAAAATCAGTGCTGGAAATATTCTTCTCGCTCTGCTTGAATAAAAATCATAAAAGTTAAATTTATTATTTACAATTTTTTCTGTAATGTTTTTTGTTATAAGAAAACCTGAAATTACAAAAAAAATATCTACGCCTATGAAACCAGCCTTTATCCACAAAGGTGAAACATGAAAACCAATTACTAGTAAAACAGCAATCGCACGTAGTCCGTCAATATCAGCTCTATAAGTTGAATTAATCTGAACCACTTGTATTGGGTTATTATTAATGTTTGGCTTCATATTGATGATATTAAATATTAAATATTATTAATTAAGTAATTAATGATTGCTTCAAAACGTATTCTTTAATTTAATAATGATTAAGTCAGCTAAATATTGTTCAATTAAGATCGATATTGATTGCGGCTCAATTTTTTATCTTTTTTGTTCATGATTAAAAATCGATAGAAAATTAATATTTTTCAAACATATTTAGTTAAAGAACCGATTTTTTAAGGGTAAATTCATTTGTTAAATTATATAAATACTAATTTCATAAGGTATATTAACGCATCAATTGGCTGGATATCACGCAATCGGTATTCAATTTTAGTAGGATTTCTTTTTATTAGATTTGCTGTATTCGCTAGTAATGGATTTTGGTCTGGGGATTTTTGGGAGCATAGTGCTGTCGTTAAGGAATTCATTGAGCACCCTGCGCACCCTCATCATCCATTATTTTTGTTAGATGCACCGAATGCTTTTATGTCGCCCTATGCATTGCTTGTAGCATCTTTTGCAAGATTGCTAGGATTAAATGCAATTTATGCCTTGTCAATATTTGGCCTATTTAATTACCTTCTTCTGACTTACGGCATAAAGCGATTCTGTTCAGTTATAAGTTCAATTCCATCAGAAAATACCTCATTTTATTTCTTACTTCTTACTTTAATGCTTTGGGGAAATGATCCTTGGGCATATAGTGGTTTTTTTCATATTGGAATAATTGAAACAGTTCTTCCTTATCCGTCAACATTTTCTATCGGACTAAGTCTGATTGCACTAAGTCTGTTCGTAAAACCATTGTATTTAAATAAAATATTAAGTAGTGGAATAATTTGCCTAATTATTTACATAATTCTGCTTTCGCATCCTCTCACTTTTATTTTTTTAGCAAGTGGATTATTTTTTCTTTTATTTTCATCACGATCATTTCTCTATATCCCGCTATTGAATCTTACATTAGTGATGTTTGTAGCTTGCATGACAGCTTTCTTGTGGCCTTACTTTTCTTTGTATGATTTACTATTTGGCGGCTCAAATGTGTACCATTCTTCCAATTCTGTAATGTATCTTCAGGTTTGGGATCGAATATGGCCAAATATAATGTTTCTACCTTTTCTTTGGTGGACCTCAAAATCTAGGGTTGGAATTGTAATTGTATTTTGGCTTGTTTCTTTATGCGTTTTATACATGTATGGATCGATCAGCTTAAATTACTCCTACGGAAGAATCATCTCCTATTGCATACTATTATTTCAAGTACTTGCTGCCGTTGGTATAGCACAGTTTGAAATGAAAATTGAAATGACTTGCTTGGTCGTTTGTAGACTCTATCGTATTTTATTATTATCTTTGTTAGTTGCACTTTCTGGTACTTGGTTACCGTATGTTGCTACTAGAGTACTTACTATTGTGAATCAACTTAGCAAAAACAATAATTTTATTAATCAAGTAACGTATAAAAATCTTGTTTTTATAAATAAATTAGTATCCCCAGATCAATTGGTAATAGCAGATCTTGAAACTAGCTGGATGATTCCGACATTTAGTGGCAGAGTGATAGCGGCATTGCATCCACAAGCTTTTGTTAATGATATAAATGAACGTAATAATGACGTAGTTGCTTTCTTTAATATTGAAACAAAAAAACAAGAAAGGATAGATATTATAAATAAATATCGTCCACAGTTTTTATTACTTGATTTGAATAAAACAACATCTTCTCAAATTCAAAGTGATCTATCTCAATTAATTGAGCCCTTATATACTAATGAGCAGTATCGCTTGTTTAGGTTTTTATAATTTATATCTTATTAATATTTAAACTGATAAATTTATACTATAAGTTGGTAATAAATAAAAATGCATTATTTTAAGAAATCGCTGATTTTTAAAATTAAATTTAACGAAATATCTACACTCATTGGAATAGTCCTCATTGGGATATTCTTACGTGTTTTTTATATTGACCAACCTATGCGTTTTGACGAGTCATTCACTTTTTTTAACTATATCAATAAAGATTGGAGCCATGTTTTTAACTATAGTGCTCCAAATAATCATGTTTTAAATACTATCCTCATTAAAATAACTACTACTATTTTTGGAGGACATCCTTACGTTATCAGACTACCTGCATTTATATTTGGTGTTTTAACTATCCCTCTCGCCTATTTTGTTTGCAAAAGACTCGGCTGCTTTGGATACATTGCAGCACTGATAGTTGCAATTCATCCTTATTGCATTCTTTTTTCAACAAACGCTAGAGGCTACTCAGCAATAGTCTTTTTTACATTACTGTTTTTGTTACTGGCTATCAAAATTACTGAGAAGTTTAATCATTGGGATATTTTTAAGCTTGCACTTATAGGGTCATTAGGTTTATTAAGTCTACCTATAATGGTGTTTCCATTGTGCGGTTTAATTTTATGGTTGGTGTTGGAGCTTATACAAAGTAGTCAATCTTTAAGGTATGTATTTTGGAAATTTTTGATTCCTTTCGTGATATATGAGGTTTGCATTTCTTTGTTATTTTACGCTCCAGTTGTATGGTTCACAATGCAACCTACCGACAGTCTTAAGCAATCACTAGATCTCTTATTTAATAACGAATTTGTTAAATCCAGTAATGGAACCTATTTCTACGATGCGATCAGAGCCCACGTTACAAATGCAATTTCAATTTATCGGAAAGATATTCCAATAACTGTATTAATTCTTTTTGGGCTATTCCTTGCCGGTGGACTAGTTTCTGATTACAAAGAAGGATCTTATCGCATTACTCGATTAGTTGCGGCTGTTTGTATAAGCACTCTAGTACTATTCATTTTAAAGCATCAAATGCCTTATCCAAGAACTTGGATTTTTTTGATTCCAATTTTAGCAATTCTTACTGATCGTGGCTTTTCATATATTATTGAAAAATTAAATATTAATATTTTTGCAAGCGTTTCAATAATAATAATTCTGAGTTTGTATTGGTCATTTACTTTGCTAGCTAAAAAGAGTATTTATACCTACGAAGATACGGGTACTTATCTTGACGCTGAAATTATGGCTAAAAAAATATATTCAATTTTAAATGTTGATGATGAAGTGATCGCTCCTATTATCCCATCAAATTTACCAATTTATTATTATTTGTGGCATGAGCAAGTTTATAAGAAATCTACAACAAAAAATAGCATGAATAAATACACTTATATCATTATGCCCAGTGATGATATTAAGCTTGAAATGTTTTCACAACCACCGCATCCAATAGATACAAAGCTTGAGATAATTCGTGAAGAAAATGCAGTGAAGATTTTTGAGTTTAATGGATCTGCTATATATAAGCTTAAGTCTGATCTTCAATAACGGGTTAACACATAATTTTATATGTCCCACTGAATTCCATAACAGGTTAGCATTGGGCTACACAGTAATTATCAAACTAGGGCACTTGTATGCAATACAGAGGTTTAAATATCGCTTTAATTATTCCCTGTTTTAACGAAGAGAAATCTATCGTGCAGGTCATTCAAGATTTTAGGCTCGCAATGCCTGCGCTTAGAATTTACGTATTTGATAATAATTCTGATGATCAAACAAAGCAGATTGCTCAACAATACGGGGCGATTGTGATAAGCGTACCTCTTAAAGGTAAAGGTAACGTTGTACGTAGGATGTTTGCAGATGTGGAGGCGGATGTTTATGTGATGGTAGATGGAGATCCAACCTATGATGCGAATGTAGTCACGCAGCTAGTTGACAAGTTGGTCGATGAAAGGTTGGATATGGTAGTTGGTTGTCGAAAGACTCCTAATGAATTAGCTGCTAAAGCATATCGTTTCGGGCACCAGTGGGGTAATCGCTTACTCACGCAGAGCGTCGTAAGAATATTTGGTGGTGGTTTCACAGATATGCTTTCTGGCTATCGTGTATTTACCCGCCGTTATGTTAAATCTATTCCAGCACTTTCTCACGGATTTGAGATTGAAACAGAGCTCACAGTTCATGCTCTTGAGCTTAGGATGCCTTATGGAGAGTTAAATACTAATTATGGTTCTCGGCTCGAGGGTTCGGAAAGTAAGTTATCAACGTATAAAGACGGCTGGAAAATTTTAAAGACAATCGGACGTTTGTATGTCAGTGAGCGCCCATTTTCATTTTTTGGTTTCGTTGCGCTAGTTGTTGCGCTAATTGCGATCATGATCTCTGTACCCCTTTTTGTTGAATATCTTCGTTCTGGCATCGTGCCAAGATTTCCAACCGCAATACTATCGGCATCTATGATGGTTTGTGCATTACTTTCATTTGCCTGTGGTCTGATACTAGATAACGTAACCCGTGGTAGGCATGAAATGAAAAGGTTGATCTATCTAGGGGTTCCATTAGCTGAACCAGATAGTTCTGTAATTGATAACTTTGATCGAATTTAACCAAAAGATTTCAATAGTTAGTTTTGATAACAACTTTATCAAAAGAAGTTGACGATATTAATAATAATTTTTCAATTAAGTGTTCTTTACATACTAGTCATATTACTAAGTTTATAACTGAAAATAATGGATAACGTAGAAATTTTAAAGAAAAATAATAAATCCATTGTAATTTACAATCCGCTTTCTAATGTTGGGCACTTTGATTCCTGGTGTAGGATTTTTGTTAACATTTTTCTCGAGTGCGGCTGGGCAGTTGTCGTAGTAACAAGAAATTCGAAGACGCTATCTAATCAATTTGAGGGCTCGTATACTCCTAACTTACTGATACTTGATCCTGCTAGTAATATGCTTATCAATGAAAATTCATCAATAATGGAATTAATAATAAGTAAAATTAAAGTATTTCAATTCCTTGGCTCTGTAAAATTAAATGATAGAAGAGTTAATCAATCGTTATCTAATATTTGCATTAGCTTTATGGCGAGATTGATTAATTATTTTGCACGAAAATTTGAATATTTTTTATCAAAATTTTTTCCAAATAAATTGAAAGTTAGTTTTAATAATCCAGTTGAATTTGCATCAGATATTAATTTAATTGTAAAAATGCTAGGAAGAAAACCAAGTATAGTCTTAAATATGTATTTAGATTTGTACAATACGGAGTTAAAAAATTGGGAAAAATTTTCACAAGAAATGTCTTGCTCGTGGGCTGGCATCCATATGGATACCAGTCATTCTTTAAAAAATAGACCATATTCACAATCTAAAACTTTAAAGGTTATTTACACCATAAATGATCCGTTATCTTTGGATAATAAATTTACCCAAGATGGTGTTGATTTTCAATGGCTACCAGATGTTACAGATATATCACTCCCCCCAAAGGTTAGCCAAATTGTCCAAGACATAGAAAAATTGGCAGCAGGTAGAAAAATTATCTTTTTAGGCGGGGCAATTGGAGGCTCTAAAAATTTATCGTTATGGTCTGAACTCTTTTTTAACTTAGACCACCGCGAATGGTACTTTGTGCAAATCGGTAAGATTGAATATCCGACATTAACATCAAAAGATTTAGATGGGTTGGATAAATTACAGAGTTCAAAAATAGAAAATATCTATATTTCGGATGCATACCTGCCAGAAGAATCTGCTTTTAATGAAGTAATGAGTATTAGTGCAATTATTTGGGGACTTTACAGAGACTTTGACCGAAGTAGTAATATTTTGACAAAGTCGGCATTACTTTCAAAACCAATTATTGTTAGTAATAGGTTTCTGATGGGACAAAGAGTCAACAAATATAAAATTGGAGTTGCTGTGTCTGAGACAAACGTAGATGAGGTAATTACTGGAATTAACGGGTTAATCAATAATCCAGTTCCAAAGGCGAATTTTCAATGTTATGCAAATATTTATAGTGCAAGCGCCTTATCTAAGAAACTGAATGATAGTCTACTCCGAGTTATCTCATAATTAAAATTTAATCTCATCGCAATATCATTACTAGCTTAAAGATATTTTTTTCTGGTCTGTAATTTAAACATTTATGAATCTTCATTACCGTAAGGAAATAGATGGCCTTCGTGCATTTGCTGTCATTTCTATTGTATTTTTTCATGCTGGATTTAAAACTTTTAGTGGTGGTTATGTCGGAGTTGATATTTTCTTTGTAATAAGTGGGTTTTTAATAACCTCTATTATTTATAAAGATTTTCAAAATGGTAAATTCAAATTCCTTCGCTTTTATGAGCGACGCGCTCGGAGGCTCCTCCCCGCACTATTTGTTGTCATTTTTATCTCAATTATCTTCGCTTGGGTTTGGATGTTACCTAACGAAATAATTGAGTTTTCTCAGAGCGTATTGAGTGTTTTATTTTTCGTTTCTAATTTCTTTTTTTGGAACGACAGTGGCTATTTTTCAACTAACGCTGAATTCCGTCCGCTTCTCCATACGTGGAGTCTGTCAGTTGAGGAGCAGTTTTATCTAATATTTCCTGCGATATTAATAGCGTGCCTCGTTTTAAAACGTACATATATAAAGGGGTTGTTGGTACTGATTGGCGTAATGAGTTTTGGCTTTTCAATATGGGCTTCAATTTATAAACCGACACTTGCATTTTTTTTAATACCTTCACGTATTTGGGAATTTATTCTTGGATCTCTAGCTGCAATGATTGTCCAATATTTAAATTTAAGTTCTACGCGATTTAAACGTGTATTAAGTGAGTTGATCGGTGTCTTAGGACTCTTATTGATTGTTTTCCCGGTTTTCTTTTTTAAAAAAGAAATGATCTACCCGGGATATTTAGCTTTACTCCCTACATCAGGTACTGCACTAGTTCTTATTTTCAGTACAAAAGAAACTGCAATCGGGAAAATCCTAGGGACAAAACTGTTAGTTCTATTAGGATTGATAAGTTATAGCACTTATCTATGGCATCAACCGTTGTTTGCTTTTATGCGTTTACGTGAGCTTGACTCGTTAACTCCTCTTACCTCTGGAGCACTGATCGGCATATCCTTCACATTAGGCTATTTAACGTGGCGTTTTATAGAGCCAATATGGAGAATAAAGAAAGAAACGGTCAGAAAAAAATCCTTTTGGGTATTTATAAGGATTTCAGCAGTTATCTTTATATTATTTTTTTTAATTATTAAATATACGGGCGGATATCTGATGCGACTCAATCATTTGCCCAAGGATTATTTTCAAACTAGCTGGATTAACTACAAGCTTCAAGATTTAAACGGCAATCCATGCTACACGGAGGTCATGAAACCTTGCAAATTAGCTGTGTTTCCAGAGGTTCCGCGAAACATGCTCTTGTGGGGCGATTCACATGCCGGTGATTTTGGATCAGTTTTCACTCAGTATTTAAATAAATATAAAATTAATGGGTCAATGTTTTCTATAAATGGATGTGCTTTTGTATCATTGTTAAGAGACAGCGTTAGTAATAAGAGTTGCAGTCACGCAAGATCTTTACTACTAGATTTGGCAAGCAAAAAAACCTTTGATACATATTTAGTTGTAAGTGCAGGTGAAGTGCAATCGGCCCAAGAAGCTGAAGAATTTAAAGAGCTAGTTGAGCGTTTACTTGCTTCAGGTGCTGAAGTTATTCTTTTTCAACCACGCATGCGACTTAAATACGATCCGAAAAAAGCTGGGGCATTAAAGTTAAATGAAAAGAATACGGTTATTACGTTTGCACCTGAGTTAACAAAAGAATGGAATACCGTGCTGAAAGCTCTGTCTCAATATAAAAACTTTAAAATTTTTGATCAAGCTCAGATACTAGAAAATTTGGGTTGTGGTGACATCACTTGTTTCAATGGCCATACCAAAGATGGGCATTTAATATACAGAGATTACACTCACTTAACTGATCTAGGTGCTAAAACCGTTATGGACTCTTTTGATAACTGGTACAGGTAATAGAATTTGAAAGGCCAAGAGCTAAACTATTATATTAACGAACGCCTTCGTTAATCAAAGTTTCTGCTACAACTCTATTACCTTCTGCGCTGAAATGCATATCGCCTAACATGTAAAACTTGTAAAGTAGTGCATCTTCACCGAGTTCGGCTTTCAGTTTAAAGAATGTTGGAAAAGCATTATAAAAATGCTTGCAGCGATTCAAGCAAAACTCCTTCCAAACCTTTACTTGTAGAGACTCTTCAACGTCATATTTTATTTGTCCTGGCCAAGGATAAACGCCAATTGATAAGGTTGAGCCATTCGCGCGTGTAAGCTCGTAAAGCTCTTGCATAGTGCCCGTCATTTTTTTGAGTGTTCCATTAATTCCATCACTCCCATACCCAGGTGAGTTTGGATTGAAAGTCCATGCACTCCGTGTATACCCGCGTTCGTATATCGAGGCTTCCTCTTTTGGCACATTAGGCATAGCCGGAGCGTTAGTCGTTGTTATAACGGAAGTTGTCGTGGGAGGGATATCTATGTTTGGCGCCACCGTTTTTTGGTTAGCCACGTCTACTTTCTGTACAGTCCTCGATGTTGGGATGGCTGCTGTAGATTGAGTTGTAGTTTTTTTCTCTTCCATATTAGTTTTGGTTTGAGAGCCTGCGTAGTCTTTAATTTTGTTCCAGATAAATCCAGTCAGCGGCAAAAGCTTGGATGCATATCTCCTGATTTTGGGAATGAACTCATCTGGAATTTGTTCGTCTCGACTTAAAACTCTGTCATTTACTACTTCGTAGGTAAGTGCTTCATCTTGCACGTCACCAATATCAATAAAAACGATCACATTTTTAAAGCTATAGCCTTTTTTATAGAACTCTTTTAATTTGGCTAGATAAATTGACGGTGCGTAGCTCACTACCCCCAGATTGGCGATCTTGAGATCTGGATATTTGTTAGCAACCATTCCTACGAAAGAGTCGTCATAGGGCATGCCTACGCCTTCGGTAAAGCTATCACCAATGAATCCGATATCGAATGACTTTTCTACTACACCAACTTTTTCGCAGCGATCTTTGAAACCTGAGCCATTCGTGCAAACATGATAAGTACCATAGCCTCTATAGTTGCCAGGCCCCCAATAGCCGTCGCCGTTGTAATTGGGTATAAGGGTGTGATGATAGATATCGTGTGCTGTTCTGAATTTATCTTTCGGTTGGTCCTTCCGTGCAACCGATAGCAACCAACTGCCTGCAAAACAATCAACGAGTAAAAAAAGTACGATTGTGAAGATCGCTATATAAAGAAATTCTCGGTTTTTAGTATACGTATTCATTCGTAGAACCTATATGCGAAATGCTTTTAGTCTTTTAAAAGCATGGACTCAAGTTCCTCCACGCATTTTTGTTTGGAAAAGTGTTTGATAGCGAATATTTTCCCACGCCGTCCAATTTCATTGAATTGATCACTATTTGAAATCAGCTGACGTAGCGACAAGGCACAGTCATCCCAGTTCTCGGAAAGACCAGAGATGCCGCATTGCGCATCCTTAATTAACTGATGCCCATCGCTCGCCGTGTGCAAAAAAGCTACTACTGGAATTCCTGCAGCCATATGCCCAAGTATTTTTCCAGGAACTACAGGCGTTTTATTTTGTGGACTCAAGCAAACTAGACCGACACTGCACATGGCTAACAAATCTGGGAATACGTCTCTGGATATAAAGCCTTCAAATCTAACATTTTTTAAGTTTTTTTCCTGCGTCAGTGCTACTAGCTTTTCTTTTTCCTTTCCGTCTCCTACAAAAAGAAAGAGTAGGTCTGCAATATCTTGTAGTTGCTCTGCAACATGTATTATTAATTCAAGATATTGTGATGGCCCCATAACTCCTGCAAAAACAGCTACGTGTTTCTGGGTGATGCTCCACTTTTTACGGAAATCTACAGTGACATGGTGTTGGTCAATATGATCATTTGCATGGTGATCGATATCTACCCAGTTGTGTAACAAGCATAACTTGTTGTGGAGCTCTGGGTGCTGTTGCAACACCATTTTTCGATTGCCTGCCGAGTGCACAGTCACAATGTCTGCAGTATGGTAAGCATAACGCTCCATCGCTTGAAAAAATTTAATTTGCAGCTTGCTTGTCAAAATACCTAAGTCAATCGCATTTTGTGGAAATAGATCCTGGACGTTCAACAAGTTTCGTACGCCTTTGCGTCTGAGCCAGCTACCAACAAGTGCGAGGGGTAATGGAGGGCTATAAACGACGACGGCTTCTGATTTGATTTTGTACTTTCGCAACTTTAGTAAAAACTGCACTGGCATCAGTAGTTGCGATAGACCACGCACAATGTAGTTCACATTGTGATGAGGTAGCGTCTTTACTCTGATAACAGCGATTCCGTTTTCGTTCTCGAACCCATTAAAGGATTTTTTATCTTGATCCTGATCTAGGTTGTATTCTGGCCAGGTTGTAATGACGGTAACCGAATGACCTCTATGCTGGAGCTCCTCTGCGAGCTCTAGCATCAGGTGCGAGGCTGAACGGATCTCTGGAGGGTATGAGTCCGTGACAAGCAAGATGTTCACGCAATGGATTCCACTGAAATTACTTGCGCTATAGCGAGTGCGCGCTCGATGGCAAATATGGCTGCCATGGTAGAAAACATTTCATATGCAGAGACAAGAGGTGTTTCTTTGTTCGCTACACAATTAATGAAATGAGTGAGCTCTTCGGTATAGCCCATCTCCTGATTCCGTGTTTTAAATGTATCAGTTTTACCGCTATGATGTAGTTCACTCATTCGAAAATCTTTTGAGGTGATGGTTTTGCCATCAAAGAATATTTCAATCATCTCGCGTGAAAATGCTTTGTCGCCTGAGGCAGAATAAATCAACGTACCCACAGACCCATCTGTAAGTTTGAAACTGATTGCAATATTGTCATTATTAACGGAGGTTCGGTTGTCACCTGATATCCGCTCTGCAGAGACGCGAGCCACTAATGCCCCTGCGAGGAATTGGAGCAGGTCAATGAAGTGCGACATTTCGCCGACAACACGACTGCGGCCCTCGTCCTCGGAGTGAACCCAATGTGACGCAGGCACGAATCCAGTATTTATGCGCATCTGGATAACTAAGGGGGATTGGCGCGTTGCGAGCCATTTACGCATTTGCACTGCATGCGGTGAGAAACGACGGTTATGACCGACAAATAAAATGGGTAATGCTTTACTTTGCGAAGCAAGTGCTTTTAACTCACTTAACTCTTGTTCCGTTGTGCAAAGTGGTTTTTCAAGGAAAAGAGCTTTGGTATGATTAATTGCATCTGCAACTAATCTGGCATGTTGGCTGTGTGGTGTCAGACCGATGACGGCGTCGATATTTGGATTATTCCAAATCGAATTTCCGTCAGTTGTTTGATTAACGAATCCAAATTTACGTGCACTATGTTCAACGCTCGCACCAGAGCCTGTCGCTAATGTATGCAGTGATATGCCTGCTTGCTTTTGTAGCGCAGGTAAGAGTAGTGCTTTACCAAATAGCCCTGCTCCAATCACGCCAACTTGGATTTTATCGTTTGTTTTAATTGAATTAGATTGCGTAGCTGGTAATTCAAGCGTGCGTTCTATAATTGCGGTGTTTGGATATTCAAGTAAAACACCGATAGGTCCTATCAGTTTGCCCGCGATGAATTGCGAGTAAACATCTTCCGCTTCAGTGATTTGAAAACGATGTGTGATTAGTGGTTGGACATCAACTTTTTTATCGGCAAGTAAGCGTAGGAATTCCTGCAGGTTTCGCTTTTGTGTCCAGCGGACATCCCCGATGGGGAGATCAACGCCTTCGAGCTCATAAAGGGGATCAAGTGAGCCAGGTCCTGCCGCTTTTGATACGACCAGGTCGATCTCTTTGAGCCAGAGTTCATTGCGATCCGGATGGATGTCTGCAGTGCCGACAACGACGATGCGTCCTTTAGTACGACATAATTGTATGGCTAAATCAACGGGACCTCGTTCTTTACTGGCAGCAGTAATGATGACCGCATCTGCGCCATACCCATTTGTACTTGTATCCGATAGTCTGGTGAGTGAGTCGATGTCTGTAGTGACATTTTCAAAGCCATAGCCTTTGGCTAGTTCGATTTTGTCTGAAGAGGGATCCAATGCGATGACTTCGCATCCATAGGAGCGCAGCATTTGTATCGTAAGGAGTCCGAGTAGGCCTAGACCCATCACGACTACACGTGAACCAAACGTCAGGTTCGCACTACGAATACCATGAAGTGCGATGATGCCGAGCATGCCAAAAGATGCTTCTTGCTCGGTTACTCCCGCTGGTATGCGACAAGCCAGATTAACCGGGATCGTGACAAATTCTGCATGGGAAGCAAAGCCCTGGCCAATACAGGCAACGCGATCACCCGGTGCAAATTCGGTAGCTGCAATGCCGCATTGTTCAACAATACCTGCACCACTATAGCCTAGTGGCGTGGGGGTATCCAAGCGACCCATAGCTTCTTGCCATGTTTTAAGAAAGCCTTCTTTTTTTGCTTTGTCCCAGGCTCTCCGCACGAGGTCAGGTCGCGAGGCGGCCTTGCCCATGAGGGACTTGCGTCCTAGCTCAATCGTTGAGCGCTCTGTGCCGAGACTGATCAGTGAGAAACTATTTCGTACGAGGATGCGCTTGCTGCCACACTGGGGTACGGGTACATCACGCAGTGTGACATCGCCAGTTTTATAGCTCTGAACAACTTGTTTCATTTCTTTTGGGAGTCTTGGCGTAGGACATAGTTTTTAACTGCAGAGGACATTCCTGGTGGGAACTCTGCATCACGGCTAATGTCATCCCAGTTATCCTGGAACCATTTGATTGTTGTGCGTAGGCCATCCTCAAAGGTAGTTTTTGGGTCGTAGCCAAGCAGGTCGCGGGCTTTATCAATACTTGCTAACAGGCGTGACTTGGTATCCCATTTTCTGCGATCTGTGTAAAGCAGGCCAGCTTTGTTGCCAGTAAGTTCGTTGACCATTTCAGCCATTTGTACAATCTCAATTTCACGTGCTGAGGCAATGTTCATCTCCGCACCGATGGCTTCTTCAACAATGCCCGCCCTAAGCAAAGCATCGACAATATCCATCACGTAGGTGAAGTCGCGGGTCATTTTGCCGTCACCAGTGATTGGTAGCGGTTGGCCTTTCATCGCCCAATAGATAAAGTTTGGAATGACGTTCCGATATTGGCCTGGGACTTCACCAGGCCCATAGGAGTTGAAAAATCGAGTTTTGACCACAGGCAAACCGTAGTGGTGCCAATAAAAATTACAATACAACTCACCGGCCATTTTTGATATCTGGTAGGGAGTAGTCAGGTGCATCGACATGAACTCTTCCTTAAGAGGAAGAGGTGCTTGGGCACCGTAAATCGCGCAGCCAGATCCTGCATAGACAAAACGCTTGATTCCGCTCTGTAAAACGGCGTGCTCCAGTATCTTGATCGTACCCAGTTGACTGACCATCAAATCCTTTTCTGGGTAGTCAACAGAGTTCTGATTGGCGAAAAATGCTGCGAGATGAAAGATATAGTCGGGTTTTTCGTGAAAAACACGTTTTAAATCGATGTCACTTGTAATGCTGCCTTTTACAAACAAGACATTTGGTAGGTTGGGAATGCTCCACTCATACGAGGCGGATAGATCATCCAAAATGATGACTTTTGCTGCATCTGCTTTAGCAAGCGCTCGCGCAAGATTACTGCCGATAGCGCCCGCACCACCTGTAATCAGGATGGTTTTGTCTTTGTAAGGTAGAGAAATAGACACCTGGAACACCTCGACTCTAAAAAATTTGCTTTGGTGTGATTGTAACGGTCTTGGGACTTGTCCTATGTAGGTTTTCTTAAGCTTAAAACTATGGTGGCAACTTAAGTCGCTATTTACTCTGCAAAAAGGAGATCGGAAATTTTCTCCAACATGAATTAGTTCTTTATTTGATAACGCAAATGTGCCTTGATTGCGTATAGGTAGGTCAAAGTTATCTTGAGGACTCTTGTAGGAGAAGATATCGTTAACTAATAGGGGGTTTTACCCTCCCATGTTAAAGTAAAGCCAATAATGATTAGCCAAAAAAGTCAAAGATGAGTCTAGGTTCTCCCCCGCAACTACCCTCCGAAAAACGATTTGGGCTGTTATTTGTCGTGGTTTTCGCTGCGATGGCTTGTATTGGGCATTTTAAAGGTTGGAATCAGCCCTATGTGTATTTTTGGATATGTTTTGCAGTTTTGGTGGCTTTGGTTACCTTGCTTGTACCGAAGCTGCTGGCACCATTCAACAGGGCATGGTTCGGGTTAGGGCAGTTAATGGGGAGAGTGGTTAGCCCGATTGTTCTTGGTGCTATCTTCTTTTTAATTTTGACGCCGGTAGCCCTGATTATGCGTTTATTTGGGCGTGATGAGTTACGCTTAAAAAGAAAGTCTGTGGACTCTTATTGGATTGAGCGCCATCACGACACCACTGCCGCTGAATCTTTCAAAAATCAATTTTGAGTAAATAATCGTGTCCTTTTTAAAAGAACTTTGGTCTTTTTTACGCTCCCGTAAAAAACTCTGGCTTGCTCCTATTATTATCGTGATGGTTGTTTTAGGCGCTCTGTTGGTTTTTGCTCAGGGCTCAATTGTTGCGCCTTTCATCTATACCTTGTTCTGATCAATGAATATTCTAGGTTTTTCTGCGTATTATCATGATTCAGCAGCCTGTCTGGTTGTAGATGGCAAGATCATTGCCGCAGCGCAGGAGGAACGATTTACGCGTAAAAAGCATGATGATGCATTTCCAAGCCACGCCGTAAATTACTGTCTTGCAGAGGCAGGGCTCAACGCTTCCGATCTGGATTACGTGGTTTTTTACGATAAGCCTTTTTTGAAATTTGAGCGTCTACTAGAAACTTATCTTGCTTTTGCTCCAAGAGGTTTCAAAAGTTTTGTCACGTCATTACCTGTTTGGCTTAAAGATAAGCTCTTCCAAAAGCGAATGATTAGCGACGCCTTGACTGAGCAGTTTGGCAAAAATTTGAATTGGTCCGAAAAGTTGCTTTTTTCTGAGCATCACTTGAGTCACGCTGCTTCGGCATTTTTCCCCTCGCCTTTTGAAGAAGCCGCCGTCCTGACTATGGATGGGGTTGGCGAATGGACAACTACATCCTTAGCTATTGGTAAGGGTAATCAGCTTTCTGTTCATAAAGAAATTCATTTCCCGCACTCATTAGGTTTGCTTTATTCCGCGATTACGTATTACACCGGTTTCAAAGTGAATTCTGGAGAGTACAAAGTGATGGGCTTAGCACCTTATGGTGAGCCACGCTATGCAGATCTCATTAAAAAGCATTTAATCGATATTAAAGAGGATGGATCTTTTCACCTCGACATGAGCTATTTCAATTACGCCACTGGTTTAACGATGACCAATGAGCGTTTTGATAAGTTGTTTGGTGGCCCCCCCCGTAAAGCTGAAAGCCCACTTACTCAGCGCGAAATGGATCTTGCAGCCTCCGTTCAAGCAGTTACCGAAGAGATCGTGATCAAGTTGGCTCGTGGAATCAGAAAGTCTACAGGGCAAAAGAACTTATGTTTGGCTGGCGGCGTCGCACTAAACTGTGTCGCTAACGGAAAACTCCTTAAAGAAAAGATCTTTGACAACATCTGGATCCAGCCTGCAGCCGGTGATGCGGGTGGTGCTGTCGGTGCAGCACTTGCTGCCTGTCATTTAGCTATGAATCAACCTCGCATTGTTGAGTCAACAGATGCGATGCGTGGTTCATATCTAGGTCCAAGTTATGCCCAAAGTGATATTGAGGCGAGACTTAAAGCTGCTGGGGCAGTATTTAGCTCAGTCTCGGATGAGGAACTTATCAATCAAACAGCTCAGGCCCTGGCAGATGGTAAGGCTGTAGGTTGGCATCAAGGGCGAATGGAGTTTGGACCTCGTGCACTGGGTGGCCGCTCTATTATTGCGGATCCGCGCTCCCCTACGCTTCAAAAACAATTGAATCTAAAAGTTAAGTATCGAGAGTCATTCCGTCCTTTCGCGCCAAGCGTGCTGCGAGAGGATGTGTCTGAGTGGTTTGATATTGAAACAGACAGTCCTTATATGTTGTTGGTAACCGAGGTTGCAAAGTCAAAGCAATTATCAATGACACCCGAACAGGAAAAGCTTTTCGGTATCGAAAAGTTAAACGTGCCTCGCTCAGAGATACCAGCGATCACTCATGTTGATTATTCTGCGCGCGTACAAACGGTACATGAAAAAACAAATCCTAAATACCATCAGTTGATTTCTAAGTTTAAAGAGTTAACTGGATGTCCAGTATTAGTGAACACATCATTTAATGTGCGAGGTGAACCAATTGTCTGTACCCCTGAAGATGCGTTCAACTGTTTGATGGGCACAGAAATTGAGTTTCTCGTGGTTGGTAATGCAGTTATGCGAAAAGAAGATCAAGATCCTGCTTTAATAAAAGACTATAAAAACGCCTACGAGTTGGATTGATTGATTTTTAATACTTATGCTTGTGGTTAGTAGTAAAGATTAAAAGTCGAATCAAAAGGCTTGAATCTTCATAACGTTCGCAACCAGAATGCCAGTCAGTACACCCGCTAATATTTCGATTGGTGTGTGTCCCATCCGTTCTCTCAAGGCTAGGTGGGCTGTCTTCATATTGATGGCTAGCTTATTGATGGCCACAGCCTGTTTGCCAACCTGCTTTCTCAAGCTGCTTGCGTCGAGGATCACAATAAACGTTAGTGTGATCGCAACACCAAAGGCAGGGTGACCTATACCTTCTTTGAGTGCAATTAAGGCGGCCATGCTGCTAACAATTGCGCTGTGATTGCTGGGTAGGCCCCCGTAGCCAATTAAACCAAAGGCTAGTTTTTTTGCTCGGATGCTATTAATT